>Ga0116108_1000647_pt1 | contig 19395 bp, 20 predicted proteins | sample June2015DPH_6_15_FD_88970 | JGI IMG/M metagenome (GOLD analysis project Ga0116108, IMG submission 88970) | Peatland microbial communities from SPRUCE experiment site at the Marcell Experimental Forest, Minnesota, USA - June2015DPH_6_150 | ecosystem: Environmental > Terrestrial > Soil > Wetlands... | reverse complement strand
TTTTTCAAATGTTGTCAAAAAATGGAAAATTAGAATTTTTAACAGACAAGAACAGTGCTCTGGTTTTGGTTGATTATCAGCCTTCAATGTTTAGGAGTATTAGTTCTGGAGATAAAACTATAATTAAGAGCGCCGCGGTTTGCGCAGCCAAAGCCGCTAAAATACTGGGGATTCCTGTTGTTTTGTCATCGATTAATCCTAAACTTAACGGCGAATTTATCCCAGAAATTACTCAGATTTTCCCAAACCAAGAGGTGTATGCAAGGAAAGTGCCAAGCTTTGACGCTTTTGAAGACGAGAAAACTTGGGAAGCATTCAAGCGGACAGGGAAAAATAAGATGGTTATTTCAGGGCTTTGGACAAGCATGTGCTTTGCGTACAGCGCCATCCATGCCATCAAGGAAGAGTACGAAGTTTATGGATTAATTGATGCTGCAGGAGACTCCACTATAGATGCACACAAGTACGGGGTTAAAAGGATGTTGCAGGTGGGAGTGGTCCCGCTTACTCTTGAGGCTTTGGTTTCCGAGTGGGTGCATGACTGGAACAATCCCAAGGCAGCCGAATTAGTAGCGGAAGTGTATTCTAAGTATGGCGCAATGATCGGGCTCCATTGAGAACTTTAACCTTAACGTTTTAATGATTGGTAGGCTGTTTTTTGTTTGGGTGGGCGATGACGACTCTGGCCCCGAAGACGTAAAGGATGATGTGGATCTTGAGTGCGTTGCTTGCATTTGATTTTCAAGTGCACGCCTAAGAGCCCACCTAAAAACCGCATTTTTTATTCCAACTTTAGTTTTACCTATACTATTGGTTAAAAAATGCCAATACTATTGGCTAAAAAAACGCCTATACTGACTCTACCCCCTCCCCCTACCTTCTCTAAAAAAGCTTCAGCTTTATATTTGATGGTCTGACTGGGCTATGAACAGCTTGAATCTGCACAAAATAAAGATAAAATTATCTTTCGCTTTTGGGTTTCTCCCACAACTCGAGCTTCTGCTTCTTAAGCTCCGTCCGCTTCTTCTGCAAATAATTGTACACCGTGTGGTGCTGGCAGCCTTCAATTATCATTTGCGCCGCGTTGTGTGCGGCATCCACTTGCTCAAAACTGCCGATAAGCCCAACCGTGTGACCATAAACAACCACGTCAGCCTCAGTTAACTCTTCAATTAGCCTTCTTGTTTTGCCGTCGGCGCCGATTATTCTGCCTTTTACCCGTTTAATGTCAGATTCCGAACGCCCAAAAATCAGGCGCAAATCTATCATGTCAAAGATTTCGTCTTCGTTTCGAATTAAACGGAAGGCAACTTCAGGCGAGAATCCTCTGCCAATAGCTGTAACCACATCTTTAGCTTTTAACAGTAAGGATGGATCAGACGCTTTTTCTGAAAGCACAATAGTAACGCTTCCTTCACTGTCCACTTCAAGCTTAACCTGAAGCTTCTCTTCAATATGCTGCTTCACTCTGCCTTCGGGACCTATTAAAATGCCAACGCGTTCTTTCGGAATCCTAACAAATGTGTCTGGACCAGCCATTTTTAACCAACAACCATTTTATACAGTTCTTCAACGGGATAAACCTTAACATTTAACCGACTAAAGAATCTATTTAAATTCGTCAAATCCCGCGTTAACATGAAATCAGCCATGGGATGCTGGATGGAAACGGACTGGGACATGTCAAAAATCACTGGCCTGCCCTTCCACAGCATAATGTTGTATTCGCTTAAGTCGCCGTGGACAATTTTGGCTTTTTGGTAAAGTCGCTTCAAATAAGTAACCAGTATGCGGTAGATTCGCTCCGGATTGCTTGGCAACTGCTCCTTCAGCGATGGGGCGCTAACGCCATCCTTCCCGATGAACTCCATAACTACAACGTTACTTTTGACGGCGATGGGTTTTGGTACACGAACTTTCGCCTCTGTGGCTTCTTTTAAATTGCGAAACTCCTTCTGTGCCCAAACGGCAATCAGCGATCGTGTGTCACGTTTAACTGCTTTGAAGCGTGGGTCGCCTTCGATGTATTTGAGCATGCCCTTCTTGAACTCGGCGGATGAGGTTAAGTAAATTTTCACTGCCAAGTCCGTGCCTTCCTTGTTTTTGCCCCAGTAAACTCGCGCTTCCTTGCCAGAACTTACAACGCCATTGACCTCATAGAGCACACCGCTATTCAACAAGTCAAAAACAATCATGCGTGTCTTCTGGTCAAAAACCTCTTCCACTGTAGCGCGTTCCTTTGACATGTCATGTATTAGCATTTTGTCTCTTCTTTCCACTCTTCTTTCGTTATGCGCAAGGCGTTCTTGAGCTTTCCTAGACATAATATTCAACCATGCTAACTGCTTCAGGGTATTTAAAACCACTCGAACAAGAGAGCCCAATGTTATGCTTGACTAAAAAATTTTGCAAAACCAATAAGGCATGTCGCTATTAACGGGCTAATGAAGAAGAATGGTTAAAATTTGAAAATTAAAGTGTCAAAATGCCTTTGCGTCTAAGCGTATCAGCTTGCGAATGTGTGTAACGCCAAACCACGTCGCCGCGCTTGTCACTTTGGAACTCCCACGGTGAAACAATAACGATGTCGCTTTCACGAATCCAAACGCGCCTTTTCATTTTGCCTCGGATTCGGCATAAACGTTCAGCGCCATCCTGGCACTTGACTAAGATGCGGTCAAAACCAAGCAGTTTCACAACTACGCCTAAGACTTCGCCTTCTCTAGGATAAACTAACTCGCCGATTGCGCCTTCGCTTAACACTTTTTTCTTTCCCAAACAGTAAACCCTCGTTTCGACTTGAAAAAAAAGAATTGTTTACCTTGCTTAAAAGCATGTTCATCATTCTAACATCTGGAATTTAATGGGTTATTTAAGCAAAAGTTTCACTGCTTTTTCGGGTGTATCCCAGCTATTCGCTCACGGAGAAGACATCTTTCTTCGGAATTTAATCTTATGCGATGATTTCCATTTCAATTGGTTTTGTTTCAGATGCATAAATCAATAAAGAACCTTTGTCTTCTTTCAAAATCATTCCATGTTTATTCACGAGGGACTGTACATTCTTGAGACTTTTGTCGTCAAGAGACACGTTTATATGAAGTTCAACTTCTTTTTTGAAACGGTTGCTTTGCGTTAGCGACACGCTGCTTATAAACGCGCCTGGTATACACTTACTTATCTCTCTGAAAAGTCGGACTGCTTCGCGCCTTTGCATGACGCAACCACGCAAATTTCTATTTAATAATTCTTAAGCTTAATAGAATTACTCTCAAACTTAAGTAAAAAAATGCAGGCAGAAGCTTTAGAGCATACATCATTTTTAACAGAGTGCCCATGCCAGAATTGCTTTTGAAACAAATTAATGTAGATACTTCACATAATTAATATAAACCTGCAAAATTCGTGCAGTTGCGTAACGGCTATTCTACAAAAAAGCGTCTTAACACGATTGATATTATTTAATTAACAATGTATTACAAACTTAGTGTGAGTAATTTTGGTGCGGTCGCCGAGACGCAGACCCAAACAGGTTCAAATCCACAACCAAACCGAGCGGAGACGGAACCGCTGGGACCCAAACCCAAGTCAGAGAGTGTGAAAACTCAAATTTAGTTTTTGAAATTGCTTCTTAATACATAAAAATATTTCCTGAAACTCTACCATACCGCCATAAATTAGCAATTTTCTAAAACCGCTTAAGTAGTAACTAGCCCGCGCTTATGTCGCTGTCTGGTTTTTTTGGGTGGGGGTGGTCTGGCGTGCCCTTCTACTTTGGTTCTTCTTTTTTCTCTTCTTCCTTTTTCTCTTCGATTTCAGTTGTAATTTTTTCGATTGGTTTTGGAGGCGGTGTCGTTGCCATTGTCCAGCCTATCCATGCGCCGATTGCTAGAATGGCGATAAATGCTATTGAAACAAGAACCAAGACTGCGTCCAGCCTGACCGTTAGTGTGTCAAGCTTGAATAATCCTGGGTCAATCACTAGAACGGCATAGCCTACAGCGACTACAACGCAGACGATAAGTATTGCTCCACCTATTCCTTGATCTTTGCTAACCATTCAAGTCACCACTTTATATCCATGCTCCCGTGCTCTTTCTCGCCTTAAACAAGACAAACCGCAAAAAAGCATATAAGCCATATTTCACAAACCGTAACATATCAAAAACCGCATAACGAAAGATTAAACCTAAATTATCTTTCAAAGCGTTATTACTAGCATAGTCACGACTAACCAGAAGAAAAGTTACAAAAAAATTGACAGAAATTTTTTAGGTTCAAATTCTCTTGCCTTCATCAAGCCGTATCATGTACGTTAGATTCGCGGAAGCTTCTCTCCTGGAATCTTAGTTTGCCAATCTCCAATTGCGAATGAATAACGAAGTTCAACTTCTCCTCTTGCAACATCAAATCTGACGCGGACTCCCAACATGTCATCTGTAGCTTTGATTAATTCCACTTCAATATCTAATGCGCCATTAATAGACAAGATACCGCTATCAGATTTGGAAAGCGTTTCCAGTAAAGCGTCAAAATTCTCTGCTGACATACCAATCAGTCTTCTAACTTGGTTTATCGTTTCGTATTTACCATCAGGTAAGCTTCTTATGGTTTCTATTAGAGAACGTAACCACATTTTCTCCAATTTTATCCACGCTACCAAACGCTCTGTCCCTTTAGTCCAAAAGTGATTTTGCTCTTCTTTCGGGCTCTTTATCTTCTAAAATCAGCAGTTGGTTATCAGTTCGTCCATCCCAATTGTCGCTTCTAGGTTCGCCTTCCATCCAACCTTTAACGTGCCCCCTCTTATCGTGTGGCATAGTAAGTTCTATACTGCTTATAGTATCGCAATTATCCATATTCCAATGCGGGTTTCTTCTCAGCGGTCTATAATCAGGATTCAGAGCTTCAATTATAATCCCAAGAGCTTTCAGTTGATCTGGGTCTCTGCTCATCCTTCTTCGCTCTTACACGCATATCATTGTAAGAGTGTAAGGTATTTTCTAAATAGAACATGGCTGTGGAGTAGAAAGGTTCTTAAATCTCATGAGCGGGTTGATGCCTTATGGATTTGGAGAAGAGGATATTCGTTATCCCGCATTTTCATTATGATGTTGCTTGGATTAGAACCGAAGAGGAAAACCTCAGAAGGGTCTACGGAATTTTGGGCAAAGTTTTGGACATAATGACGCGAGATGAGGAATTCAAGTATGTTGTTGATCAAGTGTTTTATCTTGAAAGGATGAAAAAACAAAGGTCGGGATTATTCCGTCAAATAGCTGAAAGGATTTCTGAAGGCCGAATAGAGGTTGTTAACGCCGGATACGTGATGCCGGATCTTAATTTGGTTTCTCCGTTCACAATATTGAAGAGTTTTGAGATCATGAATGATTTTGCTAAAGAAGAATTTAATGTAAAACCTCAAGTCGCATGGATGATTGATTGCTTTGGACACCCGGGGATAATGCCTAAAATAGCGAGAGAAGCAAACCTCAAGAATTACGTTTTCTGGAGAGGCATGAATCGACCTGACTCCTCTCAAGAGTTTTTTTGGAAGGGAGCCGACGGAAGTACCGTTCTCACCCATTGGATGAAGCAGAGTTACAGCCTATTCGGGAGCCGCTTTAACAATTTGGCACAAGCTATCCAAGCTTTGGAACCCACAACAAACCTGTCTCTCCTCCCTTTTGGGGATGACTTCTACGTTCCACAAGAAAAGCTCATTCAACAAATTCACAAAACTAAAAGTGCTGGATTCGCTCTGCCCTCAGAATTCTTCAGAGAATTGGAGAAACATAAGAGCAAGTTACCAACGCTAGAAGGCGAAATGCTGTCCGATTATTTTAATTTCAAAGGATATTACAGTAGCAGAATCAGTATCAAGCAGCTCTTCAAGAAGGCTGAAAGAGAATTGTTAGACGGAGGTGGCGGGGTGGAAGACTGGAAGAACCTGCTTTACACAACATTTCACGACTTGATTGGCGGTACTGGGATCGATGCGGTATATCCGACTGTCAAGCAGAAGCTAAAGAGGATCAAAAACAGAAAGAAAACTAAAAGAGAGGGAAAATCTTGCGAAGGCGAATTTCTGTGCAGGATTTCCTTCGAACTCAGATCCGAAGAAGGTGACCTCTACCACACCATACCAACTGTAGTGGCTAAACTTCCCCCAAACTCTGTCAGGATAGAATCGCGTCTCAACAATTCAACTTTGGATGTATTAGTGCAAACGGATTTCCAGTCTCCCAGACACGTTCTAAGACTCCTGGTAAACACGGGCATCAGGAATGGCAAATTGACGCAGCATTTTTGGCGAAATTCGTCGGTCGAAAGGAAACTAAACACCGTGTACGCGCTCAACGATTTCTTCGAATATAAAGACCAAAACGGTAGCGGACTTCGCTTCTACAGCGACGATTGCTTTGACTACGAGACCAAGAACAACGGAGTCGTCTATCTGACGCTGGTTCGCAGCGTCCAAATTCTCAGCCACGGAGATGCAGGCCCAAAAATCCCATGTCCAAAAGCCTTAGAGCTTGGAACACACAGTTTTAAGCTTTCAATCGCACCTGTAGAAAAAGACTCCCCTTCTAAGACAAAAGTCGGCTATAGGTTCTTGGAGCGCATGAATAGACCATTGCTTTCATGAGAGAGCTTCGACAACACATTCATCAATGTCGCAAGAACGTCATGTGAATCGAGAAAGTGATCAGGTCATGCTCAACTGTTCATACGCTCATTTTTTTTCCGGCGGGCTTGCCTCCAAAGATTTGATGAAGATCTCTTTTTACTAGCAAATTGGCGTCAAAATCCCATTCCCGGCGCCTTTTTACCTAAGTAATTTGGGATTATTTTAATAAAAAGCGTCTGTTTTAGCCTTATTGATAATACTTCCTCGAGTAACGGTATTTGAAGGCGGATTTTTACTAGTAAAAACTAAAAAATATTTTCAAAAAAGAAAGCGAGAACGATGCAGGGGGCGGGGTAGTTGGTTGCGCGCTGGCTTGTCCCGAAATTGGTGTAAAGTGATCATAAGTCTTATTCTGACTTGGGGAGGCTAAACGTTTTAATTCTCCTTCTCAGTCCTTTCTCTGCCTATGTGGCGACTGGGGTTCTTCTTCCATGAAATGGCGTTCGGCCTGCTCTCTATTTTCATTCCACTATATGTAGTGAGAACCCTCGGCGGATCACTCGTTGAATTAGGCATTATGACTTCGATGGCACTGCTACTCGGGATACCTGCTTCTTTTTTCTGGGGCTACATATGCGACAAAACCAGACGCTACAAAGCTTACATTCTTCTTTCTTTCGTATCAGCATCCGTAATTATCTACGCTTTCACGCTCACCGGGAAGAGCATCGTTCTGTTCATCGTTCTATACGTAGTTATGCAAATGCTTCACGTGGCCCATGAGGCTCCGAAAAACGTTTTGATAGCCGAACACTATTCTCGTCAGGACTGGGAAAAATCCTTCGCTTCCTATAAGAAACTCACCGAAGTCGGCTGGCTCCTGGGACTGCTACTAGGACTGGTAGCCTCAACTCTCAGCTTAAGTGCCCACTACACATTGTTTTTATGCAGCGGTCTAAACTTGGTTGCTTTTGTTCTGTCCATATTCCTAGTGTCAGACCCGCTCCTGATCTTTGAGCGGAGATTGGTGAGCATAGAAAGGAAGATAGACTACACTGACCGCGGCGTTAGAGCCGCCTCACAGATTCTCGATGGATACCCTTCGACCGATAAACTCAAACAAGAAAGCTTCCTCGCACTCGGCATCGCCTTGGTGTTCTTCTCCTTAGCATTAAACACGTTCTTAACGCCTTTGCCGATCTTCTTCGCCCAAAAGCTCGCCTCTCCCCCAAGCTTGATTTATGTGATTTACATGTTAAACTCGGGAGGCGCTATCGCAGGTTACCTCTTCGTTGGCGGAAGATCGGTGTTTACAGATGCGAAAACGCAGGTACGCCGAATTGTCCTTCTTCAAAGTGCATTGATCTTTCTGCTGGCTGCAGTCGTCCAGATAGGTTTTGCCACGACGCTTTTCGCTGCTCTTATTTTGGTGTTGCTAAACTTTGCTTACGCATTTTACTATATTCTCACGATTTCACTCTCGATGTCACTCATACCCACAGGCAAGGCTGGCGTTTTCGACGTTCTCGTAGGCTTGGGCGCGGCGTCCGGTTGCTTCCTGGGGCCTTTTCTGGCTCAAACGCTGGGCTTTCTTCCTCAGTTCCTAATTGCTGGCGCAATCTTCTTTTTGGCGTTTGCAATTCTGAGAATTTTTACTTAGCAGAAAGCGTTAGAGAAAAAAGAAGGAGCTTTCGCTCAAGTTTTTTCTACGCGGACTCCGAAAAGGTAACCATCTTCGCGCATTATAGGCGTTCTCAGTTGAACAAACAGTGATTTTTTTTTGCCAATTTGTCTTGGCACTTTTTGCAAATTTGACCCTGAAAGATCGTATAGGGATTCGCAATTTTGCGAATTATAATTCGCAAGAAGCCTTAATTGCAGTATTCCATTATCTAAGAAGTTAAACAGGGAGAGCTGGAAGAGATTGAACAAGCGCATAGGCGTCTTGATGTATCAAACAAGCACCAGCAAAGGTCAAGAACTGGTTGCCCAACGAATGGTTAGAGACTTCATTGCGCTCGGGCATAAAGCTTACCTAATTACCAGCATTTATCACGATGGTGTGGAAGTTATTCCTCCTGAGAGTCTGGCAGAGAATAAAGGCTACGTTCTTGTTGACGACCCAGAGCTCGGGATTCCCGTGATTCGCGTCGACAGCTTCATCGTCAAGTGGCCTCGTCGTCGCATCAACTTTCGAGACAGCGTTCACATTATAGAAAAGGTGGTTGACGAGTTCAACCTAAACGTGCTAATAACGCACAGCACACTCTGGAACGGACCCGAAGAAGTCGCCAAATTCGTCGCCTGGAGACGATACATGCGAGACCTAGGAGGTTACAAAGACCCTATAGTGTTTTGCCACATGTCACACTTTCAAGAGCCTTCTGAGAAGCGCTATTCTCTGGGCGAGAGGACATTCCGAATGGCTTGGAACAAGTTTTCCCTTTCCCAAATCCTCAAAACAGCAAACCTAGTGCTTGTAGTCACTCCGTTGGAAAAAGATGCACAGGTCAAAATGGGATGTTCTCCCAAAAAATGTTTCTTATTCCCTGGGGGCGTTCACGAAGAACAATTTCTACAATTTGCCGCAGCCGACACAAGCGATTTCTTGAAACGATACAATATTCCGGAGAAAGCGAAACTGGTGTCGTATCTCGGAACCTTGGAACCTAGAAAGAATCCTCTGGGCGTCTTGAAGGTCGCCGAATTACTCAAAGATAGACCTGACATCCATTTCGTGATCGCTGGAAAGGGGGATCCCAATTATGCAGACAAAGTCAGAGAAGAAGCGAGCCGGCTGCCAAACGTTACTTACCTTGGTGAAGTGGATAACAAAGATAAGATCAATCTCATAAAATCTTCATACATTAACATCCTCTTGAGCCAATTAGAAGCACTTGGTTTGGCCCAATTGGAATTCATGTATTTCGGCGTGCCAGTCGTGACCTCAGGCGTCGGCGGTCAAGCTTGGCTGGTTCAGAACGGTCGAGAAGGAATTCACACGGAAGGTCCGGAAGACGCAGCTGGAGCGGCGAAAGCTGTACTGAGTCTCGTTAATGACCCAGTCCTTCGGGAAAAGTTGTCTCAAAATGCTCGAATAAAAGCAAGGGGCATGACTTCTTGGCAAATCATGAGAGACTTAGATGAAGCGATAAGCCGAGAAATGATGAAGGAGAGTGGTTGGAGGCATATACCTTCTGAAGCCCGGGAAACGTTGGTTGAGCCGGAGCATGTTTTGAAAACGTGGTCGGTTAGCAGTTGGGGTGTGATTGCTACTAATCGAAGGCTCTTCGCGAAGGAAGGGCGCTTTTCTAGGAGGGTCGCCGAGATTCCCTATGGGAGTATTGCTTACATAGAACATTCGAGACGTTACCCGTGGAGGTTCTTGCTGGCTGGTTTCTTGCCTGCTTTGGTTATTTTGTTGGGGCCTTTGTGGCTACTTATTCTTAAGGAGACGTTTATTTCGGCTGCACAAAACTTGTGGACCTTTGCTACTCAATCGATCTCCGCGTTTGTCTCACCTCAGATATTTCTCTTGCTAGTGGTCCTGGTTCCTTCCATCATTGGTGCGGGAGCCTTCGTATATGAAGCGAGGACAGGTTTCAATTTGTACGTGTTAGGGGCAAAGCCCCTGTACCTTCCTCGCAGACTGGGCGAAGTCATCACGTTCGTTAGGAAGCTACAAGACGAACAGCAAAGAACCGGAATGAAACTGGAAGACATTGAAAGGTAACCCCATCTCAAAAATACTTTGCGCGTCCTGAAGAAAACGGAAAGACACGACATTGCCATCAGAAACACAACTCAGGGCGAAGGCGTTATTTTTGGACTATGATGGAACCATAAGTCCTCTAAGCATGAGCAGGTCCAAATCTGCAGTGCTGCCCGATAACATGGCGGTTCTTCAACAAATCGGTAAACTAATACTTATAGCTGTGATAACAACCAAAGATCAGTAATGACGAGGATCAAATTTGCAGTCGAGAAAATCTGAGGAAGAGTCACCTTGTTTCACGCCACTCTAAGGGTTTGTTCCAGCAGGGAATATCTCTTTGATGAAGGTTCCTGAAAATGGGATATGTGGCAAAATACCAAGGGATCACTATAACCTCCAATACTGCGCATGCTTCGTCGCCACTCTATAAATTTCGCCACTTCTTCTGGGCCTTTCCACAAAGTACTATGAGTAATGAGAACGTCAAGCTGAAACCGATCCACAATATTTGATAGCGTCGACATGAAATCTTTAAAAACTACGCGTCTAGGGGCCATTTCGCAACATAATTATCTACTCTAATTACTGGTATGCGGAGTTCCCTGTCTTCTATAAACGCGTAACCTTCAGTTCGGGGTAATCTCTTAGAGGAGATAACTTCTATTCCATCATGATAGATGCTTGTTATGAGATAGGCTTCGTGTCCCATTTTAATAAACTCACGAACCATCCGTTGGGCAACCAGTTCTTGCCCTTTGCTCTTACTGGTCTGGTACATTATGACGCCAATCCGCTTTCTCAGCATGGCAACTAGCTCGCTCTTCAATAACTGCGAATGTTTCAGCGGTAAGCTTAAAAAAAGTATCCCTATTTCAGCTCAAGGCCACGCAGCGGAAAACATTTTTTGCAAGACATTACTTTTTCACCAAACTGTGGACAAAGCATAGTGAAAAAGATGTGGCTATTTTGCGTGGATAATCATAGGAAGCTCGGGATTAAATCGCATGTCATTTTCCCAAAGATTGTTAAGAAAAATAGGTACATCTTCAAATTTCATAAAATAGGCACAGGAAATGTCTTTAGGCGTCTCAGCATGTATTACACCGATCGACAAATCCGCCATTTCAAAGGCTGAATTGTCAACTTTTGAATCACCCATGTACAGAATGCCATCGTGCAACCCTAGTTTCGCTTTCAATTCCATCAAGGCTTTTCCCTTGCTTATGGCACATGGGAAAACATCGAAAAAAGGTTGCCTTTCGTACCTAATCACAACTATTGGAAGTGTTTCACAGTAGGATAATATCGTCGATGCCGTAGCTTTTGATTGGTGGCAGTCTCTGCACTGACGCCAATCCACTGAAAAGGCAACAACTGTCCCTTCAGAATCACGCTTTTCTTCTATCGTTAGGTCGTTGCCTGACAGACTTTTTGAATATTCGAGCGCTTCAATGAGGTGGGGCGACACTTTTTGTAGACATGACGCCTTACTCGTAACATTGCCGATTCGAGTCTCCAGACCACCTAGTGCAGACCAAGCACGGGCAAAAGGCGTTCTTCCAACCACATACTGAAGAGATTTAGTGGTGATGATAGCTACTGGAATTTGCTTACCGATTTTATGAAGAATCATGTAGGTTTCTAAAGGCACAAAAGACTCAGATTTCGGAACGTTAATTGGGCTTATGGTTCCATCATAATCTAAAAACAACGCTTTAATTCGATTGCCCGAATCGGCCTTCTTATCGCCTGCTTGTTCCAAGGTAAGCTCAGCTTCGAATATTTTGTTCCTAACGCTCTCTCTTTAATCAACTAAAGAACCTTTCGTCGTTAATAATTCCTGAGGTGCATGATTTAAGCGCTCTTATGCGGCTTCTGGAGGACTGCGATGCGAATTACGCCTTTGCCGACGGAGGCTACGATTTTCAAAAGAAAACATCAAGGTATATTCTTGTAACCTGAAGAAGCGTGCCTACTTTTATTCGCTAACTTTCACATTATAGTTTTTCTTCCTTAAGTTGCCTATGAAGCCTTATGAAGCGAGAAAGTATCTCGGACTTGAGAGCGGCGTGGTCTTTTTCTTTGGCATTTAGCACAACCTTAACAATGTAAAACTCCTTGTCGCTCTGCTCATTAATGTAAACGTGCAGCGCTGGGAAATCTTTCAATTCCTTACGCACACGTCCGAGGACAAGTTCTGGGTCAAATTTGTTCGGAAACTCATACCTGACGTTGAATATGTAATCTTTGTTAGTGTAGGTAATGACAGCAGCATCCGTCGCAATAATGGTGTTTGGAATTTTCATGGTCTGCCCCTCTTCAGTGAGGATTGTCGTGAAGAACAAGCCAATCTCGATAACCTCAGCCATGTACCCTGCATAGATTTGGTCTGGTGAGAAGTATTTGTAACCTGGATTGAAGGCCCACTGAAATGGAATATGCCAGGTCAGAATCCTCACTTGGTTTCCAGGTCGAATTGTGCCTGAGACGAGGATTAGTATCCCTGCGAAAAAGCTGCCGAGAGTTGGCTGAAGCGCCAGACCGAGCACGAGTCCGCTGAATGCTGCTCCCGCTAGTAAGGCAGTGGGTGAAAAGGACAGGTATGACGCTGCAGCCACAGCAGACACGATGTATCCAACAACTGTAACTATGTTGCTGACCAACAGCGCATTCTTATCTAGTTTTGGTGTCAGTTCTTTAATCACCAGATTAGCTAGCTCTCTCGAGATGAACACGCCTCCGATCAGAATCATCCCCGCGTAAGTATACCTGAAGATGTACCCGTAAGAAGGGAATTCAAGGTTCAAGTATACTACTACAATCACTATGGCAAGGACTAAGATCAAGATGGCAAGAATATTTTTCAGATGGGGTGACATAATAGCGCACCAGATGATAGGTGTTAATGTTATCTTGGATTCAAATCTTTCTCAACGCGACATCACAAGTTTATATCAAGGAATCAAGACCTAATCTATCAACACTAAGGGATATGCATTAATTTCTTAGGTTGCCATGAAGACGAAACCAAAAAATCCAACATTTCTATATCTGGAGGACCGGCAGTTTCCAACCCCGAAAACGCGAAATCTATGACCGGCCCGCTGGATTTGAACCCAACCTTTAAGCGCCTTTGTTACCGGTAAACTGGGGTTCGAATCCCTTCCCCGGCGCCATTTTTATAATCCAGTTTTGAGCTTATTTCAGCAAAAGGGGTTTGATTGCGCTCTTCTGGAGTTGCTTCTACAATTGACTTCAACCTGAGATCAGATTTTTACCGGTAAAAGCAACAATTACTTTTCGAAAAAACAGAGTGCGAAGTCTATTTCCCCCTGGACCGCCCATTTTGTGAACATACGGAGAATGGTCTTAGTCTAGATATGTATTGCCTAGCGCGCGAAGCACTCTGTCGATTTTGCTAATGGCGGCACTCTGAATTTTTCTAATATTACTTGTTTTCAACTTTCGATGCCGAATTCCAAATCAGCTCAAAATGATTTTGAATTATACCGACGAAATAGGCATTGTCTGACCACAAATACATGGCTCTTTGAAAATCGATAGCTGTTCCAAAGAATATTTCTTTCTGGTCAATTAGAACCGCCGCGGCTGGAATGGGTGGCGTAGCGTAGCGTATCTCAAAACACGGATTCTCAAGAAGAGCCTGAGGGATCTCCAGTCGTAACTCTTTGTCTTTAGGGTTTTCCATAAGGAATCGAAACTTGACACCTCTACTCACTGCTTTCTTCAGAACTTCTTCACTTGAAACAATCACTTGCCTGAAAATCTCGGGCGTTGTGAATGAATCTACAATGGTTGCCGCATTATCGACGGCCTCTTCTATCCTAAGAACACGCGCTTGCCTTTCGGATAACAAAAGGAATTGAGCCTTCTCTTCTTGGTACGCGGTTTCTCTGCAGTAATGGTTAAGATCCTGAAGTAGACTTCTTTTTCTTATCTGCATTTCGTCGTATTCTCTAGTTTTACGTTGCATCAATATGTCTAGACCTTCTTGTATAGGGGTGGCTCTGAACATAACTGGCCTGGTTATGGCTTTCTCGCATAAACCCATTTTTTCCAGAATGGCCACAACTGTGTAAACATCTTGGCGTGGAACCTTTGACACTCACGAGATCGTTTTGGCAGTTGACATTCCGGAAATTAAAAGAGCAAGGTAAACTTTTGCTTGCCTATGCTATAGTCCCAGTTGCGTTAGGGGCTGTATGTGTTCATGTAGAAGCTTTATGTTGTACAGCCCTTTAGCTTGGATTAACATCCTAAGCTCGGGCGTTACCCCAAAATACGAGACCCAACTTAAAATTAAACATTAATCTTTTTAGGGGCAAGACAGCACGCGTTTAACAATGATATGGCTACTCAGCATCTACCAATGCTTCTTCTTTTGTTCTGAACGCTTCAGTCTCTCTTCAAGTTTCCTTTCTAGTTCTTTCTTTTCAAGCCAATAAAATGGAGCAAATGCAAGAACAAGAAAATCGCGTCGAATTCTTTGTAAGATATTCGTAAAGAGCCTTCTCCCTTCCCATCCAAAAATTAACGGTTCACGTTTTTAAAGCAAGTTTCCAAATTGGAATATTTCGGATAAAGAAACACCACGCTGATTCTCACGATACGAGCAAGTTTTTGAGGGAACAAATCATATCCGCAAAATAACCTTTGATGGAAAGAAACATAACAATAACAAGATGGAAAGAATGAACGGAGAAATCAGAGACAGAGAAAAAACCATGAGAGGACTAAAACGCAAAAGAACACCAATCTTTCAAGGCTACCAAATATATCACAACTACATCCGACTCACGAAAGCCTAAACGGAAAAACACCTTCAGAAGCATGCGGAATAACCATCGAAGGAAAAAACAAATGGATAACTCTAATTCAGAACGCGAGCCAACAGACGAAGACTTGACAGCACCAAAATTCCTTATTCGCTCAAGGCTATTAGTGTTTATGGCACACGATGAAGCCGTCTGAACTATAGCGACTGCAAGATATCAGTAGTTTTTGGAACAATTACTGTTTTAAGGAACTAAATTGCATTTGTATCAATTCTAATAAGCCGTTTCCAACAATATTCTTTTCAGGATAGTGACGCCGTGACTTACCTTCAGCTTCTTCTCGCCTAACCGCGCTCTGTAGCGAATCGGTATTTCTCGAATCGTGAAGCCTAGCCGTTCTACCAGATGGTTCAGCTCGACTTCGATGTCAAAGCTTTTGGATTTCAGAAGCCTCCCTCGCAAGATTTCGGCGCGTATTACTCGCAGTCCAGTCAGCGGGTCTTGAAGCGACACTCCGTTAAGCATGTTATGTGCTAAAGCCAGCAGCATGTTGCCAATGTGGAAAACATTATGCAAAGCTTCCTTGTCAACTTGCCCGTTGAGCCTGTTGCCGCAAACCATGCCTACAAGCGGGTTTTCTTCGAGTACTTTTATCATAGCCGGAACGTATTCAGCGGGGTAAGTGTAGTCTGCGTCAGTAAGAATGATATAATCCGCGTTTAGGTCGGCATGTTCGAGAGCCTTAGTTAAGGCGTCGCCTTTGCCAATGCCATCTTGGCAAACAACCTTTGCACCCAGGTTCTTAGCTATCTCGACTGTTCGGTCGCTGCTTTTGCCATCTACGACTAGGACTGGAATTTCACCTAGAGTGTCTTTCATCTCGGCTATTGTGAGCCCGATTCCTGGGGCTTCGTTTAGTGCTGCAATTATTAGCTGCGCTGAGTAACGCGTTTCCATTTGTTGAACTAGAATCGTCAAATCCTTCATACATCCTTTCGTGTTGTTAGTTAATCGCAAATATTGCTACACACTATATAAGCCATATCACTAAGAGGACAACATATCAAAAGTCGGAATACATGAAGACTTTTTGATAACTTCGTTGACTCCTTCAACTTTTTCCATGTTTTTTGCCACTTCAAGGGCTGAATCGGTGTTTATTAGCACAAGAGCTTTTGCCATTTTGCTAAACATTCCTTTTGTTGATCGATTATTCAGAAGACGTTTTTTCTTTGCGCCGTCTTTGGGAAGAACCATACCACTTGAAGATCTCATGGCTAGCTTTCTGAGAATATCCTTGCTTTTTTAGCAAAATGTTTATTGTAGAATTGTCTTTTTCTTCAAAATTCAAATACGGATCCACCTTTACCTTAGTTGAGAGCGACCTAATACTTAAGCGACTGTGATTGTAAGGCTACAGTAACAAGTATGTTGGATGATTATTGCATTTCATTGCATTGACTCTTCAAGATATTTCGTAGGCGCAACTGCAATTAGAGTTAGCTCACTTGATTTTGAGGGTTTTTTGTTTTGGCGTGTTGCCTTTTTTTCGGTGTCCAGCACATGCACCATCGCGCGCGCATTTTCCATAGCCCGTCTAAAAGCGGCGATCCTGCTCGCGTATGCTTCAATCACATACGCACCGGGTCTATTATTCAATCCTGTTCACCTCGATGGGGCTCAATTTTCACTCGCCGACAAAGGGCACTCATTTCCTCTTAAGGGCAGGCTCCATTAACGCTTTGTTAAGAGCAGCTTAACTCTGAGTAAGCGGTAGGTATAGGGCGGTAGGTACTTTTTTTTACGGCGAGCTTCCCGAGAACCGGCGATACATAGCCCGTCTGACAAATTTGACAAAGTTCCCAAAATTCCGCCTACTGCAGCATAAAAACCGATCCAATACCCAAAAACAGCCATAGCTGCAATTCCTTTGAATACTGCAGGTAAACCGCTTGCAGCGTAAAATGATCGACCAAAAAATAAGCCTACGAAGATGCCAGTTAAGATGGTACTAAGAACGCCTCCAAATAAACTGTGGCGAACCGCGCGCGCTTATGCAACAGGCTGGCGTGCTCAGCGTTAGATATCACTAAACACACTGTCAACATGCTTTAATGTTTTTTTCTGACAACAAGGGCGATTATGGCTTTCCGTTTCGATATTTCGCGACATTAGCATTGTGGCGGAGTTGGCTTTAATAGGTTCCTTTCGTATCTGCGATGTAATCAAGAGGTCTCTTGAACGTTTGCGATTGGCCACTTTGCCTTGGGATACATAACGGGAAAAGGCTCTTCAAAGCTTGCCAAAGTCAAAGTGACCTTGCCGTGTTTTCCTATCTCTCAAAAAACTGTTATAATCCATGTCTTTAACAAAATTGGCGGCATCATCCATTGCCTCAATTATGTCTTCGATATAATCCAAGAACTCTTCTTTCATATTTGTACAACTTCTTCCAAGACATGCTTTCCAATTCTTGGTTTAAGAGTATGTTTTTCCACTAAATCTACCTTGATTCCCAAAACATCACTCAGGTAATTTTCCACTCTGATGAAATCAAGCAGGCTTAAGTTTGCTGTTTCTTCAAACTCCACCAAGATGTCAAGGTCACTTTGTTTTTTCTGTTCGCCTCTAACGTAGGAACCAAAAACGCCTATTTCTTTAACTTTGTATTTTTTACTCAACTCATCCCTGTGCTTGGCTATAGCGTTTTTTTATCTCATCTAAAGTTTTCATGTTGCTCACTTCTAAATTGACAGTTTAAAAGTTAAGCTTTGTTATTTAAGTTCTGAAAGATTGTGGTGCGGTCGCCGAGATTTGAACCCGGGTCGTCAGCGTGGCAGGCTGATGTCCTAGACCAAACTAGACTACGACCGCATTTTACTAGACTGGAGTACAATGGCGATTTAAATTTACATCGAGCCTTATTTCCTTTTCCGAAAAACTTTACAAACTCAACAGCCTTCGCAAATTCAAAGCTGATATTTTCCGCTTTCTTGCTGTTGCTGTAAGATGACAATCACATATGGTTATTTTTTCAATTGCAAAGAACTAGTTATGGAAAGCTTATGTCAGACATTATTACGGTGAAGAATCTTGTTGAAATTTATTCTGATGGCACAAAAGCCGTTGACGATATATCCTTTAGCGTGAAAGAGCAGGAATTTTTCGGTTTTTTGGGACCAAACGGCGCTGGAAAAAGCACAACCATCAAAATCTTGACAACACTTCTTCGAAAGACATCTGGTTCAGTTACCGTGGCAGGACACGATATTTTTAGTGACGCTGCTGAGATACGCAAAATAATTGGCGTTCAAAGCCAAGAGACAACAGTTGACGGCGACCTAACAGGCAGAGAAAACATCATGCTTCAAGGTCATTTCCAGCAAATGGAAAGCAATAAACTCAAGAAACGCGTAGATGAACTTTTGCAGCTTGTAGGCCTCGAATCTGCCGCAGACAAGCGGGCAAGGAATTATTCAGGTGGAATAAAAAAGCGGCTTGATTTAGCAACAGCGCTTGTGCATGAACCGAAATTGCTGTTTTTAGATGAGCCGACAACTGGGCTTGATCCACAATCTCGCACGGCAATATGGGGCTATTTGCAAAAACTAAACAAAGAAGAAGGCACAACTATATTCCTCACTACACAATACTTGGAAGAAGCAGACAAGCTATGCAAGCGCTTGGCAATTATTGATTTCGGCAAAATAGTGGCTAACGGCTCACCCGCAGAGCTTAAACGACAAGTCGGCGCTGACTCCATCAGGATTGGGCTCGAAAACTGCGAACGCGACCGCGACAAAGCAAAAAGCATCATAAAAACCATGACGGGCGTTACAGAAATCGTAGATTCTGAAGAATGTATAAACGTTTATGCCCAAAACGCCTCGTCGTTAATTGCTGATATCGTACGCGCCTTGGACAGCACGGACATTCGACTGACGTCAGTTACTTTCTCCCAACCGTCCTTGGACGATGTATTCGTGAAACATACTGGGCGAAGAATACGGGCAGAAGAACTCGTTAAGGCTCCAAGCGCCATGTTCGGCGGGAGACGATAAAAAATGACACTGCTTTCTGATACACGCTACTTGTTTGTGCGGTACCTTAAGAAACTTGCCCGAAACCCCATCCTGCTTTTCTTCTCGCTCTTTCAGCCGATAATTTTTCTGGTTCTCTTCACGCAGTTGCTCACGAAACTCTCAAATTTTCCCGGCATACTGCCTTCAGGAGTAAGCTACTTAGAATTTGCA
>Ga0116108_1000638_pt1 | contig 19624 bp, 30 predicted proteins | sample June2015DPH_6_15_FD_88970 | JGI IMG/M metagenome (GOLD analysis project Ga0116108, IMG submission 88970) | Peatland microbial communities from SPRUCE experiment site at the Marcell Experimental Forest, Minnesota, USA - June2015DPH_6_150 | ecosystem: Environmental > Terrestrial > Soil > Wetlands... | reverse complement strand
CCCAGGTGGTGTCGGATATGACGCTGATCGTGGTCAGGGCCGGACAGAGGATGACCCCTCCGGCGCTGATCGGCCCGATATACACCGGGGGCGGATTGTAATAGCTCCCGGAACCGTCCAGCACATCAACGGAGGGGACCACGGCCGCGCCGCCGTTAAAGTTCACCCAGAGGTTGGCCTGGGCCGATAAGACCACCCAATTAGCGCCGGCCGGCACGGTGATGGTCTTGGCCACATTCGCCGTCAGGGCATAGTTGGGCGTGAACCGGCCGGCGGGGATCACCTGGGTGGTGGTATGGCCCAGGGCATCCGGCATCATCTCGAAGGGGACCAGCATCGGGGCCGACGCCGCCATTGCCTTGGAAATGGGAACCGGAGGGCAGCCCATCAAGCACACCGCGGCGATCAGGGCGATAATGATCAGCTTCTTCATACCTTCCTCCTGCGGGCGGCTAGAAGCCGCCCCTACGACTGCTCACTGCTCACTGCTCACTGCTCACTTGCCTTTGCTTAACTAAACGTCTCCACGCTGGTATGGGTGGCCACGGAGAACCCAAGGATCGTCGCCGCGGTGACGGTCAGGGTGTCGGTGTCAGTGGCCGCGGGGCTGCCCCCGAGGGTGATGGTCACGCTCGCCACGCCGTTCACGAAGGTCAACGTGGTGCTGGGAATCGTGGCCGTGACGGTGCCCGAATTATTGGCGTGGGCGATGGAGACGCCGCTGGTGATGGCCTCGTTGAACCAGGTGTGGATCTCGCCGGAGGCGCTTTGCAGGGTGATGGTGACCGTGCGGTTGGCCTCGGAGGCGTGAGGCGTGGTCAAGGTGGCCGGCGTGACCACGAAGATCATGTCGGTATTGGCCGCCTTCTTCAGCATGTAAATGTCGTAGTAGACGAAGCCGGCCGCCAGGTAGTTGTCTATGAGGGCAACCGGGGCGTTGACGTGCCCCTGGGCGTCCGGGTAATTCGGAGTCCCGTTCTTATCGATGAACTGCGATACTCCGGCCGGGGCCTTCATGACGATGGTGGCGGTTTGGGCGTTCGCCAGCGAACCCGCCAGCAACAAGGCTAAACAGAGAGCTAACGAGACTAATCTTTTCATGGGTTTTCTCCTTTGATTTTGATGGTAGGGGCGGCAGCTACGAAAAAGCCGCCCAGGGCGGGTAAAACCCGCCCCTACAGTCCGAAGGGCTTTGTCTGCCTGCCCTCCCAGTTGGCCCCCATTTCCACGCACTCGCTTTCGAGATGGATGGCGATGATTTCCGGAATCAGGTGGCGTTTATTCCTGGGCCACTGATAGGCAAACAGCATATCGCTCCGGGCCGCGGTGGTATGGTACTCGGGATAATGAGCCACCCCCGAGCCCCTGGGATTCCATAATTGAAAATAGCCGATGGGCACGTAGCCGTCCCAGTCCAGTTTGGCAATGCGGACTGCCAGGGGAAAGGGCCGGGGATGGACGAAGATCTCCCATTCGTGCTGGAGCGGCGGCGCGCCCAGAAACTTGATCCAATCGGTAAAACTTTTGCACTCCATGCGGTCGATGCCGTAAAGGCACGCCGGGTTTAGGGAAATGCGCTGCAAGATGCTCCGGGTCCGGGGCGGCAGGTAGATATCGGCGTCCAGGTGCGCCACCCAGCCGTCTTTTTGTAAAAGCGACAGGCCGTAATTGATGCCCTTGGCCTTGTTGAAGGCGTCGTCATTGCGGTGCCAATCGTAGGTGGGATAGCATTCCACATGGTAATAGGCGCAGATGAGTTGCGTAAGCTTATCGTCGGGCCGCGTGATCACCACCATGCGGTTGAATTGCTGCTTATTGGCCGGCAGCGTCCAGGCCAGGTAATCGCCGTAATGGACGCAGGTGACCACCGCCTCGATTTTGAGGTCCGCAGGGGGCGGGGTGGGTCCCGGCTCAGGGCTTGGATATTCTTTATTCATCACGGATTCCTTGTAGGGGCGGGTTCTACCCGCCCCGGGCGGCTTTTTTGTAGCTGCCGCCCCTACGATTAATCTACTCCTTCAATCCCCTCGGGCAAAAAATCGCACGTGCAATTAGGGTGCGCCGGGGGCGCCTCGTCGCCCGAGGAAAAATCCTGATCCAGGGGAATAACGCCTTCGGCGGCGTTGTCGTCGCACTCATCATCGGCCGGGTGTTCCGATCCGAGGAGCCACGACTTCCCGCTCACCAGGGCCGAGTTTTTATAGGCCGCCAGGTTGCCCTGGCAATCGGCCCGGATGGTCTCGGTGCGGGCGATCATCTCGGCCCGGGCGTCGGAAAAGCCGTGGTTTTCCTGGAGGGCGTCGGCTAGCTTTTTGGTGCTCCAACCCTCTTCCTGCGCCTGGACCACGGCTGACCGGATCATGTCCCGGGTGTCGTCCTCCAGCTTGGTGATCAGGTCCGCGGCGTGCTCCTGGGCCCAGGTCACCGCCTGGGTGTTGACCAGGTCGGTGATCCCGGCCGGGGCCTCGTAATCAATCTGCACGAAGGCGGCATAGCCGCCCTGCTGGGCCGCCTTGGCCAGGAGGGCCGCCACTTGCTCCCGGGTGGCCTCGATGCCGGTCAGCTCCATTTCGGCCAGGAGCTTGTTAATTTTTGCCTCATCATCCGCGGCCTTGGCGTAGGGGCGGCTTCTACCCGCCCCCGGGCCTGTAGGGGCGGGTTCTACCCGCCCCGGGCGGCTGGAAGCCGCCCCTACAGCCGCCCCTACAGCCTTTTTGAGCCCCAGCCCCTTCCCGAGCTGCGCCGCGGCGCTCTGGGCGTCGGCCTTCAGGGCCTTGGCCATCAGCTTTTTGAGGGCGTCCCGGATCTCGACGATCTCCGGCCGCTCGCGGTCAATGGGCTTGATCACGGTTTTCCTTTTTTTTTTAACGGCCTTGTTAAAGGCGGGATGCGCTGCGCTTTCCCGCCCTACGCTTTGCTTGGCCAGTTTTTGGGGCGGCGTCTCGGCGGACGACCCTGGCGAAGAGCTCCCCTCCGCCGCCCCGGGGGTGTCTGGCCCTTCACCTCCCCCTTTCCCTCCATCGGGCTTTTTTTGGCCATCCGGCTCAGGTGCCGGCTCCGGCTCCTTACCAATCTCGCTCACCAGCACCGGGCCCTGGGTGGTCATGATGAAATCCGGCGTGCCGTCGTCCTCCAGGCCCCGGGATTCCCGGATCTCGCTCCGGAGCCGGATGCCGTTGCGCACGTCCAGGTCGTCGACCTTGGCCTGCACTGCGGGGTCGATGGCGCTGTCCTCCTCCCAGCCGAACTCCACCTGGTCGAAGCCGTTCCCCTGCAGGGCGTAGTTGATGAAGTCCGCCATCCATTCCATCAGGGGCGCCAGGCCCTCGGAGAGCGCCGCCTCCTGGGCGGTCGTCGCGGTGGCCCGGTTCATCTTCGAGACGAACGGTTGAGCCGACACCGAGAAGGCGTAGCACACCACCCGGGCGAACCATTCATCAATGGGGGAGCTCAGGTCCCCCTCCTTCATCAGGTGCGGGGTCATGCCGTGGGGCACCCATTTGCCCCGGCGCCGCTGGGCGGTATTGCCCGCGTGCAGGGCATCCCAGTATTGCTGGAACTCGGCGATCTGGGCGGTGGACCAGTTTTCCGGCACTTCTAAAAGGGCGTCGGGCAGGTTGCCTTCGGTGTAGAATTGCAGGAGGTGCATCTGGCGCCGCAGGATGATGTTGGTGATGATGATTACCTGCTCCACCGGCGAGAAACCGTAGAGGCGCCAGGATAAAAGGTTGCGGGGGTAATAGAGCAGCTCCTCCCGGGTGTAGTCGGTGGCCGGCAGGCCCTTGATGATCTGCTGGTAGGCCGGGTCCGGGGGCAGCGGGCTGCGCCCCCATTCGTCGATGACCGGGCGGATGGTGGCGCCGTCCACCACCTCCAGGCTATAGAGGCCGCCGCCTTTGGTCCGCCTCGGGTAGATGGTGGCCGCGTCGATCACCAGCATGTCTTCCAGGAGCATCCGCATCCAGGCGTTGAAGGAGTGCATCCTGTCGGGGCGCTTCATCAGGGCGGTGGCCTCTTTGGCCTGGCGCAGGGATTCGGCCGAGGCGTCCTTTTTGGCTTTCAGCTTGGCGCCGCTGGGGTCCAGGGGGGAGAAGGACCAGTTCATCTTGGCGATCTGATCCTTGCGGGTTTCGATCACCAGGCGCACCAGGTCGCAGTTTTGGGCCAGGTTCCTAAGGTCCAGGAAGGAAATCGGCAGGTCGCCCCGGGGGGTGACCAGCAGGTTGTAGCCCACCGGGTAGTCGAACTGGCGGCCCGCGGCTTCAGGCGGCGCCAGAGGGGGCAGCGGCCAGCCGGGACCGAAGAAGTCTTTGCTCGGGTCCGGCTGCCCCGGCGCGCTGCCCGTGCCGGTGGGCGTGAAACGGCGCCCCGCGGCCCATTGGGCGGCGCTGATGATCTCCGGGGTCAGGGGTATGTGTTTAGGGTCGGCTGCCATTGTTTAGTTACCAGTTACCAGTGATCAGTGACCATTAACCAAGGGGGAAAAGGGGAAGAGGGAAAATGCTTCTGGGGGAAAAGGGGAAGAGGGGAAATGGGGAAAAGGAAAAGCAAAACCTTTTATCCCTTTACCCTTTTACCCTCTTACCCCCTTACTCTTATACCCTTTTACCCCTCCTTAATATTCTCAGCCGTGCAACCGCCTTTCTTCAGCCGCCATGTTGTCGAATTCCCCTTTGTAATAATCGAAGATTCCCATGCCGGGGGCGCCCTCCAGGAGCCCCACCGCGCCTTCCAGGGCGTCGGGGCCGTCGTCGTGCACCGTGCTGGCCGGGAAATAGAGGAGCTGCTCCAGGAGCAAATCCTGGTTGCCCTGTCCCTTACAAAAGCGGATCTGCCCCCGCTCCACTAAAGGGCTCAGCCGGGAGATCCGGACCTCTTTGGAGAGCTTGACGGCTACCGGCTGGAGTGGCAGGATTACCTTCCTCTCCTTTTCCAGCCGTTGAAATTCGTTGATCAGCAGCCTCTGGAAAAGAACATCCTCCACCCCGAAGCGCCAGTAATACCATTGCTCGTGGCGGATGAAGGCGGCGCGCAGGGCCTCGTCGAGACTGCCCCGGCGGATGTAGGCGTCCAGGACGTAGAAGATCATCTCTTTCCGGTCCAGGCCCACGGTGATAATCGCCTTGTAGTCGGCGCTGGCGCCGATGGCCAGGGCCGGGTCGAAATAGCCGGCCACGATCAGGTCCTTGCCGGTGAGGTCCGCGGGGTAATAGAACCGGAACCAGGCCTCCTGGAAGACCCCTTCTTCATCCAGGGGGTTATTCTGCTTCTCCCGGTTGAAGGCCAGCGACCCCATGAGGCGTTTTTGCTCCAGGAGCGTGGCCACCGGGTGGCGCGCCGGCCACAGAGAGGCAAGTGAGCCGTGAGCAGTGAGCTGTGAGCAGTTACTGCTTACTGCTGCTTCCTGCTCACTGCTTGCTTCATTGAGGGCGCGGTAAATGCGCCTGGTCCAGTGCTTCCAGGGCTCCTCCTCGGAATGGATGGCGGTGTAGAGCGCGCTCTTGCGGGCCAAGATGGTGCCGATCCAGAAGAGGTTGCCGCCGGCGTCGATGGAGGGATAGATGGCGCCGGTGATCCAGGAGAGCAATTTGCGCACCAGGTCCGGCGAGCGGGCCTGCTGGTCGTTCTCCACGTCGTCCAGGATGATCAGGTCGGGGCGGTGCTGCTTGTGCTTGAGGCCGCGCAGGCGCTGGCCCCGGCCCCGGGCCTTGAGCCGGACGTCGTTCAGGGTGACAAAATCATCCACCGCCCAGTTGTTCCGCACCAGCTCCCCGAAATCGCATTTAATCCTCTCATTGTAGAGCAGTTCCAGATAGATATAGCCGGTGAGGTCGCTGGCCAGGTCCTCGGTGTCGGAGGCGATGATGATGAAGTGGCGCCGGCCGTGGCAGATCTGGTGGAGCACGTAGCCGAAGGAGGTGATGGTGGTCTTGGCGAACTCCCGGGGCGCGGCCACGGCGACGGGAGTCACGACAGCGGTTCCCGTTGTAGGGGCGGGTTCTACCCGCCCAGGGCGTGTAGGGGCGGGTTCTACCCGCCCAGGGCGGCTAGAAGCCGCCCCTACAGCCGCCCCTACATTTTCGCCGGGGCGGCGGGAGAGCAGCTCCACCAGCTCCCGGTGAAAAGGGGCAAAATCATTGGTAAAATAATGGGGCAGATAGGTGGTGAAGAAGACGAAAGGATCGGCCAGGGCCCCGGCGCGCCGCGCCTTCTTGGCGGCCTCGCTCGTATCCGCAAACGCGGTGGCCTCATAATAGAGGCGCCCCAGGATTTGCTGGTACCTTTCCTGGAATTCCTTCTTCGTCAGCTTCTTTTTGAGGGTCAATTCCGCCATCTTATTTCCATGTAGGGCGGGAAAGCGAAGCGCATCCCGCCTTTGTAGGGGCGGGTTCTACCCGCCCCGGGCGGCTTTTTCGTAGCTGCCGCCCCTACGCCGGCCAGTTGCTAAAGATCCCCAGCAGGGCGACGATGCCGCCGAAAATGGCGGTCAAGGCCGTTTGCAGGGGGCTCGACTCAGCCGGGGTGATGATCCCGAAGGCCACCAGGGCGCCGAGGACGCCGGCGATGATCCCGGGGATGGTGGTCTTGGGATCGGCCCAGATTTTTTGCCAGATATTCATAGAGCCTCCTGTAGGGGCGGGTTCTACCCGCCCGGGCGGCTTTTTCGTAGCTGCCGCCCCTACATTAGCGCCCGGTACCGACCTCCAAGACAAAATCAGGATCGGTCAGGAAGTCAAAAGGTAATGAAAAGAACCCCTTCTGGTTCGCCAGCCCTCCCGAGAGGCCCCAGGAATTCTCCACGATGAAGATTCGCCGGTCCTGGTCATAGCCCCCCCCGACAAAGACCCCGTGGCCGCCCAGAAACTTATCCGATGCGCCTCCCGGCATTGGGATAATGCCGTCCTTTTGCCAGGCATCTTCGAAGCTCTGGAAGACCGAGATCCCGGCCACGAAGCCGTAGCCGTCCGCCAGGCAGAGGATCATATCCTCCAGGGTTTTCAGGGGATGGACCGAGGCCAGTTTATTTTCCGGAGCATCCGCATAGGCCAGGGGCGAAGGCTTCACCGCAAAGTTAGCCGGGTTGTAAGGCCAGAGGTCTTCGGCGCATACTCCGTCCCGCGTCAGCAGCGTCCCCACAGCCATGACGCCGGAGCCGGCATCGTCGGCCACATCGTGAAGCACCTTGTCGCGGTAGTCGTAGTAGAGCTCCAGGGGCGAGAACACCTGGACCGGGAGTTTTCCCGCCACGATCAGGTTGGCGCTTTTCAAATAGGTCCAGGCGAACTCGACGCAATCGCCGATCTGCCCCTGGTCCCGCACCGGGGGGCAAATGTTGTATTTCACCCGGGGGGCCTGGGCCAGCGTCATTTTAGGCCGCACCCGCTTAAAGGGGGTTGTACTGATGCCGGTCAGTTGCGGTCCCGTGTATCCGTATTTCCGATTCAACCGTCCTACTGGCAGGTTGCTCATGGCTTCGCTCCCTTTGTCGGACAAGAAACATCTATCTGGCCTTGAGGTTTAAGGGTGCAAACATAGTCCACTAAAAACCCAAAAGGGTTTTCGTCGAAGCTTATGGGCTCCCGCTCCTTTTTGCAGTAAACGCACTCCCCGCGGCTAAGAAACCAGCCTTTGTAACCGGGACACTGGGAATCGCCATTTGGCATCGGCATCACCTTAAAGGCGGGATGCGCTTCGCTTTCCCGCCCTACGTTTTGCTGCGTTGCTTCGCTTCCAGGGCCTCTAACCGGGTCACGATGGAAATCATCATCTGGAAAAAGGTTTTTAGGCCATCTGCAAAATCGCTCGGAATCAGGCCCGGTATGTTGTCAATGATGACATTGACCTGATCTGTAATTTCCTGGGTCGTTGGATAGTCCATCAGAACCTCCCTATCGAGGGCGGCTAGAAGCCGCCCCTACTGCTCACTGCTCACTGCTCACTGATTAAGGCGCCCACCCCGCCTTAATCTTCGCCTTTTTCAAAGCGGCCGTGGCGTTTTGCACCGTCGTCACATCCGCGTCGGTGGGACAGATTTTATTGTTGAGGATATTTTCCCCGGCGGCGATCACCGCGTTGGCCGCGGCGATGATGAGTTGAGCCTCGGGCGGGATCACCACGCCGTATTCGGCCTCCACCGAGGCGATGACCGCCTGGGCCGCGCTGATATCGTTCTCGATGGTCACCCGGTTAGTGCACAGAAAGTTTTCGACCGTGGCGCAGCCGGTGAGCAGCAAGCCCAATACCAAAACTATCGCCAAAATTCCTTGCCTCCGATTCAACTTCATTTCCTTTCCCTCCGATTAGAGTTGATCGTTTCCCATTTCCGGGATTTATTGTAGGGGCGGCTTCCAGCCGCCCAGGGCGGGTAAAACCCGCCCCTACGTCCTTATTCCAGGGATTGGAACCAGGCGCGGACCCATTTACCCACCAGCATAACTACCTCGGGGTCCGCCTGGATCTTCAAAAAGCGGGTGAAATTATCCATGACTGCGATGCCCAGCACCCGCATATCCTCCAGTTGCTCCATTTTCTGGATGGCGCTGAGCAATTTATAGAGGCCGTCGCAGGCGGCGGCGTCCAGGGTCTCCACTTCCAGGTCGGCGACCTTTTGCTCCGCCAGCCGCCGCAGCTTGTCGGCGATGCCCCGGGGGCTGCCGAGGGCCGCCTGGCGCTTGACGGCCCAGTGGCCGTCCGCCGACCACTGGTAAATGGTGTTGGCGCACACCGGCAAGATCTTGCTGATCTCTTCCGGGGTTTTGTTGGCGCGGATGTAAAACCATTCCGCCGCGTCGAAATAGAGGCCCTTTTTGCTCACCTCTAATCCTCCAGCTCGGCCTTGAGCTTCCGGGCCTCTTTCACCATCTCCCGCAACTCCTGCGCAGCCGCCAGCACATGCTCCTCCTTGATGGAATCCAGGTCCTCGTCATGGATGCGGAAGGTGTTGAGCTGTATCGACTGGATAATCCGGTCGATGCGGATCAGGAGCTTGAGGAAGCGCTCCCGCTTTTCGGCCAGGCGCCCCTTTTTCAGAAGTTCCAGGTTATGGTCCATGCGGCGATTCTCCATTTACCCGAATATTAATTAGCGCATTTAAATATCCGGAAGATATTTAACAGGAGGTATAATAGAGTCATGGCCGCGGCGAGACCGCCCGCGTACCAGGCCAGCCGCCGATGTATCTTGTTGAGTTCCTCGCCGATTGCCGCTATAGGGCAGACGTGCGCCGCTTCCCGGTGGACCTGGCAAGGGCAATCCTCCTGATGCTCCATGCGGCCATTCAGATTCGCCAGGTGCCCCTCCTGGTTGGAGATGCGCCCTTTGACCTGCATCGCCAGTCGCTCGATATCCGCGTGCAGGCGCTCATAGGTGCGATCCAGCAATAGCGGTACATTCTCAAGATCTTCAGGCGGAAGTTCCTCAAACAGGGATATGGGGGCCATCGGTTTCCCTTTTTTCTTCGTATTAGCACAGTATTAGCACAAAGTCAAGAGCAATGGCGTCCGTTAGATACCTTAGGTCCGTTAAACTTTATGGAGGGCAAAAAAAAGACCCCCTGAGCGCAGGCCCAGGGGGTGCAATGGGATAATGGGTCAATGCGGCCTTACCCCTTTTCTCAATTCCGCCTTGATATGTTCAAAACCCTGGTATGCCTCATGGTCCAGGTTGATGCCTCTTGCTATACGATTAAATTCCAGCCAAGCCAGGGCATAAACTCGGGCCAGTTCCCTCATTGAATCAGAAAGAGCCTGAAACACCTTTATGATGTCCGCCCTTTGCTCAGCCAATTTTTCGAACCGTTCTTCTTCTGGTGTCATGGAGCCTCCTCTATCATAAGGGTGAGCAAAATAATTTTGGTGAGGGAGTTAAGTATATAATTTCCTAAATATATAATCCCTCTTTTTTTGTTCATTAATGGAATCGCGGTATTCTCTTACCGCCGATTCGGGAAAAACGAGGTTGCGCTCCGACAGTTTCTCACCGGGCAATTTCCCCTGGCGCCAAAGCTTCCGCACTTGATGGGATGAAACGCCCAAGATTCGGGCAACTTGATGGGGTCTTAAAAATCGTTCCTCTTTCCCCGCAGCCGCCACTGCCGGATGCCAGCCCATGATCTTCCCTCCCTTCGTAGGGGCGGCTTCCAGCCGCCCGGGGCGGGTAGAACCCGCCCCTACAAAACCCAAACGCGCGCCCTTCTCAGCCCGAAGGCCAGGCACTCCCGCACCGTGGGCCGGTGGATATCCACCCGGGGATGCCGCCATTGAGGCGGCATCAGGTCGTCGAACACGAAGCAGCCGACCCCCTCCACCATGATCCGGGTCCCGAAGCGATAATCATTCGCGCCCGGGCCGCTCTTGAGGCCCAGGCTCCGGGCCAGGGGCCGGGACAGCGCCAGGCAGCCGGGATAGACGCGCTTGCCGCTGGTGGTCTCCTTTCCCGCCAGGCAGTAAGCGGTAATAGTGGCACAGGCTTCCAGCCTGTGGACTTTATGGTCCACCGGCAAGATGCCGGTGCCACCGGCCGTCCCCTGGATGCTCAGAATCCCTGCCAGCAGCAGCGCCGCCATTATTTCGCCGGCGCAATGGCCGGCCTCCCGGCTGTCTGGGCCCCGATCCATTCTTCCTGGGCCATGATCGGGTTGGGTTTCAATCCGGCCTTCTCCCGGTCCAGGTTGACCCGCTCCATCTGCACCCGGTAGTTGGCGTAGGTCGCCAGGTCCGCCGAGCGCTCGCGCTTCTCCGCCGCCGCGGTCTGGGCCTCGCTCATCTTGTAGCCCAGATAGCCGACGGCCGCGGCGGCGCAGCCCGACAGCAATAAACACGCCAATAATATCAATGCGATAGCCTTCTTCATCATTTCCCCCCTTTAACGGCGGGATGCGCTGCGCTTTCCCGCCCTACGCTTTCTTTCTCTGTAGGGGCGGGTTCTACCCGCCCTGGGCGGCTGGAAGCCGCCCCTACGATTTCATAATCAAAGAGCTCTTCGGTCTTCCGGTGGGCGCCCAGGACCGCCAGGGCCTCGTCGGGCCATTCCTGCTTGTCGGCCAGGACTTCCCAATCCACGGCGACGGTGCGCCGCAGAACCTCCTCGAAACCGTAAAGCTGCGCCAGGCGCAGGACCTGGCGCCCCTTGACCACGTGCTCGGCCTGGGAATAGAGCAGCTTGCCCCCGCCGGGCAACTTGATCGACCAGGAGCCGAAACCGGCGCCGGGCCAGAAAACCTCCTTGTGCTCCTTTTCCAGGTCCTTGAGGGCCGCGGCCAGCTTGCCCAGGCGCTCCCGCAGGAGCGCCAGTTCGCGCCCCCAATGGCCCTCCACCTCCAGCAACGCCGCGTTGGCCAGGGCCACTTTCTCTTCAAGTTTCCCGGAGGTCGCCGCGATCTCTGCCAGCAGTTGCTCGGCCGCCTCATGGATAGGCGTTTCGTATTTCTGGGCCATAACTATTCCGCCCCTCCTCGCATTTCCAGGGCCAGTTGCCCGGCGTAGGCCGCGGCGTTGATCCCAAAGAGCTTGGCCAGCCGGCCGATCTTCTCCTTGACCTGCCGGTTGCAGCGGTCCCGGTATTCCAAAAGCTCGGTGTCGGTGACGGGGATATAATAGCCTCCCCGGTTGGTGCAGCTATGCGCGATCATGATGGCCTCGGACCCGTATTTCACCTCCTCGATCAATTTCCGCAGCGCTCGGGTGCCGCTGATTTTGTTGCCCTCATAGGCGCGGCGGAAGACCTTCTGAAACAGCTCCCCGGCCCCGATCTTCCGGGATTCGCCCAGGTGCCGGGTCATCTCCAGGAACAGGTTGCTCTTGGCATGCTCCCACTCTCTCTGATATTGCTCCCTCTCCTCTTTGGTCATGGGCTTCTTCTCCTTTTCTGGCCTGGCGTTGCGTATGATAGATCAGGCCGATTTGCACCTTGTGGAGCTGCTCCGGCGAGCACCATTCCAATTTGCCCGGGAACCCCATGCCCCGGGCCACCCCCTCGGCATAGGCCCAGGGCAGCGAGAGCGCCTCCAATGAATTTTCGATGGCCTTCAGATAGACTAATTTGATCCGGGCCAGCGGGGCGCTTTGCATCCTGTGATTCTTGGGCCGGTATTCAAACCCGCACGATCCCAGATACCTCATCACTTCGTCGAATTGCGCCTGGGTGAGATCCTTGGTGGAGGCCACCCCGAAGCGCGCCTTGAAATCCTCCCGGTCCAGCCCCAGCCGCGTCAGGGCCAGGTTCAGGAGCCGGAGCTGGGGCCGGAGGAGTTTAGTCCTGGGGTTCACTTTGAACCTGTGAGCGGTGAGCAGTTACTGCTTACTGTTTCCTGCTCACTGCTTACTGCTTCTCGAAAATACGGCTGAAAGATATCCTCATCGAGCCGCAGCATCAGGCCGCCGCAGGAGACGCAGAGCGCGGTGGCGTCGTCGATCCCCGCCACCCGCTGATCCCGGCCGCCGCATTCCACGCATTGGTAGTCATAGACTGGCATTAAGAACCTCCCGGATTTTCTCATGGTCCATTGCCAAGACTTTCAGGGCCAGATCAAATTGGGTCTCTGTGGCGCTAATGGCCCGGCGCAGAATCAGCCAGGCCGTTTCGGGATGCATCTCCTTCACTATCCCCCTCTTCTGAATAATGCCCCGGCAGATCTCGCAGGTGACGTCCTCAGTGCCAAAGGAGCTATTCTCGTAATTAAGGTAGTTGGAAATCCGGCCGCATAACGCTATCCAACCATAGCCGTCATCGTAAAAATAATGGATCTTCGGTTTAGGCATCACGCCGCCCTCCCGCGCTTTTTCGCCTGATAGCGAGCCTGTTGCGCGCACTTTTGCTTGGGCTTTATCCGGGTCTGCGCCAGCAGATGCTCGAAGCACAGGTCCGATTTGCCATAGGCCGTATCCCCGCAAACCCGGCAAAGGGGCGCCGGTCCCGGCGCCGGGGCCTTCGGTTTCGGCGGCCTTCCGGGCCCCCTTTTCGGGGGTGCCTCCTTTCCCGCTTCCCCCGTAGGGCGGGAAAGCGCAGCGCATCCCGCCTTTCGATCGATCGATCGATCGATCGATCGATCGATCGATTGAACGGGATGTAACGCCGCCCCTACCGCGCAAGACAAACACCTTTCCCAAAAACACCGCGGCCAGCCGTTCTCCTCCCGCTCGCTGGCCTCCTGAAAATTGCTCCGGCATTGCCCCGCCGAGAGCTGGATTTCCTTGCCCATGCGGGAGCAGCTTACAAGATTCCGGTTTTTTATTGCCGGCGCCGCCCTTACAATGGCGGGAGGCGCTGCGCTTTCCCGCCCTACGCCTTGCATCGACCGGCGCACCGCCGGGGTCATATAATCGCGGGCCACCGCGGGGGTCATGCCGCCGTTCATACCCACCTCCCCGCCGCCAGGCGGTCCTGCATCAGGGCCCGGTCCAGCCGCGCCCGCACTACACGCCGGCGCCGCCAGCGCCGCCATTTGCCGTAGAGCCACCAGCTCCCATAGGGGACCCCGAAGATCAGCAGCATCAAGGCCCCGAGAGAAAGAAACAGGTTCAACCAATCCTTAGCCATTTCCTAGTCCTCCAATCTGGTAATCGCCAGCCGCGCCTCGGCCAGACTGGCCCAGGCCGCGTCCAGCTTGTTCAGCGCCTCCTTTTTCAAATCCCGTTTGCGGCGCTGGCCCTCGGCCAGGCCGTCGTCGGGCATCATCGCCTGGTCGGTCGCCAGGCGGTAGATCCCCGGCTGCCCGGGGTGCGCCTCGTTGACCACCAGACCGCGCCGGATCAGGGCGGCCAGCCATTCCTTGACCGTGGGCGCCGCCGCGCCCGAGATCTCCTGCAGCTCCTCCCGGGTCACCCGGACCCGGGCCCGCAAATACCTCCACATAATTTCCTTGAGATCCGGCTTGCCCCGCTCCTTTACCAGGGGCCGGTACAGGCCGCGCCCCGTGCGCTCGGCCCGGCCGCCCTTGACCAGGTCGCCCAGGGCCGCAGCCACGCGCCGCCGGTCGCAGGTGGCCAGACCCAGGAGCTCGGTCACCCGGGAAACCTCCACCGCGCCGCCGCCCAATTCGCACAGGGCCACCTCCGTCCGCGCCGCAAATGAAGGCCGTCTCATCTCGGCCTCCCCTGTTTTTCCGTAGGGGCGAGTTTCACCCGCCCCGGGCGGCTGGAAGCCGCCCCTACGGTCTGTTTTTCCTGGTGCAGCTTCAGCTTTTCTTCCAGTGCGATCAGGTAGGTGAGAATGCCCCAAAGTTCGTTTTTGAATTCGTTAATACCAGCCTGAAGAAGGTATCCCTCCATATTGAACAGATGGTTCCTGATAGGAAGAACCCGCGCCAGTGCCGCCCTTACCGGATATTTGACCTTCGCCGCCATGCCTCCCTCCTTTGCTTTTACTGCTCACTGCTCACTGCTCACTGGCCACTGTCTTTACCGCGGCCTCCCCATTTCTTCCTGGAGCACCGCCTTGGCCAGGGCCGGGGTGATCTCCCGGGTCCGCCTGGCGTTGGCCAGGCCGATGAGCTTCAGCAGCCGCTTTTTGATGGCCCGCCAATCCCCCCCCATCGGCGCCCGGGAGAGCAGCTCGGCGGCGGCCAGGTCGATCTTCAGACCGGCGCTGGCGTGCCCGTATTGCATCAGGCTGGCCGCGTCCGCCCCCTGGAATTGCACCGCGTCCAGGGTCCGGGACCAGACGCGGCGGTTGCCGCTCATCAGCGCCGGCATCGACTCCTCCCCGATGAGGATGACGGCCGCGGCGCTCAGCTCCGCCAGGTCCCGCACCAGGTCCAGATATTTGGGCGTCTTGTCCATCTCATCCAGGAAGACCACCCGGTCCGGGGCCGGCAGGTCCAGGAGGCGGTCCACTGCCAGCCCGAAACAGCCGTTGATGGAGCGGGGCGGCGCGGTGATCCCCAGCTCCTTGCAGAGTTTTTGCAGGAAACCCATGCGGCTCACGCTGCTGCTCCGCCAGATCTCCAGCATCAGCAGGTGTGGGGCGCGGTGCTGCGCCGCCCAGCGCGCCGTGGTCCGGGTCTTGCCCCGGCCCGCCTGGTCCCAGACCACCCCGAAGCGCCCCTCCCCGGCCCCCTGGCGCAGTGTCTCCATCATCGCCAGGAAATTCCGCTCGTTGGCGGTTTCCACCCAGGCCGGTTCGAACCGCGCCGGCCGCCAGGGCTCCGGCGCAATTTCCGTAGGGCGGGAAAGCGCAGCGCATCCCGCCATCTTCGCTGTAACCATCAATTCCCTCCTTCTTCTACCTCTTTGCAGATATAGGCATCTGCGATGGCTTGGATGATTTGGGCATCAAACTTTTCCCAAGCCTGGTCTTCATCCCCAGCCTCAATGATTATTTCTTTAGGAGGCAAAGGGCCCGATAAAAATCGATGAACTTAAATTTTGGCATGGTCACTTCCTCCGCTATTCCCATTTCTCGGCTGCCGCCGCCATTTTCAGGTTCTTAAAAAACTCCGTGAGCAGCCGGTATTCATCGCCGGCCTCGAAGAACCGCATAAAGGTGCCGTCGTCCCCGGTAACCAATTCCCCCCGGCCCTCGCGCCGGATCAGCGCCCCGTAGCGCCGGCAATCCGGGGTCTCCTTCAAATCCTCCAGGGAGCGCTCCCGCGCCTGGCTCGCCTCTTCAAGCCGCGCCGCGCCCGCGGCGATCTCCCCCAACCGCCGCTCATCCGGCACCAGCCGCAGAGCGATCCCCTCGTCGTAATCCGCCAGTTGCCGGTAGGCGTTGCCCCCGTATTCCGGGGCGCCGAACCCCGCCGCCGCCACCTTGGGCAGCGCCATGCGGGCCAATTCCCGGTGGTAGCCCGGTAGCCGCGGGAGCTGCTCCGCCAGCCGGCGGCGCTGTTTGTGCCCCTTGAGGATTTTGCCCTTGGCCTGCATATACTCCTCTACCGTCATCCCCCCCCGCAGACCGCTGGCCACCCGGCAGATAAAATCCCCGGCCCAGGCGCCGGGCCGGTGCTCCCACAGGCTGCCCCGCTCCACGTCCTCCAAATCCGGCTTGAAGACCACCTTTTGCCGGGCGAAGGGCTGGGCCTTCTCCCAGGCCTCCGCCGAATCGGGCCGGTAAGCGACATTGTCCCAGACGACCCCCGACGAAAAAACCTTGTCGAAGCCCGGGGCCAGCAGCAGGTCCAGGTATTCCGGAGACGCCACCTTGGGCGCCCTCCGGGGCGATTGCGCCAGGCGCTGCCAGACCGTGCCGGCGCGCCCCAGGGTGCGGTCCGCAAAGCGGTGCTCCTCGGCCCGGTAGACCTTGGCCAGCCAGTTATCCAGGACGAGCCTAAGCTGGGCCGCGGTGGCCTCGCAGGAAATCTTCTCGGGCTTCTGGCGGCGATGATAAAAGACCCTGCTGAAATGGGAATATTCCTCGATGCGGCGGCGCTCCGCCACGTTGTGGCCGATATACCAGGGGAGCATTTCAAATAAGACCCTGGCCATCGACCCGAAAAACGCCTCCACGTGCGGTTTTTCCCAGGGCGCGTAACCCTCGCACAGGTCCAGGTCCATCCCCAACTGGGAGCAGGCCGCCTGGATATGCTTCGACTTGAAGATCAGGCCCCGGTCGGTGGTCAGGGTCTCGGGCACGCCCCAGCGCAAGATTCCCTGGCGCAGCAATTTGGCCACGGTGAGCGAGCTGGCGTGCTTCTCCACCTCCATCACCGCGTCCCGGGACCAGACGTCCACCGCCGCAATGATCTCGTGCCGGCCGTCCATGAGCATCACGTCCGCCGGGGTGCCGTCCAGCTCCCAGCGCTGGCCAGCGTAGCTGACGTCCTCCGCGGCGCAGCCGGCCTTGGGCTGGCAGTTGGCCCGCCACCAGGACGGCAGGATCATGGCCGCCAGCTCCTCGCCGTTTTTGGTCAGGTATTGATTGATCCAGCGTTTGAAGAGGGAGAGGCTCGGGACCTGGGGAAACTGCGCCCGCAGCCGTTTATAGGCCAGCGCCCGATTGCACTTGACCAAAGGGGTGGCACAGGCATCTTGCCTGTGGTTTGTAGGGGCGGCTTCTAGCCGCCCTCGGCCGGGATTGGGCAGCAATTTCACGTCCCCCGTCACCAGCAGGTGCCGCACGTAGGCCACCATGTCCGGGGTCATGGTCCGGGCGCCCAGGCCGGGGCCCGGCTCATACCGCCGGGCCAGCCCCACCACCCCGGAGCCTTGGCCCTCCTGGCGGGATTTCTCGAAGGCCGCCTGCCAGCGGTAGGCCGTCTGGAAGGAGATCCGCTTCACCCGGGCCACCACGCCGGGGATCTCGTGGTCCCTGAACCCCAGCTCCAGCAGCGCCGTGGTGGCACCGGCATCTTGCCGGTGCAATGCCTGGTTCAGCTTCCCATAGAATTCCTTTATATAATGGAGTCGCCCCTGGCCGTTGGCCTGGCGCAATTCGTAGGCTGCCTGGGCCTTGAGCACGGCGAGGCGCGCCATCGCCACCTCCCGCTCGACCTCCGGCTGCGCCAGCCAATCCTGGATGCCGCCCATCGGGGCGGCTGTAGGGGCGGCTTCTAGCCGCCCTTCTGGCGCCGTCTCGCCTGTGCTCCCCAACTCCCAGGCCGCCACCGCCCGGCGCACGTCCGCCGGCAGCGACGAGAGGGGATAGACGTATTTGAGGCCGCCGTTGCCTTCCTCGATCTCACCAGGCCACTTTTCTTTTTGGGCCCGGCGCTGGATATTCCTTGTGTGTTTAGATAGTATTCGGGCGAGTTCCAGTGCTGAATAATTTTTTGAAGTGTCGCGCCGCACCTTGGCTTCTCCCGTTTTTTGCCTTATGTGTGATTTGCCTTGTTACTCCGGTAAGTTAGCCGTCTCTTGCCGCGCCGCACCTTTTTCGCCAAAGGTGCGGCGCGTGGTGCGGCGCGAGAGCGCCCCTTTTTCCCCGATTTTCGCCCTGGCTTTTTCAAAAAACCGCGCCGGGACCCCGGCCTCGATTATCGCCTCCTTCACCGAGTGGATCAAGTATTTGTCTGACATGCCCGCACCTTCTCCTTTTAAAATAACCGTTGCCGTGCTACAGTAATGCCCCCGGGAGGTTCTCCGTGCGCCAGCCTAAAAGATTTCTGCGCCTTTCAAACCCCCAGGCCTCTGTTGACCGGCGGAACCTTGCCGTGCTCGTGGAAACTGAGGATGGGACCAATCTGGATATTGAAATTCCCCTCACTGAAGTCGGCGCCCTCATCGAGTTCCTGGTCGCGGCAGCCTCCCGGGTCAACCCCGAGGCCCCTTGCGGACAGGCGTCTTGGGACCCGATTCCTCTTCATGGTTTGGGCTTTGGCGCTGGTCGCTCTCCTGCGGAAACCCTGCTGGTTGTCCGGTTTGGCGGTTTCGATCTGGCTTTTGCATTGGATAGCAGCAGGTTAAAAGAGCTGGCACACGATTTTGCCCATATCTTACAGACACTGGCAGCCCCCACTGATCTTTCTCATTAGCCTCTACTGACATGCCGCGGTCTCTGTAGGGGCGGCATCTTGCCGCCATTCTTTTTGCCGGCAAACAGCCGTACCGGTATCCCGGCCTCGATCAGCGCCGCCACGATCCGGGGCGAAGTGGTGCAGCCCTGGGATACCGCTGACTCGCTAATGTTCAGCGCCGCCGCGATATCTTTGGCATAAATCCCGCGCTTCACCATCTCGGCCCGCACCAGGCGCTTGCGCTCCTTGCGCTTGCTGAACTTATCCTTGCCCATAAATTCCCCTTGAATTTCACTTCATCTCGCGGTATGTATACTTAACTTCTTAACCAGCTTTTGGTGCCAATATTGGAATATATTTTGGAAGCTGTCAAGAGAAAAATGCCATATTTGGCGTTGGTGGAAGATTTTTTTCCACGAATTAAGAAAATTCGCGGGGATTTATCTCAAAAGGAATTTGCAAAGATTCTTGGGGTGAATCAGACTACCGTCTGTAAATATGAATCAGGGCGTCTTCCTGACGAGGGGACCTTAAAAAAAATTGCGGATTATGGTGGGGTTACGGTAGAATGGCTTTTGCGTGGCGAGGAGAAGCCGCCCCACCAGGTCCTTTACCAGGCGCCGGAGCAATATGACGGCCAGCCGCTGCGCCCCCTCGAAACCGAGCTGCTCACTCAGGTTGTCGCCGCAGTGGAGCAGCTCCTGGCCGGCCGCCGCCTCAAGCTGACGCCGCCCCAAAAAGGACGCCTCATCGCCCTGCTCTATGAGCACTGCCGCGACAACCGGGACCGGCCCACCTTGCGCCTGGTGGAGAAGTATCTGTTGCTGGCGGATTAATCAGAGGTTTTATATGAGGTCTATCGCCAAGTGGGTTGCCATTGTCTGGTCTCTGCTTTGTGTGGCTGGGCTGATAGAAAGCCTCATCCGCGTTAGCCAAAATCCCATAGGAACCTCCAAGGCCGCCCAGGCTGGCGCGGCCATCGGCATCGTCCTTGGTATGGGCATGTGGATCATTATTTGGCTGGTCATCGCCGAACCGGCCCTGGTAATTTTCCTCGTCTCCGGCAAGAAAACTTAACCTTTTAAATTTCTCATTTCGCGTTCCCTCTTTTTATTTTTCCCCCAATTTTCTACCACTTTTCTCATTTCCCGCGGCGTCCGCCCTCACCCCCCAAACCCCTAATACCTTTACCTCTTCCTTCCTTTTCTCCCTCTACTCCCCTTTCTCATTTTCCCT
>Ga0116108_1000587_pt1 | contig 20318 bp, 17 predicted proteins | sample June2015DPH_6_15_FD_88970 | JGI IMG/M metagenome (GOLD analysis project Ga0116108, IMG submission 88970) | Peatland microbial communities from SPRUCE experiment site at the Marcell Experimental Forest, Minnesota, USA - June2015DPH_6_150 | ecosystem: Environmental > Terrestrial > Soil > Wetlands... | reverse complement strand
GGGAAGTGCGGGGTTACAACCGCGTCGCTAGGTCACGAGACAATCCATAATTATACGGCAATTCCGCGGGAACGCAAAACCGGTTCGACGGAGTATGGTGTGCCAAGCTGAAAACGAACACAGCCTATATCATGCGGAAGGGTTGTTGTGTTCGCCGAAAAGCCAACGTCGCCAACTCTTAGGCAGTTTTGGCAACCGGCCCAGCCCGGCCGCGCTGGCCGCTTGTGATCCAGCCCAAAGCAGTCGATAGACGACAAGCCCTAATACGAAAAGTATGGTGAGGGCGGAGGCGATCAGGGTTGACCAATTCATGAAACACCTCCCTTACAGGGTATTACCGTCGAGGCCACTTGAAAGCGATTCCGCCGGCGCTGAATTAAGACGCGTCTCAATGCAAGCGCTGAGACACACAGGCAGGGAACTACGAGGCGGGAACGTTGGCGGTGGCTTGGTTCGAGTACAGACTCTCGACGCCGTTGTCGTCCACGGCGGTGACGACATAGTAGTAGGTGTCGCCGGAGGTGACGGTGGAGTCGTCGAAGGAGAGGGCGTTGAGCGGCGTGGAGAACAGAGGGCTGTAGAAGTTGCCAGAGGTGGAGCTGCGGTAGACGCGATATCCGGCGACGACACTGGAACTCGCATTCCAAGTGAGTTGAACCGTGGGCTGAGCGGCTGGAGACGGTGCAGGCGGGGGCGTTGGAGTGGAGCTGACGCCGTCACCGGTAAGGGAGACCGTTTCAGGTGAAGTGAGATTCGCGCTCAGGATGGACACAGTGCCCAAGGCGGCGCCACTCGTCTGCGGGCGGAACCAAACCTGAAAGGTGACCTGTTGATTGGGAGAAAGCGAAAATCCCGGAGAAAGATCGGAGTAACCAAACCCTGAGCCGGACGCGGTAACGCCATTGATGGTGATATTGACGTCGCCGGTGTTTTGCAGCGTGACGTTCTGGGTTGCAGTCGATTGCAGATTCTCGTTGCCGAAACTGATGGAAGTGGGAATGACCTGCAGGGCAACAACGACTTTTTCTGAAATGCCGGCGAGTGAGAGGGCGGCAGGGGAGTGCGGGGCGTTGCTGGTGATGGTCAGGGAAGCCGAGGCGTTCCCCGCAGTTGTGGGAGCGAACTCCAGTGTGTAGTCGAGACTTATGGCCGGGAGCACGGTGCGGGGAAGGGACGGGCCGCTGATGGCGAATTCCTTGTTGGAGAGAGAAATGGAAGCGATTTGCAGAGGCGCGTTGCCCGAGTTCGTCAGGTGCAGGGTCTGCGTGGCGGATTGCCCGACAACGACGGTGTTGAAATTAAAACTGTTTGCCGAAACCGTCAGGGCCGGTCCAGGCGCACTTGTTTGCGAATTGTAACTGGCGCAACCGGCAAAAAAGAAAGACACGCCAACGAGGCAGCCAACGGACGCGTAGCCGCGAACTGCGGAAGCCGATGAACGGCAGAAGAACACTGCGAGAACGAACCCCCTCAGGTTCACCACACAGGAAAATAACTTCTGGACAGCTGTACGGGCAACCTGTCCCCGGTACAGTTGAGGGACAGGATGGGACCTGGGCGAACCTGTACGTTTGGACAGTGCCGCGACCCAGGAAACGGCGACATATCGCGGATTCAGCAAGAGATGAAATCCGAGTGAAGATGAAGAGAAAGGACCTTGCGGCGGGAATGCTCCCGAAGTAGCGGAACTCGAGGTGGTCCTGCCGTGTGGCGAGGATCAGGAGATGAAGTGGCAGCCGAAGCGGAACGCGCCTTCCGCCGAACGACGAGACCACACCGGCCTCAGATAGACGCGGACGGGGGGAAGAATGGGGACGTGAAGAATAGCGAGGATATTCTCCGGCAGATCTTCCTGCTGTTCAAATTCGAGGGCGACGCCGCCGAAACCGAGGTCCAACACACGAGCCCGGCGGGTGCCCTGCTCACCGATGATGGCGTAGGCATTGGTGCCAACCATAGAGACGCGCTCGGCTTTTCGCTGAATCGCATACGAAGCCGGCGTTACGGGCGCGGGAGGAGTTTGCTCCGCGAGGGAGCGGGCAGCAGCGGAAGAAGCGTCAGCGAAGTCGGAGGGAGGTTTTTCGGGTGGACGACCAGCAGAGATGGAGACGGGCTGGGGTGCCACGGGAGGTGGCGCGGACGCGAGTGGAGCTGCGGGACGTGCCGAGCCAGCGGCGGTGTGCGCGTGATTGGCGTGCTTCAGACGATAGAGGCGTTCGTCGGCGACGCGCACCAACTGATCGGACTGATCGCCGTCCTGAGGGAAATTGGCCACGCCGTGATCCATGGTCACGGGGAAAGCGAGTTGCAGAGGGTGCAGGGTTTCCGCAAAAACAGTCTCAATACGACGGCTGAGGGCCAGGGCTTGAGCGGCATCGGTTTGGGGCAAAAGGAGAGCGAACTCATCTCCGCCAATGCGGAAGGCAGAGTCCGAGGTGCGCAGCGCTTTTTGGAGCGTGGTGGCGGCGGCACGGAGGACCTCGTCCCCGCGCGGATGGCCATACTTATCGTTCACTTCCTTGAAGCGGTGCAAGTCCAGGATGACGATGCCGAGCGGAAGACCGTAACGGCGGGCGCGATTAAGTTCTTTTTCGAAGGACTCGGCAAACAAACGGCGATTGTAGAGGCCGGTGAGCGGGTCCGTAACAGCATTGACCTGGAGTTTCTTGTACTCCTCGTATTCGAGCACAATCGGAACGTGAATGAGGCCGGCGGAAGAGAGGACATCCATCAGAACGGTTTTGAGCGATATGGGGCGTCCGAGCTGATCCGTGAGTTCGCGGCGGCGCGTGAGCATTTCCTCCCAGAGGTGAAGGGACTGCGACTCGCGCAAATCGAGATGCGTGGTGGTGCGAAAATAGCGCTGCAGAAACTGACTGCGCGCGGGAATGTCCATGACGTCGAGCGTGTCCGCGAGGAGCTCGAGGTAGGCATCTTCCATGGGCAAACGCGGGGCCGCCGGGGCTCCGGGACTGGGCATGGCCGGGTTTTCCTACAATCTGCCTCTCCCCGCGGGGGCTGGGGCAAGCACATTTGGATGACTGACCCTAAGAGGGAGCAAATCAAGTGCCAATCAAGACCGTATGTGCAACCTGCATCCACGGAAAGGAGATGCGAAGGGGGACGCCCGTATCCTATTACAAAACGAAGAGATAAGCGAGTTCCCGGAAGAAACTTTTTCAGCGAAGCGGTAGCCCAAGACAGGCGCATACAACGCGATGGGGCTGGAGAGTTCCCGAGGGACAGGGAATTACTCAAGAGGGTGCAGAAATTCCAACCCGAATAGACGAATCTCACCCAAGAAGTCCAATCGACGTACTTTGGCCACAATTGGGGGAGTTTCGCTGGGGATGAGGCTGGAGGCAGCGGGGGAGGGGGCTGGGATGGTGAGGTGGACCGTCTGGTCTGGGCGCAGGAGATGGACTGCTGTGATACAAGCCCCGGTAGCGCTGATATTGAGTGTTTTCGTGAGCTCTATAAACTCCGCACCTGAGGCGTCCGAGCCCCGGAGAAATACGGGGACTTGGATGCGGATGCGAGATGATCGGCGCGATTCGGAGGAATCCACGCGGGTTCCCTCCTTTGACTGATCGAGGCGTATAGCCATAGTGATAGTACTCACGGACTAGTACGTTATTAGCAGGTTGATCGCCAGTTTGCGGCTATACAACTCAAAGTAGAGCCTCGATAAATCAAGTACTTAGCGGCCATCAGAAGGGAGGAATGAGGCCTGAGTAGAAGAATGGGCGTGGATGGGCTAGGGATTTCCCATATTGTGCAAATGGAACGCATTTACCATTGACAGGCCGGAGAGGGTCTGTAACGATGGGCAGCACGCCATAGGAAAATTTTTTCCACTGTATAAAGAGGTGGCAGAACCATGGATGGCTGGGCCACAACAGATGTGGGCAGGGTGCCTACGTCGAGCCCGAATCTGACAGTTGAACATGTCCGAGCGCTTCTGGACACGGTCGACAAAGGCGTAGTGCTGGCGGACCTCGAAGGGCGCGTGCTGATGGTTAACGCGCGGGGACGGAAATGCCTGGACGAGCACGGTAAAGGCGAGACTACCCCCCTCAACATATTTGCAGATGTATTGAACATCGATCCAAAGACGATCTCGCAGAGAATTGAGAATGGCGAAGACCAACTGGAGCTGGAAGGCCGCACGAGCAGCAAAGCCTATCGGGTGCGGGTGCGCTGGCTCCCGGAGTCGGACTGGTTAGCAATCCAGTTTGAGAATGATGAGGAAGAAGAAAACAGCGCAGAGAGCGCTGCCCAACTGACGGTACAGGAACTGCTACAGGAACGCGAAATTACGTATCGGAATTTGCTCGCAGCCTACCTGAAGCTGCAGGAAGTAAACCGGCAGAAGACCGTGTTCCTGGCGTCGGCAGCGCACGAGTTGAAAACACCGCTAGCGGTGATCAAGGGCTACTACGATCTGCTCCTGACAGGATCGCTCGGAAGACTGAGCGAGAAACAGAAAGACATTCTGGAGGAGTCGAAAGAGAGCTGCGAGAGGCTGGTGCGGCTGGTGTCGATGTTCCTCAACTACTCCGCCCTGGAGAGCGGGAAGTTGGTCCTGCAGCTGAGAGAGAACGACTTGCGAGATTGCCTGGAAGAGACGGCCAACCGATGGTCGGAAGCGTTTCAGCGCAAAGGGGTGAAGCTGGAGACGCTGCTGGATCCGTCGATCCCAACTTTCCGTTTCGATTACCAGAAGGTGCAACAGGCCGCGGCAAATCTCCTGGACAACGCGTTGAAGCACACACCGTCCGAGGGAACCGTGACCTTGCGAGCGCGCCCGCATTTTTGGGAGCGCCGGGTGGCGAAAATAGCCCCGGTCGAAGAACGCAGGAGATTCCGGCTGCCCCGGCCGAACAGTGTGGAAGTCAGCGTGACCGACTCCGGAGCAGGGATTGCACCGGAACACCATCAGGAAATTTTTGAGGACTTTGTGCGCGTGGACCGGAATACCTCCGGAATGGGCCTGGGACTTGCCATCGCTAAAAGATTGATTCAGGCGCACCGGGGGAAAATCTGGGTGGAAAGCGAACAGAACCGGGGTAGCACGTTTGCGTTTTTGCTGCCAATGGACCAGAGCTAAGCATTGGATTGCGGCGAGGAGAAAGAAAAATGGCTGTGAAAGAAGTGAAAGAGAAAATCCTAGTCGTCGATGATGAGCCCAGCATCCGAAAATACCTGCAAACCCTACTGGAGGTGGATGGGTTTGACGTGGCGGCAGTGAGCAGCGGCAGGGAAGCGCTGACGCGTGTGAGCGGCGGCGAACGGCCGGACTTCATCATTCTGGACGTGCTGATGCCCGAAATGAACGGGCTCGATACGCTGCAGGAACTGATGCGCGTGGACCGCAGCCTGAATGTGATCATGCTGTCGTGCTCGAATGAGGTAGGCACAGTGGTGGAGGCCATCCGGCTCGGAGCACACGATTACCTGACCAAGCCATTTGAAAAGACGGAACTCGACGCGGCAATGCTGAAGTCGCGGCAAAAGAAACAGCTGACCCAGGAAAACCAGGCGTTGCGGGAGTATTGCGAGCAGATCACCGAAGATCTGAGCTTCCTGGTAGCGAGCCCCCAGATGGTGCGCATCCGGCAGCAGATTCTGCAAATCGCTCCCGTAGACGTGCCGGTGTTCATCTGCGGAGAGAGCGGCGTGGGCAAAGAAGTCGTGGCCCGGATGATCCATCTGCGTTCGAAACGAAGGAATCAAGCGTTCGTCAAGGTGAATTGCGCGGCGCTCCCGGGGGAGTTGCTCGAGTCGGAACTTTTCGGATATGAACAAGGGGCGTTTACGGGAGCGGTGCGGGCGAAGCCCGGAAAATTCGAGATGGCCAACAAGGGCACGATTTTCCTGGATGAGATCGCGGAGATGTCCACGCACCTGCAAGCCAAATTGCTTCATGTCTTACAAGATCACCAGTATTCGCGACTGGGTGGAAGGCACCTGGTAGAGACCGATGTTCGCGTGTTGGCGGCGACAAACGTGGATGTGCAGGAAGCCATGAGGACGGGCCGCTTCCGTGAAGATTTGTATTACCGGTTGAACGTGCTGTCGATCATGGTGCCTCCGCTGCGGGAACGCACGACGGAAATCCCCCTGCTGTTCCGGCATTTCCTTGAGAAGTACAGCGAGAAGTTCGGCAAGACGTTACAAGCACCGTCGAAACACCTGATGGATGCAGCCATGAATTATCCGTGGCCCGGGAATTTGCGAGAACTGGAAAACTTCGTCAAGCGGTACGTAATTCTCGAAGATGACGAAGGCAGCCTGCGGGAGTTAGTGGAGATGTCCGCGACACGGCAAAGGATTTCTCCGCGTGAGGTAACGAACGTTCCGAAAGAGCAGGGTTTGAAGGCGCTGGTGCGCGGGTTGAAGGACGAAGCGGAGATGGAAGCGATTGGCGACGCGCTGGAAAAGACGCGGTGGTGCCGCAAGGACGCCGCCAAGATGCTGGGGATCAGCTACAAGGCCCTGCTCTACAAGATGAGGCAATTCAATCTGGACACGCCGAGGACACGCCGGACCGCGGCAGCGAAAACAGAAGAGACGGCACCGGCGACGGTGGGGGCCAAGGTAGAGTGAAAGAGCAGGTCTAGTACGACCTAGTTCGTCCTGAGCACGCTGCGGAAAAAGAGAACTTGCAGGAAAAGCTTGTGCGGGGTATCTTGCGCAGCGAAAAGCAACACAGTGCTGGACAATAGCGCAGCAAACCTCCCGTTGAGTGAAAGTTGGGTCGAGAGCTCAAGGAACGGGGGGAGGGGGTTGCGCGTCGGGATTTCCCGTGGGAGCGAGAATCCGCAGAAATTCCGTAGCCCGAGCGATTGAGAGAATGCTCACTTCCTTTGGTCATCCGAATCAGGGTGATTCGGGAGGACCGAGAGGGAGCATGAAGGAATCCCAGCGGAATCAAGTCAGAGTTGGCTGAGATCTTCGTTCTCACCTGTGAAGGCAAGCAAAGTCCGGCGAATATCTCTTAGCAAAAAACAACAATTGGGGCAGTGGCTTGCGCTCTGGAGCCACGGACGGAGTCGAGGATGTCAGTAATGGAAGAACGCCGCACGGCGCGACGCTATGACTTGACGTTGCCAATCAGCATCCGGTTTGCAGCCGAAAGACTCGTCAACCGGCAAGAGGGGAAGACGAGAGATATTTCAGCGCGCGGATTGTATTTCGTGATCGGCCAGGATTTGGATGCGGGATCCGAGTTGGACATCACGCTGACGCTGCCCGCGGAGATCACGCACGGCACGGATGTTTTTGTTCGCGCGCAGGGGAAGGTGGTCCGCGTGGAACGCCGCGTGGAAGATGGAGAGCCACGGATGGGGGTAGCGGCGGTGATCGAGCGCTATGACATTATTCGTGGAGAACACGCGCGAGCCTGACGAATACCGTGGGTGCTAACGCCTCGCAGCCGGAGCAGATTCTCACCTTCGAGCAAGCTACAGACCTGCATTGCCCCCGCTACTTTTGATCTCTCTTCCGCAATCTGCCCCCCGCGCTCTGATTAGTTATCCAGCCATCCGAGAGAACAAACCTTCCTCGTAGTGTCTTGAAGTTTTCCCATTGTTACAGGTTGAGGAAAAGTTGGGGAACATTGTGGTACCAGTACTTTAGGGGAGCTCTGTCTGTATTGTACTGAAAAAGCAAGCTTTATTGCCTAGAGAGAGGTTCTGAAACACCCCAGATACGCACGGTCTTTGGTTGGCTATGTGCAACGCCTTGGTACCAGAACATATGGCCGGAGCGTGTCCAACCCGGAACGCCAGTTGGGAAAGACTGGACCAAGTGCCGCCAGACCCTGTTTTGTTCGGGCGCTCGGCAGTGATGGCCGCGGTGCATCTGAGCGCGCAGAAGATCTGCCGGACGAATGTACCGATTTTGCTTTGCGGTGACGGCGGCACGGGCAAAGAAGCGCTGGCACGATGGATTCATGCGAATTCCGAGTACGCCTCCGGAGAGTTCGTCAAGGTTAGCTGTGCAGCGATTCCCGGAACGCTGCTTGAGAGCGAGTTGTTTGGATACGAGCAGGGCGCCTTTACCGGGGCAATCGTTGCCAAGCCCGGGCGAGTGGAAATGGCGCATCGCGGCACCTTGTTTTTGGATGAGATTGCGGACCTGGATCTAAATCTTCAGAGCAAACTTTTGCAGTTCCTGCAAGACGGCACATTCTCGCGGATCGGGGATCACTCCGAACGACGGATTGATGCGCGTGTCATCTGCGCGACACACAAGGATCTGGATCAGGAAACGGAAGCCGGAAGATTCCGGCAAGACTTGTTTTACCGCATCCATGGGTTTCGCTTGAAGGTACCGGCGTTGCGCGAGAGGCGCGAAGACATTCCAGCACTGGCCGAATTCTTCAGGGTCCATTTTGAAAAGCAGTTTGGGACAAAGACGGACGCGTTCCCTCCTGAGATGCTCCAATACCTGCAAAATCTGAATTGGCCGGGGAACCTGCGAGAACTTTCGAACGGCGTTGCACGCTATGTTCTGATCGGACCCGAGGCTGCAGTTCATCAGGAGCACGCTCCGAAAAAACACAAGGCCGTGCGGTCCGCCGACGGCAATGGAATACCGGTGACCTTAAAGGGATTGGCCAAAGACGCCATTCGAGAGCTGGAGCGCAACGTCATTTTGGAGGCGCTCCGCGCGAATCAGTGGAACCGGCGAAAGACGGCGCAGGCTCTGAAGATCAGCTACCGCGCGCTGATCTACAAGATTCACGATGCAGGATTGATGACCAGAAAGGCCGCGCAGCGCGGGGAGCACTTGACAAGCCCGTCGAGTGAATCGATGCGGAAATACGCGACAGATTAGTTAGGCGACGACGAACGGTCCGTGCTCGAGGGTACTGGCCTAGTTGAGTCCGCAAGTCCAATCCAGACTGGCTGCTCGGTGGCCGCCGGGTTCCCTCGGCCCAATTTTCAAATCGTCGAGCATTGTAGTGTAGTTGACGGCGTGCCGAATTGCGGCAGAAGCGCCAGAACAGGTCCTTTGAAGCGCTGCCCAGAGCAGGGGCGCAGCCTTACTCCTCACTCATCATAACTAATGTAGTTTCAGCGAGTTGCTTCTGTATTGACGCGGTTCTGAAACGAGCGCCTGGAAGGCCCAAGATGCGGGTTTCCGAGGGGTTCAAGGTCTGGGCCATATAGAGCATGGTCCTCCGTACAGTAGAGGCGACTGGCCCGAAATTGGTCCTCTCACCAGTAGGCTGGTGAGTACCATTACCTATACCTTCGTAGCTGGATACAGCTAGGGAGGGGTGGGCCATGGCGAACACACAGGTGGAGGGGGCCGGGACGCGGATCGAGAAACAGTGCGTCGCAGGCAAGAAATGGAAACGAGAAACTTCCCTCCTGCTTGTCGCCGCAATCCTGGCTTTGGCGCTACTAAACGGGTGCGCAGGCGTTGTGAGTGCTTCAAAGTCACAGCCGGTATCGCAAACGTCTTTTCAAATCACACCAGCAACGATCAGTTTTGGCAAAGTGCCAGTCGGCAAGCCAACTTCGCTGAGCCTCGCGGTCTCCAATACCGGCAATACCGCGGTCAACATCACGCAGGCGACTTTCTCGAATTCCCAGTTCAGCCTTTCCGGAATGACCCCGCCGATGGCACTTGCTACGGGGCAGGGCGGGAGTTTCTCTGTCTCCGTTAATCCGACGAGCACTGGGGCTATCACCGGGACGTTGACAGTGCAGGGCGATGGAGGGAGTTCGCCGGTAGTGGTAAATCTCTCCGCGACGGGCGTGACTGCGGCGCCGCAGTTGAGCTTGAGCACAACTGCGGTGAACTTTGGCAGCGTTTCTGTCGGCTCGACCGGGAGCTCGAGCCTGACCATCTCGAATGCGGGTACGGCAAATTTGACGATTTCCCTCCTGACACTTTCGGGAGCAGACTTTGGGATCAGCGGCATTACCACGCCTACGACCATCAGTGCCGGGCAGAACTCTCCGGTAACCTTGACGTTCAAGCCGACGCTAGCCGGAGCGGTGTCTGGCAGCCTGACGATAACAAGCAACGACCCAACCACGCCTTCGGCAGTGGTTAGCTTGACGGGAACTGGTTCATCCACAGCTGTGGGGCAGTTGAGCGCCAATCCTGCCAGCGTGAATTTTGGAAATGTTTCGACCAGCAGCAACGCCAGCCAGTTGATCACGCTGACAAACACGGGGAATGCCGCGGCGACTATATCGAGCATTACCGTGAGTGGGACCGGGTTCAGCTTGACCGGCGTGAGCACGCCGGCGACAGTAGCCCCTTCACAGACATTGAGCTTCACGGCGAAATTCGCGCCTACGGCAGTCGGGAATGCTACGGGCACAGTGACAGTAACCAGTAACGCAAGCGGCTCGCCATTTACGATTACTTTGAGTGGCGCTGGTGTACAGGCGGGATTGAGCGTCACGCCTTCCACTTATAATTTCGGAAGCGTCGTGGATGGACAAACGAAGACACAAGCACTCACGCTAACGAATACCGGGACAGCGACGCTAACAATCTCAAGTGTTACGGCAAGTGGCACCGGCTACAGTGTCAGTGGGCTGACTACACCGGCGACGGTTGCGGCTGGACAGAGCACCTCGGTGACAGCGCAGTTTTCACCCACCACGGCGGGATCGCTGCCAGGAACCGTAAGTATTGCGAGCAATGCGCCTGCGTCACCCGCGACGGTCTCCTTGACCGGTACGGGAGTGGCTGGGACAGTAACGATGACCCCGAGCCCATCGAGTGTTGCCTTCGGAAGCGTGAAGGCAGGCAGCTCCGGCTCGCAGAGTGTCAGCATCACCAACACCGGGAACTCGAGCGTCACGATTTCCCAGGTTACGGTGAGCGCAAAGGACGTGAGTGTCTCCGGGATCACCACCCCCGTAACATTGACGCCTTCTCAGGCCACGTCGATGACCGTAAGTTTCGATCCGAGTGCCAGCGAGAACGTCAGCGGAAATGTGACCGTCTCGGATACACAAGGAGGAAGCGCTGTTATTCCTGTCACCGGGACTGGAGTGCAAGCGGCGTTGAGCATTACGCCATCCAGCTTCGGTTTCGGCAATGTTACAGTGGGGACGACCGATTCCCAGACCATCCAACTCAGTAATACGGGCACGGCTGCGTTGACGGTTTCACAGGTCAGCGTGATAGGGAGCGCATTCAGCACCAACGGATTGACCCTGCCGCTCACGTTGAACCCGGCGCAAGCCAGTACGTTCAATGCGCAGTTCTCCCCGACATCTACAGGCGGCACGAGCGGGAGCCTGACCATCACGAGCAGCGCTCCTGGATCGCCAGCGACGGTGGCCCTGACTGGCACCGGGGTGGCCGCCACGCTCACCCTCAGCCTCAGCTCGAACAGTTTTAGCTTCGGAAACGTGAACACGGGCACTTCGTCCACGCAACCTGAGACGATCACAAACACCGGCAACACGAGTGTACAGATCACGCAGATCAGCGTCTCCGGGAGCGGTTACAGCCTCAGTGGAGCGGGAACACCCGTGGGGCTGTCGGCGGGGCAAACGCTCACCTTTAGCGTCATCTTCAACCCAACGAATGCGGGAAGCGCGCCTGGAACGGTCACCGTAACCAGCAACGCCATAGGATCACCCGTAACCATATCGTTGTCGGGTACCGGCGTGACCCCCACGACCTATTCCGTCGCTCTGACGTGGGATGCGAGCACCTCGACGGTGGTGGGCTACTATGTGTATCGCAGCACGACGAGTGGGAACAATTACACAAAGCTCAACGCATCCTCGGCCGCCACCGGCTTGACTTATACGGACACAACCGTGCAGAACGGAACGACCTACTACTACGTCACGACGGCTGTGGATTCTAGCCGCACAGAAAGCTTGTATTCCAACGAAGCCCAAGCACCGATTCCCTGAGTTGTAGAGCAGAACAACTTCATTGCTTAGCGGATGTCCTTGCCGAGAGAGATGGCGGCCCGGTGAAGGCGCCTCCAATTAGCATAGGCCCAGACCAGAACCTGCGCCAGCAACGCACCCAGAGCGTCAATCGCCACGTCCCGTGCGCGGGCCTCCCGGAGGGGCACGAAGGACTGGTGCCACTCATCCAGCCCAGCGTAGGTGACGGCAATCGCCAGAGTGGCCAGGGCCCAGCGGAAGCGCCAGCCCGAACGCCCTCCGCGAATTCCATGGAAGACGGTGATGCTGAATAAGCCAAATTCAGTGACGTGCGCCAGCTTGCGGATCCCCACATGCATAAGGCGTAGCATGCGGGGTGTTGCTGGAGGAAAAAGCCAATGGAGCAGAGGGATGATGACCCGGGCGGTTTCCTCACCGCTGAAATAATGCGTGGAAAAGAGCGAAATCAGGAGAGCAACAAGAATTGCGGGTAACCAGTACTGCAGGCGGCGTAGCATGATGTTTTCGTGATTGTTCCTTGCTGGCGCCGGTGGGATTCCTGATTCTCCAGGACTCCTCCGGCTTCCAAGAAACTCGCGCCAGATCGACGATTGAGAAGCTGGAGCGGACCTCAACTTCCCGCTAGTTCGTTAAGCGCTTGGCGGGCGCTGTCCGCCACTGCCGAGTTCGGATCAAGACTGATAGCCTTCTCGAATTCCGCTTTTGCCCGAGCAGTATCGTTGAGCTTCTTGTAGGTCAAGCCGAGGTGATAGCGGTAGGTCTGATTGTTCGGTACCTTCTTGATGGCATCCTCGAACAGGGGCGCAGCAACAGAAAAGGCACCATTGTTGTAATAGGCCCAGCCAAGGGTGTCAGCGGAATTGGGAAGATTTGGCAGACCTTTCCGCGCGGTCTGCGCTAGCGTCAAAGCCACGTTGACGCTTCCGCTATGTTCAAGGAGGAGGTAGGCAAGGTTGTTTGCAGCATGTGGTTCGTCGAATTTGAGAGAGAGAACCTTTTGATAAGCAACCTGGGCTTCCTGCCAATTTCCCTGCCGCTCATACAAAGCTCCTAGCAGCAAATAGAGCCGCGGATCGTCTGGCGAGAGTTCAAGCGCACGACGATAGGAGGCAATCGCTGGATCGAGTTCGTTGTTGTTGACCTGGGCTTGGGCAAGAAGCGCAAGGATTAACGGGTTTTTCTTGTCGAGATCAGCGGCTCGCTGGAGCGTCTTTTCCGCTTCCGCAGTCTGATTGACCCTGAGAAAACTCTGACCCTGTAGGGTGTAGAGGGCGGCGTTGTTGGGGTCGCGGTCGAGCTGTTCCCGCACGACTTTCAGAGCGTCCGCGGTCCGATTCTGCCTGAAATAAATATCCGCAAGACCTGAGATGGCCTCGACGGAGTTCGCATCGCGGTCGAGGGCCTGACGGAAATAGGCTTCGCCCTCTTTCCAGCGGCGCTGAACCGCGCGCATCTGGCCAAGCTTGACATAGGCGATAGGACTCTGCGGCGCCAGAGTGAGGAGTGTGTTGAGATCGGCCTCCGCGCCGGCAGTATCGCCCTGATTGAACCGGGCTGTGGCATGTTCCAGATAACTCTCGGGCAAACGCGGAGCATATCTCTTCAGCTGGTTGGAGATGTCCTCCAGGTTGCGCCAATCCTGGCGTTGCAGGGCTACATCCGCGAGAGCGCGCCAAGCTTGGGGCAGAGAGGGGCGGAGGCGGACGGCCTCCCGCCATTCGCTCTCCGCTTGTTCCAACTTTCCTTTTTCGCGATAAGCAATGCCAAGCTGGTAATGACCGAAAGCATTGTCTGGGGCGCCCTTCAGGCCCAACTGGAAGGAGGTGAGGGCATCGTCCACCTTTTTCTGGCGCAGGAGAATCTGACCCTGCAGAATCAGTGCGGCGGGATCCAGCGGCGACTTCTTAAGAATAGCGTTGTTCAACTGCGCAGCATCGTCGATCCGATCATTTAGGATGAGGAGTTGGATATAGGTTTTGCCAAGCTGTGTGTCGTTGGGATGTTGAGCCGAGACGGCCGCGAACTCATTTAGAGCCTTGGCACTATCGCCTCGAGTGAGATAAAAATCGCCCAGCATGCGATACGCATCAGGGTTGTCGCCAAGGTCCTTCTTGCTCTCCTCGAGAGTCTTCTCCGCAAGATCCTCGCGGCCCTGATTCACGTACAGGCCGGCCAGTGCGGCACGAGGCAGCGGATCTTTGGGATTCAATTGAATTGCAGATTGAAATTGCTTTTCGGCGTCCGGCCAGCGTCGTTGCCGTTCGTAGAAGCCACCGAGGGTCATGAGCGGGGCGCTGGTGGTCTTATCCAGCGAGAGAGCACGTTTCAGATTCTTCTCTGCTTCGTCGAACTCAACCAAGCGTTCCTGAATCAATGCCAGGCCGATATACGCAGAGGGACGATCTGGGGCCAGCGCAATGGCATCCTTCGCTTCCGTTGCGGCGTCCTTGAGGTTTCCGAGGAAAGCGTCAGCCTCCGCCAGTAGGAGTTGGGCGTCCGCATTCTTCGGATTACTTGTAATCATCTGGACGGCACGGTCTCTTGCGTCCCTTGCTTTTCCGCCCCCCAGCAGAAGCCTGCCAAGTTCCAGTTGTGCTTCTTCGTTTCCGGGCTGAAGTTCGACCGTCCTCAGCAATTCGTGGTAGGCGTTGCCCCAGGTCTTTTCTTTGATGAAGCACTTGGCAAGCTTGAAGTGAGCTTCCGCGGAGGACTTGTCAATCTGGATCGCGCGCGAGTAGTAAATCACCGCTTCCGGGTATTTGCCCTTTGCGAACTCCTGATCGCCTTGCAGAATGAATTTCTGCCTTTTTGCGACCGGGTCAGTGGAGCAACCCGTGAAACTCAACACAAGAAGAACGAGAGCTATGGCGCTGAGTATTCGGTTGAGGTTGAACGCCGGGCCAGCCTTAATCTTTCGCATCTCTTTCATATCATCCTGGGGAAAGTAGGGGATCACTCCCGATCATTGCAATTCTACGCCCTCTCCGACAGGTTTAGTGGGAGTTCCGGCATCAGAGTTAACTCCCCATATAACAATAACCTAGGCCAATTTTGTGAGGATTGTCGGGCTATCGAGAGACCTGTGGGGCGCAGCTCTGAGGAGGAGGGCGACGGGCGTGGGGAACTGGAGGGCCAAAGTGGATAGGATAATTCCACTCCCACTGGCGGCGGCCTGGATTCAGTGCGTTGTGCGCCTCCTTGCGTTTATGGCCATTTGCATATGTGCAACAAAATAAATAGGTTAGCTTGGAATTGAAGGCCAAACTAAGGACGTCAGGTACTGGCAACCGCCGTGCAAGGGTACGTGCTTGAGATACCGGAGTTATTGTTGTGTGCGCGTTGCGAGCTCTCGAAGTAGTAGAATGAGCGATATTGAGGTCTAAATGGTTCGAAATGGCGAGATAGGTTTAGCCGACGCCAAGAGGGTACTGCGGCGGTTCTGGTGGATCCTGCCGATCACAACGATTCTTCTCGGAGCAATTGGTTTGGGTGCCGCCCTGGTGCTACCCAAGAAATACACGTCGCAGACCATGGTGCTCGTGGAGCAGCCAACGGTTGGGCCCGACTACGTGAAACCGGTTGTGACCGAGGACCTGAATCATCGCCTCGCGTCCATGCAGGAACAAGTCCTCAGCCGAACCGGCTTGCAACCGATCATCGAGAAATTCGGTCTTTACCCCAAAGACCGCGACCGCGTGCACATTGATGATCTCATCGAGCGTTTACGGACGGCCGTGACGATCAAGCCTATGGAGGCAACGCCAGGGACGCAGAGCCACCAATTGCCTGGTTTTTATGTAGACGTCACGTATGACAACCCCCGTACGGCGCAGCAAATTTGCACCGAGATCACGTCCATGATCCTGGCGCAGAACGCCGGGGACCGTCAGAACCAGGTGAAAGTGACGACGGATTTTCTTAGCCAGCAACTGGAAGAGGCAAAAAAGAGCCTGGATGCACAGGACGCAAAACTCGCGCAGTTTAAACGGCAGTATCTGGGATCGCTGCCAGAGGAAGAGCAAACCAACCTCAGCATCCTGATGGGGTCGAATACACAACTCGAAGCCAATACGCAGGCGCTCAGCCGCGCGCAGCAGGATAAGGCCTTTACGGAGTCACTCCTGAGCCAACAGGAAGCGAATTGGGCGAAATCGCAAACCGGACAGAATCCGGAGACTTCCGAGCAGCAGCTTAGCCTCCTGCAAGACCAGCTTGCGAATTTGCTGGCGCGCTACACTCCTGAGCATCCTGATGTCATAAAGCTCAAAAATCAGATTGAGGAGCTAAAAAAGCAGTCGGCAGCAGCGCCAAAGAGCAATACGCCGGCAAATGGAGCTATGCAGGCATCCGTGAGCGAGCCGCCTCAGATTCAGCAGCTCCGCGCGAAGCTGCGCCAGGACGAAATAAATATCAATGATTTGACGCACCGGCAGAGCCAGATCCAGGAACAGATTCGTCAGTTGCAGGGGCGCGTGCAGGCGAGTCCCGTTGTGGAGCAACAGTTTAAGGAATTAACTCGTAACTACCAAACAGCGCTGGAGTTTTACAATGACCTCTTGAAGAAGCGGCAAAGTGCCGGGGTCGCTGGGGATCTTGAGACCCAGCAGCAGAGCGAACAATTTCGCGTATACGATCCGCCGAGTCTTCCTGACAAACCGTCGTTCCCGAAGAAGATCATTTTTGTGGGGGGCGGATTAGGGGGCGGGTTTGCTCTTGGTCTGGGGATGCTCTTTCTGATCGCAGCCAGCGACAAATCGCTGCACAACGAACGAGATGTTGAGCTTGCCCTAAAGCTTCCTGTGCTGGTATCAGTCCCGACGTTGGATGTGGCCGCGAGCCATGCCATCCACACGGCAAGACGGGCGGAGAAGACTTACGACGCGGTCACGACAAAGGCCTGAGCGCCTGTTTTCATGAGGAGACGATGAGCCGGATCCACGAAGCATTGAAAAAGGCAGCGCAAGAACGATCCTCGCGGCTTTCGTCCGGGACTTCGCCGGAGTTCGTTGACGTATCGACCGATGTAAGTCGGACAACGGTTCCCGCCGAAGATCGAGCAGCGCCTTTGCTTGTCGATTTGCCGCCGAAACGAGATTCATCCTTTCTTAGCTTCGAAGAATTGGTGAAGAAGTGCACGCGACCCCAGTGGCAGCCTGATTCAAGAAACAACGTTTTTGACGGTGCGAACAGTGATCAGATCGGTGCTGAGAGCTTTCGAACGTTGCGTTCACGACTCTATCAAATTGCGGGAACTCGGCAGTTGAAGAAGGTTCTCGTGACAAGCAGCATTCCAGAAGAAGGGAAGACTTTTGTTGCGGCGAATTTGGCGCAGTCCCTTGCGCAGCAAGACCACAGCCGCGTGCTTTTGATAGATGCAGATCTTCGGGTATCCCGTATGCACCAGGTGCTGGGGGCTCCCGCTACACCCGGTCTAGCAGACTATTTGCGCGGCCAATCGGATGAATGCTCAGTGATCCAGAGGGGCCACGAAGGGAATCTGTGCTTCATTCCTGGTGGCAGTCCAGTTTCAAACCCCAGTGAACTTCTGCTGGGCGCACGCATGAAGCACCTGCTGGAACGGGTGACTCCAGTTTTCGACTGGATCGTTCTGGATTCGCCACCCGCGCTGCCTGTCCACGACGCGAGCCTGATCGCCGATCTTTGCGATGGCGTTCTGTTTGTTGTACGAGCAGGAGCAACCGAATTTGAAATAGCGGGGAAAGCATCCTCTGAATTTCGGGATAAGAATCTGCTTGGTGTGATCTTGAATCGCGCCGAGCGGAACGAATCCTACGGTGGTTATTATTACGGCTATCCGGCTGCCGACAAAAAGAAAACCTAAATTAACGCAATCTAAGGGTTTAGTTGCTGGTATCTCCTGCTCCGACGATCTCTAAGTCGAGAGCTGCACCCCATAAAGAGTCCTTTTCTGCATCCACCTCAGCCCGCGGGAGGGGTGTCGCTTGACACGACCGGTTTTTCGCCGCGTTGAAAGAGCCAGAGAATGGGCAAAAGCAGAAGCAGGCCGAGAAGGAAAAACACCACGCCGCCTTCATGATGCAGCCGGCCGAAAAGGAAGCTTGGGTCGACATACTCTGCGAGGATCGTCAAGGTGGCGATCCGGACGCCGTTCTTGACCACCATAATCAGCAAACCCGCAATGACGAAGACTACCTGTTTCCACAAGGTTCGAAGGAATAGGTGCCCAACAACAAGCGCCAGGATGAGCAATGCCAGACTCGACCGGATACCGCTGCATTCTTTCGCGACTTCAATATTAAAGTGCGCGAGATGAAAGACGAAGCCCTCCCGAAAAGCGGGAACTCCCACGAGATCAAAAATCATTTCAGCGATATCCGCGGAGCCCTTTTGCAGGATATAGATCAAGGGATTCAGCAACGCGGCCGGAAACGGGATTGTGAGAAAGAGAAAGAGCAAGGGGAAGCGTCCCTTCTCAAGCGCTCCTCTCCCAAAAAAAAGAGCAAAACCTGAGAGCCATAGAAGCACCAGGGCGAGCATGTAGCCGGCGAGTATGTCAGCTTGCGTCCAGAAAGGGGCGGATCGCCACGTCCAGACGCAAGCGACAGCGGAGAGCGGGAAGAAGGCAGCAGCGACGGAGTAATCAAAATTAACCCGTCGAAAAATCTGGTTTTGCTTTATGTAAATCAGCCAAGCGCTTATGAAAGGGATGAGAATGACATGGGAAGCGTTGTCATTTGCAAGCGAGAAACGAAACAACGCGACGCATGGCTTCCAGAAGAAGACGAGCGAAAGGGCGAGCCACAAACCGTAGAATACGAGGCGTCTGCAATCGAAGTGAGTTTCAGCGTTCAATCGGATACTCTCCTGATGGCAACGTTACACACCGACCATCCTACAGAATCCTATGGCACTTGCGATACCTGGAGGCTGCGCACAAACTGCCGCAACCGCGTTTCGCTTCCATTGCGTGGGATACGAATCCCAGAAGATCACAAATAGGCTCAAAGATTTGGAGACTCTCGCCCGGGGATGCCAAGTCACTGGCATAAATTAGGCAGAGCCGCTCCACTGCGGGAGGGCCAATCTAAGTGCGGATGGTCTTAGCACGGCGGGCATAGTGTCGATGGTAGAAGTCGCGATATTCGCCGGAAAGGGCGTGGTCGAGCCAAGCAGAGTTGGCTTGATACCACTCGATCGTGCGCCGGATGCCTTCCTCGAAGCCGACCTTGGGTGACCAGCCAAGTTCCCGATGGATTTTTGAACTGTCCAAGGCGTAACGGCGATCGTGACCGGGGCGGTCCTCCACAAATTGCACCAATGCTTCGGGCTTCCCGAGATGGCGGAGGATGGTCCGGACGACGCTAAGATTGCGTTGCGGCGCGCCGGCGGAGACGTTGTAAACGGAGCCGAGCTCCGCGGTTTCCAGCGCCAGAGCGATGGCATGGCAGTAGTCTTCCACGAACAGCCAGTCGCGCTCCTGCATGCCATCTCCATAAATGGGCAGGGGTTTATCTTGCCGGGCGTCGGTAATAATCAAAGGGATCAGCTTCTCTGGAAATTGAAAAGGGCCGAAATTGTTGGTGCAGCGAAGGACCACCGCTGGGACGCCGAAGGTATTGGCATAGGCGGCCACGAGGTGGTCGGCGGAAGCCTTGCTGGCCGCGTAAGGGCTGCAGGGAGCTAGCGGAGACTCTTCGGTGAAACTGACCCCCGCGGGGGCATTGCCGTAAACCTCGTCCGTACTTATGTGGATGAAACGAGACAGGCGAAAACGCCGCGCCGCATCGAGAAGGCAGTGGGTGCCCAGAACATTGGTTTTCAGAAATGGAGAAGCGTCTTCGATACTGCGATCCACATGAGTTTCGGCGGCAAAATGAACGAGGGATGTGAACCCATGCCGGAAAACTCTGTCGACCGCCCGGCGGTCGTTAACGTCTCCATGGACAAAGTGATACCGGGGATCATCCGCAACATCGGACAGGTTCTCTGGGTTCCCTGCGTACGTCAGCTTGTCGAAGTTGAAGAGTTCAACATCCTTTTGGGAGCGCAAGAGATAGCGCACAAAATTCGAACCGATAAAACCTGCACCGCCTGTAACAAGGATCTTCACGCCGTGTCTCCCGCTCCAAACTTAAATTGTACTAGTGCCATCAGTTATATCGGCAAGGCATTAACCCAAAGTCTTGGCTTGGCGCGGACGTACCCCGCAGGCGGGCACTGTTTCGCGCCGGATTTTTTGGACAGTGAATTGAGTGTATTCATGCAGCGGCTCCGAGTGCAAGGAGTTGCTGGCGAGCCTGGGCGGGCGTGAGGTAGCCCCGGCGCTGGACGATCCAGCGCTGGTTGTAACGCTCGCGAAATTCCGCCAGCGCGCAGCGCAGTTCCTCGACGTTCTGGAACACTCTGACCCACAGCAACTGCTCCTTC
>Ga0116108_1000560_pt1 | contig 20906 bp, 10 predicted proteins | sample June2015DPH_6_15_FD_88970 | JGI IMG/M metagenome (GOLD analysis project Ga0116108, IMG submission 88970) | Peatland microbial communities from SPRUCE experiment site at the Marcell Experimental Forest, Minnesota, USA - June2015DPH_6_150 | ecosystem: Environmental > Terrestrial > Soil > Wetlands... | reverse complement strand
GATGGCGTCGTAGAAGAGCCACCTTCTCTTCAGCAGTGTAGTGCTTGCGCTCTTTTCTCATACGTTCGCTCCGCTATCTTAACGGACGAACGCTTTCTCCATTTCCAACTGAGGCGGGACAGGAACTGTATTTGCTGCTCGCGGAGCGTGGGTCTGTTCCAGTGCCCGCGACGAACTGAGACTAAGGAGGACCGGGAATGAAACTACGTTTATTGGTGGTGTTCGTTCTGCTTTCGACGGCCATGCTCATGGGCCAAACGTTTCGTGGGACAATCCTCGGCTCCGTCACCGATCCCTCCGGAGCATTCGTGGCCGGGTCGACAGTCAAAGTGCGCAACCTGGCCACTGGCCTGGAACGTACGACCGTAACCAGCGGCGACGGCAGCTACCGCGTGCCTGAGTTGCCCATCGGCACATACTCTGTCACCGTAGCGCAGACTGGCTTCCAAACCGCAGTCACCAACAACGTCGAAGTGGACGTGGCCACCGAGCGGCGCGTGGACGCGCAGTTGAAAACCGGCCAGGTCACGCAGACGGTTGTGGTCTCCGGCGGAGACCTTCCCCAGATCGAAACCCAGTCCAATGACCTTGGCGGCGTGATCACTGCGCAAGTTGCCGATAATATGCCCGTCAACGGCCGCGACTACACCAAGCTCATTTATCTCAATCCCGGCGTGGCCGGCTCGCCCGACCAGATTTCCGATTCTCCAGGTTCCTTCGGCGAGTTCTCCATGAATGGCGCCCGTGGCCGCTCCAACAACTATCTGCTCGACGGCACTGACATGAACGACGGCTACCGCAACGATCCCGCGATCAATCAGGCGGGCGTCTTCGGCACGCCCTCGACCATTCTGCCCATCGATGCCGTCGCCGAAGTCAACGTGCTCTCCAACTTCCAGCCCGAATACGGTCGCAACGCCGGCGCCGTCGTCAACATCGTGACCAAGAGCGGTGCCAACAAAATCCACGGAACCGCCGGCGAATACATGCGCAATGACGCACTCGACGCGCGCAACTATTTCAATCCTTCCAGTCAGCCTAAGGCCCTCTTTCACAACAATCAGTTCGGCGCCTCCTTAGGCGGACCGATCATCAAAGACAAGACGTTCTTCTACGTTGACTATGAAGGCCAACAGGAACCAGTGGGAGTCGTCACTATCTCCAGCGTGCCCACCGGCAGCGCTTCCGACGGATCTCTTAGCCCCAACGATGCTACCGATCCTTCCGGCGTAATCCAGAAGCTGCTCGCACGTCATCCATGGCCGGCGCCAAATCTCTCCAACCCAGGGGGGATTACCAATGAGGGCATCGCCTCTGTCATCTCCCCCTCCTTTAACGATCTCACCAGTTTCATTGCCAAGATCGACCAGAATTTCAACGCCAACAATAGCCTCACCGGGCGCTATTTCTTTGGCGACAGCGTCCAGTCGTTCCCACTCGCGCTCGCTGCCTCCGGCGGCGAGTTGCCCGGATACAATACCTTCACCCCGACCCGTGTGCAACTCGCCTCTCTGTCCTACGTGCACACCTTTGGCGTCAACAAGGTGAATGAGTTGCGCTACGGCTGGAACCGTTTTGCCGAGGGATTCTACCCTTTTGATCAGGCCTTCCACCCCAGTTCCATCGGGCTCTGTGCGGCCACCGCGCTGACGGGTCCGAACAGTTGCAACGGAACTGCGCCTTACGATTCAGGCCTGCCCGTAATCCTGGTGAGTGGCGTGGCCCAACTCGGCGCCAATAGTGGCGATCCCCGTAACCGCATCGACAGCAACGATCAGGTCATGGATAACTTTTCGTGGAAGATCAACAAGCACGATGTGAAGTTCGGTTTCGATTATTACCGCAACACGGTGACGCAACCGGGCTATGATCGCAATTTCCGCGGCAAACTGGAATTCTCCAATACTTACGATAGCGGGGGCAACCTTATTGCAACCGGATTGCAGAATTTCCTTGCTGGCGACATAACAGGCGGTACTTCCTACTTCGGCAACGCCGACCGGCACACGTTCGAAAACAACTTCGGCTTATATGCCCAGGATAGCTACCGCCTTACGTCGCACTTCACTCTGAACTACGGCCTCCGTTGGGACTACATGGGCGTTATCGGCGAGAAAAACAACCTCCTTAGCAATGTCACCAACTTTGATCTTTCAACGGAAACCTTTATTCTCACTCCGGTCGGTCAGCCCGGCCTGAGCAGCCTCTACAATCCCGATAAGAAAGACTTCGCCCCGCGCGTTAGCATCGCCTGGGACGTCACCGGGAAAGGCAAAACGGTTGTCCGCTCCGGTATCGGCATGTTCTTCGATGCTTCCTCCCAGGACATGGTGTTGGGTCACTTTCCCTACGCGTCGCCCTACGCCCCAGGCCCCGCTTACAACAACAGCGGGCCAGACCCCTATCGGATCCTTTCTGCCAGCCTTGCCACCCCCACGATGGAGTACAACACGCCGCTCTTTGCCGCTAGCACTCCAACGAGTTGCAGCGAGTGCGACACCTTCTCCTACGACCGCAATATCAAGACTCCTTACATGGAGAACTACAATCTCAACATCCAGCAGCAGCTTACGAGCAAGACCGTGATTCAGGTCGGCTACGTCGGATCCGAGGGCCATCGTCTGTGGCGCTTCTTCGACCTTAGCCAGCCCAGCAATGCGCAAGTCTGGGCCGCCGATTGTGCCGGTCAGCCGGTTACCTACCCCAATCCGTGTCCCCTTGGCACCATCAACAACGGCACCGTGCCGCGCAATTACAGCTCGAATCCCTATGGTACGGTCTATCTTTATCAGCAGAACTCCACCGCAAAATCCAACTACAACGCGTTGCAAACCAGTTTTCGGGTCAACGGTTGGCATGGCATAACCTCGGTCGTGAACTTCGTCTGGTCGCGCTCCATGGATAACTCCAGCGACGGCGAAGACGTCGATCCAAACTTTGCGCAGCCGAACGACAGCAATAACCCACAGCTTGAGTATGGGCCATCCAATTTCAACATTCCCCGTCGCCTCACTTGGAACTTCTCCTACCAACTCCCCAACAGGGGTGGCGATTGGCAGCGACTCAAGAACGGATGGGGCATCGACAGCATCGTGAACCTGCAGGATGGTCAGCCCTTTCAGCTCAACTACAACGGGGAAAGCGACTTCAGTGGCGGCGGCGATTCCGACGATCGCCCCGATGTGGTCGGGCCCATCAAGTACAATTCGAGCAATCCGTTCCAGTATCTTGATCTAACCTCGTTTGCTATCCCCTGCACGCTCACAACGGCCGCACAAGCCTCGCCTAACGAAAGTGCCAAGGACTGCGTCCCCGGAACCCGCCATTACGGCAACGAAGGCCGCGACTCGCTGCATGGTCCTTCCTTCAAGGAATGGAACTTCGCCATTTACAAAACCACGGCGATTACGGAAAGATTCAACATGCAATTCCGCGCCGACTTCTTCAACATTCTCAATCACCCCAACTTCTGTAACCCGTTCCTGCCTGCCTACATCGCCGATCCTTTCATATCGGGCTCCCAGGTCATCAATGGCCGCGAAGTTGGAGGCAGTCAGACTTTGGGCAACTACTTTCCCATCAGCGCCACCGGAGACGTCGGCATCGGCAACCCCTTCATCGGCGGCGGCGGCCCGCGCGGCATTCAGCTGGCCGTCAAGTTCACTTTCTAACCTTATGGAATTTCTTCCCCGGCTCCTCCCGCGAACGTGCGGGAGGAGCGTTTCTTTTGCACGCAGTTCCGTTCCCCGCGTTCCCGGCAAACTGGGGTACACTTCCACAGCATATGACTGAGAAAACCACATCTCCTGAGAGGCGTTCGCGCCAGCAGGTGCCGGTTCGTGTCCCGGTCAAGGTTCGTCACGAGGGCAGTGAGCACCAGGGCTTGACTCGCGATCTGAGTTCATCTGGAATCTTTCTCTATTCCGAGTCGGGGATGAAAGCGGGCTCGAAGCTGGAACTGGTCATCATGCTGCCTCCCGGCCTAGGATTGGGGCCCGGAGGATGGACGCTCTGCCAGGCCTCGGTCGCTTTTCGAATTTCTGCTGGCCGGAGCTTTATGTGGACGGTCCTGAGCTAATCATCGTCACGCAGGCCATAGATCGGCTCCGTCGCTCCACGGGAGGCGCAGTCACGAATGAGGAAGCTCAAGAGAACCTGAGACAGCAGCCAGTCTGCCCGAAATGTGGAAACGAGATGTTTCTGCACTACGGAATTGACGAACCTGATTTCTGGCTGTGTGACCGTGTGGCCTGCCGGCACAAGAGATACGTCGGTGAGCAGTCAGCGTCAGATGAGTGTGAACGTCAGAGCAAGTACACGGTTGACGGGTTGACGAACGTCCGGATTGCGACTTCACCAGCAATTCTCAGTTGGTGAAATGGCCTGCTTACATCAACAATCAATTCCCACTCCGGTCAGCCCCTCGCAAACCCAGGGGGTTGGAGTAGAATGCTGGCCGACTGAGTTGCGTCTGCCGCTCAGCGAACCAGAAGAAGCGCCGACACCCCCAAATCGAGGGTGCCGGGCGTTCTATGCCGACCCTCCGCCTGCGCGAAGGGTGGGAACGAAAGAGGACCTGCTGTTTCACCGCCACGAACTGGCTGGTGGTTCCGTGCAGTTTGTCGTCGACCATGATTTTTGCGGTCTTGCCATCGGGATCCAGCGTCATTTTCGAGACACTAAGCACTTTGTCGCCGCGTTTGTCGGTTTCCTCGAGAGTGTCTTTGCCCCTCATCTTCACCGAGACGCCGGTAGTTCCAGGATCACCTTTGAACGGTGCTTCCACCCCGTTCAGCTTCGCAGTGTAGGATTGGCCAGTCGGAGTGGTCATGGTCAACTCGTCGCCGCTGACCTTGTACGTCCACGTAATCGCGTTGTCGGAAAGGGTCTCGAATTTCGCGATTCGCCACGAACCGGAAATAGCATTCGATCCAGCAGGACCTTTGGCCACGCGGGTTTCCTCACCCTTGCCGGTAACTGGCGCGGCGTTGGTGTTACTGCTGTCGCTAAATTCGAACGTCATCGTGTTGCCGTCCGGAGAAACCGCCGTCTTCGAAGTTGCGACCGTCTTGCCGTTCTTCTTGTCGGTTTCCTCGACCTCGCGGTCGCTTATGACCTTTATCGCCATGGTGTCATAATACGGATGTCCCGCAACTGTTTGGTCCTGTCCGTCAGCTTTGATCTTGATGGGCGGAGCACACGTCTTGCATTCGTACATGCCGTTTTGCAGCAGGTACACGTCAGGCTTCTTGGGAAATTCCGCCTTGTTCATATCTATCTTCCACGTTCCGTCGAAGGCACTTTGGGCCAGCGCCAAGACGGGCGTGAGCAACAACATCAGCGATGCAGTAAGAAAAAGCTTCTTCATGAGCCGTCCTCCATCGGTTTGAACCGAGATTTCTTTGAAACCTCAAGAACGGGGAGGATTCTGCACCCGTTTTGCCCACCTGTGGTCTGCTTGAACCAAGTTCCATCTTGGCCGCTCCCAAAGGTTCGTGACCAGCACCAGCACAGCCAGTATGGCCCCGAATCCCAGCCCACTTCCGCAACGCCTCTCCTTCCTCGAATTCTTGGCAGACCAATTCCGGTGATGACTTGGCCACCCGCTCTCTATTTCGTCAGCAGCGGTAGCAACGCTATCCGGCCCAGCATGGCTCCGAACCGCGTGCGGATCTTCAGCTCTTCATTCCACCGTTGGTGGCGTGTTTTATCGCTCTGTTACCGACAACTGTCGCAACATCCATTACACCAACAACCCGCTCGTTTGAGTCAGATGAGCGACAGTTTCCGCACGGTGTTGTCACCTCAGGCGTTGTCGGCCTCGCACTCCCAGCGCATGTTCTGCTGATTCAGGACGATGTCCTTGCGGGCAATCCTCAGCACGAGCCTGTTCCACAACACGACCAGAGCCTCTTTGTCGTCAGCTTGCTCGACCACAGCGATTCCGCGACCGAGCACTGCCACGTGGTCACCCTTTTTCAGGGTGCGCTCCCATTGGAAGTATGAGAAATGTCGCAGTACTGCCTCCGATCAAGAGCAAGGTCCGGGTCGCCCTGATGAACCTCACCGCTTTCAAGTCCCCGGTTGTTGCGAATCTGCATTTCAGCTCTCCTTGACCAGGTGCTCTCTGAACAACTGGTGAATCTCTCGGAACTGCTCCCGGACGTCGAACTGCGCGTAACGCGGGACGCCGCGCTGCTTGATGAAGTTGGTCAATGCGCGGTCGGTAAGCTCCGACCCGCGCCGCCCATCCATCAATTCAGCACAACGGGCACACGCGGCCCAAGCCCCTACACTCTCGTGCTGGAAGAGCTCGGTTTTGGTCCGAGGAATGAGAAAGTTCTTACAGGCATAGAGCTGGGTCGTAGGACGCTCGGAACAGAAATTGCACATCTCACGGCTCGGGAACGGTTCTACAATCTGATCGCCCATTTTTGTCCCTGAGCCGAACCATAACCGTTCTCTTCGAGAAGTAAAGTGGAGAGTTTAAGTGCAGACCGATAAAAGTTATCGATTGGCGCAAATCAGAGGATGGGTACCATCAAACAATGGTGGAAGCACGACCGGGTAGGTGCATATGGGGGGAATGAATTTCCTAATTTGTAATCGGCCAGACTTGACCTTGCACGCCTTGCTGTCGAATCAGGTCAGACGTGTCAGGTGTGCTACGCCGCGTTCATTCCGGTTGGCCCGTCATCCGCCCACAATCTTGGCCACAGAGGGTGTTTGGCAGCTCAAGCACCGAATCTCTCTGCAGCTCTAGCAAAGGGTTTTGATATTCCTGCACATTCGCAATGACCTCAAGACTTAAGAACTCTCAAGCTGCGTGAAAGACGTTGGTTCGGTGGAGCACTCACGCGTGAGGCGACCCGGGATGCGGCGCCAGCCGCCAGCGACCGTAGGCGACGAACGCCGAGAGGAGCCTAACCGCCAAGGGGATCAGCGCCGGCGCGACATCGGCGCCTGCCCCGGCACCCGTGTATCCGATCCCGGAGCAAGGGACCCAGCTTGCACTCCGTTCAGTTTGGGTTCCTTGCTCGACGTGCTACCCAGCGGTGGTTCGCGGCGGGCCTTCTCCCCGAAAGAAAAAGACAGGGTCAGGGAAAGTCTAGCCGTCCCGCTTCCTCCTCAGGCTGAAAGATACCCATGTTCGCGTGGTAAAAGGTGGTCCAGACCCTGCGGCTTCCGCCGCCTTTTTCAGGAGAAGGTCGGCGGGCCCAGAATCCCCGAATTCTTTTCACGCAGCGTTGTGAGTCTCGTCACAGCCAAGAGTGAGCCCAGTGAGGTTGAATAGCATTGGCGGGCAATTGAATCGCCGATGGGGGCAGATCTATATGCAAATCATGGAGGTTGGGAAGACGCCCGTCATCGCAGCACTCCACGGACCTGGTTGCGTGACGTTGCTACGAAGCCAGGCAGTGGAATCCCTGTGACTGAGTGCGGCTGCACGGGAAGCTGTGACTAAACTGGATGTTCCCAGAGCGGGCCCAGGGAGGAAGGACAATGGAAAACGCGGTCGGTCTAGTCATGACGGGCGGCGGTGCTCGCGGCGCTTATCAAGCCGGTGTCCTCAAGCGCATTGGCGAGCTGAAACGCGCCCGAACACACGGTAATCCTTTTCCGATCATAGGAGGCGCTTCCGCGGGAGCGATTAATGGCGCTGCTCTGGCCACAGGTTGCGACGATTTTTCTCCGGCAACCCAGCGTATTGCAGAAGCTTGGGCGACTCTCAAACCTTCCGAGATCTTTCACTGCGGTCTCTTGTCCCAGGCGCAGAATTCCCTGACCTGGATACTCGATCTCTCTTTTGGAGCGATTCTGGGGGGAGGCAATGCCCGATCGTTATTAGATGCCACTCCCTTACACCGTTTTATCAATAAGCACCTCGACTGCGACCGGATCCAGGAAAACATCAAGCGCGGGCACCTCTACGCTCTCGCGATTTCCGCGACCAACTACAACTCGGGAAGAAGCTATCTCTTCATTCAGGGAAAAAAGGGCCATCCGATGTGGAAGCGGATCCGACTGGTGACAGTTGCGACCAAGATCACGGTCGACCACGTCTGCGCGTCCTCGGCTATTCCTATGGTTTTCCAGCCGGTAAGACTCAAAACCCCGCATGGGTCCGCCTTCTTCGGCGATGGTTGTGCGCGTCTGCAGCAGCCTCTCAGCCCGGTGATCCGCCTGGGGGCGGAGAAGGTTTTCGCGATCGGTGTCCGCTGCGGAAATAAAGAAAGTCAAGAGGAAGCCACAGATGAGAGAAACCCTTCAATCGCGCAAGTGATGGGAGTTCTTTTCAACGTTATGTTTCTGGACCATCTCGCAACTGACATCGAGCACCTTGAACGGTTGAATCAGTTGCTCAACGATGGCCACATCAATCAGCTTGGGATTGAAGGAGGTCAAAAGATACGGCCATTGGGGACCTTTATCATCACGCCTTCGGTCAATTTGTCAGATCTGGCGGAGCAGCACCAGAGAGACATGCCCTCTCTGATCCATTACTTTGTATCCAGTTTGGGGCGAGACGCGGCTTCTTGTGCGGATCTGATGAGTTACCTGCTATTCACGCCCAGCTACACGCGAGACCTCATTGCGATTGGTTACCTTGACGCCAGCGAACGAATCGAGGAAATCGAAGAATTTCTCTATTCTTCCAAGGAGGGGGACGCTGAACACCCACTGGCCAGTGCAACCGCAGGGAACGTGCCCAAGGCAGGTTCGGCAGCGAAATGGACCGGAAACTCGGTCAGATCCCGCGGGTAATCATCCGCCCGAATGCGACCGTCACTTGCCGATGCGACATAGATCACTGACAAACGTGCGCCGCCAGGGTGAAAATGTTTACGCTCGACGCTCACGACTGGAATATCGGCCGTGAAGCATTTCTTCTAATGGCACCTCACCGGAAAGTCCACGCTCGTGGAGGAAATTATGACCACCGCACCTCGCTACCCTGGCATTCGAGTCACCGCAAACGGTAATCAGCTAGTCTCGTACCATACGGAAACACGCATTACCGATGCCGGCGTCTTTTATCCCATCACGCCTTCGACGGAAGGCGGCGAACTCTACCAGCAGTCGTTTGCCGAAGGGCGGCTGAATGTCTTTGGCCGCAGCACACTGGCCGTGGAAGCGGAAGGCGAGCACGCCGCTCAGGGCGGGGCGATTGCACACTCGGTGTGTGGGAAACGGGTTGTCAATTTCACTTCCGGCCAGGGACTCGTGTACGGGGTGGAGCAGTACTACCACGCGCCCGGCAAGTGCTCGACCATGGTGCTGGAAGTTGTCGCGCGGGCGCTGACCAAGCACGCGCTGAACGTTCACTGCGGGCACGATGACGTCTACGGCGGGCTCGACACCGGATGGATTATCCTATTCGGCAAAGATGCGCAGCAAGCCGCCGACCAGGCGCTCATTTTGCGGCGCGTCACCGAGCTGAGCCTGACCCCCGGCATGAACGTTCAGGACGGTTTTCTCACTTCTCACCTGGAGCGGACGTTCTACAAGCACGAATCGGAACTCATCCGCGAGTTTCTCGGCGCGCCCGACGACATCATCGACTGTCCCACCGAAAGCCAGCGAATCCTTTTCGGGCCGACACGCCGCCGGGTGCCGCAGATGATCGATCTCACCAATCCCGTGCTCCTCGGGCCCGTGCAGAATCAGGAACACTACATGCAGGGCGTAGCGGCGCGCCGAAACAACTTTACCGAGCCCATCCTGCGCTTCCTCGAAGAGTCATACGCGAAATTCGGTAAGCTGACCGGGCGCTACTACGGCTTGGTTACGCAGTACAAAACCGGCGATGCGGATACGGTGTTCGTGTCGTTGGGATCGGCCGCGGAGAACATTGAAGCGGCAGTCGACTATCTTCGCGAGCGCAGAGGCGCAAGAGTCGGGTCGATTCACCTCAATGTCATTCGGCCGTTCCCCGAAGCGGCGGTGGTTACGGCGCTCACGGGCAAGAAGAATGTCATCGTCCTCGAACGTACCGATGAGGCCATGGCCGGCGATAACCCCATGGGGCGCGACATACGAACTGCGGTCAACAAGGCCATGCGGACCGACGGCAATCCGGTTCCCGAGGAGTTGCCCGCGATTACCGCCAGCCAGATGCCGCGCCTCTTCTCCGGTATCTACGGTCTCGGGTCGCGCGATTTCCGGCCGGAACATATCTTCGGCGCCTACGAATTCGCCACCGGCGCTCGCTCCCGCCAGGACGGCAAGCGAGCGGCGGACGGAACGTCGTTCCTTGTGCTGGGCATCGATCATCCATATGCGGTGAAGTCGGACGAAGCGCCATCGCTGCTGCCCGAGGGCGCGGTCGCTGTGCGTTTCCATTCTATTGGTGGCTGGGGCGCGATCACGACCGGCAAGAACCTCGGCGCAATTATTGGCGATCTGAACGACCTGCTCTACGAGCGCGACAAGATCGTCGATGAACTGGGCAATCCGAAAGAGATTATTCACGTCAGCGCCAATCCCAAATATGGGTCGGAAAAGAAAGGCGCTCCCACGGCTTATTTCATGGTCGCCGCGCCGGAGCGCATTCGCGTGAACTGCGACCTTCGCCACGTCACCGTCGTGCTCTGCTGCGATCCGAAAGCGTTCACCCATATAAACCCGCTCGACGGAATGTCCCAGGGTGGCTGCCTGGTGTGGGAATCCGACGAGGAAGGTGAGCAAGCTTGGGAGCGGCTGCCGCTGTCGGCGCGCCGGCAAATCATCGACCAGAAGATCCATGTCTTCACCTTGCCCGGCTTCCGGATCGCGCGGAAAGCGACCGATCGTGCCGACCTTCAACTGCGCATGCAGGGCAACGCCTTTCTGGGCGCGTTCTTCAGGGTCTCGCCGCTGCTTGCCGATTTCCGCATCACCCCGGAGCAGTTCCGCGAGGTCGTCCACCATCAGTATGTGGAAAAGTTTGGCCGGCTCGGCGAGGCGGTGGTCAGCTCGAACATGGAAGTTATGACGCAGGGCTTCGAGCGCGTCCGCGAGATTCGCGTGGGCGAAATGGAGGCTCCCGACCGCTCGACGTTGCGCGGAGAAGCGCTGCTGCCCGTCCTGAGTGGTGGAGACGACGACGGGGGCTGCAACGTCGGATGCCGTTCCGTTCCGGTTCCTGCCACCCAGCACGCCCGCACACCGGTGACGCAAGTCGCGACCTTCAATGCCGCGTTCCGCGCGGGTCTCGGCTACAACCAGCCGTCCACGGCCTATGCCGCGGTCGGCGTCATGGCCGCCGGCACGGGCGACACCGCGTCCAAGTATGTCGCGCGCCGCGAGACGCCCCTCTTCATCGCCGAGAACTGCACGCAGTGCATGGAGTGCATCGCCGTCTGTCCCGACACGGCGCTGCCCAACTGTGCGCTAGATCTGGAAACAATCCTGCACACCGCAGTCGCGCGTTACGTGACCGATTCAGGCGAGCGCCAGAAGATGCTGAACTCCCTGCCGGAGATCGAGAAGCGTACCCGCCAGTTGATGCGGGATGCCGTCGCCAAAAATGCAGGCACACCGCTGCCGCAGATCCTTCGCCAAGTCACCGGCGAGGTTGACGGATTCTCCGACGAAGCCAAGCGCCAATTCCTCGCCATCATCGACAAGGTGCCGATGGCCTTTCAGAAAGTGAATGCAATCTTCTCCACCCCGGAGAGAAAAAGCCCGGGCGGTGGCGGGATCTTCTCGATCTTCGTTACCGATCTGTGCAAAGGCTGTGCCGCTTGTGTGACGGCGTGCGGCGAGCATGAGGCGTTGAAGATGGCGGATGAGACGGAAGCGATCAACGGAGACCACGAGACCGGCGTTGCGTTCCTGAATCTTCTTCCCGATACTCCGCAAAAATATCTCGGCCTGTACAACGATCAGCGGCCGCAGGACTCCAAGACGGCGACGCTCCGCAATATGTTGATGGTCCGGCGCAACTATGACGCCCTCGTTTCCGGCGACGGCGCCTGCGCGGGCTGTGGCGAGAAGAGCGTCCTGCGGGCGATCGCCGCGTTGACCGAAGCCTACATGCGGCCCCTCTATCACGCGAAGGCCGACCGGCTTCAGGCGAAGGCCGCCGAACTCGACAAATCAGGCGTCGAGAAGTTGGCCGCGCTCAAAGCGAGAAATCAAAACGAATACGACCTGCTGCGGCAAGCGGTAGCGCATTTGCTGATGGGGTTGGGCGGTGAGGATGAGAAAGACACCAAGGCCCGCATCGCGCGCAATGGACCGATCTCAGACCAGGGACTGATCGACGCGATGGTGGCCGTTCTGCTGCAAGAGGCTTTCAACCACAAAGGCTTGCAGGCAATCGACGGGCGCCTCGCCAACGGCATGTGCGTCATGGCGATGGGCGCGCACACCGGCTGCAACACCGTTTACGGGTCCACACCGCCCAACAACCCGCACCCCTATCCCTGGATGAACTCGCTCTTCCAGGACGGTGTTACGGTCGCCTGGCTCATGGGGGAAAGCTTCATTGTCGATCACGCTCGACGCTCCGTGATTCCTGAGCGCCTTGCCGATGCGCTGCTTGGTCGCGAAAAAGATGTGATGACGCCGCGCGAGTACTACGAGCTTTCGCACTTCAGCGACGCGTTAATGACCGACCTGGAAGTTCTTGAGCTGCCGAAGGCGTGGGCGGTCGGTGGCGATGGCGGCATGGGCGACATCGGCTACCAGAATACGTCGAAAGTGGTTCTCCAGAATCGTCCCAACGTCAAAGTGCTCATGCTCGACACCCAGGTTTACTCCAACACCGGCGGGCAAAATTCCGATTCGACGCCGATGCTGGGTGGCAGCGATATGAACGTGTTCGGAGCGGCAACGCAGGGCAAAAGCGTCGAAAAGAAGACCGTTGCCGAGACGTTCCTGGCCGGACACGGATCGCCTTTCGTCGCGCAGGTCTCAATGGCCAACGCGCCCAAGTTCTACCGTGCCATTCTCGACGGCCTCGAATATCGTGGAACCGCGTTCCTGCAATGCTTCACAACCTGTCAGCCCGAACATGGAGTGGCCGACGACATGGCCCTGGCCCAGGCGCAGCGCGTGCGCGATTCGCGGGGAGCGCCCGAGTTCGTTTGCAATCCGCGGCTCGGCGAAACCTATGCGGAAACGCTCGATCTCAAGGGCAATCCCTCGCCCGATAAGGATTGGTACGAAACGAAATCGAAAGAGACCGGCGAGGTTTGGCGCTACACGGTGGCTCACTGGTGCGCCACCGAAGCCCGATTCCGCAACCATCTCAAGAAGATCAAAAAGGACGCGGCAGCAAGACTGATCCCGCTGGAGAATATGCTGGTCCGCATCACCCAGCAGGATGTCGTGTATCGCCGCTGCCTGATCCCTGAGCATCGTGCCTACGTCCCCGACTTCGGCGTCTATATCAAACTTCAGGGAACGAACGGCGACGCCGAGTACCACGCCATTTCGCGCCAGCTCGTGCTGTTCTGCGTCGAGCGTCGTAAAGCGTGGCGGATGCTGCAGAGCAAAGCGGGCATAGTAAACAAAGACTACGCCGCCCAAAAATCGATCTTGGCCGATGTCGATGCCGGCAAGATTTCCAAGGAGGAGCTGTTCGCACGCGGGGAGCAGTTGATGAGGGATCGCCTGCAACCCGCCGGCGTGGCGAAGCCGGCTGAACCAAGGCGGGATCCGGTCTTGGTCTCTTAATAAACCGCGCCGCACCTCGGTTCCCAATGACATGCACGATTCGTGTGGACCCCGCACGGAATCCAATGGGCGACTTTGAGGTTGCTAGAGCGTTCCAACTCAACAACCCGCAATAAGATTCAGCACTTCTTGCTTCGCGATCGCCATGCCATCTTCTGAGATGAATTGCCGCGGTGACCTTCAGATTCATTCGACAGGAATACTCGAGTTGGCCCACGCGGGATTACTCCCGTATCGTCGCCCAACCGGAATGTATGGTCCGCCGCTTTGTCGCAAGCGAAAAATGAGGGTGACAGGTTGGTCTGCGCAAATGTATGCGGCCTTCGTTGGAGCACAAAACTCCTGGCCTTGATGGAATGCGCTGCGCCCTCGTCCTACTTAGTTAGGCAGCCTTGAAAGACTTTTCCGGTTTACAGGTTTCGAGAGCGCCGGGTTCGACCGTTGTGCCATCTCATGGTTCGCCAGCAGACCTGGCAGAAATCATCAACTCCGTAGTAGCCGCTGGTCTGTAGATGTGGGAATCGCGAATGCGATTTCCAAGCCTGGCCTCAGCCAGGCGTCATCTGCAGGCCAGTCAGGCTGTAGCCGCACCACCGGCCAACTTGGGGGGCCGGTATTCCTCATTCTTGGCGAGCACGGCCCAGGCCATGCGCGCCAGCTTATTCGCTAAGGCCACTGCGGCCACGTTACGATGGGTGCGTGCTGTGAGTTGGGCCAGCCACGCACTTAGACCGGAAGATTGCTTCGCGCTCTGTTGCAGGACGGCACGCGCCCCTTGCACGAAAAGTCTTCGCAAGTAAGAGTTCCCGCGTTTGCTAATCCCGAGCAGCTTTTGCTTGCCACCGGTGGTATATTCGCCCGGGACGATTCCGAGCCAGGCTGCGAACTCTCGCCCCTTTTTGAAAGCTGCTCCGTTGCCGATCGCGGCGATGATTGCGGTCGCCGTAATCGGTCCAATGCCAGGGATCGCCAGCAGTCGTCGGCAGGCTTCGTTGTCACCAGCAGTCCTCTTGATCACCGCATCGGCTGCGTCGATCCGCATTTGCAAGTGATCGAGCTCCAGCTTCAGTTGCACCAGCAGTACGCGCAATGCGCCGGATAGCTTGGCGCTGGCGTCTTCCAGTATCCCGGGCAATGCCGCATCGACATGGCATCGTCCCTTGCGCAAAGTGATTCCACGTTCGAGCAGCAAGCCACGAATCTGGTTGATGACTGCTGTGCGACGCGTCACCCAACGCTCACGTACCCGATGCAGGGACTGTAGATCCAGTTGGTCATCGGTCTTGATCGGCACGAAGCGCATCTTCGGCCGCCCGACTGCCTCAGCAATCGCCTCGGCGTCAATGTAGTCGCTCTTGTTGGTCTTCACGTACGGCTTGACATACTGAGCCGGCATCAGCCGTACCTCATGACCCTGCTCTCTCAGAGCCAGATGGATCCGCAACCTTGGGGTCCGCCTCGCGAAGTGCCGTCTGATTCGAGAAATCCTCCGCTGGACGGGCCGAAGCTCCCACGGAAAAATGTCATGTCTGCGTGAACGATCTAGCCGCAAGGCAGCGTCATCGCACGATTCGCACGAACAGTTTTGTCTATCTACACTCTTTACTTCTGCTTCTTATCCCAATCCTCCCGCGATGTCACTCTGAGCGGCTCAAGGTTCTTGCCTTGCAGGGCTGTATTCAGTGGTGGAATCTGCGATGTAGCGATCGACTGAAACTGCGCTCCAGCCTCGTCCAATTTCTTCTGGAGCACGGTCGTGCTCCCAATTTGCGATTGCGTCGGACGCCCGGAGTAACCATTTACTGCTCCATACAACTCGCCGAGGTTTTCGCGGAGCTTCTTCTCTCCCGTAATCATGCCGCCCTCTTTCACGGACACGAGCGAAGAACGGAAGTCCTCCAGTTTCTGGGCTAGACCGTTGAGCTGCTCCTTCAACTTGTCGTCCGAGACTGCGGCGGCCCGTTGCCGCGCTTGCTCCCGTAGTTCGCTGGTGGCATCGACAATGTAAGTCAACTGCGCCAACATGTCGTAGAGCTGGGTGACCGTCTTGTGCTGGAGCTCGCGGTCCTCCGCAGTACTCTTTGATCGCGGATCCGGCACCAGCTTCACGTCCGAAGAATAGGTCTCCTTCCCCTTGGTCAGCTTGACCGTATACGTTCCTTCCTGCACCTGCGGTCCATAGAAGACATATTCGTTCTCCACCAATCCGGCCGCCGGCGGCATCTTGGGCGGCTTCGCCCGCTCGGGCCATTGCACTCGATTCAACCCCCGGCGCTTGTCGCCCTGCAGCGACGTGAGCAGCTGACCCTTCGGGTCGTAGATGTCCAGTTTCAGGTCGCCGAAGATGTGTCGCTTTTTCTGGTAGTAGACGATTGCCGCCGCCTCCGGCAGCGTTCGCCCCAGAAACTCCGCGTCTCCATCAAAACGCTGTTCAGCAGCCGGTAGCGCAAGCACAGACGGGCGCGACGGCAGCATCACCAGATCCTTCGACAGAAGTTCCGGCGTGAGAGCGCGGATGGGTGTCAGGTCGTCAAGAATGTAGATCCCGCGGCCATGCGTGGCCAAAATCAAGTCCGATTCGCGCGGATGGACGGCAACGTCGCGCACTGCGACATTCGGAAGGCTACCCTTGAACTGCGCCCAGTGCACTCCGCCATCAATCGAAATGAAAAGCCCAAACTCGGTCCCTACGAACAGAAGATTGGCATTTACCAGGTCCTCTCGCACCACGTGGGCATAGCCGCTCAATTCTGACGTTGAAAGTGAGGTCCACGTCTTCCCATAGTCCTTCGTCCGGTAGACATACGTCTTCATGTCGCCTGTGGCATGTCCATCAAAAGTCGCGTAAGCAGTGGCGGGATCGAAGTGGCTCGCCTCGATGGTCGACACCCATGTCCCCGCCGGCAGCCCGGAAATATTCTTCGCGACATTCGTCCAATGCTTACCGCCGTCGCGAGTGATCTGGACATTTCCGTCGTCCGTCCCTGCCCAGATCACGTCACCGTTCTTGGGAGACTCCGCGATCGTGTAGATCGTTTCGAACTTCTCCGCGTCCGAATTGTCGATCGTCAGTCCGCCGGACATTTCCTGGTGCTGCCGCGCCGGATCATTGGTCGTCAGATCCGGTGAGATCCGGTCCCAGGACTCCCCATGATCGCGCGAGCGGAACAGGAATTGCCCGCCCAGGTAAATCGTTCCCGGATGGTTCGCGCTCATATGAATCGGCGCGTTCCAGTTGAAGCGAAATTCCGGCTCACCCGACCGCGGCAGCGGCTTGATGTCTTTCGCTTCGCCGGTGGACTTGCGGAAACGCGAAATCATTGCACCCTGGTATTCCGCGTAGGCATAGTCCGCGTCGGCCGGATCGGAGAATGCCCAGAAGCCATCGCCCATACCGATGTTCCGCCAGTGCCGATTTGCGATCCCATCCGTGGCCCGCGACGGCGCCATCCAAGTGCCGTTGTCCTGTAGCCCGCCGTAAACGTTGTAAGGATCGGCCATATCGGCGCTCACGTGGTAGAACTGCGACACCGGCAGGTTCGAGAGAAACCGCCAATGGTTTGTGCGATCGAGCGACTGGTAGACGCCACCGTCGGTGCCCAGCAGCATCTGGTCGGGATTCTCAGGATTGATCCAGAGGGCATGGAGGTCGCTGTGCAGGCGTTCACCGGGGCCTTCGCTCGTAGAAAAGGCTGCGCTGAAACTCTTCCCGCCGTCTTCGCTGACTGTCAGAAAAAATCCCGGCTTGTACACGCGATCCGGATTCTTGGGGTCGGCCGCCAGGCGCGCAAAGTAGAACGGCCGCCCGCTCACGTTGAACGAGTTGTTGACCTCGGCCCAACTTTCGCCCGCATCGTCGGACCGGAAGAGTGCCGTGTGATTCTTCGCCTCCGCCACCGCGTAGACACGAGCGTGGTCCGAGGGAGCCACAGCGATACCGATCCGTCCCAAATCACCTTGCGGCAGGCCTTTTCTTAGCTCATGCCACGTGGCGCCCGAGTCCGTGCTCTTGAACAATCCGCTGCCCGGACCTCCCGACCGAAAGTTATGCGGCTCACGACGTACGTCCCACATGGCGGCGTAGAGCACACCCGGATCTTGCGGGTCCATCGCCATCTCCGCGCAGCCGGTGCTGTCGTTCCGGTAGAGAAGCTTATTCCAGGTCTTGCCGCCATCGGTGGTCTTGAAAACACCGCGCTCCGTGTTTGAATTCCACAGATGACCCAGCGCGCACGCATACACCGTGTTGCTGTCCTTGGGATGCACAATAATACGGCTGATGTGCTCGGAGTCGGGAAGTCCCACGGCTTCCCAGTTCTCGCCGCCATCGCGCGTGCGGTAGATACCCGTCCCCACCGACACGCTGTTGCGCACCCAAGACTCACCCGTTCCCACCCACACCGTTTGCGGATTGGATGGATCAATTGCTACGGCGCCAATCGAAAGCGAGGGTTGCTTGTCGAAGATGGGCTTGAAGGTTGTGCCGCCGTCCACCGATTTCCATACCCCGCCGCTGGCCGAGCCGACGTAGATTGTCAACCGCTGTCCCTCGTGAACCGCCGCGATGTCGGCGATGCGGCCTCCCATCGCTGCCGGGCCAATCGCCCGGATCGGAAGTCCGCTCAGCGTGTCAGAGTCCAGCGCCACATCCTGCGCGGAGGCGGCCAGGGCCGCAGCAACGACGGAGAAAGCAATCCAGAAAATGCGCACATGATTGAACATAATCCCCCCGAAGTGTATAAATCCCCTACCGCTTTGAACGGGAGCGGCCTGACACGTTGCGGAAAGCGTGCTTTCCGCGCCGGCAGCCTGACCGCAATGGCTAAAGCCGCATTCAGAACAATGCAGTTACCGCAGCGCTGAAGCGCTGCGCCACCCAAAATCCGCTAGTTCTTCGGCGCTTCAGTCTTCGGCGCCTCGGGCTTGGCTGGCGGCGGTGTGGGCGCGGCCGGGGGCATCTTGAAAATTGCGTCATCCACCGGCACATTGAGCTCGACCTTTGTGATCGTCAGCTTCTCCTTCTGCGGGCTTCCCTTGATTCCGCTCTCGATCGCAAACGGAAAGACGATCCCGTCCACTTCCTTGTAGTCGCCAATCGCCGACTCAACCACCTGCTCGCTTCCGCGTACGGTCCGCTTAGTTTCCTCTTTGATCTGAAGGAAGGAATCCGCATCGATGTAGACCGTCTGCACGTCGCCATTCTTGAGGCTGACCTTCAGTTTGTAAGCGTCGGTGCCTTCTACCTTTTCTTTACCAAGAAGTTCGACTTGGTGCCCTTTGCTCTTGTAGTCCACCAGCGGGCCGTCGAGGTCGGCCATTTCCTCAACCTCTTTTGCCTCATCGGCCGACATCAGTTCGGGATCTTTCTTGCCCATAAACGGCATGATCTGCCACGCATTCTTGCCGTCATAGGCCTGCACCGCGGTCAGGCCCTGGATGGTGAACTCCAGGCGCGCCAGATTTCCCCGCTTTTGGATCAGCAACCCCGGCGCTTCCATCCCGGGCCCCATCGCCATGGTCGTCGTGGACTTGATCGACTGCACGCTTTTCAGCTTGTCCGATCCGCCACGCGCTTGAATGTTTTTCGCAATAATCTCGTCCGCGGTTTGCGCCCACCCGGCCGGTACCAGCATGGCAACCGCAACGACCCCGAAACACAGCTTTCTGAACATGAGTGATCTCCTAAGAATGTTCTTTGGTAAGCAACGGAGTGAATACATCACAATAAGAGCCTTAGTTCGGCGCTGTCAAACCAATCGTTCGCGACTGTTGAAGCAAAACACTCGGAGATGTTGTGTTGTATGAGCACCATTCCCAGAATCTGCGGCACCCGCGCGATTGTGCCTGGATTAGGGGCAAACCGCAGGCTGTTCCGGGCCAGAAGTCGGCTTCGAGGAGATCGCAATTGATCTCCTCCAACCCCGTTTTCGGCCAACTTCCGGTTGGCCGACTAATCAGCCAGAAGCGATCTGAAGCCTGGCGGACAACCTGTGCAGGCGCGCCGGGTCCGCAGCAACTACCGGATGCGCTCCCAGGTGAGCTTGTAGGTGGCATCCTTGCGAGCAATCCTGCCGCCTTTGCCGTCTTCTGTGGGAATCAGAACAATGCGATTGTCGCCCTGAAACTCGAACCAGCGCACGTTGTCCCGGCCTCGAAAGCCAGGATACGAGTGGTCTGTAAGATGGAACGTCACCGTATCCGCTTTCGCATCCACGGCATAGGTGCCGTAGTAGGCGACATATGTGTCGAAGGCTTCCGCCTTTTCTTCCACGGTTCCTGCGGACACTCCTTGTGCGAACGGTTTGCGCTCGCCGTGGATGGCGATTTGGAGGCTCATCCAGCCCGAGCGGTCAAAGACAACCAGTCCGGTCGGATGATCGTAACCCTGGCTGAGCAGTCGGGACTGCCCCTCCACCGACACCAATCGCCAAGCTCCAATCAATTTCTCCTCGAGTCTCTGCAGCTGAGTCGCCGGGGCCGTTGGCGACAACGGCGCGGCCAGAGCCAAGAAACCGAGCAACAGGAGCACCGTCGCCCTGCGCAACGGACGGCCCAGCCCGACGCACGCCTGGGAAGGATGGGAAGGAGCAGCATTTCGTTCGGAGAAGTTCATGGCTCACCCCACGGAGATCAGCATGGCCGCCATCCTACCCCCATCGCTCTGCACGATTAGGCCAGGATTTCCTTTTTGACTGCGAAAACGCCCAGCATTCTACACCAGGTTTGCCTCCTGTGCGCTGCTTGAACCGAGTTCCATCTGAGCCGCCTCCGACGGTCTCGATCAGCACCAGCACGGCCCGAAATTGCCCCGGATTCTAGCTCACTTTTGCAACAACTTTCCTTGCCCCAACCCGCTGTAGCTTCGGATCGGTTCCCCCGAGTGACGGGCAAACCGGCAGTTATCGGCGCATGCGGTTCGGCGTGCGACTCATCGGCTGTTGAACAGCGACCCGCACCGGAAGCTGGCTCCGGAAGTTGTCCCGAAGTCGGCTCTGGGAAGTTGGTGCCATAACTCAGACATCTTACCGAAACTGGCTTTGGTTCATTCCTTTTTCTCGTCCTGTAGCGGATTGCGTTTCTTGCGCATGGACTCGCCGCGCATTTCGATGCGGTGGGCGTTGTGAACCAGACGGTCCAAGATGCCATCGGCGATGGTGGGATCGCCGATCTGCTCGTGCCAGCGCGAGACCGGCAGTTGGGAAGTAAGGACGGTGGAACGAGTCTGGTAGCGATCTTCGCAG
>Ga0116108_1000506_pt1 | contig 21964 bp, 25 predicted proteins | sample June2015DPH_6_15_FD_88970 | JGI IMG/M metagenome (GOLD analysis project Ga0116108, IMG submission 88970) | Peatland microbial communities from SPRUCE experiment site at the Marcell Experimental Forest, Minnesota, USA - June2015DPH_6_150 | ecosystem: Environmental > Terrestrial > Soil > Wetlands... | reverse complement strand
TCCTTAATCCGGCCGCAGCTGGCGCCGTTGTCGCCGGAGTATTTTTTGGGCAGTATGCCAGCTGGTGGGTCGGCACGGCAGTACTGGCACCGCTAGTACTGGTTGGCGGCTTATTAATAATGCGTAAAATGAAACGGTTCTACATGGTCGCAGGTTTTGCGTTAGTTTACGGCGTGTTTCTGCATCACCAATTTGATGGCGCTCCGGCCCTGCATACCATATGGCTGGCGGCGTCCGGTACTGCCGTGATGTTTTTTGCTTTCATCATGCTGACCGAGCCTTTAACGTTGCCGGACTTGGCTATGCGCTATATGCCGTACGCCGTTTTGGTAGCCGTCCTATATAGCGTTAACCGTTTGCGGCTGGCCCCAGAAGAAGCTCTGCTGATCGGCAACGTTTTTGCCTACGCACTGGAACGCGGCAAGCGACTGGAGTTGAGCTTAAATAGCGTGCGCAAAGAGGCCGAGGGGATATATAGTTTCGTCTTTACTTACCACGGCGCTTTTAATTTCAAGCCCGGGCAGTACATGGAATGGACGCTGCCGCTTCGCCATAGTGACAGCCGCGGTAACCGGCGTTATTTAACCCTTTCCTCAGCACCGACCGAAAACCAGCTAATGTTTACGGTTCGTTTGCCGCGCCGGGCAAGCCATTTCAAAAAAGCTTTAGCGGCTTCTAAGCCGGGCGGCAAGATATTAGCCTCGCACCTCGCCGGCTCGTTCGTTCTGCCCGGCGACGATAGCAAAAAACTGGCATTTATCGCCGGCGGCATTGGTGTTACACCTTTCCGTTCGATGATTAAATATGTGGTAGACAGCCGCCAGCAGCGGCCAATTAGCCTACTGTATGCCGCTAACCACGCCAACGAATTCGCCTTCACCCAGTTGCTTAAGCAAGCCGAGCCTTTTGGTATTACTACCAATTATCTTGACACTTCCAAGCGCAGCCTCGACCAACAGGCTATCGTCGAAAATTTGCCGGACTGGCGAGAGCGGCATTTTTATTTGTCTGGACCTTACGGATTTGTAAAATCAGTGCGGGAATCACTTTTGGATATGGGTGTGAGCCTGAGAAATATTAAGTCCGATTATTTTCCCGGCTACGGCTAAGGATCATTTTTCAGCTATGAAAACGGGCACGAATTTTGCTACGAGCGATTTTAAATAATCGCGAGCGTTCGTGCCCAAAATGAGCGGAACTCAGAGGCCCGAGGAACGAATTCCAAGGGCCTCCAAGTCCCAAGAGACGAAGTCTCAGTGCTACGACTCCCTGACCACCGGCGCAGCCCAGTTGCTTCTGACGCGGTCTGCCCAGCCGGCGTCCAGGCCGACCTCGCGGCTGACCCTGTCCCCGTAGAGGTACAGAACGCTCGTCCAGGGCTGGTCGTCGGGCACCGTGGCCTCGAAACCGGCCATGTCGGCATACGGCAGGTTCGTTCCGTCTTGCTGCCTGAGCAGCTCGTCGTGAACGGCGTAGGCCGCCAGGACTTCAGCGGCCGCCAGGGTCTCGCCCGTGCGGGCGGCCTGCTCACGAACCTGAAGCACCGAACGGCCGTCTTCTGGCTCCCAGTGAGCCACCAGGTTGATCCGGATCCGATGGATGCCGGGCTCGTACCAGCGGGCAGTCGGCGTCAGGCGCAGATGGTTGGAGTCGATTTTCAAACCGTCGTAACACCGGGCGTTGGGCTGATTGGCCTTGATGGCCCGCCAGTACGCTTCGACGTTGCCTTCCGACGACCCGAACTCGATGTAGAAGATCTCAAGGTCGTTGACGCTCTGGACGTGGTCGCTGGAGGTGTCGACGGTATCGAACCAACCGACCGACTTGATCTGGCCGTCCAAGACACTGAGGTCGAGAACTTGCCAGAGGTTCAGCTGATCTTCGAGGCTCAGAAGATGCAGCCTGTAGCGGTCGAAGCGGATCTGCTGCAGCTGCTCTTTCAGTGCAGCAACCATAGGATCGACCAACTCCGGCTGCTTGATAAGCGCCCGCGCCATTTCGGCGTCGAGACCGCTCTGAGAAAGGATGCGATAAAGTTCCACATCCTCTCCCTTGGTGATGTCGTAAAGGCTTGCCATTTCTGGCTGACCTCCCTTTGGTACGCCGCCAGGCTGACTCATTATCCGCGCATCGCGAGCGTAGAAAGCTTACCCGTTTGAGAACGGCATATTGGGGCTAAGTTTTGGCCCCAAAATGCCGCCCTCAACTTAAAGGTATCGGGGGTTGTAGCTTAACCCGCCAAATTTTCTTTGAAATTTTAGGCGGGTAAATCTGTTAAGGTACAATAGGCAAATTATACTATTTAAGCTTATTCTTGTCAACTATTATTACCTCGTAGCCGGGTTGTTTTTTAATGAATTCAACGCAGGCAAGACCCATAACAAAACAGGCTGTCGCTAAGACGTCGGCTTTGATGATGTCCGGCCCGGTGACTGTCAGGCTCAGTAGCTCATTGGCTGGGCGGCCGGTTTTAGGATTAATGATGTGCTTACCGCGCTCATAAGTACCGCTGGTGGCAACCGCCCCGTTCGAAACACTTAGCGTGTTAAGTATTTTTGATTTATTGCGCGGATCCTGAATACCAATATTCCAAGTTTTGGCACTGTTGGAGCGCGCCAGAATATCGCCGCCGGCGCCGATACAATAAGTTTTATAGCCGGCCTTTTCTATCGCCTTCCCCGCCTCCTTAATTCCGTAACCTTTGACATAGCCGGTAGGGTTAAATTTGCCTTCAAAATGCGCCGAAAAGTAGCCATCCGTGTATTTTTCCGCCTGTTTGCAGGCCCGTATGACTCGTTTCATCTCCCTGCTTAAGTCTGATTCTTTGATTTCGCCGCGCCTGAATTTACTGAGTTCACTGGCTGGCTTATAGGGGCTAAAGCGATTATCAATAGCCTCCAAACACCTAAAAGCAGCGATAAACGGCGCCTCAGTGCGGGCAGCTGGAATATCAATGCTGATGGGCAGACCCATAATGAATTCGACGCGTCTCATTCATTTACCATTTTACATTTAACATTTCACATTTATTTAACAGGTAACATTTGGACATTGTAGCGGCAATGACAAATGGCTGAATGCCAAAATAAATGCTAAATGACAAATGACAAATGTTAAGTGCCGCTAGGCCTGGGCGGCTTGGTCAAGGGCAGCTTGCAACGATTGCTCATAGCCATTGCTGGTGCTGGTAGCGCCTGAAACAAATTCGATATTGGCACTCTGGGCTTGCAGGGTAGTCTGTTTAAGCAGCGGCTCGGCGACGGTGGTCACCTCCTGGGAGTGTGCTAGGTCGCTGGGCATTTGTAAAAAATTTACGTCAGTGATTTTGCCGCCGCTGACCACAACGGCTATTTGCACTACACCGTAAGGTGTATCAGCCGCACTGCCGGTATAAGTGCCGTCTTTGTATGTCGTAGAGCTAGCTGCTGTTGTTTGTGGAGCCGAGCTACCAGCTGTGGAGCTGTTGCTCTGGTTGGACGAACCAGTAGCAGAAACCGGCGATGAGACTAGCTTAGCTGAAGTGTTATGGCCTGGGTTGATATAAAGACCAAGCGCTCCTAAAATAGCGACGGTCATAATAATCAGTAGCGGTTTTTTCATCCCGTTAGACCTCAAAAACTTTCATAATTAATTCATACGACGAAGCAAGCAAGCGATTCAAGACGCTATCAATAGGTCGGAAGTCAAGTGAGGTTCTAACGGGATTCATATGTCACGATAGCTTAGCAAAGCCAAACTGAGTTTTAGCTTAGTTTTCGAGATAAGCCCGCCCCTTTTGAGCGTATAATGTCATCTGATGATTGAAGCAGCCATTTTTGATACGGGCGGTGTCTTAATAAAATCACCGGGTTCGGTGGTTGGTGATAATTTGAAAAAGGAACTTGGCGTGGATCAGGTGACCATTGACGCCATTTGGGGTGAGCTCATTCCCCTGCTAGGCAGCGGTAAAATTGACGAAGGAGAATTCTGGAAAAGAGTCGCCGACCAACACAAAACTAGAGATGTCGGCGTTGAAGAAGACCTTTTGGGCCGGCCATTCGCCGAAACATTCGAAAATAACGAGGAACTTTTAGAGTATATTCGGGCACTTGGGGGTAAAGGCATGAAACTGGCGGTACTTTCAAACACCATCGAGCCGCATGCCAAGCCAGTTCGCGAGAGCGGACTTTTCGAACCGTTCGACTATGTTTTCCTATCGCATGAAATCGGACTTCGCAAGCCCGATCCAGCAGCTTACCAACATGTGGTCGAGACTATGAAAGTTGACCCGGAGAAATCCGTTTTTATCGACGATGACCCGGAAAATGTCGAAGCCGCCACACAGTTAGGTATGCACGGAGTCGTCGCAAAAGACGAAAAGCAAGTTATTGAAGATCTTGAATCACTGATATCCTAACCGGCCGCCCCTTTTGAGCGACAAAAAAATTTTTACCAAAAATTCCCTCGCGCCTAAACCCGCCGAATCCCAGCCCGTCAAATCCTAGCAGCCTATGACTTAACCTAAGTCCTTAATTGTTTAAGTCCTTGGGTTGAGTGCCCAACCCGGTTTCCCGGGTTGGGCTACCCACCTACTGCTGCGTCTCTTCTGCGGCGATCGTGCCGCCGCTGGTGTGCTTGTTGCCGCATGCGTGGCAGGGTCCCGCCGGACCGCTCTCACGAGTCCAGCCGGGACCGTGGTTGTGCCGCCCGATCTCGTCGTACGTGAGCGGGTCGTAGTGGTAGATGCGAGAGCCGTCGGGCATCTCCCAGTACCAACAGCACGCTCCGCAGCTGGTCACGAATTGCACCTGCTGTCCGGCACGCCGCGCGATGGTCACCTCGCTTGGGATGAAGCGGGCACCGCGACTCATGTCCTCGGCGTCGGAACGAGGGAACGTAGCCCCAACGTCCTCGCCGCCGTCGAACAGCGCGTTCTCAAGTAGACCGAAGGCAGCGCTTTCGGTCATGTATTCGTACCTTTCCGGCATCAGAGCTCCTATCTGAGTAGGTGGGGTTCTGGTATCGCTCGCGCGATCACCTTGTTGTCACATCTTCTATGACAGGTTTAACTATAACATAATAGAATAAAATAATCAATATTGGGTAATCCGGCTGAGAACCTGGCCGAACCCGTCGAAGACTAACCGGCCGCCCCTTTTGAGCAGTTATTTAACTGGGTGCCAGAAACATAGCTTATAGCCATCCGAATCTTTGACTATAAATTCCCTGTTGCCCCAGTCCCAACTTTTTGGCTTAGTTGCTGGTGCTATACCGATATTTACTAATTCATCATATTTTTCATCAACGTCATCAACACGTATATAGACATACATGCCTTTGCCCTTTTCAGCCGATAAAGAGTCTCTGGCAAATTTTTCTTCGTCCCTCATATTGATTAGCCATATCTCAAAGCCGTCTAAGCTAACAACTGAATGGTTGTCGTCCGAGCGGACGATGTCAAAGCCGAGTTTCTTGTAGAACTTTTCGCTCAGCTTGTTTTCTTGAACCCAAAACAAAAGGTTTGTTATCTTCATGGCTTAAATTTCGCACCACTCCTATCTGACTTCAAGGTCAGATTTACAACACTAATCGGCCGCCCCTTTTGAGCGTAGTGGTTGCATTATCAACGTTATTATTGTAAAATATCTTCGACGTTTCCGACGAGCAAGGAGTGACACCCAATGCCGTTGCTTACGTGGTACCGCATTATGCGCACCCTACCGGGTGTGGTGTTCGGATTTATCTTCCTCGGCGCCGGCACTTACATTGCCCTCGCCCCTGTCTCCTACCGGAACCCCAACAACCCCAAGCTGGTCGCCTACGCCAACAGCATGCACCCAGTCGTAATTGCGATCGGCGTGATTGCCGTGCTGGCAGGACTGGGCTTCTTGTACTTCGGAGTTACCAGGTACTTCCGGATGCCGGAATACCTTCGGGAGTTCACATACGAGCAGCTTCGGCTGGGCCGGGCTCTAGCCCGTGAGATTGTCCGGCTAACATCGGAGAAAGATTTCCACCATCGCTCCGTCAAGTACGACGATGGCTCGGAGGTTAGTCTCTCCGCCTACAGCTACTACGAACGTGGCAGGATGTCCTGGAGCCGGTCTCTGTTCTACGGATTCGGGGAGACAGTCTCGTTCACTCATGCAAAGCCGCCCACCGAAGTCGATGGAGTACTACACGTACCGGAAGTCAGGTTCCACATCGACACATTCTCGGGCAAGGGCAGCCGTCACGAATCGGTCGAGCAGTACGAGATCCGGGAGGAGCCCCCAGTCCTCGAAGGTGAGGCCGCTGAGTTCCTGAAGTTCGCAATCAGGGAAACCGGTACAAGTGAGGAGTGGGAGGAAGAGCTGGAGTCGCTCACAGAGCCCCGATTCACAACCGTCCGTCTCGATCGCGAAGTCGATGATCCCGGCGCGTACTACAGGTTCATGAGGCAGATGGGGCTGGACAAGCCCTCAGCCGAAGAACTTCGGCTGGCGCTCGATGAGCTCAAAGGATGGTGACGTCACAGCCCCGCAAGCGTTTTAATGAAGACGCTCCGCGGGGCGTCTTCATATATGGCCACAGGAATTCATCTAACCGGCCGCCCCTTTTGAGCGGATGTTTTGATATATAATTCGGACATGACCAAAGGTGAGGTCGAGGCGTTGGCTAAAGATGTGCTCGAAAAGATATTCAGAAATAACGAGCGCAAAGGTCTGATGGCTGTCTATCTCTGGGGTTCGATTATTACCCCAGAGTTTGATCCCGAAAACAGTGACGTAGATGCAGTTGGTATCCTCTCAGATGAAGCCATCTTTGCGGAGTTTAATGAAATGCGTAACTGGCTCCCCTCCATCGAGCCAGGATTGAAGCGTTTGCAAATAAATTTTTTCTACTTGAGTGAGCTTATAGGCGGCCCAGTTCGCAGCAACCTAGCTCGTTTAGCAAGTCCTGAGCAAGCGGTATTTGATTTCCCATACTGGAAGCATGTCTGTGGCAAGAAAATTGCAAGCTCGGATTTACCAAAGGTTACTGCCAAGCAAGCTCTTAAAGATCAGGTGGGGCTTACTAAGATGAGAATGGGCTGGGTAAAAGACGGTGCTTACGGCGACATGGGTTTGGAATATTTTTGCAAGAGCCTTGTTTGGCTTTGTTATAACATCCACAAATTATCTTCGCCGCCTGAGCGTTTTTCCTGGAAGAGTCTCGATTCTGAAACGACTGACGAGACCAAAGGGATGGTAGAGGTTTTACTCGATCTCAAATCGAAGCACTGGGCTAAAGAGACTATTCGAGAACAACTTCCTTGGCTTGAACGAACCGCAAAAACTCTGATCGCAAAGTACTCCTAACCGGCCGCCCCTTTTGAGCGTGCTTATGCTTGCAATTTGTGGCACTCAACCATAGTGTATTTTTATGGCTAACCCAGAAAAATCTGAACTTATTGTAGAAAGATTACAAACATACACATCCAAAGACGCCGAACAGCTAGGTCTTTTAAGAAACGCTCTTAGCTCGGACCGGTCGAGCGATGCGCTTAGCCCTAGAAGAATAGCTTTATTTACAGAGCATGAAGAACGCGCTTTGATTGCCGCAAGAGTGGCGGATTCTGGAAGAATTGTCGCCTGCGAGACTATAGCGGGCACCCCTGTATTAGAGGCAAGAGAGGAAGACTCGGATATGTTCGGCTGGTTAGGTTTTGTATCTACCCTACCGGAAGATCGCAACCTTGGAATTGGCAAGCAAGTTGCAATCGCAGGCATGCGGTGGTGCCAAGACCTTGATATCCGAGAATTAAAATTTACATCCAACTCACATAACACCGAACGGGCAATAGCCAGAGCGACGTATCTAAAATATGGTGCCGTAATCGTTGCCAAGGGCGTTGGCCCAAAAGACACCGACATGTTCAACTGGAGCGTCCAGACTGGCCTAGAAAAACTTACAGCCGGCATTAGCTAACCGGCCGCCCCTTTTGAGCGTATAATCCGTTTAGTGAGAAAGTTGAATATTCTTATCGACGAAAGTGTGACTCAGGTGGATAAAAAGTCGATAAGAGTTAGTGTATGTTGTGTTGAGTATCTAGACGATGCTATAAAAGACGATTTACAAAAATTACAAGACTCTTTTGAAAAAGATGAAGTCAGATACCCAAAAACTGGCAAAAAGATCCACTTCAGTGAGTTAAACATTGTCCAGCAGTCTGATATTACGGAAATAATCTCTAAATCCGATATCACAGCCAAGGTCTACGTTTACTACTTCTTGGGCATGGATGAAGCGAGAGCAAAGGTCGCTGCGGTTGAGGCAACTATACACCATGTACAACTTTTACACCGAACCAGAGACATAGACATATCACTAGAGACAGCTCAAGAATATAAAAGCTCGTCCATCTCAAAATACTTATCTGCCGAGAAAACACTCTTTATATTTCCCGATGCCATACTTAGCATCTTTTGTAACTTTCTCGGTAATCAAGACCCTAGAAAAACCGCAGTAAGTTTGCGGCTATATACGCTCATCAGAGAAAAAATTCGCTTGCAGGTTTTTCGATCGTACCCAAAGATAGAATATAATACTAGACTTCGCCGCCTCTAGATTTGTTATACTTCCATTGCGGGGTTGTTGTTCTGCATCAGAATAACATTGTCGACCTCCAGTAAGAATATTTTTCTAGTGCAACCTCGCACTATGTTTCGATGATTCATGATTATATCGCCGTCAAGAAAGACGACTTTGATAGCTTTATCGCCAGGCCTGAAGGTTTTTTCGTACGACAAGGTAAGTTAACAAAACATAAGAATAGATTTTCCCAAGATTCTATTTCTGTTAAATTTGACAAATTTATTTATAGTCTCTTGAGAGAATATTTAGCTGCAAAGAGACCTGATCAAGGTGCATTTGCTAGTAAATCAATTTTTCAGCTCGTACAGCCACATAAAAATTATAAGTACATACTCTGTACCGACATAAGAAATTATTTCGACAGAGTTACGTTCGATTTAGTAAAAGAAATAATAGGTAGCAAAGAAAGTGTGTCGCGCTGCTTCCCAGAAATTCAAAAAATTTATTTTGATACTGGTCTCAGAAGGGGGCTAATCGCCTCCCCGTTATTATCCGAGGTTGTAGGACTTAAAATTGATGGTTTAATTTATCAGTTAGTAGGCGGGGTGGGACGCTCTGACTTCCACTATGCTCGATACTATGACGATATCAGTATTTCCTCTAACGATAAGAAAAAATTAGAGCAATTATTAGCACAGTTAAGATCCCGGCTACTAAAAGAATTTGCCATGGAGCTTAAGGACAAAAAAACTTTCATAAAATTTACTCATGGGTCTAAGGTTTTGGGTCTCACTATTCACAAGGGCAACGTGGTCGTACCGGGGAAATTTAAAAACCGCTTGCGAGCCATAATGGCGGCTTATGAAACTTTACCTGAAGACGACCTTGATAGCACTTGGGATAAACTGTCTGCAGTTGGGACAATAATTGCCTCGCATCATTACATCATCAATAACTCAGATAAAGAAACATCCGAGAAATATAGAGCTTCTATCAGTGATTACTACACCGAGCTGACGAGGTTAGAAGAATTAAAAGATCGCTTTATCCAACAAGAAGCTGGCGAGAACGCACGGCTTTAAATATCTGTGGGTTTGATTATCGAATTTTGATTTGCTGCTTTCATCCTAGATTCGGGCTCGAGCAAACAGATGAATTTTTGTGCTTTATCTTCGGCATCTTTTGAGCCCTGATTTGATGTTGTCAAAATCAGGCGGCCTTGGGCGCTAAAGCATGTCCGAAGCAAGGCAAAAAGTTGGGGACTTTTTGCCTTGCAAGATCTTTAGCGAGCCTGATTGTGACAACAGCGTGTCACGGCGAGAAAGCAGCCGAGAGTTTGGCGACACCTTTTCGGTAAAAGGTGTCAAAAGTTTGGTACTTTCCAAAGTAGACCTAAGATTTCTGAAAGAAATCCAGATTTTTCAATTCTTCCGGCCCCGCACCTTTTGCAGGCGCTTTCGCAATCTGATTACTTACTGCTACCGCCCTGAAAAGAAGCGGGACAAGCATAAATCCTTTGGGCTAAGTAAAGAAATCTATATCTTTGATCTCTGAGGGCAGGAAACCCTCCGGGTGGCGGAAGCCGGCTTCCCATTTGGTGCCTTTACCATACCCCAAATCCTTCATTAGCTTGGTTGGGGCATTGCGCAGCTGCAGCGGCACGGGCAGGTCGGGATATTCACGGGCAGCGGCTTGGGCCTTGCCCCAGGCGTTATAAGACTCGCGAGATTTTGGCGCACGAGCCAGCACCGTCACGCAGTGCGACAAGTTAATTTGGCATTCCGGCATACCAATCCGCTCTACGGCTAGGAACGTAGAAACCGCCAGGTTGAGCGCGGCCGGGGCAGCCATGCCTATATCTTCAGACGCAAAAACCACCATGCGCCGGGCCACAAACTTTGGATCTTCCCCGGCTTGCAGCATGCGGGCCATGTAATACAGCGCGGCGGATGGTTGGCTGCCGCGCATGGATTTTATGAAGGCGCTGATGATGTTGTAGTGGTTCTCGCCGGCTTTGTCGTAACCCGGCACCCGTTTTTGCGCGGCCGCCTGCACGACCTCCGCGGTGATCGCGCCCTTAGTCAGTTGCAACGCTAGTTCAAGATTACTAAGTGCTATACGGGCGTCGCCACCGGAAATCTCGGCCAACATATCAATGCCCGCCGCCGGCAGGCGTTTAGCGCTGAGCTTTTCGGCCTTGGCTGCCCGTTTAATAATTTTAATGATCTCTTTCTTGGTCAGCGGCTCTAGGACCACTACCCGGCTGCGACTTAGTAGCGGCGTAATCACCTCAAAACTCGGATTTTCGGTAGTCGCGCCGATTAAGGTAATCAAGCCTGACTCGACATGGGGCAAAAAAGCGTCCTGTTGAGCCTTGTTAAACCGATGGATCTCGTCCACGAAAAGAATCGTGCGCTGCGGCCCAGCGGTAGTGTTTCCCTGCTCGTTGGCCCGCGCCCGCTCCACAGTCCGTGTCACGTCAGCTTTGCCGGTATTAACGGCAGAAATCTCAATAAAATCGGCTTTTAGCTCATTGGCGATAATCCGTGCCAGCGTGGTTTTGCCGCTGCCCGGAGGCCCCCAAAAAATGAGACTGAACGGCTGGCCGGCTTTGACCAGCTGCTGGATCATTTTGCCCTCGCCCAGGATGTGCTTCTGGCCGACCACCTCTGACAGTTTACGCGGACGCATGCGGTCCGCCAGTGGATGCTCCATGATTCTCTTATTATAGTCCCGATCTGAACCAGGCGCATCTTAAAAAATACTTAACAAGTCAAGTATTTTGACGGGGGCCGCGAGCACCGTAGTTCGAAAAAGTTAACCGAGCCCCTAACTTTTATCCAGACTCGAGGCGAGCCTGAGCAGATGATGTGAAAAAGAGGCGCCCTTGGGTGCGAGGAATGTCTGACGAAGCTAGATTGTCGGGTGGCAATCTAGCGAGGAGTTCCGCAGCAAGCCTGTTTCTGACATCAGATGCGTCAAGTTAGCCGAATGTCTGGGAAAAGTCAGGGGCGAGGGTTTAAATCGTGGCCGCCGAATTTGTTGCGCATGGCGGCAAGCAGTTTGGTGGCGAAGGTCACCTGCCCTTTTTGGCTGGCTAGCCGGACATCGAATGACTGGCGGATGGCTGGCGTGTCGATGCCGTACTGTTCGGCGACTTCCAGTGTCCAGCAGGCCTCGCCGGATTCAGCCACCCGACCGTCTATCCCCTGAAGTTCTGGGTTTTCGGCAAGAGCTTGACGTGACAGTTCGTTAAGCCAAGATGTGACCACGCTGCCGTGCTGCCAAACTTCGCCGGCGGCCGCCAAATCTAGCTCCTTATACGGGCCTTCTTTAAGCACCCGGTAGCCTTCGGCCAAGCTTTCCATCATGCCGTACTCGATAGCGTTGTGGACCATCTTGACGAAATGCCCGGCCCCGCTGCCGCCAAAATATTGGTAGGCGCCGCTGGGCTGGGCCAAGGTTTTAAGGGCCGGCTCTAACTGCTTGAACGATGCCTCATCGCCGCCAGCCATCATCGAAAAGCCATTCTTATAACCCCACACGCCGCCGCTGGTGCCAACATCCATGAAACTACTGCCGGCGGCTTTGACCCGCTCGGCGCGGGCTTTGTCATGCCGAAAGTCCGAGTTGCCGCCATCAATTATTAAGCTGCCTTTGGGAACGAGTTTTAGCCACTCGTCCAGCTGGGCATCAATAATTTCCGCCGGCAGCATGATCCAAAGCACTACCAGCCGACCGTCAAAGGCTGCAACAACGTCCTCTTTTTTATAAGCGGCCTTGGCTCCGTGCTTGACTGCTTCGTCAATCGGCTCAGGGCTGCGGTTATTGGCAATTACTTCGTGCCCGCCCTCGGCCAGTTTTTGAGCAATCTGTCCGCCCATCCGCCCCAGTCCACTGATAGCTATTTTCATCCCGTTAGAGCCAGGAAACGCTTGTTCCTATTTTTTAGGTAGCGTTTACCCGTTCCTGTCTTTAGATACTTTTCTCTTGCGAAGGCGTCATTCGAGTTCATACAAGCTTCATAATATATCAGCTCGTATGGACCTCGAAATTTGGTGTAAGTGGACTTTCCTGATTGATGCTGGCTTAAGCGTTTCCGTAGGTCAGACGCGCATCCCGTGTATAGCCTGCCGTTTTCGGGATTGCGAAGAACATAAACGTAAGTCATACTGGCTCTAACGGGATTCACTTGATGTCTCCTTTATAGTCAGTAAAGATTATAACCTTTTTGAGTTGCTTTAAGAGCTGAGCCGGCTGTTTATCAGCGCTGACGTTTGTTTTGAGTAGATCAAATTGCGGCCATTTTTCCCGGCCTACTGCGTAAACTGTAACTTCGTCCAGTTGTTTGATGAGCTTGATGGTGGGGGTTATGCGGATGTAATCATGCCATTGGTAGCCCAGCATATCCTCACCGCCAACCACGGCCGGGCTGCCCGGTTTAATGCCAAAAATATGGCCGTCGGAGCCCATACCGGCCAGCGCTAAAGAGTAATCAGCGGCTTTGAGGCCAGTCCGGAGAACCGTACTATATTCTTTGACCGTTTGGCTGAGGCTTTTGCCTTGTAGAACGGGTTGCAGGCTAGCTCCGTCCAAGCGAAATCCAGCTTCAAGCAACTGTTGCCAATTGGAATCTTTGTGGCCTATCGGCCCGTAACGCTCATCGGTCAAGGTTACTGTAAGGCCACGTAGCGGCGGCCGCAACCGCTTACTGACCTCAACGGCAATTTTGATAGCCGAACCGCCGGCAACCAACCATAGAACTTTTTGCCCCGCTGCTAGTTTGGTATCAATAAGCCTAGCCAGATATTCGGCAGCCTTGTCGGGATTAGCTTGCTTAACTATTTCCACACCTCTTCTCCGCCAAGTATTTTGGCGACCGAGCTACCCGGCTCGTAAAACTGTAGGTCGCTAGGGTCCTGCTGCCAGTAGTCCAAAATCGGTTGCAGGATTTTCCAGCTGGCTAACACTTCCTGATTGCTGGTAAACAGGCTTTTGTCGGAGCGTATGGCATCCACTAGCACTTGCTCGTAGGCATTTGGCAGGTGGTCGAAGTTTTGGGCAAAAGAAAAACTTAAGGTTTTTTTCTCCAGCTCTTTGTCATACCCCGGCCGCTTGACCCACAGATCCAGCTCGATGCCTTCACGCGGCTGCAGGCGGATGACTAGCGTATTGGAGTGGCTGGCACTGGTTTTTTTAAAATTAATCCGTATCTGGGTGAGTTTTTGGTCCAATTTCTTGCCGGTAGCCAGATATATCGGAACATTCCGCCAGCGTGGAGCTTTAGAGTGCAGCTGTAAAGCCACAAAAGTTTCAGTGACGGAGTTTGGGCTGGCAATTTCCTGTTTGTAGGTTTTATATTGCGCACGGAAAACGGTTGCGGACAATTTGGACCGCGGCGGAGCAGTCAAAGACCGCAAAGCTTCCAGCCGGCGCTTGGGCAGCTCGCTAAAATCAAACTGGTCCGGGCACGGCTCCATAAGAGTCAGCGCCGCCAGCTGCAGCAGGTGGCTTTGGACAATATCACGCAGGGCGCCAGTTTTTTCGTAAAAATTCCCCCGCCCTTCCAAACCAATGGCTTCGGCGGCCACAATTTCGATATAGTCGATAAATTCCCTATCCCAGATTTTTCTAAACAGTACATTGCTACCCAAAAAAATGCTAATGTTTTGGGCGACTTCTTTGGCGACGTAGTGGTCTATGCGGTAGACCTGGCTTTCTTTGAAAAACTTGGCAGTTTGTTTGACGAGCTTCTGGGCGGAAGATAAATCGGTGCCGAAAGGTTTTTCTAGCAGCAGCTTAACGCCCGGGCCGTCCAGTCCGGCTACGCCTAAGCGGCTAATTATCGCCGGCGTGGCATCCGGCGGTACGGCAAAATAAAAAATTATCTCGAGGCGCGAGCCGCCGGCAAGTTTTTTCAGCCGCAGCTTTAGTTTGTGGTAATCAGCAGCCCGGCTAAAATCCATCTGTAGAAATTCGGTAATCGCAGACAGTGTTCTAGTGCTACCGCTATAAACATCCTTGGGGGCAAGCTGGCGGCGGCTGATACCCAAAACTTTAAAATCCGGCGGCAGTTGCCGGGCTTTTTTAATCTCAGCCAATGCCGGCAATAAGTAGCGGTGACTAAGGTCGCCACTGATGCCCAAAACCACCAAAACTATCGGCTGGTTTTTCATATATATAAGTATATAGGCTGGGGGCGGATTTCACCCATCACGCGCGAGACTAGGCTTGCCTAGTAGTGAGCTTTTGATATTATCCCGACAGTGTCGGGATATAAATCCGCCCTTAGGCGGGTGAATCGAAAGTCTACTATTAGGCTTGGATGCGGTTGAAGCGGTTAACGGCAAAAGCCACGCAAACTACGAGCATGATAGTGATTACAACCAGGTCTTTGGCTAAGCCAAAGTGCGATTGGTGGATCATGGTATAACGCAAAGCATCAACACAATATGTCAATGGATTAACCTCAGACATAACGCGCAGAAACGTCGGCACATTGGTCAAGGGGTACAATGCGCCAGATAGAAAATATAGCGGGAAAATAATAAAGTTGTTGATGCCCTGAAACCCCTGAAAATCTTCCACGATACTAGCCAAGCCGGCGCCAAAACTAGTCAGCGCCAGGCAAAGCGCCAACATTACCAGGAAACTTACCGGAAAATAGACCCAGTTATATGGCCGAAAACCCAGTGCAATCGAAATTACCAGTACGAAAAGGCCTTGGAGCAACGAGATTGTGGCGCCGCCTAGGGCATTACCCAGCAAGACACGCAAGCGTGAGACCGGCGCCACCAGCATCTCTTTTAAGAAGCCGAAGCGTTTATCGAATAGGATTTGGATGCCCCAGAAGACACCAGAGAATAATATGGTTTGCACGATGATGCCCGGTACCAAAAATTGCAGGTAGTTTCCCTCTCCGGCTTTTTTATAAACCGAGCCCAAGCCGTAGCCCAGAGCCAGCAAGAACAGGATTGGCTGGCCGATGGCGCCCAACACCCGTGAACGGCTGCGTACGTAGCGCTTCATCTGCCGCAGCCAAAGAATGTAAACAGCATCCACTAGCGGAGCCTTTCATTTCTGCGGGCTGTACGGACATTTAAGCCATTGTTGCTCAGACTGGTTTCATCGCGGACTTCTCTACCGGTAAGCTCCAGATAGGCCTCTTCCAGACTTTTGGTTTTGGTCTGCTTGGCCAGCTGTTCTACCGTACCGGTAGCGACAATTTGTCCATGGTCGATAATGGCGATGCGGTCGGCTACGGCTTCAGCCTCATCTAAATAATGCGTAGTAAAGAATATGGTTGTACCTTTGGTATCGTTAAGTTTTTTCACGTAATCCCACAATAGGTTGCGGGTCTGGGTATCTAGCCCCAACGTCGGCTCATCCAAAAATAAAATTTCCGGATGGTGCAGCAGGCCGCGGGCAATTTCCAGCCGGCGGCGCATACCGCCCGAAAAAGTTTTTACATACGAATCCTTGCGTCCCCAAAGATCTACTAATCTAAGCAGCTCTTCTATACTGGCTTTTTGCTGCGGTTTGGGAACGTGGTATAAAACGGCGTGGATCTGCATGTTTTCGTAAGCTGTTAGCTCTTCTTCCAGCGCCGGATCCTGAAAAACTATTCCAAAAGCTTTGCGGGCTGAATCCTGTTCGTGGGTCACATCGTGTCCGTTCAGCAAAAGCGTGCCGCTGGTTGGCCTAAGCATGGTGGTCAGCATGCTAATGGTAGTACTTTTGCCAGCGCCGTTAGGCCCGAGGAACGCAAAAATTTCCCCGGATTCCACCTCAAAGCTGATTCCTCTGACGGCTTTGATATCACCGAAGTTCTTCACCGCATTGCGGGCCACAATGACCGATTTTGACACTACTTAGCTATTATAAACTACCAACCAGCGGCTTTTTAAGTACGGACTAGCGATTAACACTGGCCGGTTAATTGACTCTTGGCGACAAGGGTTAAAACTGTTAGACTAATAAGCAAATGGCTTGTGGGAAAATCCAAACGACCAGTAAAAGATCGCTGCCAGCTGTTAGCCTAACCGCGGGTGGGGTTTTTTAATGTTGGCCCTACCTGCTTTTGGCTTAAACATAGAGCCGTTAGCTGCCCAAAAGTTATTCAGCATCGGGCCGTTGCCTGTCACCAATGCTATGTTCTTTGGCACAATCACTGCTGTTTTTACGGTTCTACTGCTTTTAGCCGCGGTACGCTCAACCCAGTTGCAGCCGCGCTCGCGCCTGGCCTACTACACGGAACTTTTAATCGGGGGGATTTGGGGTGTGGCGGTTGATACTTTTGGTGATCGTAAAAAAGCCCTCAAGCACCTGCCTCTGCTGGCAACATTGTTTACCTTTATCCTGATTGGCAATCTGTCGGGCTCAGGCATATTGCCGGGCGTAGGCACCATTACTGCTCACAGCGGCGGTCAAATCACACCTCTACTGCGGCCTTTCACAACCGACCTTAATGCCACCCTGTCCATGGCCTTACTGACCATCGGCCTGGTGCAGTTTTATGCCTTGCGCCAACTCGGACTAAGCAAGCATTTTCGCCATTATTTTGCCCGACCGTTGTGGAATCCCTTGAACATCTTCATGGGGCTAAATGAAATATTCAGTGAGCTGCTGAGAATTGTCACGTTGTCCATGCGGTTGTTTGGAGTGATTTATGCTGGCGAGGTACTGATCAGCGCTGTTGGGCAACTAGCCGGTAATTTTGCCTGGATAGCTACAGTGCCAGTCGTTTTGCTGGAAATTTTCTTTTCCCTTATCCAGGCCTACGTTTTCATGATGCTGAGCGCTACCTATATAGCAGTTGCTACAGAGGATAGCGAGAAGCGCAGTAATTCCGTTCAAGAACACGGCAACGAGCAAAGGTTACAAGAAGTAAGTTAAGTAAAAGGAGCAGGTATGAACCACGTAGATCCATCATTAATCAAAGGTTTAGCCATCGGCTTTGGTGCTATTGGCCCGGCTATCGGCGTAGGGCTTATCGGCGCTTCAGCCGTCGGCGCCATTGGCCGTAATCCGGAAATGCAAGGGCGGATATTATCGACCGCATTTGTTATGGCCGGTTTGGTCGACGCCGTTTTGGCCTTCGTACTACTAATCGTATTTACAACTAGTTAGCAAGGACTCGCACATATGGCACATTCCTGCGTTAAAAACTGCGCTTCGCATTCACTGTATGTCAAATACAGTTCTTTTGCGGTGCTCGCTTTTTCCTTGGACTATGCTCACATGTGCGAGTCTTGCGGATGGGAGTGGCGTAGTTGATACAACTAGTGTCTCAATTTAGTAGCAGCTCCAGTGGAATTTCCAGCTTGGGACTTAACTTAAAGTCATTCATATTCCAGCTGATTACTTTCCTGATAGTCCTTTTAATTTTAAGTCGCTGGGTTTTCCCCAGATTGGTAGCTACACTCGAAAAAAGGCGCGAGGCGCTAGAACGTAGTTTGGAGCAAGCCAAAGCGACCGAAGAGACGCTAAAAGCTGCGGAAGAAAAAGCCGATAAACTACTCCATAGGGCCCGCGAACAGGCCGACGTTTCGTTAACTGACGCTAGCAAAAAAGCCAAGGCTGTGATTACCGATGCCGAGTCCGCCGCCGGTGAAAAAGCTGGCCGGATTATCAAGGACGCCCAAGCCCACCTGGCACAGGAGCACGAGCGGCTGCACCAGGAATTAAGAAGCGAGCTGGCAGATTTAGTAATCCGTACCACCGAAAGGGTAGTCCGTCAAAAACTTGACAAAGAAACCGATAAGCAGCTGGTGGAAACCGCCATCAAGGAGCTCAAATCATGATTTCACTGTCGCGCAGGCATTTAGCCCGTTATGGCGCTGCCCAGTTAATCGCCGGCCAGCCGGTCGTGATAGTTGCCCGTGAGCTTGGCTCCGTACTGCTCGAAAGTAAGCGTGCCAAAGAAGCCGACATGCTGGTTGCCGATATCGCCTGGGAGCTAGAAAGCCGCGGCAAAGTCGCCAACGTTAAAGTAACCAGTGCTTTTCCGCTGACCCTATCGCTAAAACGCGATATCCAAAAGTTCGTTAAAGACGCGGCTAAAGTCGATAACGTGATATTAGATGAGCTGACAGATAAGAAAGTGCTTGGGGGCATGCGGATAGAAACTGCTGCCCATGCTTGGGATAAAACCGTCGCCCGGGCATTGTCTGACATACGGGAGGAGTTCTAGATGCCAAAAACGGCATTTGATGCCAAGTCGTTAAGCGAGGAAGTCAAAAAAGCCATTACTGATTTGCGTGCCAGCGGCCAGGAGCAGACCAGCGGCGTGGTTACCCGAATCGGCGACGGCATAGCCTGGATTTACGGCCTGCGCAGTTGCGGCTACTCCGAGATGCTAGAGATCGAGGGGCTTGATGGCCAGAAGGTTACAGCCTTCGTCCTGAACTTGCTGGAAGATGAAATTGGTGCCGTACTGCTTGGCGATGACCGGATGGTAGAAGCTGGTGCCCGGGTAGCTTTAAGCGGCGAGGTGCTTTCAGTGCCAGTTGGACCAGAGCTTATCGGCCGGGTTGTGGATCCGCTGGGCAGGCCACTAGACGGCAAGGGTGAAATCAAGACCAAAGAACAGGGCTTGGTAGAAAACACCGCTCCGGGCGTCATTGACCGCAGAAGCGTACACGAACCGGTGCTTACCGGCATTACCGCTATCGATTCAATGATACCCATCGGCCGGGGGCAGCGCGAACTTATAATCGGTGATCGTCAGACCGGTAAAACGGCTTTGGCTGTAGACACCATGATAAATCAAAGCCGGCGGAGCAGCGATATTATAAATATTTATGTCGCCATCGGCCAAAAGAACGCCACTGTCGCCCGCTTGATTGAGCGGCTCAAGCGCGAAGGCACCATGGACCAGACTATCGTCGTAGCGACCTCGGCGGCTGATGCCGCCAGCCTGCAATACCTTGCACCTTACGCCGGTTGCGCCATTGGCGAGTGGTTCCGCAATAACCAGCGTCATGCTTTGATTATTTATGATGACCTTTCCAAACACGCCGTGGCTTACCGCCAAATGTCATTACTGCTTAGACGCCCACCCGGACGGGAAGCTTATCCCGGTGATGTTTTTTACCTGCACTCACGCCTGTTGGAGCGAGCCGCAAAACTTTCCGACAAGCTCGGCGGCGGTAGTCTTACAGCCCTACCTATAGTAGAAACCCAAGCCGGTGATGTCAGTGCCTACATTTCAACTAATATCATATCCATAACTGACGGCCAGATTTATCTGGAAACCGACTTGTTCTATCAGGGCATACGGCCGGCTATCTCCGTCGGTCTGTCCGTATCACGCGTTGGTGGGGCTGCCCAACCCAGAGCTATGCGCGACGTGGCTGGTACGCTACGTTTAGATTTAGCGCAGTACCGTGAGTTGGCAGCTTTTGCCCAGTTTTCTTCCGACCTGGATGCCGAGACCCAAGCACGCCTGTCGCGCGGACAGTTGCTGACTGAGATTTTAAAACAGCCGCAGTACACAACCCTGCATGTCTGGCAGCAGGTAGTTAGTATTCTGGCCGCTACCGAAGGAACGTTTGACAACATACATATAGAAAAGGTTAAAGCCGCCCAAAGCGCGCTGCTAACCGAACTGGAACAGCACCACAAAAAAATAATCGAGCAGATAGATAAGGGCACCCCGCCAAGCGATGCCGATAAAGCTATTATTCTGCGCGCCGCGCGTCAAGTAGCCGGAGGTTATAAAGTTAGTGAGACTAAAGTGGAGGCGAGCACATAATGGCTAAAACCCAGGCTTTAAGCAGGCGCATCCGCTCGGTCAGAAACGCCAAGCAAATTACCAAGGCACTTGAGCTGGTAGCTGCCGGCCGCATGCGTAGAATTCAGAGCTCGGTCGTAACCGCGCGCGAATATGCTCAGATAGCTACTGCCATCATGCGTAAAGTCGCCCCCTCACAAGAAGCCCAACATCATCCATACTTTAAAAAGCCCGAGAAGCCATCCTCACTTTATATCATATTCACCAGTGATCACGGCCAAGCCGGTGCCTTTAATTCCAATGTTTTTCACACCGCCATCAAGCTTTTTAGCCAGGATCGGAATCAGGGCGTGCAACCCTCGGTCGTGGTGTTCGGCAACAAGGGTGCCAATTTCTTCGCCAAGTTGGAATATCTGCGACTGTTGGGTGAATACGAAGAAGTAGCTGATGTGCCAGCTACCGAAATTTTTGCGCCAGTTTTAACAACTATTGCCCATGGCATAGAAAATGATGACTTCAACAGTGTGACTATCATATATACCGGCTTTGTATCTTCTATGACTCAGCATGTACAAACCGAGTTGCTGCTGCCAGTCACGTTGCCAGAGATTGATGACGCGCAGGCGAAAGAAAAAGCCGATAAAACGGTATATGAGTTTGAGCCCTCTTTGGAGTTGGTGCTGGACGAAGCTCTCAGATTATATTTTGAATCGCAACTACTCCAGGCTCGTATAGAGTCGGCGGCCTCCGAGTATGCCATGCGCATGATGGCCATGGGCAATGCCAGCCGCAACGCTGATGATCTTATAGATAACCTGACGCTGGAACTCAACGCCACACGCCAGGCTGTAATCACTCAGGAGATTGCCGAAATAACCGGCGGAGCGGTCGCCATTGGTGCTTAAGAAGAAAATACCAGGAAGGACTTAAAGACATGCTAACTGACGAAACGACCAGCAAAAAAACCGGACATATCGTGCAGATAGTCGGCGTTGTTGTGGACGTGGAATTCGAAGGGCACCTGCCGCCGATTGATAACGCTTTAAGTATCGAACATGCTAACCGGCTATTAGTTCTGGAGGTCGCTCAGCACCTTAGCCGAAATACCGTTCGGGCCATCGCTCTCGGTCCGACCGACGGACTAAGACGCGGCAATATAGCAACCGACACCGGTGCGCCAATCAGTGTACCCGTGGGCGACAAGACTTTGGGCAGGATGTTTAATGTTATTGGCGAGCCGATCGACGGCAAACCGGCGCCCGAAGGCGTTACGCTTGGCCCGATCCACCGCGAGCCGCCGTCACTTACCGACCAGAGTGGCAAGATTGAGATTTTTGAGACCGGTATCAAAGTCATTGACCTTATCGCGCCGATATCCAAGGGCGGCAAGGTCGGCTTGTTCGGCGGCGCTGGCGTCGGCAAAACGGTTTTTATCACTGAGCTTATCAATAATATTGCCAAGTTCCATAAAGGACGCAGCGTTTTCGCCGGCGTGGGCGAGCGCACTCGCGAAGGCAACGATCTTTACTACGAGATGCAGGATTCCGGCGTGCTGGACAAAACTTCATTGGTGTTTGGACAGATGAATGAGCCGCCCGGCGCCCGTCTGCGCGTCGGTTTCTCGGCTTTGGCCATCGCCGAAAGTTTCCGCGACGAGGGCAACGACGTCTTGCTGTTTATCGACAATATTTTCCG
>Ga0116108_1000473_pt1 | contig 22841 bp, 20 predicted proteins | sample June2015DPH_6_15_FD_88970 | JGI IMG/M metagenome (GOLD analysis project Ga0116108, IMG submission 88970) | Peatland microbial communities from SPRUCE experiment site at the Marcell Experimental Forest, Minnesota, USA - June2015DPH_6_150 | ecosystem: Environmental > Terrestrial > Soil > Wetlands... | reverse complement strand
CTGAAGAAAGCCTCGCCCCGTATTCGCCGCATTCCGTCAAGCCGCTTCTGCGTCCAAGCGTCAATTCAAGAAAAGTCGCCCCGTGTAGCACCGCAAATTGGGATAAAAACCTGCAGCCAACTCGCGATACGAATTACTTAAAACTGAAAACTGACAACTTCAATAATCAATCCCTCGCTGTGCCAGTATACCCTTCGTATAAGGGTGTTTCACTTCTTTCATCTCCGTCACCAGGTCCGCTTCCTCCACCAGCAGCGCGTGGGCATTGCGTCCCGTGCAGATCACGTGGACCTGTTCTGGGCGTTTCTTCAGCGCCTCCACGACCTTTTCCGCGTCCAGCATCTTGTAGCTGATCGTGTAGTTGATCTCGTCCAGGATCACCAGGTCGTAGTTTCCGCTGTAAATCGCCGCGCGCCCCGCCTCCCAGCACTTCTCGGCCAGCCGAATATCTTCCGGGTCGGTCTCCGCGCTCCCGATCTTCACGAACCCCCGCCCCATCGGGCGTATTTCGAATTTGTCGTCGCCCAGCAGCTTCGCCGCGTCCAACTCGCCGTAATGCCACGAACCCTTGATGAACTGTACCATCAGCACGCGCAATCCCTGCCCCACCGCGCGAAATGCCGCGCCTAGGGCGCAGGTCGTCTTCCCCTTTCCCGGCCCCGTGTAAACAATCAGCAATCCCTTCTCATTCCCCATTCGTGCTCTTTCTTGCGTCCGCTTGCCGCGGTGAAGCTCTTCTCAGCCAACAGTCAATCTTTCTCGAAACAGGTTGTAGCGAGTTGCCGCTGCTGCTTTTCTCGCGCTCAGCCACCGGAGCAAGATCCACGCCTCGGCAATTCTCTCTCTTCTCAGTCTGGATAGTTGCTCCTCCCCAGTCAAGTTTGCGGGCAGCCCGTTAGTGGATCTGTCTCCGATTACCCGAGCTGACCAGGAGTTGGGCAGCAAGGGCGAAAAACTCCAGCCAAATCCTTTGTCCGCCGTTCCAGTTGGCCCAACAGGTCGAAAATATATTGTATGATTGCTTGGAATATTTGGTGCCCCGTTGGGTCTAGGTCGAAAGCTCTGCTTTGCTGTCCTTCTTTTACTGGTCTTGCCGGCTCGGGCTCTTTCCGCCAATTCCTGGAAAGGCATCGTGCATGACAAGCCGGGCCATGCCGTAGCCGAAGCCACGGTTTCACTGCAAGCAACATCGGGAATTCGCGTCTACTCCGCCAATACTTCAGCAAACGGGGAATTCTTTTTTGCGGACATTGCGGCGCAAAGCTACAGGGTCACCGTCAAGGTTAACGGCAAGACCTGGAACACCGTCGAACCGCTGGTGATTAAGGATGGCGGCGCGCTCGCCGCGGACCTCGAATTATCTGAGCATAATCAAACGCTGGTGGTAATGGCGCAAGCGAACCCCGCTTCTCCACAAGGCAGTGGCGGCGCGCATCTTTCGAGCGGTGAAGTCTCCAGCCTCCCCCTGAACGAGCGCGACTTTAGCAAGTTATTGCTTCTGGCCGCCGGCACGATGACGGACACGAACGGCGCGGCTAACTTCACGCAACAATTCACCGCCAATGGACAGCGTGGTGTGACCTCTGTTTTTGCCACGGATGGCGCGGACACCAGCGACCCCGAAATGGGCGGCGCCACCTTCGCCAACTTCAACGTGGACGCCATTCAGGAAGTGCAATCGAGCTCAGGAGTGATGCCCGCGGAGATCGGGCACGGCGCCGCGGGGTTCACCAATGTGATCACCAAATCCGGCACCAGCCAGATGCACGGTAGCGCTTTTGAGTTTGTGCGCAATGCGGCGTTTGACGCCCGGAATTATTTCGATCACGCAAGCGACGTTGATCCGCGGCGCCTGCCTCCATTCGCGCGCAACGAGTTTGGCGTTACCAACGGCGGGCCGGTGGTAATCCCCGGCATCTACGACGGCCGGGACAACACCTTTTACTTCGCGGAGTATCAGGGTTTCCGGCAAGTCCTCGGCACCACGCAGGTCCTCCCCGTGCCCACCGCTGCGGAACGTAACGGCATCGATACCACCACTTTTCCCGGCGACACTTTAACGGTTCCCGTGAACCCGGCCATTGCGCCGCTCCTGGCTCGCTACCCCCTCCCGAATGAGCCTAATGGCCCGTTCGGTGCGCGAACCTATGCCACCTCGTCAAAGGTTGTCACCAACACTGACCAGTTCTCCGTGCGCGTGGATCATCGAATTTCAGACCAGGCCACGCTCTTTACTCGATTCAGCCTCAATCAGGTGGATGGCCCAACCACGAATCCCGATCAAACCGCCATCGACCCAAGCTTTGCTGTGAATTTCTTTGACCACCAGCGCAATGCCGCCGTGCGCTACTCGCGCACAATTTCGCCGCATCTCAGCTTCACAGCAGCCTTTGGCTATATCCGCAGCACCCCCATTTCCCCCGCACAGAACCATAGCGATCCCGCGCTGGCGTACGGCGATGGCCTTTTCCAGGGTTTTAATACTGCCGATGGCTCGATTACCGGATCCTACGGGAATCTCTACCAGATCAAGCAGGACACGGCCTACACGCGAGGCTCACACAGTTTCAAATGGGGCGTCGAAATTCGGCTGAACAAGGACGCCACTATTTTTGGCACCAATCCCAATGGCGTTTATGTCTTCGGCGGGGGAACCGCGTATTCGCCGGTGCAGATTCTCTCTGCAAGCGGCTTGCATAATATCCAGCCGGGCGATCCGCTGCCCGACGCGCTCACCGGCCTGCTGACCGCGACGCCGTATTCCTATACGATCACCGCTGCGTCCAGCGTAACTCCCCAAGGCGACAAATTTGACGAAGCCGCTGTCCGGCGCGAGGCCTACAATTTTTATTTCCAGGATTCCTGGAAGATTTCACCCCGTTGCATCCTGAATTACGGTTTGCGGTATGAGGTGAACAGCCGCATCAAGGAAGCCAAACACCGCACTTCGATTGGCCAACCGATTGGCCCGGATGGCCAGCCGGTATCGTTTCGCACTCCCGGCGCCACGCAGATTTTTTTGTACAATCCGCAACCGGTTTATCCCATGGATTGGCGCGGGCTGGGCCCGCGTGTTTCCCTCGATTTCGCCGTCACCAAGCGCACCACCATCCACGCCGGCGGCGCCATTACCACGATTCTTCCCAACTTGTGGCAGGACAATTTCGTGACCGGAGGAATCCCCTTTGTCTTCCAACCGCTGGACACGGCTCTGCCCGGAATCCCCGTGCCCTTTCATAACACGGTTGTGCCCCTGGTGCTTCCACCGGCTTACACCACCAGCGGACAGCTTCTCTTCCCCACTGGCGACAGTTCCCGTGTGGCGGCCAACACGCAAATCGATCTTCAAAGATTTCAAAATGATCTCGAGGATTTGACTCCGGGGCACGAGGTTCAACTGTTGTCGACCGGGGTGATTTCGCGCAGTTTTCGGAACGGCTATATCGGAACCTATACCTTGGGCCTGGACCATGATTTTGGAGGCCTGAAGATGAGTGCCGCATACGTTGGAACCGCCGGCATACATCTGGCCAGTATGCTGGCGCCAAACGGTTATGCGGGCGCCGATCCGGCGTTCGCTCCCTTCACGCAATTCAATTCCGCAGGCAAGACCATCGGAGGCTTTGGGCCAGAGTTCCTGATGACCACGGGTTCCCATTCCAGCTATAACGCGCTCCAGACCAGCGTCACCGAGAACGCTTCACGAATCGGCTTGAGCTTTCAGGCCAGTTATACCTTTTCCAAATCGATCGATGACACGAGTTCGGCGATGCAATACCTGGCGCAGAATCCTGAGAATCCCGCGGCAGACCGAGGGCCATCCAGCTTTGATGTGACCCACGGTTTTTCGGTGAGCCTGATCCAGTCGCTGCCGTTTGACCGGGTGTCTTTCCTGAGGCCGCTGGGAAAATATGTCACGGGCGGGTGGCAGTTCCTGAACATTACTTCTCTGTCCAGCGGGCCGCCCTTCTCCGTCTACTCTGGAATTCAGCAAACCGGCGCTGGCGCCGGTGGAGCGGATCGCCCCGATCTTCTGTCAGAACCCGATTTTTCCACCAGCCGCGCGGAACGCGAAGACTATTTTGGACGAGGCGCCAACAACAGTTCGTTTTTCTACATTCCGATCAACGTGCCGGGAGGCACCGGCCCCAATCTCGGCCGCTTCGGTACCCTGGGCCGCGACACCTTTCGCGGACCCGGTTTTCATCAATTCGACGTTTCCTTGATCAAAAATACGCCCGTTGGACACAGGGGAAATGGCGAACTGGGCATCCTCCAGTTTCGCGCTGAATTTTTCAACGTTTTCAATATCGTCAATTTCGGGCTGCCTTCTAATATCGTTCGCGGCAGCGGCTTCGGGATTATCAGCCATACCGCCGGACCATCGCGTCAAATCCAGTTCTCGCTGAAACTGGTCTATTGATCTGGGCGTCTCGAAGGGGCCAACGAATCCTATCTCAGCTGCCGGGTCATGACGCTCACTTCTGCGAAGCAGGAGCAAACTGCGCAAACGTAATGAAATGCCCCGCAGGATCTTTCACCCCGATCTCCGTCGAGCCATAAAACGTCTTCCTCTCCGGCATGTACACTTCCGCGCGTTTCACCGCCGCCTTCACATCCTCCAAATTGTCCACCTGTAAATAGAGAAACGTCGGCCCCTTCCGCACATCCCCCGCAATCGCAGGCATATCCTTATCCACGCTAGCGTACGACTGGTACATCACCTCCACGCCGTCCTTCTCCAGAATGACAAATCCCAGTTTGTTCCCTTCCGGCACTTCGGCGGTTTTTGTGAACCCCAGCCCCTCGACCCAGAACGGCAACACCGGTTCAATCTCCTTCACAAAAAGGACGGGCGTAAGTTTCTTGACCATGGCTTTTTTCTCCTTTTCCGCGTGGCTGCATTTCTCTCGGGTTTGCGTCTCTCTTCGGGTGCCCCAAGTGCCTGTTTTTCACCCACGCTCCTGGGTTTGTAGCGGCCGCCTTCTGAGGCGGGCGCCTTTCAGACTCGAGAAACAAAGTCTGAGCGGGCTCCTATGCGATTCGTCAGGGCACGGCTTCACAGCTTGCGGAAAAAGTCGTTTCTTTAAGAGGCCGGGGCTTCAGCGCCGGCGTAAAACCCTTATAACCAATGGGCTTTAGCCCCTGAAGAGAGTCTTTCCGGTATTTTTCCGCAACCCGTTCAGCCGTGCCGCCTCTGCCGCGTTAGCCCTGCAGCTTTAGCCGCTGAGGGCTGCTTTCTGTTGCTCTCATAAAAACCTCTTGAGCGGAACCGCCGGAATGCGGTACATTTTGCGTTAGCTTATGGCGAAAGGAAAGCGAAATATAGAAAGGACTTCCATGTCTGCCAGCCGCCGTCTTCAGGACCTCATCTCTATTGGTCCCGCCATGCTGCGAGACTTTGATCAGCTCGGCATTCACTCCGTCCCTCAACTTGCCAAGCTAGATCCCAAGAAAATGTACGCACGCCTCGAACGGCTCACCGGTCAACGCCAGGACCCCTGCGTTCTGGATGTCTTTAAGGCGGCGGTGGCCCAGGCACGCAACCCGCGCCTGCCCGCGGAAAAATGCCAGTGGTGGTATTGGAGCCGGAAAAGAAAAGCCGCCGCCTCTTCGTAGGGGTCCAGCACCGCTGGACCCCATGTCCGCACGTTCGATCAATCTTGCGATTTTCTTCGGTTTTCCGGCGTCTACAGATTTAATGCCCCGGAATACACCAACCGCGCCTTTCCCGTGTCTCCCCGCTCAATGCGCCCGATTCGATAGAACTTCTCGCGTCGCCGCTTCAAATCCGCTTCCACTTCCTTGACGTGCGCGGACGGCACCACAACCACCATCCCCACGCCCATGTTGAACGATTGCAGCAATTCATCCGTCTCGATTTCACCCAGCTTCGCCAAGTATTTGAAGATCGGAGGAACCGGCCAAGCATCCAGATCAATGATGGCCTTTACCCCGCTGGGAAGTACGCGCGGAAGATTGCCCGGCAGCCCCCCACCGGTGATGTGTGCCAGCGCGGAAACCCACCCGCGCGCCAGAATCGTCTTCAGTACCGGCGCGTAGCATAGGTGCGGTCTCAGCAGTTCCGCTCCAATCTTGTTGCCCACTTCCGCGACATACGTGTCCGGCCTCTGCTTGGCAATTTCAAATACCAGTTTCCGCGCCAGCGAGTAGCCGTTCGTGTGCAATCCCGTCGATGGCAACGCCAGCAGCGTGTCCCCCGGCTTCACCGCTTTTCCGGTGAGCACTTTCTCCCGCTCCACAACACCGACGATAAATCCCGCCAGGTCGTACTCCCCTGGTTGATAGAATCCCGGCATCTCCGCCGTTTCTCCGCCAATCAGCGCGCAGCCCGCTTTCCGGCAGGAACGGCTCATGCCATCCACAAGCTGCTCCACCACGGTCGCATCCAGCTTCCCCATGGCCAGGTAATCCAGGAAAAACAGCGGCTCCGCTCCCTGAACCAGGATGTCGTTGATGCAGTGATTGACAAGGTCCCCGCCCACCGTCGAATGGACGCCCATCGCCATGGCGATCTTCAGCTTCGTCCCCACTCCATCCGCGCTGGACACCAACACTGGGTCCTTCCATTTCTTGATATCCAGCGCAAACAGCGCGCTGAATCCGCCGATCCCTCCCAGCACCGCAGGCGTAAACGTGCGGCTGGCTAGATGACGTATGCGCTGCTTCGCGTCATTGGCAACAGCTAGATTGACTCCGGCGTCGGCATATTTCATGGTCTGCCGCCTTAACCCTTTGATCGGTGACGCTACCTCTGACGGGGAAGTCTGCCGGCTCATTTCCTGCGGGGCGGGGGGCGGCCACGAGGGAAGAGTCACCCGTCACACACTGTGGGAGATCCCGCTTCTACTTCTGGAACTGGTCCGGTCATTGGCAGTGCCGGACCCCTACAGCTTAAAACAGATGGAACAGCCTGCGCCACCGCACTGTCCCGGGATGTATCACTGCATTGGCATACGCTTCAAATCTCGCCAGGATATCCCCGTTCCACGCATCCCGCGGCGCATCCAACGACATATAAATGATCACCGGCGTGCCGATGATGTTGTTGCGCGGGACACAGCCCCAGAAGCGGCTGTCTTCCGAATTCTCGCGGTTATCACCCATGGCGAAATAACAGTTCTCTGGCACCCTGTAGGGCAGCCCGCCGTACGCAACCTTGAGTTGGTCAGGCCGCGGCGCTTCGGAACGCCCCAGCGTGTAATTCTCCTCGAGCCTTTTTCCGTTGATCCACACCGCGCCGTCGTGCACATCCACGGTTTCCCCGGGCAGCCCGATCACGCGCTTCACATAGTCCGGCAAATCGGGAGCGAACGGGGGCTTGAAAATGATGATCTGCTGCCGATGCGGATCCCGCCACAGCGGCACGTGCCAATTCGTAAACGGCACCCCGGCATCGTAGCCCAGCCGGCTTATGATCAGGTGATCCCCGATCAGCAACGTGTCTTCCATCGAGCCCGATGGGATCACGCGCGCCTGCCCCAGCGTTCCATTGATCAGCATGAACGCCAGGATCACCCAGAACCAGGCGATGATCTCGCTCTTCACCTTCGCGCTCATCGGCACTTCCGCTTCCTTCGCGCTTCTCTTCTTGCTCTTGGTTGCGTCAGCTTTCACGTTGCACCGTCACCTCTTCGGCCAATTTCTTCGCGCCCGCGCCTTCACGCACTTCCAGTTGCACCAGGTCGGTCGGATAAACGCCCGTGTAGCACGAAGTGCAGAAGTCTCCCTTGGTGTCATTCACCGCCTGCTTCAGCCCCGCCATCGACAGGTATCCCAGCGAATCCGCGCCCAAATACTTGCGGATCTCTTCCGGCGAATTGGCCGAAGCAATCAATTCCTCGCGCGTGGGCGTATCCACGCCGTAATAGCACGGTGAAATCGTCGGCGGGCAACTGATGCGCATGTGTACTTCCGTCGCGCCCGCTTCCCGCACCATGCGCACAAGCTTTCTGCTGGTTGTGCCGCGCACGATCGAATCGTCCACCAGCACCACGCGCTTCCCTTTAATCAATTCGCGCACTGGATTCAGCTTCAGCTTCACTCCAAAATTCCGGATGGCCTGCGACGGCTCGATGAACGTGCGCCCGATGTAGTGATTCCGGATCAGCCCCATGCGGAACGGGATCTTCGATTCCAGCGCAAACCCGATCGCCGCCGGCACTCCCGAGTCCGGAATCGGCACGATCATATCCGCTTCCACCGGATGTTCCCGCGCCAGCAATCGCCCCAGCATCTCGCGCGATTCGTTCACCGAGCGGCCGAAAATAATGCTGTCCGGCCTCGAAAAATACACGTGCTCGAAAATGCAGTATTGGTGCGGCTTCGGCGGGCTGAAGTGGATGGACTCCAACCCCGATCGCGAAATCCGCAGCATCTCGCCCGGCTGAATTTCCCGCACGTATTGCGCGTTCAATAAATCGAAAGCGCACGTTTCCGACGCCACCAGCCACGCGTCCCCGTTTTCCGTGGACGGAATCCTTCCCAGTACCAGCGGCCGGAATCCCCGCGGATCTCTTACGGCGTAGAGTTCGTCCGGGGTCAGCACCAGCAGCGAATACGCGCCCTCCAGTTGGTTCAGCGCATCGCCCAGCGCCCCGGAAAAATTCCGCGCCTGCGAACGCGCGATCAGGTGCACGATCACTTCCGTGTCGCTGTTCGCCTGGAAAATCGATCCACGATGCTCCAGCTTCCGCCGCCATTCGCCCGCGTTCGTCAGGTTGCCGTTGTGCGCCACCGCGATCTTGCCCTTGCTGCAATCCACCAGGATCGGCTGCGCGTTCAGGAGCCCCTTGTCGCCCGCCGTCGAATACCGCGTGTGCCCGATCGCGCTCGTGCCCGGCAGCTTCGCCAGCACGCGCGGCTGAAAAATCTCTTCCACTTCGCCCATGGCCCTGTGCATGTTCAGGTCGCCACCCGAACTGGCCACAATCCCCGCCGATTCCTGGCCGCGATGCTGCAGCGCGTACAGCCCCAGATACGTCAGGTTCGCCGCTTCCGGGTGGCCGAACACGCCAAACACACCGCATTCGTCGTGAAAATGATCGTCCGCGTAGGCCAATTTAGTCTTCACGCCGGTCTCACCTTTGTTCGGAGCTCGGTCCTTACGGTCGGCGCCAATAACAGCATTAGAGCTACTATGAAAAAAATTGTGGGGGCCACCTCTGCCTCGTTAAATTGTCCTTTGTAGAGCCCAAACAACAGATGACGAGCGATTCCAAACGAGCACGCGACGATGACCGCGCTCACCGCCCAAGGGGCCCGCACTGCGACGCCCACGAATGCGAACACATTAACAAGCGAGAACGCGACGATCATAAACATCACACCCCAAGTCCCCCACGGAACCCTGAGGTGCCCAGAGAAATAACGAACTAGCAGTAATCCAATCACGCCAAAGCCAAGCACCCCGAAGTAGAAGAGGAGCCACCAGCGAGCTAGCTTTGCAGCGAGTAGTGAGTCCATTCCTAGCCCCGGTTCGTAATTGTTCGCTCGAGCGAGTTGGCCCAAATATCCTGCAGCGCAGCGACAGTGGCCGCAATCACTGCATGCCCCTTATATTCGATGCGCAGCGTATTGTCACCCGTCACTTTGCCGATTTCGTGCGCGCCCACCCCATATTGTCTCGCAGTATTCCGCAGAGCGGTAAGCTTTTCCGGTGAAACGGAAACCACCACGCGCGCCACGCGCTCGCCGAAGAGCGCGTACTCTGCACTCACGTCTTCCGGCACCGCCACACTCGCTCCGAGCCCCGCTGCTGCGAAGCACGATTCCGCCAGCGTAACCGCCAGCCCGCCGTCGCTCACGTCATGCGCCGATTGCAGCGTCCCTGCTTCGGCCAGGGTTACCAGGCAATCGATCACCCATTTCTCCGCGGCAAGTTCAATCGCCGGTGGTTCCCCGGCCACAATTCCGCCAATCGTCTTGGAATATTCAGAAGAAGAAAACTCCCGTTGCTTCCCGGCCCGCGGCGGAGCCTGGTGCGCCGCTTTTGAGGATGTGGATCCGTCGAGAAGCACGATCACATCCCCTTCCTTCCGCAACGCCACCTTCAAAACCTTCGACGCATCCTCCAGAATCCCCAACATCCCAATCACCGGCGTCGGATAAATCGATTTCCTCAGCGTCTCGTTATAAAAACTCACGTTCCCGCCGGTAATCGGCGTGCCCAGCGCCACACACGCCTCGCCCACTCCATCGACGGCCTGCGAAAATTGCCACATCACCTCTGGCTTCTCCGGGCTGCCAAAGTTCAAGCAATTCGTCGCCGCAATCGGCCGCGCCCCGCTGGCCGCCACATTCCGCGCCGCTTCGGCGACCGCGTGCATCGCGCCCAGCTTCGGATTCAGGAAGCTCCAGCGGCCATTGCCATCCGTCGCCAGCGCCAATGCCCGCTTCGTTTCCTTGATCCGCACCACCGCCGCGTCGCTCGCGCCCGGCCCCGCCAGCGTATTCGTCCGCACCATCGTGTCGTACTGCTCGGTGATCCAATGCTTCGACGCAATCGTCGGCGATGCCAGCAGTTTCTTGAAATTCTCCGTCAGCTCCGTCCCGTCCCCGGCGAAATGGAACCAGTCCAGTTCGCTCTCTTTCCGCGCCTTCGGCTCCGTGATCGGCCGGTTGTACACCGGCCCTTCCTCCGCCAGCGGGTGCGCCGGAATCTGCGCCACTACTTTGCCGTGGTTCTTCACCACCAGCAGCCCGCCGTCCTTCACTTCGCCCACCACCGTCGCGTCCAGTCCCCACTTCTTGAATACCGCCAGCACTTCCTGCTCGCGTCCGCGCTCCGCCACCAGCAGCATGCGCTCCTGCGATTCGCTCAGCATGATCTCGTACGGGCTCATCCCCGTCTCGCGCTGCGGCACCTTCGCCAGGTCAATCTCGATTCCCGTCGCCCCGCGCGACGCCATCTCGCACGTCGAGCACGTCAGCCCCGCCGCGCCCATGTCCTGAATCGCCACCACCGCGCCCGTTTTCATCGCCTCCAGGCACGCCTCCAGCAGCAGTTTCTCCATGAACGGGTCGCCCACCTGCACATTGGGCCGCTTCTGCTGCGATTCCTCCGTAAACTCCGCCGACGCCAGCAGCGAAGCGCCGTGAATGCCGTCGCGCCCCGTCTTCGCGCCCACATAAATCACGGGATTCCCGGTCCCCTTGGCCTTCGCAAAGAAGAGGTCTTCTTTCCGCGCAATCCCCAACGCCAGCGCATTCACCAGCGGATTCTGCGAATAGCAAGGCTCGAACGCCACTTCCCCGCCCACCGTCGGCACGCCAAAGCAATTTCCGTAACTTCCCACTCCGCGGATCACCCCATCCAAAATCCGCCGGTTCTTCGCCGCCTCTTCTTCGCTGGTTTTGCGGGTCGCGGCTTCAGTTGATCCTGAGCTACGAAGGGCCGCGACATTCCCGGTTCCCTTTGCGGCCTGGGCTTTATCCCCTGAAGCGGTAGCCGCCGCAATCTCCCCAAACCGCAGCGAATCCATCACCGCAATCGGCCGCGCTCCCATCGTGAAAATGTCGCGCAAAATTCCGCCAACGCCCGTCGTCGCTCCCTGAAACGGTTCCACAAAGCTCGGATGGTTGTGCGATTCGATCTTGAACGCCGCCACCAGCCCGTCGCCAATATCCACCACGCCGGCGTTTTCTCCCGGCCCCTGCACCACCAGCTTGCCGCGCGTCGGCAAGCGCTTCAAATGCACTTTGCTCGATTTGTACGAGCAGTGCTCGCTCCACATCACGCTGAAGATGCCCAGCTCCGTGATGTTCGGGTCGCGCCTCAGTATCTTCTGGATGCGCGCGTACTCTTCCCGCGTTACGCCATGTTCCGCCGCAATTTCCGGCGTCACCTTAATCTCCGTCTGTGCCGTCGCCATTTGTAGCCTTTTGTGAGTGTCGAAAACCGTGAGGGCAAGATGCCTCGTGCCCCCACGCCCCTAATCTTTGCCGTGCTTCACGCTGTCGCCTTTGCCGCGCCCATCAACGCTTCCACCATCGACTGGAAGACCACAATCCCATCTTCGGAATCGAGCGCACCTTCCATCGCCCGTTCCGGATGTGGCATCAACCCGGCCACGTTGCGCTCGCGGTTGCAAATCCCCGCAATATTGGCCATGGACCCGTTCGGATTCCCCGCCTTATCATCTAGCCCGTCCGGCGTCGTGTAGCGAAACAAAATCTGCCGGCTCCTCTCCAGCTCCGCCAGCGTTGCCGCGTCGCAGTTATAATTCCCGTCGCTGTGCGCAATCGGAATCTTCAGGATCTGGCCTTGCTTCGCCGCGCAAGTGAACGGGCTGTCCGTCTGCTCCACGCGAATGTGCACGTGCCGGCAGATGAATCGCAGCCCCGCATTTCGCATCATCGCTCCTGGCAGCAGCCCTGCCTCGCACAGAATCTGGAACCCGTTGCAGATGCCCAGCACCAGCCCCCCACTCTTCGCGAACTTCTCCACCGCATTCATCACCGGCGAAAAACGCGCGATCGCTCCCGTCCTCAGATAATCGCCGTAGGAAAATCCCCCGGGCAAAATGATCGCGTCGCATCCAACCAAGTCTTCGGATTGGTGCCAGATGAATTCCACCGGCTTCTGCAGCACGTGGCCGATGGCGTGAAACGCGTCGTGATCGCAATTGGACCCCGGAAAGACCACCACTCCAAATTTCACGATGTTCCTCCGGGTAGCATGAATGGAAAATCCAATTTTAGCACATCAGGTGGCCAGCACAGCCACAGTTGTAGCGCACGGCGAGCGTCACGCCTCGCCCCGCATGAGTGGAAACTCAGAGAATTCTCATCAGCTTTTCGCCGCAGGGACTCCGCCAGGATTCACGGCTGGATTCCCCGGTGCCTGTATCACGCCGTCCAGGCCGAGGACATTCACCAAACTGGAATTCGAGGGCACGATGTATTTCGTATTCTGCGCAAGTGTGTTGTTCAGAACTTCGAGGCGCCGCATCATTTCCGCGCGCTCTTTGAAATAGGTTTCGGCAGCGGTGGAGACCAGTTTGATGGCCTCTGCTTCCGCGTTGGCGCGGGTGATGCGGGCTTGCGCGTCGCCTTCGGCCTTCAAAATCTCAGATTGCTTTTTCCCCTCCGCCTGCAAAATCTGGCTCTGCTTGATGCCTTCCGCTTCCAGCACAGCGGCGCGCTTCTCGCGTTCCGCCTTCATCTGCCGGGACATCGCGTCGGTGATATCGCGAGGCGGTTCGATCTTCTGCACCTCCACGCGGGTCACCTTGCAGCCCCAGTTGTTGGTGGCTTCGTCCAGCACTTCGCGCAAATTCGTGTTGATCATGTCGCGCGCCACCAGCGTTTCGTCCAGCGTGCGATCCCCAATCAGGTTGCGCAGGTTGGTTTGCGCCAATGTCGTGCACGCATATCCGAAATCCTGCACTTCGTATTGCGACTTCACCGGATCGATCACCTTGTAGTACACCACCGCGTCCACTTCCACGGTCACATTGTCCTTCGTGATCAGCTTTTGCGGTGGCACCGTGATCACCTGCTCGCGCATATCCACCCGCACAATGTCGTCCACAAACGGCATGATGAACGTCAGCCCGGACTGCGCCATCGCGTGGTATTTCCCCAGCCGCGTGATCAACCCTTTTTCATACTGCTTCACCGTGCGCGCCGCTTTTGCCAGAGTCAGCAGCGCAAAAATTACTATGACGACCAGAAATACCATAATCCCAAAGCTAGGATCCATGTCTGCTCACCTCACCTTAAGTGTCACGCCTTCCACCGACTGCACTGCCACCACGGCTCCCGCTTCCCGCGCCGAATCCTCCACGCTAGCCAGTTCCGCGCGCCACACTTCATCGCCCAGCTTCACCATACCCGCTTCGCGAGGCGCAATTCGCTTCGTCACCACCCCGGTCTTACCCACCACCGCGTCAGCGTTGCTGGCGTGGTCCTTTACCGTCAACTTGGCCTTCAACCAGCGCCGGAATAACGCAACATACAGCAGTGCGAGCACCGCTGCCGCGAGCAACCCGATCTTGTCCGAATGCGCAATCAGGCCAATCGCCCCGCCCAGAGAGAGCGAACCGCCAATCAACGCCAGATCAAATCCCGTGATTGCTCCGAGTGCCAGTTCCGCGATCACGCACACCACGCCCCCGATGATCAATATCCAACTGACCCATGTGCCCACAGAGAGGCTCCTTCCCCATCAAGTTAGGCGGAAGATAACACCCCCATCGTACCTGTTCAATGACAGCGATTACACACCTAGGTTTGCAACGAACATGATGCCGCAGCCCTACCGCCGCGTGCCCGCCTTCTTGCGGCTCTTCTTCGAGGATTTTTTGCCGCTTCCACCCGCGGTCAGTTCACGCCGCTTCTTGCTTGCCCATCCTGGCTTGTTCACCTGCTTGCCGCGGGCTATCCCCAGCGCATCCGCCGGCACATTGTCCGTAATCGCGGAGCTTGCCGCCACGTACGCCCCATCGCCGATCTTCACCGGCGCAATCAACACGGAATCGCTCCCGATGAACACGCGGTTCCCGATCGTCGTCGGGTACTTCGCGAAGCCGTCGTAATTGCACGTGATCGTTCCCGCGCCGATGTTCGATTTCGTCCCGATCTTCGTATCGCCAATGTAGGAGAGGTGCGGCACCTTGCTGCCTTCGCCGATCACGCTCTTCTTCAACTCCACGAAATTCCCGATTCGCGCGCCTTTCTTCACGTGGCTCTCCGGCCGCAGCCGCGCGAAAGGGCCTGCAATCACTTCGGATTCGATCCGGCTCTTCGTTATCACGCAGTGCGGCTCAATCGTCACGTCGTCGCCGAGCATGGCATCGAGCAGCACGCTGCCCGTCTTGATCGTGCAGCGCGCCCCTATCTTCGTCTTTCCCAGCAATTGCACGCATGGCTCGATCACGCTGTCTTCACCCGCGGTCACCTCCGGATCAATCAGCACCGTTTCCGGCAATTGAATCGTTACGCCATTGTTCATCAGCTCGTCGCGCTTCCATTCGCGGAACGTCCGGTCCACTCCCGCCAGGTCCGCGCGTGTATTGCAGCCCAGCGCCTCTCGCGCATCCGGCGCAATTTCCGCCAGCACCGTCTCCCCGTTCGCGTTCAACACGCCAATGGCATCGGTCAGGTAAATCTCGCCGTGTTTGTTATTGGGCTTCACCTGCGCCAGCGCCGGCCACAGCTTCGCCACGGTAAAGCAATAGATGCTCGAATTGATTTCGTTCAGTTCGCGCTGTTCCGCGGTCAGTTGCAATTCCTCGATAATCGCCGCCACCGTGTCCCCGGATTTCCTCAAAATCCGCCCGTAGCCCGAAGGATCGGCCAGCACCGCCGTCAGTATCGTCGCCGCCGCTTCCGCTTTTTTGTGCTTGTGGATCAGCGCTCGCAGCGTCTCCGTTCGCACCAGCGGCGCATCGCCCGGCAGCACCACCACGTATTTCGCGTTGCCGATGGCCCGTTTCGCCACCAGGAGCGCGTGGCCCGTGCCCTTCTGCGGTTGCTGGACCACGGTTTCCACTTCGTACGGCGCAACAACTTCTGCCACTTTTTCCGCCTCGTAGCCGATCACCGCGATTGTTTTTTTCGCGCCCAGTGGCTCGCACGAACGCACCACGTGCTCCACCAGCGCGCGCCCCCCGGCGTGGTGCAGCACCTTCGCCAGGCTGGACTTCAGCCGCGTGCCTTTGCCCGCGGCCAGGATCAGGATTGCAGCATCGTTGTTGGCCATAGCGTGAGCATTGTCGCGTGGAATGGCCACTTTTGACAATGCGGAGATTTATCTTGATTTTAGCTGGCTTAATCGGCGGCAGAGGCCGGCACGGCTTCTTGCGCGTTCTCTTCCATCCGCGCGGCTTCCCAATGCCGCGTGGTCACCTCCCAGGCAGACGGGTCAGCCAGCAACCTGCTGACCAACTGGGTATGCAAGGAATGGCCTGCCTTCCTCGCTTCCACGCGCCCTAATAGCGGTAGCCCCACCAACGCCAGGTCGCCAATCAGGTCCAGGGCCTTGTGCCTCCCGAACTCGTCGGGGAACCGTAGCGGCCCGTTCAAAACACTATCCTTTGTCAGCACGATCGCGTTTTCCATCGAACCCCCGCGGATCAGCCCCATGGCCCGCAGGGGTTCGATGTCGCTCTCAAAACAGAACGTCCGCGCCCGCGAAAGCACCTTCCGGAAGCTCTCCGCGTTCACCACCATGTCCACTTCCTGCTGGCCCACCAGCGGATGCGGGAAATCCACGTAGCACCGCACCCGGAATTCGTTCGCCGGAGAAATCCCGATCCGCCGCCCGTCTTCAATTACCTCGACCGGCTTCACCACCTTCAAGTACCGCCGCCTCCGCCGCAGCCGCCGTATCCCTGCCTGATCGATCAGCCGCATGAACGGCTCCGCCGACCCGTCTAGAATCGGCACCTCGATCGCATCAATATCAATAAAAACGTTGTCGATTCCGCATGAATAGATGGCCGCCAGAAGATGCTCGGTAGTCGAGAGCAGCACGCCCTGTTTCATCAAACTTGTCGCGTAGCTCACGCGCGCCACATTCCGCCCGTGCGCCTCAATCGGGAACTCGTCCAGGTCCACTCGCCGGAACACGATTCCGGTATCCGCAGGCGCAGGCACCAGCCGCACTCTTCCTTGCACCCCGGTGTGGAGTCCAATGCCATGGGTCTCTGCTGGTCGCTGAATCGTGGTTTGAAACATTCTGGAATTTCTAACGATAGCACACTGCAGGCGAATTTCACCTCTCTTTGTGCTTTACTATCAACTGTTTAGATACCTTAAGAGGTAGGTGCTCCTTTTCTTGTGTGTCAATAATACAACAATACCAAGCGTCTGCGTGTCTTTGGCGCAACCCTTTCCCTTCTTCCCCATCCAACTACCACTTATCCAACTCTCCAGGCCTCGCGTCTCATCTCAATGTTATACTTAGAGTTTATTTTCGCCCAAGGTGGTGCCGGATGAATCGCTTCACGCGTTACGCTATTATCGCCGTTTCCGTCCTCATTATCGGTTGGGTGGGGTTCGGGAAGGTGCTTGGCCGTAGCGCCAATGATAATACGTACAAATCGCTGATCGTCTATAGCGAAGTCCTGCAGAAGATCCAGCAGGATTACGTGGACGAGCCCGACATGCACCTCGTCACCGCGGGTTCTCTCCACGGCCTCCTCGAGTCGCTCGATTCCGAATCCAGCTACCTTACCCCGCGCGAGTACACCGAATACAAGCAGAAATCCTCCAGTACCGCCATCGGCGAAACCGGTCTCAACCTCAGCAAGCGCTTCGGCTACATCATCGTCACTTCTGTTCTCCCCGATACCTCCGCTGAAAAGGCCGGCCTGCATAGCGGGGACATCCTCGAATCCATCGCTGGCTTTACCACTCGCGAAATGTCCGTTGGCCAGGCCAAGAATCTTCTGGCGGGTCAGCCGGGAACTGGCGTGAAGGTCGGCGTCATCCGCCGCGGAAAGACCGATCCTGAAGAAGTCGAGGTGGTCCGGGAGAAACTCTCCACCCCGAGGTTGATCGCACAGCGCGTTGACAACGAAACCCTTGCCTTGCGTTTCCCTACGCTGGACCCCGGTCGTGCCGATGAAGTTCGTACGCGCTTGATGGACGCCCAGAAGCAGGGCGTCAACCGCGTCATCCTGGACTTGCGCGAGTGTGGCCGTGGCCCTGTCTCTGAAGCCATCGCCATCGCGCGCTTGTTTGTTCCTTCCGGCCAACTCGTCGCCCTTCGCGGCCAGACCGTTCCCGCACAGATCTTTTCCGCGGATGCCAGCAAGGTTGTCTGGAAAGGGCCCGTTTCCATCCTGATGGACGGCACGACAACAGGCGCTGCCGAAGTCCTCGCCGCCTCTCTCGCCAATACCAAGCGGGGCGATCTGGTGGGCGACCGCACGTTTGGTCTCGCCTCGGAACAAAAACTCATCCCCTTGGATGACGGCGCGGCCCTGTTCCTCACCGTCGCCAATTATTACAACGCCGATGGCAAATCCATCCTCGAAGAAGGTGTCACGCCCACGGAGGTTGTGCGCGCCTCTGCCGCAGCCGCCGACGATTCCGACGATGGCGAAGACGTAACCATTACCCCCGGCACACCCAAGGATTCCACCATCGGTCCGCGTCCCCTTTCTTCCGATGATCCCGTTCTTCGCAAGGCCCTCGAACTCCTGAAGAGTCCGGTGAAGAAGGCCGCTTAGTCCTCTCGTGTCCTACTTCTTCGTGGGCGCGCGGAAACACCCTCGGGTCCCCGTAACACTTCTTCTGCTCGCTCTATTTGCTTGCCTCGCCGCTTGTGACAATCCCAAGTCGGCCGGGAATCTCCGTTCCAAAGCGCGCGATGCGGCTAAGGGACACGCCACGCCGCATCCTCAATCCTCTGTGCGCGCCGGTGCTCCTCGTCTCGCCATCATTCTCGACGACCTCGGCACCGATCGCTCTGTTGCCGACTCCGTCTTCGCTCTTCCTTACCCTCTCACTCTTTCCTTCCTCCCCTATCACACCAATTCCCGCGAGATCGCGGAAGAAGCCCACCGCCGCGGTTACCAGGTCATGCTGCATCTGCCCATGCAATCCCTCGGCAATGACATGCCCGAAGCGCAGCAACTTCACTCCGGAATGACCTCGTCCCAGATTTCCGATGTCGTGGACGGCATGCTGCAAAACGTCCCCTACGCCGTCGGTGTCAACAACCATCAGGGTTCCCTAGCTACCACCGATGGCCCGCTGATGGCCGATCTCATGGCCATTTTGCGCGAGCATAATCTGTTCTTCATTGACAGCCGCACCACCGCCGCCACCCTCGCCTATGACGCCGCGCAAAACGCCCGCGTGCCCTGCGCCTACCGTAATGTTCCTTTTCTGGATGATGTAGAGGAGGTCTCGGCGATTCGCAAGCAACTGCAACTCGCCCTGCGCGAAGCACAGGAAAAGGGCGAGGCCATCGCCATCGGCCATCCCCATCCGGAAACGCTTCGCGCTCTAAGCGAGTTCCTGCCCCAGGCGGAAGCTCAGGGCGTCCGCCTCGTTCACGCCTCGGACCTGGTCCATTGAGTCAAAAGGTTTGTCATTCCGACCGGAGGGACGGCGCCTTCGGCCGTCACGGAGTGGAGGAATCGCGCTCCAGATTCAGATGTTATATGGAACTAATTATCGGGAGAAGTAATCCCGCCGGACTTTTGAGTCTCTCTCTTCGGGAACAGCCACATCACCACCAAAAACTGCAGCCCCATCGTCACGAAGCAGAACACGCTTCCTTCGGGCCCCACCGACGCGCCTGTCAGCCACTTCGGCCCATGCAGCAGTGCGTTCGAGAGATGTCCTTGCATCACCACACCGCTATTCGGCACCGAATACAGGAACGTCTCTCCCCAGTCAAAGCTCGCGTGCAGTCCCACCGCATACCAGAGATTCCCTGTCCGCCGCAGCGTGAAGCAAAAGAACAATCCCACCAGCACTACGCTCGCCGCGCCAACCCAACCTTCTCCGGGATTTCCCAGATGCACCGCGCCAAACCCGACCGACAGCAGAATCGCCGCTGGCCAGAACCCAATTCCGTCTCCCAGCGTGAATTGCGTGTACCCGCGGAAGAAAAACTCCTCGAAAAATCCCACAAAGGTGAACAGCACCAGGTGGATCAGTCCCCATCGCAAGATCTCGTTTCCATGCAGAGCGAAACTCCCGAATGAATAGCCGCCGAACGCCGCAATCAATCCAATCAGTACCGAAATCTCCGCCAGCCCGAACAAGGACCCCAGCCAAAATTTGCCGCCGAACAACTGCTGCGCCGGTAGCCCGTAATCTCCCAGCGAGTGCCGTTCCATCCTCGACATCACCACCGCGGCGCCGAACACCACCGCAAATCCGACCAATTCCTGCAGGATCATCGCGGATACGGTTGGGACGCCGCGCGGCTGCCCAAAAATGCGCACCACCAGGAGTGTAATCGCCGCTGCCAGTGCGCCGACAATCAGTAAGTAGATCGCCAGCCGCCAGCCCGACCGCAGTCCACCTTCGCCGAAGAACACAACATTTCGTCGTTTGGGTGGTTCGCTCAGCACGGGAATGTCTCCGACCTGTCCTTCGATTGGCTTTCCCTCGTCCATGTGTGCTCCTTGGAAATGCTCCGCCGCGCCCCAAAGCCTCAATGCCGAAAATCGATTGAAGATGGCTTATGGTATAAGTAGCTCCTCTTGTTACGACCAAGCCCTCAGCAATGTTTCCAGGCGGGCCCCACAAACTACCTTACTCATGCTATAACCAGCCTGGGACATAACACTGGTTACGACGAACCACGTCTCTTCGAGGTCCTCCATGGCTCCTACATACACCCATCCCCACCTTATCGCCGGCCGCCTCGCCCTCGATTTCGCCAATACCACTCCCGCCGCACATGACCTCTCCTGGGACGAGTTCGTTTCCTTCCTCGTCAACGCCCGCGTCGTCACCCCCGAACGCGCGACCCGCCTTTTTCCCTTGCTCCACACCGAGCCGCAAGCCGTGGACGCCGTTCTCCTGAAAGTCCTTCGTTTACGCGAATCCATCCGCGCCATCTTCGCTTCCCTCGTGGAGAAGAAGCCCTTCCCCAAAAGCTGGGTCGAGCCCATTAACGATCTGCTTCGTCTCACCGAAGGCCACGACGAGCTTGTTCCGCGCGCCGAAGGCTGGCGGCTGGAATTCATTGCCCGGGAAGGCGGCCTCGAATGGCTCTTGGCCGCCATTGCGCGTTCCGCCGCCGAACTGATCGTCGAAGGCCCCAACGCGCCTGTCCGCCTTTGCGCCAACCCCGCGTGCCGCCTTTTCTTCTATGACGACTCGCGCACCCACCGCCGCCGCTGGTGCTCCATGGCCGTTTGCGGCAATCGCCATAAGGTCGCCTCTTTCCTCCGCCGCCACACCGCCCGCCGCCGCGAATCCTGACCAATCGCCGCCGGCTTCCTTTTGCCCGTTGCCTGATTCGCTCCCACTCCCTCTTCCCCATTGAGCCATGAATCCCATAGTCGTATCCTATCGAGGAAGCCTCCATCTGGAAGCTGGAAGAGGTTCCCATGCGACACACTACAATGGTGCGGACTATCGCCCTTATCCTGCCGCTTGCTTGTTCCTTCGCCTTGCCTCTGGCGGCGCAGGATTCTCAAGACACTTCTGTCGCCGAAGCCGCGCGCCGCTCTCGCGAACAGAAAAAGGCTTCCGCCAAGCCCGCTCCCATCATCACCGATGACATCCTGACCCCTGCGCCAACTTCGGCACCTGCAGCCACGCCAGCCGCTGCTCCTGCTCCCGGCGCCGCGGCGGGAGTTGCCGCTCCTGCTGGCAGCAACGCCTCTGACCAGAATGAACCCTCCGCTGCCGATGCGGCGGAAAAAAAGAAGAAAGATGTGGAGGCTTTGAAGCAAGAGGTCGCCGCATTGCAGGGTGAAGTGGATCTTGCCCAGCGCTCTCTTTCTCTCGATCAGGACGCTTTCTATTCCAAACCCGACTCTTCCAATGACAAGGACGGCAAAGCCAAACTTGACGACGAACAGGCCGACCTCAAGCAGAAGCAGGACGATCTCGCCCAACTGAAAGCCAAGCTCGCTGGCCTTGGCGCCGCGGAAGAGCCCAAGACCTCAACTCCTCCTGCCAAGCCCTGACCGCCCCCGCGCATCCGCGTCAGCCCAAGCGAAGTTCCGTCATTCCGCTTGCCCCGAGTTGCAAGGAGAGCGGAGTCTGCGCAGCAAACCACTCTTCTCCATCGCGCGCCTTTTGTGCATGAATCCCTCTTGTGGCACAGTCACTCCTGACTGTGCTCTTGGGCCTTTCCTTGTAGGACCCGCCCCACTGTTTACCCTGAACCTCGAAGGGCGTGCCCGCCGTGGCAGAGACGCACTCTTCTCCATCGCGCGCCTTTTGTGCATGAATCCCTCTTGTGGCACAGTCACTCCTGACTGTGCTCTTGGGCCTTTCCTTGTAGGACCCCCCCCACTGTTTACCCTGAACCTCGAAGGGCCTGCCCGCCGTGGCAGAGACGCGCTCTTCTTCATCGCACGCCTTTTGTGCGAGGAATATCTCTTGCCTTTCTTCCTTCCGTTATTCCGCTTGCCTCGTTTGCTCTGCGAATCGACCCTTTCGCGCTCCACTTCGACTCCCTCTTTTCTTTTCCACAGCTTTGCAACGCTACCCCTATATCTTGTGGCTCTTTTTCATTGACACCATATTGCTCCCGCGTAACAATCACTCCCGTTCGTACTGTTCGCCCGCGAATTCTTTCGGTCATCCGGGGGAGCTCACCTCCGCTCGTGAGCTGGCTGGCCGCTGGGGGAGTGCATTATGGCCTTCATGCCGGGCTCTACTGTGCAGTGCATTAATCCACTGTGCCAAAACCGGGGTCACTGGCTGCGCGCCGATCTTGCTTCTTCCGAGCACTGTCCCGCGTGCGGCGAATCTCTCCGCCACGTTCCTCCGCCCCTCATGCCCCGCCCCCGTTTTCGCCCCAGGCCCCTCGCGCCCCGTCCCTCTCTCCGCCCGCGCTAGCCCCGGCACGCCAAGAGGGTACCGCGCCAGTCGCGTCTGTCAGCGCGCGCACGCCGCCATGCCTTTGCACATTTTTCAGGCACCGGGCCATCTAAACATGGCGCTCCGTCCCAATCGCTTTGCAATTTGCCAGAGATTTGGCGCGTTTTTTTCTGGCCTTCCCGCCAACGTTCCTGCTACAAACTCTTTTATGAAAGTCCTTTTCATCGGTGGGACCGGGATCATCAGCACAGCATGTAGGAAGCTCATGCTTATCCGGTTGTTTCAGCAAGCCCCAATTAGTAGTATATGGGCATGCCGCGCCCAGCGTTTGCGAAAACCTTACG
>Ga0116108_1000447_pt1 | contig 23474 bp, 29 predicted proteins | sample June2015DPH_6_15_FD_88970 | JGI IMG/M metagenome (GOLD analysis project Ga0116108, IMG submission 88970) | Peatland microbial communities from SPRUCE experiment site at the Marcell Experimental Forest, Minnesota, USA - June2015DPH_6_150 | ecosystem: Environmental > Terrestrial > Soil > Wetlands... | reverse complement strand
GCCTGGAGTCCGGGTCGTGTCATCACGCCGCCGTTGCTGAAGACAACGTCCTGACAATCCGGCGACACCCCATGCGGCAGATCGGCCGGAGACATGTCGCTGACCAGCCCGCCAAAAATCTCAATCGGTGCGTCCAATGATCCAATCGTGGACATATGTTCTTCTTTTGGAGTGCGGCAGCCTTGCTGCCGCTCTTACGGTCTAACGAGTAGCAAACAAAGTTCTTTCTGCAACAGATCTCGCGGAGCAGCCGTTTCTCCACACTGAACTTGGGGAGAGCAAAGCCAGCCGCCTTTCCTACCTCCACTCGCCCAGTCTCATAGGGGTCGCAAAATCGGAGCGAAACGCTGTTTGGAGACACTGGCAGACAATGGACGACAGAAAACAACCAAAAAGGCTGCCAGCGCTAGATGGAGAAAAACGAAGAAGCGCCCTATAGGGATAAAGTGAACTGGCCTATTGGCCCGTTGTAGAAGAGATTGCAGCGTTGGAGAACATCACGCCCGATGAGCACCAATAAACCATGGGCCGCCAAGGCTGCTCCCATCGTCCACGGTGAATTCAAATCTACTAACGGAGCCCTGATCAGTACGGGGTATATATTACAAGGAACTTTCTCATGGGTTGCCGACAGCATCGTGGCAACGTCAATCACCGGGAGACCCAATTCCTTCGCCGCTTGCTCGTCTATGCACGTATTCGATGCGCCCGTATCTATCAATGCTAAACCTGTCTTGGGTGTCGGAAGGGCCTTACCTTGGCTAAGCAATGCCTTGCCCGCATTTTCTTCAATTGTGACCGTCACCTGCATCACGGGGCCACGCATCCGAAGTGCTATCGCGGGATGCACATCGACTGTCTTACCGTCAGGCGCTTTACCTTGTGCTGTTATCTGGGCGTGTAGAATTGGCATTCAGAATCCCCAATGTTAGAGCCGGCGCGCAGAATTCGATCTGTGCTTCAGAAGGTCTCCTAATGAGAACGTTGTTCAAACCGTGCTGCGTTACGGCACCCTGTAACGCCTCTTCCATCGTGTCAAACGCACCAGTGACTTGCTCCCCGCTGATGACGAGGATTTTCCCCCCGTACTGCTTGAGCAGCTCATCCTTATGAGAATCCATATACTTACGTTCTTTTTCCAAAGGCGACATAAGCCTCACCTCTTTTGAGCCCCATCGTCCTACGCTGATGGCCCTCCTGGGCACCTCTTATTCTACCATTCTGAGGCATCAACAGGTGCATGACCACACATTTTGTTCTTGACACGCTAAAACCGTGACAGCGGACATCTGCTATGCTGAATTTGCTTCTCAGGCTTGCCCAGTGCACGTTGCATTTATCGAGCGGTGAATCTTCGCCGCGCTTCTTATTTCGCGCTTCCCTTTTCTCTCAGCTTCATTAAGTCCAGCGGTGTCTCCGTGACTCTCGGCACCAACCCAAACTCCGCTGCCTTCTCCCGGTTCAGAATTGCCCGGCAGGAGCGGCACACTGCCACGCCCGCCTTGATCTTTTCGCCGCACGCGGGGCATTCCGCCTGGGGCTTCGGGTCATACAACCACGGCTTATCCTGCTTCAATTCCCGTGCCGCGCGCCTTTCCAAGTCCGTGATGAACATCGGATTGTGCGAACGTTCCCACTCCAGGTCCGCCGCGTCCACCAATCGCCGGTGAAACGCGTCCAGCTTCCTGTGCGCTTCCGCTAACTCCGCTTCCGTCGGCATCGGCCCTGCCGCCACAAACACGCCGTGAAAGCTTCCCTCGCCTGAATCGCCATTGATCTCCCGTACCAAGTCATCGGCGATCTCCCGCGCGGTGATGGGAAATTCCATGGTGCGCTTGTCTCCCAGGTCCATGATGCCTTTGCAGGCATGTATCGGCGTAATCGCGAAAGCCTCCCCGGGCTCCGGGGTGCGGATCTCCAGCGAGCCAAAATAGGTGCGGTGGCGCGGCGGCCACTTTTGCGTGGAGATATTCACCAACGCAACGACATCGTTCTGCGTGTTCATGTTGTCCTCAAATTATTTTCGTGAATTCTGAAGCCCGGGGAGGGTAATCCCGCGTTTGGCGTTCCGGGAAGCCGTTTCTACTGCATGCGATACTGGATGGTCACATTCGCGTCTGCGGGAGACGTTGTGCAACCCGCCGCGGCCGTCTGCACGCTGAGCGTCAACGGCGTCCCAGCCGCGTAGTTCTGCGCGATCATGCCGGAATCGTTGCCCGACCCGGAGATCGTTATGTTGATGGGGGTAGTGCCATCCGTGAGACGCACCACCGCGTTGGTCGTGCATCCAGTGGGTGCCGTCTTCGCCTGCACCTGCATGCGGGTCGCCGTCACTGCTTTGTCCGGCGTCCACGTCGAGCCTGTCCACGTCGAAGTAAGCGCACCGGGAAGGAAGATGTTTTGCTCGCCGCGAGGAGAAGCCGTGAGGGCTTCACTGCCCAGATGGAGTTTGTAGGTGGATAGACCGCCCGAGGAAAGCAGCGAAGACCCTGCCTGGTTCAGATAAGGTGTGTTGCCGCTGCACTCATACCCGTAGTTGTCCACAACGGTGCCGCCGGGCACAGTGACTTGCGGAATATTGCAGGCTACAACAGCCGCGTTAACCATTCCGCTGTCGCGGTAAAGGTCCAAACCCGCTGCACCCGCAGGGAAGGAGGATGGAGCGGTGCAGGTAACGGTCTGATTGCCAGTCGTCGTCGTTGCCGAGATGGACGGCCCTACCGTCGTTTCATTTCCGTCTGCGTCAACCGCCGTAAACTGGTAAACATGCGGCCCTACCCACGTTGCACCGCCCGCGCTTACGACACAACTCTGCGGCGCTGCGGGGATGCCCATCTGATAGGCAACGTGCGAGGTCTTTTGCAAGCGCGTGTTCCAGCTCAATTGGTCGCTGAGGCCACCAGTAACGCCGCCGTTATAGTTCACCGTCCCGTTGTTTGCGCCAAGATAGGAGCAGCCCAGTCCGCTAACTTGCAGGCCGGGGTAATAGCTGCTGGTCCCAACTTCAAAAAGAGCCGCGTAGCTGTTCGCACAGCCTGCGCCGTTTATTTGAATGCCGCTGCCTGGGGCGTTTGTCAGATCAATGAGAGGCGTGGCATATCCGCCGAGCATGTCCGCATAGGTAAAAGCTGTGACGGTGAAGCCTGCTCCATAAGAAGGATTGTTGACACGGATGGCGGGAATGTAGCCGTTTTCCACGAGAAGTTCCGTAAAACTCCAGTGGTTGAAAGCGAGGCTGGTCACGCCGCATCCGTCAATCAACAATCCACCGTAGATTGAAGTGTAGTTGGTGTAGCCGATAGGGGGAAGCAACGGAACAGGTTGCCCGGTGCCGCAGTTAGTCGTGAAGAGCGCCGCCGTTGGCGAGCTAAAGTCATTCGCGCTGGTGAACCAGCCGCCGCGTGTCCAGAACCGTCCGAAACCCGACTTGGCCACATAGACGTTGGAGTATCCGTTGGTGTTGACGAGGTACACATCGTCGTACCGGAAATCGGTGGGGCCATCGCCGCTGGATGACTGGTCCTCGTAGAGACAAGTCTGATAATTCTGATTGCAGGAAATCTTGAAATTGGCCAGGAAATCGTTGGTGGAAGTTTGCCCATTAATGTAGAACATCGGGTAGGCAGTGCCGCTCACGAGCGTGGTAGGGGCCTCGAAGTAACCGGACCCAGCGGATATTTGGCCTCCCGACCCGCCGCGCATCGTGATGTTACGCCCAAGCTGTATGGGCGCGTTCAGATAAAGCATGCTCTGAAAATCAATCTCCGTTCCACCGGGGCAGTTCTTGAAAGCTGGCGAACTCACGCCCCCGCCGAAGCTTCCAAAAGAGGAGAATGGCGCATAGTTGTACGCCCCGGCTCCCGGCGTTGCGGGAGCAAACAGGATAGGCGCACCCGTGTTCGCCGGAATCGCCGCGCACGCTGCTGCAATCACGGGCCAGTTGTCATGCACGACTTTGCCGCCTGCGACAGCGTTGGTGGACGATGCCGCTAGGGTCAGCGTGGTGGTCCCTGCGCCCGAGACGATGGAAGTTGATAGCCAACCATTTGATGTTGTTGTGGGAGCCGTCTGCGGAGCGTCGCCGTTGTCCAGGTTTGCCGTGCTCATCGTATAACCACGGTCGAGGAAATAGCTGTCCTGCCCTTGCGCCACGCCCACAAGATTGTAGTTGGCCGCGTTCCCCGGCAGTGCGCAAGCGCCCGTGCAGCGATAAACGAGGTGCTTCAGGACGGTGTAGGCTGTTGGCGCTTGCCACTTCACCGCAACTTGTCCCACCACGCGAGCGTTGCCGCCCGTTACCGTGCCGCTGGAATCCGCCACGCCGTATTGGTTGAACGTGAACGTGCTGCCCGATGCCGAAGTCAGCGTGAACGCGCCTTCAAAGCTGTGGTCGCCGGTGGTCCCGTTCTGAATCTCAATCTGTGATGCGTTGATGAAGTTGTGCGCCGCGCTGGTCGTGCAGGTGACCACGCCGGAAGCCCGCGCACAGGCCGGACTTCCCGAAAGCGTATTGGTCTGAATCCCCAGCGTTGCTACCGCGTTTGCCACGCTTCCCGCCGCGCTGCAGGCGGTGCGCCCGTTCAAGTAATCCTCATCCACGATGCAGTAGTAATACGTCGTCGACCCGGTCGCCCCCACTGCCGCCGCCGTCACGCTCGTGGGCGTTGCAATCGTGGGTGTCGGCCCAGCGCCAAGAATCACCAGCCCTTGCCCGTTGGCGAAGTCCAGCGCCGAGGCCAGCGTCAGCGTCGCGGATGAGGCCCCCATCGTGCCCGTCGTCCCGGTGTGGTAATACGTCGGATTGGTGTACCAGCCCCACCGCGACAGGTCGTACCAGGGATTCGGCCCCTTGGTGTGGAAGTCCGCGTCAATGTTCTGTGGCGCCGTGAACGTGTTCGGCGTATTCGTCTGCGCGCCGCTGCCGCTTGCAATCGGACCCACTTCCACGCCGGTATCATCTTTGTAGTACAGACGCTTGTCCGCCGTTTTCGTGTACAAATTCACGGAGCCAGCGCCCGGCGTCCCTGGCGCCGTGCTTTGATTCGAGAGGCTCAGCGTGCCGCTGGCCATATTTCCGGCCACTGTAGTGCTGCCATTCACCGTCAGGTTGCCGGTAAGGCTCAAGGTAAACGCGTTGATCGCGCCCGTTGAAGAAAGGCTGCTGAATGTTGGCGAGGAGGGATCGCTCGGCAGAATCACGTTGGGCAATTGCTTGGTGGTGATTCCGGGGCCGGAGATCTCGACCTCGTACTTCCCTGGCGCGGCGTAAAAAGTGTAGTTCCCCATGCCATCTGTGGCCGTGGGATTCGCAAGCGCTTGCGTGAGAAGCGGGTCGGAGTAAATGAGCGCGAGTGGCGTACACGGCTGCCCGCTCGCCGGCATCGCGCACACTCGTACCGTGGCACCAGCCAGCGGCACCCCACGCGTGTTGAACACAATGTCGTCTTTGCGCGAGCCCTGCCCCTGCGCCGGTCCCACCACTCCCGGCAACACATGCAGCGCCAGCGCCAATATCGCCCACAAAATTCCCATACTGACTTTTGATCGTATCATGTGCTTCGCAGTCCTGTAGCCCAGGCCTTCAGACCCGAGGTTTTTCTTTTGCCATTCCGCGATTACAGTCCCGGCTTCAGAGCCAGCCTCGACTACCAATTCGGGAGAGGCCTCCAAGAACCGCCTCCTGATCGCTGATATCCGTTATCCGATTCCCAGCGCCCTACAACAATTTCCTCGCCGTTATACTCAGTTGCACGATGTCCGTCGTTACGCTGGCCGGATACGCTCCTGCCGTGATCTCTGTCCCGCCTCCCAGGAACGCTTTCAACTTCCAGTTATTCAGCGCCGTTCCCTGTAGCGGGATGTAATATCCGCTGTTGCCGTTCTGGCTCTCGGCGATCGCCTGCACCACTTGCGTCGAGGGCAGTTTGTCCGCCACTTGCGTGAAATCCAGCGTGTCTCCGCCGGCGGTGTAGTTCCCCGAAAAACTCAGTGTTGCGATCGCGTAAACAAAGTTGCTTGCGCTGCCGTCCACGTTCAGTGGCGACAGCGAAATCGTAATTGCCATCCCCGCACCCCTCTCCTTGTTCCGAAAACGCCTTACTTAAAACTGACAACTGAAAACTCTCTCAAAACGGTGTGTACCCGCTCCTCGCCGAAAACGGCCGCCGCCGCCGGCTGCTCTGCTGCTCTCTGCGCACGGCCGCCACGACCAGGTCTTCGATCGCGTCGCTCGCCGCATCGTCCCACTTCTCCGCCAGCGGACTGCCCCTTGCCCATCCCGCCAGCGCCGCCGTGGCGTACGCCAGCGCTTCCTGGGCGTTGCGCACCAGCACCGGCGAGGTTGCATCCGTGAAATCGGGGTACGCTTTCAAGTAGCGCAAGCGGATCTGCGTGTCCTGCGGCGCGCTGGCATCGCTCAGCGACACCTGCAGCGACGCATCCTGTCCCGCCACCGCGGTCACCACCAGCAGCACGTCATCCTGGATGAATCCCCCGCCGCCGGCGTTCCCCATCGCGCGCTGCACCTTGCGGTAAGCCGAATTCAGATATGGCAAGAGCAAGGTATCCGTGAACAGGTTTCCCTGCGAATCATTCAGCAGCGACCTCACCAGGGAGGTTATCTGTCCCGCCGTGTTATACGCACTCGATCCCACTACTGGCATGTTCTGTTCCCCAATTTCTGGCGACGCACAGCTCGCTGCTCAGCACTCACTCGTCGGGCAACGGCGACTTCTGCAAATACGCCGCCACGCCAATCACCGCGTTGATCAATGCCGCGGCCATCCCAATCCTGACTGTCGCCCCCATCCCCGCCTGCAAATTAAAATGTGCCGGATCGATTCCCACCGCCGCCAGCCCAGTCATCACTCCACCTGCAGCTCCGCTGATTCCCGCCGCCATGATGCCCTTCAACCAAATCCGCAGGTGTGAAATTCTTCCGCTCATAATTCATCATTACTTTCTCGACCCCAGATTCCTGACTACGCCACCGTTACAAACGGCCGCCCATGCAGCGCCGGCACAGCGTCATCCATCAATGTGTACGCCCACTGTTCGTACTCGCGCTCATCGCGAGCTTCCCTCTCGTACAACATTCCACGCTGCTTCGCCTTCGGGAATCGCCTCGCCCACTCGATCGCTCGCGCCACATGCTCCACAATCGTCGGCGTCAACTGCACAAATTCGCCTTTTGGCCCTTGCAGCGTAAAACAATGCTCGTATTCGCCCCGCTCCGGATACGGCCCCAGCGCCGGCACGCTCACGCCATTTGCGCTTTCCACCGTCTTTGCGTACCAATCTCGCGGCGACCCGTACATTTCCGGCGGCACCCAACGCTCCACGTGCCACCGGTTCACCTGCGGATATTTCGGCTCCAGCCGCAATTCCACCACTTCCCGCACCAAATCCCCGTGCGCGTCGCGGTCTTCAAACTTCCCGCCAATCCACGCCAGGCGGTTCCAGCCCCAAATCACTCGATAGTTGGGCTCGCCAAACCGATTCCGTCCGCCGGCAGCTTCCAGACGCCGCGCAACCTCTTCCGGCGTATCGTGACTCTCTCGTATCACCTGAATCATGCGATTCTCTCGAAGCAAATTGAGGTGAAGGAGATATAGGAGGCCAAGGAAGTAAAGGAAAACGCCTCGCACCACAATTGCGAGTCGATTCTGCTCCTTCACTTCCTGTACCTCCTCAATCTCCTTCACTTCCCGTCTCAGTAACCCGACGGGCGAGCGAGCGTATCGATGTACGCACCGCTGCGCGGGCTGTCTGACCAGAGCTGGAACGCTGTGTCAAAGTAGAAGATATAAGACGCTGCCAGCCCGCCGCTGGCCCCGTAAATCGGGAACACCGTGTTGCCATTGACCTCGTAGAAATCAATGTCCTTCAACACGGCGCGGCCCCAGTGCGCCAAATCCAGGAAGTCCACGCGCGTCTGGTCCGCGTTTACGCTGGACTTGATCGAAATTCCGCTCATGGTTTTTCGTCCGGTGAACAGCAGATCCAGGTCGTTCCCGTTCCCGCTGCCGCCTTCCTTGATGATGGAACTCACCGTGATGCCCAGATTTTCCCAAGCATGCTCCTGCTCGACTGCCATGTACGCGATCAGCTTGCTCAGGTGGTTGATCCCCAACGACTTGCGCACCTTGTTGATCGCCAGGCGCACGTTGGCCGGCGTCAGCGCCGCGTTGCCAGCGTTCACGCGCGGCGTGGCCAGTTGGATCGGATAGGTCGCGCGGCTCAGGTTGAGCCACGTGCCTGTCGTCGCGTTGTTCTGGTGATACTTGATCCCATACAACGAAACCGGCTGCGCCCCGCTCAATCCGTCGTGCACGATCACATCCGTCGCGACCGTCCCTGTCGGGACGTTGTCCACGGTGATTTGCTGTGTGCTGATGGGATCCGCCGTCACCACGCTTGTCGTCACGCTTGCCGCGACGTTCCGGTTGGTCGTCAACGTGGTGTCGTAGATCTGGATCGTCTGTCCGGGATACACCAGCGCTGCGCCGTAAGGCACCGTCATTGTGAACGTGGTCCCGCTCACCGAGCTGATCGTTCCCAGCACGCCGTTCCCAGCGGTCTGTATCAGCTTGTCCAGGAACGAGCGGAACTGCTTCATTCCGTTGGCCACTTCGCGCTTGGCCGCGTTTTCAATCGCGCGGTCCCTTCCCGTCGTCGCGTATTCCACCAGCTTCGTGATTTCAATCGCGAAGCGGAAGAAGATCGGCGACACCTGCGCTACGTCGTACTGTGTTCCCGAACCGCGGCCCAGGTCGCCACCGTCTGCGTTGTACGACCCGGCCTTCCCACCGGGATTGACCTGCAACGGCAGGCGCAAGTTTCGTGAAGAGATTTTCTCCACGTCGCCGCGTTGCTGGATCATCGTCAAAAGAATGTCGTCGCGCTCATACAGCAAAGGTACCTTGTCGCGCACCTTCTCGAGCTGCAACGCGATGACATTCGCGTTTGCTTGTGCTGGCATTGTTGTTTCTCCTTAGATGTGCTGCCCCGCTTCAGAAGGGCAGGCAGGCGTCTTGCGAGAAGGCGCCAAAACTCCGTTGTTGCAGGGGCCGATCTGTGCGCCCTGTGGCTTGTCTTTTGCTTTTGTGGCACAGGCACTCATGCTTGTGCTCTTGGGTTTCCCCTCATACGCCGCCCTACCCCTGATCTTGAGGGTGCCCCATCCTTCGCGTATTTTGCGAAGAGTGGGCTCTTACGATCGAACGTCACAATCCCTCTGTTCTTGTTCTTTCTGCGGCAAACACTCTCTCACAGCTCCAAAATTTGTTCGTCGCTCAACTTCCCGTAATCCACCCGTCCTCGGTTCCCCGTTCGTGCGCCAGCGCGAGGCTCCGATCTCTCATTTCGTCCGGAACTCGGCTTGTTCTTCCCAGTCTGCGGCGCAGGCCTCGCAGCGGATTCGCCCGCCGACCGCCAAGCACCAGATCCCGTTTCCGCCGCGCGGCTCTTCCCTGTTGTCCCCAGTGTCGCCGTCGTCCAACTCCCCACCACCCGCTTCACCGCGCCTGGCACCAACTGTTGTGCCCGCGCATCAATCACCCGCACTACCTGAGCCCGCGTGGCATCGTCAAACCGCCGCGCTCCAAGAATTTTTGCCACCTGCTCACCCAGTTGCGCGTCGCTCTTCAGCGCCGCTTCCACATCCTCGCGGACCGCCGCGCCCAATCTCTCTTGTAATGGTGTGCCCTGCGAAGCCGCGTCTCGCCCCGCTCGATCCAGGCTCCTCAGATTCGGCAGCGCCTGTTCCATCGCTCGCGCAATCGCTCCGCCCACGCTCTTCTCCAACTCCGCGTTCGTGGCCTTCTCAAAATTCACGTACGCTGGCGGCACCTGCTGCGCAACAGCCGCACCCGGCTGTCTGCCGTTCCCGTCCCTGTAGCTCACCTCTTCAGGGGTGAGGCCTTTCCTGGCCCCGTCAACCAACCGCCCGCTGCCACCATTTCCTTCTGCACCTACAGCGCTCGCTGGTCGTTGGCCCCCGGCCGCCTCCAGCAACCGCACTCCCGCCGCCACCATCTGCCGGAACGCCGCCGGATCCTGCTCCATCAACCTCTGCGCCAATTGCACCCGCGCAGCGCTCAGCGCCTCCGCCGGCATCCCCGCCGCGCCGAAGTACGCCCCATCAAACTCCTCCAACTGCCGCGCACGTTCCGCTGCCGATTTCGCCTCATTCACTCCACCGGGATAGATCTCCTTCAGCGCCCGCGCTTCGGCAGGCGTCGCAATCGCCTCGCGATAAGCCGCCGCTTCCTGCCTCGCCTGCACCGCGCCTTCCCAGAACTCCTTCGCCTCATCCCCATGCCAGGGATCCCGCATCCTCTCGGCCAGCCATTGTGGCGGCGCCTGCGCGCCAACCTCTTTCGCTTGCTCAGTAGCGTCCCGCCGCGCCTCGCTCAACGCTCGTTCCGGCGGTCTCCAACAGTTGCTCGTCTGTCATTTGCGTACCTCGAGCAACTTCGCCCTCCGGCTCCATCCCCAATATTTGCTCATCCGTCAACGCAAACACTTCCCTACCCGCACCTTGCATTCCGCTTTGTGTCGCAATCGTTTCCATCCCACTCTCCGCGCTCACTCCGACTTTCCATGTAGGGGCGCAGCAGTGCTGCGCCCCTACTCGGCAAGATCACATCCAACTAGGTCCTCATGCGGTTATCTTGCCACGCCAAATTCTTCTTAGGCCGTCAATGCGGCTTGCGCTTGCATCACCCGCAAATGCGCTTCCGCGTGCGCCCGCACATTCGCAAACCCCACCGGATTCGTCATCTTTGCCGACTGCCCCGCCTCCGAATTCGCCCACCTCTTGCACTCCTCAAACTCCACCGCATGCTCGTCCAGCAGCACATCCACGGCCACCGATGGCAGCACAATGGGCGCAGGTTGCGGATCTGGCTCGGACCCTTCTTCCGAATTTCGAGTTTCGAGTTTCGAGTTTCGATTTCCCCCTGCCACCACAATTGGCGCGCTCCCCAACAACACCTGGATCTCTCGCAACTGTTTATTCCGCGAGTCCTCCCCCGGAATCACCAACTCCGTCAAACCCAGCACATTCTTGATGTACCCAAGGTTCGCCGGCTCCGACAACGCCTCTTGAATCAGCGGATCCTTCAGCGCAAACAACTGCTGCAGCACGCCGCGCTGCTGCGACTTCAGCCGCGGGAACGTCTCATCCGCCTCCGGATGCACGCAGATATTCCCTTTCAAATCGCCCACCCGAATCATGCGCGCGTCCAGCGTCCCATCCGGCCCCAGCAGGGGCACATCCACGTCCTCAGGCCGGTTCTTCCGGAAGCAGTCCACGCCCAGTAACATCACTTCGCCATAAAACTGCTTCAGCCGCCGCCACACCAGCCCCAGCCGTCCCATTGCCTGGTCGCGAGCCATTGCATACCCGCTCGCCGTCTTCACATCCTCCATGTTTCCGCCAAAGACCGCGGGAAACAGCCCGGTCAAGAATTGCGACACCGGCCCAATCAAATCCTGCTGGTGGCGAATCATGTCCGGAGGCACCTGCGCCGGCGCTGGCTGGAAAAATCCCGCCGCCAAGGGCTGGCCCGGGCGCGCTCGCGCGGGAAAGTGCGCCGCAGGCTCCGCCACCTGATTCGCCAGCGCATCAAAGTCCAACACTTGCGGATCGGCATAGATCGGCGGAATTCCGTACTCATACGTCTCTGCCTGCATGTTGCTCAGGGTGTTGTAGCGCTCCTGCACCTGCACCAGCGAATCGCCCACGCTCGGCCGGTTCTGGCCGTCGCCTGGCAGCGCGTGCAGCACGCGCCAGTGATCGTCCATGCTTTCGTTGCGCGCTTCGCAGTACACATCGCCCGCAAAGCCCACGTAGCAGCCATCCGGGAAGAGCGCCAACAGTTCGTTCCGCACCTCTTCATTCTCGATCCCGTAAAACGCCCACGGCCGCAGCCACGTGCGGTCGAACGTAATCAGGTTCATCAGCGTGTCACCAGGATGAATCGACGGCAACCCTTGCTCCACGCTTAGCCGCGACACGCGCGCGTACACATCCTCCGGGCCCTGCGATGGCGCCGCCTCGATTTTTCCCGCCGCCAGCGGATACGCCGCCTTCAATTTTGCGCGGTGCACTTCCGCCTGCCATTGCAGGTACGGATACTCGTGCATCTCATTCGCCCACACGGGCGTATTCAGTTCCAGCCCGCCGGCAATCGAAATCACTTCCTGGCCGTTCGCCACGCGCCGCGTCTCCACCACCCGCGGCACCGTCACCCGCTCGGCCCTCCGCAAATCCTTCTCGCCCAACTCCGCCCCGCACCCCGGACATGTGTAGCTCACCCCTTCAGGGGTGAGGGCTTCCTCGGCACCACCATCCAACACTCCGTCATCCTCGCCTTGTCCGAAATTGTCATCCCGCGCGGAGGTCTGCGCCTTCTGCACACCGGAGTCGAGGGATTCCTCTTCTGCTGCCTCCTGATCGCTGGTCGCTGATCGCTGATATCCGTCCGGTACTCCCTGATTTCCCCCGACCGGAGTCTCCCTTCCGCAGGAGGGACAAACCCACATGTCAACGCCCAGCGGTATCTCCACCGCCGCCAGGATCTCTTCCTCGCGAAAACCGAACCGCTGCCCGTCCTTCACGTACCGCACATACGCGCCCAGCTTCCCATCCGTCCACAGAAAATACCCGATGGACGTCAGCAGGTGCTCCACATGGTTATTTCGCTCGACCAGCTCCGACACGTCGCTCGCCGCGCGCGCCGCGGCAATGTCCATCAGCGATTGCGCCGATTGCGGGTAGAAGCGCACGCTCGGCACATCCTGCGAAAGCACCGCCACAAACGACAGCCCAAACCCCTGATAAAAGTTGGTCACAAACTGATACCGCGGCATCTCTTCCAGCGCGCGGTCGTCGTTGAACTTCTGCTCAAACGGCAAGTGCCAGTTCATGTCATTGGGGTTCCACCAGGCATACTGCAGCCCCTGCCAGAACAGCCGCGCCTGTCGAATCCGTCGAATTTCGTGCCGCCGCGCCGTTATGCCCTCTTGCCGGTACTGCCGCACCAGCTCCCGCAGCGCGTTCACCAGTTCCGGCCGCTCTTCCTCCAACCCCTCAAAATTCGGCCCCAGTGCCACTGCCTGGTTCGCCTGCCCGTCATTCCGAGCGGAGCCTTCGTACCGAGGAATCTCTCCGAACCTTCCCGCTGCGCCTCCCGCTCCCGCATTTCCGTCCGCCGGCGCCGTCATCCCCGGTTCCCAATCTCTAGTCGCGTTTTCCATACGATCTCTCATCATCTCTTCTCTGCGCTCTCTGTGCCTTCTGCGCCCCTGTGGCACAGACACTCCTGTCTGTGCTCTTGGGTTTCTCTTCCCTGCGAACCTCTGCGTTCTCCGCGTCTCTGCGTTAGATTTTCCTTCTTCTCTCCTGATCCAACCGCTCTTAGGTTCCTCAATCTCCGCCAAGTCACCCCTTCATTGCTTCCAATTCATTCTTTCGCTGCACCTGCTGCCACGACCTCTTCCGCAATCTTGGCAGCTCCACAGGCTTTACCGGCTCCGCAAACTCCACAGGCGGGAATCCAGCCGTCCCCAGCAGCGAATTCAGCAGCGCGCGATTCTCCCCCCGCAGCCGCGCCGTTTCCTCTTCCAGCAGCGCGACATACCGCGTCTTAAAGAATCTTTTCACTAGCTCCAACATCGCCTCACCCTTCGCGTCTCAAGTTCGCTCCGCCCTACCAATTCCACCGCCGGCGCGGCAAGCGTTGGGGGCCGAACTGCTTGCGCGCCTCCGCCTCCAACCTCTGGAACTGTATCGCGCGCGAAGTGGCGTCCTCCGCCGTGACCAGGCGCGCGATCTGTTCGCCCAGCGGCATCCCGGGCATGAATCGCATCTGAGAATAAAGGGGCGGAGCCTGCCCCGCCCCGGGCGCACTTCGGTGTGCCCCAACACCGGCGTATCTTGCGCCGGGAACTATGCCATAGCGCGCCGCGTCGGCTGGATCGTCGCCTTCCACCTTGCGCACATCCTCGACCCGCCGGTTATCCCGCACGAGTTGCGGCAAACACTCGATCAACTTCGCGCAATTCTCCGTGATTACCCAGGCGTCCTGCTCCAGCAACTGGTACATCAACTGCCATCCGCCAATCCGGTCGTCATCAGCCGGCGAGGGCCGCGGCATTCCATTCGCCGCCAGCACCTCTCCCAGTTGCTCCGCGATCGAAGCCTCGCTCGTGCGGTGCGCAAACGCATCCGGTGAAAGGTAAATCTCCTGGATCTTCTCGCCCTTGCAGCGCTCCGCAATCGCCTGCCCCAGCATCCGCGGCGACAATCCGTTCTGCACGAACTCCCGGTACGTTATGATCCTCGCCGCAGTGTCGCCCCCTGCATTGCTGCCTGGCGCTGGATTCCTGGTCGCTGATCGCTGATTACTGATCGCTGCCAACGGCTCCGCCGCGTGCCAATACACCGCGCTGGGATGCTGGAATCCCCAGTCAATCGAAATCCATCGCGGCCACCAGGCCTGCATGCCGATCTCTTCCGGCCGTGCCGTGTGCCGCCCAATCTCAAACAGGTCGAAATACTGTCCCGCGAAAACGTCCCAGTCCCCGTTCAGGAAAGCTTTCCGCAGTTGTTCCGGGAGCGCTTCCAACGTCTTCCGGTAATTCAGGTCATTCGCGTAAATCGGATTGTCGGCAATGCGCGCGCGTATGAAGTCGTAATCCCCCGGATCGTACTGTTCCGGCCGCTCATATCCCGGCGGCGGGGCTTTGTCCACCCACAGCGCTTTGACCCAGGCATGCCCAATGTTCCCGGGATTCGTTGCCCCCGCCATGCACGGAAAAGTTCCGGGGATCGGGCAGCGATTTCGCGAAGTCAGGAATTGCCATTGCTTCAACGTGAAATGCGTCAGCTCGTCGATCCCGATGAACAAAAACTCCGCGCCCTGATACTGATAAACGTCATTCTCATTGCGGCAGTAGCCGAACCGTATCGTCGAACCGTTCGTCAGGGTCACTAGGTGTTTTGCTTCGTTGTAGTTTTGGTACAGGTCGCGCGGCACATCGCGCCGAAACTGTGCCAGCAGAGAACCCTCCAGCTCTGGATACGTCCTCCGCATCAGCAGCGTGTCGCTTCTGCCGTTGAGCAGCGCTTGAAAAATCGCCTCCGAGAGAAGCGCTCTGGTCTTGCCCGGGCCTGCGGCACCGCCGAACAGGCGATATTTCTTTCTTGAATTGTGAAACTCTCTCTGCCGATCAAATGGGTCGTACGATGCGCTGAGTAAGGTCCGCTCGATCATCTTCTTCGCCGAGTTTTGGAGTGCGGCGGTTTGCCGCCGCTTTTACGACGTCAAGTCCTGCCGCCGACCCCAGCCGGCGCATCCCACTGTCTCAAACTCCCCGCAGTTTCTTCCCCACAAAAAACGCCGAGATCCCGCCGATCAAAGCCGCCGCGGCGCCCCAATGATGCAGGCTCAGTACCACGCCAAGCACCACCGCCCCCACCCCGGCGATCTGCGTTACTTCCCCAATGAAGATGACTTTCGCGTTTGTCATTTGCTGCTCCTTGGTTCAGGATTCTTGTTCCCGTTCTCTTGCCCGTTCCGCAACGGCTGACGGAATATCAATCACATACTGCTTCGCTGGGTTTTCACTCCCCCGGACATTCTTCCCGTACCTCATCTCCAGCAGCCGCTCCAATAAACTCTTCGACGACCTCTCCTCCGTTCCCCGCAACAACAATTCCGTTAGCCGGATCAGGTCGATGTTGACGTTCACCGCATCTACAAACCCCACTCCGTCTTCCGGGAGTGGTACTCCTCCGTCCAGTTGGGCCCTCTCATCCCACAAACTTTCCACTGGACCGTCTCCGCCGCCGTTCCCCTTCTTCGTGCTGCTCTTTTCCTTTTTGTCGGGAGTGCGCCTGCGCTTTTCCACCTTCGTCTTAGCCGAATCAGCGCCCGTCTTGTGGTCCGCAGCGTGTGCGGCGGAGGTGTGCGCACTCCCGCCAGCGGTCAATCCACGTCCGGCGTCAGACCCCGCCAGCTCTCTCAACGAGTTGCAACTCGCCCGGTGATTCTGCCGGCGCACTCCCCGGCGCGCCCGGGATCCCCCTATGACGCGCATTTCTCCGGAGAATGTATCCATCCCCCGGAAAGCCCTTATCGTGATCGTTTGTGGTTGCGCCATCACTTCCTCCGCCTCGCCCGCCTCAACGGACATGGCGCCTTCTACTCACACAAATGCTCTATCTCCTCCATCGGTCCCGAATGCACCAGCGCCCCCATTATCGCGCCTAGGATTGCGTCGTCATGCCGCCGGGTGCCCCAGGCACGGAGTGTGTGCCTGGGTCCTGGGTTCCTCTTCACTCTGCGAATCTCCACGTCCTCTGTGCTTCCGCGTTATCTTTTTTTCTTTTCGCGGCCACTTCTCCGCCTCTATTTCCACCACCTCGTCTACCGCCTTCTCGTATACGATCGCCCCCAGCATCGCTCCAAAGATCGCCTCACCATGCCGCCGGCAAAAGCCCGATTCCGCCTCCGCCTTTCGCACACACGGAATCCAAGCTGTTCGTGACCCCGCGATCGGATAAAATGCCTTACACTTTTTCATCGGATTTGACGGCGACTCACGCCCTTTTCCCTAACGGAACGCCGGCATCGTGAAGCCCAATCTCGCCGCTCTTCCCCTTGGCGTTACCCCACCAGTTCCTCCGCCAGCCGGTGCGTTCACAAACTCGTCCATCACCACCAACATCCCCAATCCCCGCGCACCAAAATCATGATCCCACTCAAAATCGTCCCAGCCCAGATTCGGCACGGGCGGCGGTGTGAACGGCAGGCGCTCGGGCTGCTCGTCTTCCGCGGGAAACGCCGCAAACCACGCGAACGCTCTCTGCCAATCGGTCTCGTCCCACGCCCGTCCAGGGACCATGGGCGTCAGCCCGGTTTCCGCCTCGCTTGTCGCTTGCGAAAACCACGTCCCCGCAAATCGTTGCCACTCCACTTCATCAAACGCCGTGGGTGGCCGCCCCAGCAGGATCCACCGCGCGTCGAACTCCGCGTTGGCTTGCAATCCCGCGCGAAATTCAGTCGCCTTGTACCCGCCCAACTCGTCATAGAAGAATTCCGCTTCCGCCGGCAGCGGTGGAAGCAGAATTCTCCGCTCCTCGATATCCAGCAAGCTCACCGGCGTTTGCCGGTTTGCGGGCGCAGGCAGCAGCGTAACTTCGTTGTACAGCCCCGCAACCCATGTTGTCGTCGCCACGCGCTACTCGCTGAAAATGATCTTGAAGTTCACCGGGACGGATGTCCCGGTCGACTGGCTATCCAGCACCAGCAACCCGTTGACGGCATTGTTCGCCCCGGAAATGCCGATGGCCTCGTCCACGGTGAACGCCGCCCACAATCCCGTTCCACGCTGATTGAACGCCAACTGGATCGCCGGCACCGCATTCAGCGCCGCGGTGCCCAGCGAGGGTAGCGTGGACACCAGCGAGGCTGCTGCCGGTGCATCGGGCACCAAAGGCGCCGCTGTCACCGCCGTTCCCGAGGCATATGTGCCCAGTGAAGTCAGACGGTGCAAGCGCAGGCGAATGGCATTGTCGGCGGGCGTTGCGTACGAACCTGCCTGCAGCTTCTGCACATACGCCCGCAATCCCGCGTTGGCGCTGGCCGTCTTCAAATCCGCCAGCAGCGTATCCGTGTTCGCTGTGGCGTTGGTATTCTGTTGCGAGGAAACCGCGTAATAAAATGGCACGTCAACTCTCCTTTGTTCGCTTCAATTCCAATTCCGGCAACGGCATGCGTCCATATCGCTCATCGCATGCGTCGCACACCACAAGCACTTCCTCCGGCGCCACGTGCGCGTAGCTTTCCATGCTCACCCAGCCATACGGCCGCCCGCAGATTGTGCAATAGGCCCGCTCCAGCGCCAACGTCGGGTGCGTCACCCTCCCCGCATATCCCTTCAACCTCGAATCCATTGCACTCCAAAGCCTTTCTCCCGGCTTTCTCTGCTCCGCGTCCTCTGCGCTCTCTGCGAACTCTGCGGCAGCCTTTTTCTTGTCTTAGTCTCCTGGTCGCTGGTCGCGGGTCGCTTCCTGATCTCTGATAACTGATCTCTGATAACTGATCTCTGATACCCGTACCACAGCCCGCTCACTTCCTCCGGAAATACGCCCAGGCCAACGCAAAATCCAGCTCACTCCTCTTCGGCGCCGCGCCTTTCCAACGCGCAAAAAACCGCTCCCGCGCTTCTTCCATCCGCCGGTCCCCATCCGGAATCTGCCCGCACCGTGGACAAAACGTCACGCAATCCTGCGCCGTCGCCGCATGCTGTAATACGTCATGCCGCAGGACTTCCTCTACCGCACGCGCCGCTTTCTCCCACACGTGCGTCTGCCGCATGCGCCAGAATCGCCAACAGAATCGCATCCATTCCCGCACGTCACACTCCCTGAGCGTCAATCTCGCTGATGAACAGCACGCCCGTCCCGCTGCTGACAATGGCGGCCAGCGTCGTGTTGGTGTCATCCGTGTAATGCAGATAATCCAGCTTGGCTGCCGCCGGGTGACTGTTCAACGTCGCCGTCACACCCGTGGGTCCGAACTGGAAGAACATATCCACGCTCCCCCACAAACGGTAGTGCCGGCTCGGATTGAGCTGCAGCGACGCGCTCGTCACTCCCACGCTGAGCACCATCGGCGAGTTCAGATAGCGTCCAATCTGTACACTCCGACCTTGTGAGTCGCCCCTCATCACTTACACCAGAATCTTCGCCGTCAACCCGCTTCCGCCCGTCGATGAGTACAACTTGATCCTGAGAAACTTGGCTTGTACCCCCGTCACCTGGCGCGCTTCGCCTGCGACTTGTGTCGAAGCATCCATGTCCTGGTATTCCGCGTCCACATCCGCCATCGCCCCTTGCAGCTTGATGCTAATCGCCGACGGCGCGCCGCCAAAAATCGTCTGCCAGCGCACCGTAAAGCCCGTCTCCGGCGCGTACCCGCCCGGCGTGCTCAACGCAAACTGTGTCCCCGAGGTATTCGCCCCGGGAAACGCCTCATTGTTCCAGCTGTATCCCACGTCGCCTGGATACAGCGCGTTCGGCGGCGTCGCATTCTGATAGGTCGGCATATTCTCTCCTCAGGCACACCTCTCCGCGTGCCACAAACTGTTCTCAATTGCTGTCGATTGGTCCCGCTAGGGGGAGCTTGCGGACGGCTTTTAGGCTGCTTCCACTGCCGCGCGTCACCCCAAAAACTAAAAGCCCCGGAACTCGTCCGGGGCTAGTTACACTTCTCAACGCTGAGTAGTATACCATATTTCACTAACTTGTCAAGTAAAATATGTAATAATCGCAAAAAATATTTTGCCCCTCGGCCATCCCTCTTCTTTTCAACCTTTCCCCCGCCCCTTCCCCACCATATTTCCCTTGACTCCCCCACTCCCCAGGCGCATATTCCCCCAGCCCCTCGGAAGGCCCCCACCCAACAAAGGAGACCGCCATGCCCTATTTCTGTCATCAAGTCAGCTACACCAAGGAAGCTTGGGCTCGTTTGATGCAAAACCCGCAGGACCGCCTCGATGCCGTCCGCGCTCCCATCGAAAAGCTTGGCGGCAAGGTCCACGCCTCGTTCTTTGCTTTCGGAGACTTTGATGTCCTGGCCATTACCGAAATGCCAGACACCATCTCCGCCGCAGCCATCTCCATGGCCTTCGCGGGTGGTGGCGCCGTTTCTAAAATTCATACGACGTCGCTACTCACCGGCTCGCAAGCCCTCGAAGCGTTACGCAAAGCCGGCACCAGTGGCTACAAATCCATCACCGCGGAATCCGCCGCTGGCGCCTCCGCCGGCCGCTGATCCAAGCCAACCCGTGCCCCGCGCGGCCCCTAGTAGAACGCGTGCTCAGTTCTTCCTGCAGCCGCTGCTGAGCGAATGGCGACACCGGCGCCTTTCGCTGCACAAATTTCCGCGGGCATCTTGCAATATCGTTATTCTTTTTATCCCACCAGGAAACGCACCTGCCGCGCTTCGCTTTTCCCGGGAAATTTCCTTCGCAAACTCAATTACCCATATAAATTCGCTTTCATATCAGTTCTTCTCACTTGACACGTGCGTCACAGCGGCGCAGGGTTAAACTGTTCGCTTCTTTGGCCCCCCTCCAGAATCGAGACCACAATGCCCCACTACTGTCTCCAGATTAGTTTCACCACTCAGGCTTGGAGCCACCTCGCCCGCGCTCCCCAGGACCGTTTCGCCGTGGTTCGCGCTCCCATCGAGAGGCTCGGCGGTTCCATCCACGCCACATTTTTCACCACGGGCCGCTTCGATCTCCTCGCCATCGCCGAATTCCCAGAGCACATTACTCCTGCGGAGATTTCCGTTGCTTTCGCCGATGGTGGCGCCGTTGCCTCCATCAACACCTCGCCGCTTCTCACCTTCGCGCAAGCTGTCGAAGCCCGCAATAAGGAACTCGCTGCCTCCTCCTGCACCATTCGCACGCAACGCCATCTGGTCGCCGTCGCCGGCAGCTAATCCCGCGCCGATCCCCGGATGCTGTAGCTCAGGCCTTCGGGCCTGCGGCTTTCACAAGCTGTAGTTCCTCGCCCGATTTGGAGTGCGGCGGCTTGCCGCCGCTTTCACATCTGCAAGCCCCGCCAACAAACTGTAATTCATCTCCCGGTAGAAGCCCCACACGGCGGGTTTGCGTTTGGGATTGGTGTCTGTTCTTGTTCGTATCGTGCTCGTTCCCGCCGTGCGAGATCGGCGAAACTACTTCTTCGCATCCGCTATCCTGTTTACCTTGATGAGGTCCGCCGTCAACCTCTGCTAAACTCTTTTCGTGCCCCCCACGAAAGCGACCCCGCGCCTCGCGAATCTGCGTCTCCATCCCATCAAAGCTCTCGACCCCATCACCGTCAGCGAAGCGCGCATCGGTCTTTCCGGCGGCCTTGCGCTCGACCGCGCCTGGGCGCTCTATTCCGTGGATGGCCGCTGGGTCAATGGCAAGCGCACTCCCGCCGTTCACCTGATCCGCGCCGCCTTCTCTCCCGATCTGCGCAGCGTCACGCTTTCCGTTCCGGGCGACCGCCGCGGCATTCCCGCGCACACGTTCCCCTTCCCCGATGGCAACGATGACGCGGCCGAATGGTTCAGCATGTTCTTCGAGCAGCAGATCCTGGTGCGCTATTCCCCCGGCGGTTTTCCCGACGCCACTATCGCCAACGGCCCCACCATCGTCTCGACGGCTTCACTTCAAGCCGTTTGCGAATGGTTCCCCGGCCTCACCCTGGACGAAGTTCGCCTCCGCTTTCGCACCACGCTCGAAATAGATGGCGTGCCCGCCTTCTGGGAAGACCAGCTCTTCGGTGAAGACGAGCGCAGCTCCGTGCGCTTCCAAATCGGCGAAGTCCATTTCGAGGGCAGCAATCCCTGCGCGCGCTGCCCCGTTCCTCCGCGCGATCCCTTCACCGGCATCACGCTCGACGGCTTTCAAAAACGCTTCACCCAACTCCGCGAAGCTACGCTCCCCCCATGGTCCCCGCGCCCCCGCTTCGACCATTTCTACCGCTTCGCCACGAACACCCGCGGCCCCTCCTCCGAATCCAACAAACTCCTCCGCCAAGGCGACTTACTTTGCATACAAAAATAACCGGCTCCTCGCGACTTGGTATCCAACAGGCCGCAACAACCAAGGTGATTTGAACGCTGAAGAAATTTCGAGTTACGGTAGGTCTAAGGCCATTTTGAGTGCGGCGTTGACTTGCGAGATCGTAGTTGCCGACAAATGACCCAGCGCCTTTGTTAGACGCGTAGTAGATATGGCTCGGACCTGCTCGCACAACGCTACCGAGTCCACCGGAAGGCCTGCTTCGCCCATTTTTATTTCGACGTGGCTCGGAAGGATTCTCTTCTTGTTTACCATGCTTGCGAGAGGAACAACGACGACGACTGGGCTGAGTTTATTGATCGCATCCCGAGTGATAACAATGACGGGACGCGTGCCAGCTTGTTCTGACCCTTGGGAAGGGTCCAACACTGCCAGGTACACGTCCCCTCTTATCATCTAACCCTCGACCCCAGCCAATTCTCTCTCGCTGATCTCCAGGGCTTCCCAATCAGTTCGGCTGAACTCTTCGGCGATAAGCACCTCTTGCTTCTGGTAATCGACATCCCCACTAATTGAGGCGAATGCACTATCAATTATGAAGCCTGTCTCAGAGCCAGCCATCGTGGCAAGCATTCCAGCCTTCAGTAACTGCGCCCAGGGGTTCCAATCCGCCGGAGGATTGCGGAAGAACCATGGGGCGCCACTGCCGACCCACATTTCTCTCAACTGCGCATGGCTAAAATCCGCGTCGTCATTTCCAAATTCAGTTCCGCAACAGAGACAGATATGGTAGTCAGCCGGGGGATACGGCAACTCGTCATAGAAGCATACCGGACACTGATACTTCATAGGTCTATTCTCGCACATTCATATCTAAAGAAGGCGTCAGGACCGCCGTGCCTTTGTATCTTGAGTAAACGCATCCTGTAAAACGTCCGAATAAACTCTGGATTTACGCAGGCTACCCCAAAATCCCTGTTGATTGCTCTGAATCGAAGCCGGTCGTTTCCCTTGGGGCGTACGCATTGCCTTGTGTGAGCGTCCATGGGGCCAAACAAGAACTGTTCCGCCAGCACTTCATAGTCAGCCTCCGTGGCGCACCCGAACTTAGCCCCGTGACGCACAAAATGAGTAGCTCTCTCGAGCGGATTGGCGAATGGCATCGGAAAGAATACTTTACTTAAATAATGTCATGAATGCAACTGACTCTCGCCTCGCGCACCGCCGTGTCGGAATCACGCTCCCCCAAAATACTTCCTCGGCGGGAACAGCGCTCTCCGCAGTAACTCCTCCCCGCATCTCCTCCGTATCTCCTCCGACCAGTTCACCCAGCTCCGCTCGCTCAAGCCCAGAAAATGGCGCGCGCTCTCATACGGAGTCAGCCCCAGGTAGTACAAACGGAACAGCACCATGCGCGACGCTTGCTGCGGACCCTCGAGCGCTGCTTGGCCCGCCAGCGCAAAATCCGCCACCCAATCTTTCAGCTTCGGCCGGAGATCCGGCCGCCACGAATATTTCGTATCCGCCTCAAAGGCCAGTGCCGTAATTCCCCGCTTGGCTTCCAGCACTTCCCTGGCGCCGCGATACACTTCCCAGCAAACATCAAACGCCATCTCCGGCTTCACGCTCATCTTTTCCTCCGCTCGTCTCCGTTCTTCCTCCTCGACCTCCGCCAATCTTGCACCCGGGCCTTCGCCACTTCAGTGAATCGCTTTCCTCTGCTGCACTGTGTCCCACCGGCCGTACCGCATCTGGTACTCCCACACCTTTTCGTGCGCGCTTGGCCGCATCGTTTCCGCCCACAACCGCCGCCGCTTTTCCACCTCGAACCCGCCGTGCTGCGCCTTGCGCAGGTGCCGCAATTGCGCGGAGATGCT
>Ga0116108_1000435_pt1 | contig 23927 bp, 21 predicted proteins | sample June2015DPH_6_15_FD_88970 | JGI IMG/M metagenome (GOLD analysis project Ga0116108, IMG submission 88970) | Peatland microbial communities from SPRUCE experiment site at the Marcell Experimental Forest, Minnesota, USA - June2015DPH_6_150 | ecosystem: Environmental > Terrestrial > Soil > Wetlands... | reverse complement strand
GGGCGCGCTCACGACGAACGGCGGCCTCCAAACCTTTGGCGCCCCCAACTCCGGCGGCGCGGGCTACCGGCTCGTGCTGGTGCCCAACTAATGCGCGGCCCGCTGATCCCGCCCGACCGTGGGGCGCACGCACGCCGCCTGCTGGCGGTGACTAGCGTAACTGTAGGCTGATTCCTACCTTGGGAGGCACATGAAGGAACTCCGCATCGCCGCCTACGACCGTGAGGCTTCGCCCGACGACCTCCCGGATTCCGTGCGCGCCGTCTCCGCGCTCCGCTTCGGGCTCTTCCCTGAGGGTGTGGCGCTGTTCCGGTTCTCGGCACAAGGCAACAAGGACTTCCTCAAGAACCTGCGCGCCGCGAAGAAAGCGCTCACCGTCGCCTTCACGGTCGAGAAGACCAGCTCGGGCGAATCCTGGCGGGTGAAGACGGGTGGGTGCTTCGTCAGGATGGACACGGCGCACCACGCGGCCCTCATGAGCGCACTCGCCCAGGCCAGCGACCAGGGCGTGCCCAGCACGCTGATCGACGGGTTCTGCGCCGCCGAATCGTGGCTTCAGGCCGCCACGGAGATCGACGCGAACAAGCTCGTGAAGGCGAAGAAGTGAGCGAGCCAACCCAGACCGCCGCGCTGCCGCTGCCGACCAACAAGCGGTTCATCGACCTCACAGGACAGGTGTTCGGCGACCTGACGGTGCTTAGCTACCAGGGGCGCACGCACGCCGCGTCCATCTGGGAATGCCGATGTGTCTGCGGCAAGATCAAGCGGCTGAAGGGCAACAATCTCCGCAGGGGCTGCACGCGGTCTTGTGGCTGCATCAGAACGCGGAACATGGGTGATCTGAGCGAGACCGCCGTAGGTAGAGTGTGTGTAGTGTGCGGTCTCTGGAAGTCGGCGGTCGAGTTCGGAACGCAGGTTGCGAGGAGCGTTCGTGGCACGAAGCGGATGGTGCTGAGGCCGCGCTGCAAGAAGTGCGCAGCCAGCGCAGCGCAGCAGTGGCGCAGCACCTGGAGTCCAGAGCGCCGTCGGAAGGAGTCTCATCGGAGCGGCCTCTATAGGCTCGCCGACCGCCTGGGTGTGACCGTCGCCTCGCTGCAAGAGTTTCTGGACACACAGGGCGGCGTCTGTCAGATATGCGGGACCACTCCGACGCCACCAAGGCACAGGCTCTCCATCGATCACGATCATCAGACAGGGGAGCTGAGGGGCGCTCTTTGCCCGTCGTGCAATCTTGGCCTCGGGCGCTTCGGTGACGATCCGCGGTTGCTGAGACGGGCAGCGGAGTACCTTGAGAAGTTTCAGCGAGAGAGGCACTAGGTGCCCGGGCCCATCTTCCGTGAGGCCGAAACACCGGCACCCAAGGGGAGGGAGTGGGTGCGCCCGGCAGGGAAACTCTGGATGCCTCCGCCGCTCCGCCAGAACAATCAGCCCGACGATCTCGATTCGGCGCGCGCAAGATACAACTACGACGGCTGGTCGGCGCAGGACCCGGCCTATAGGCTGCGTGACCGTACAATCGAGACGGCGGCCAGATATGTCGCTGGTCAGCAGTATCTAGTGTACCATGCCTTGCTCGGCCACGTGGACGTAGAAGCCTTTATGTCCGACGAGGAGAAGAAGTGGCGTCAGCGGCCGACCTTCAATCATCTCTTGCCCTGGTGTATTCTCACACACTCCAAGATCACGGAGAACGAGTTCGCGGCGTCGTTTTCTCCCGGCCCTGACGAGAAGGATGCAGCGATCGCCGAAGCGCTGATGGCGATCTACCGCGTCCAGTGGCGGAGCACGGGGATGCGCGAAGTGTGGGCGCGGGTGGCGTCGTGGATGGTGGTGGCCGGCACCGGCTTCTTGCAGAGCCGCATCGACCCCTCGAAGGGCGACTTCGAGAACTGGGTCGGCCAGGCGGACCTCCAGCTCGTGGACGGCGACGGCAATCCGATTGCCGGGGAGGACGGGCAGCCGATCACGCGCCACATCCCCGAGGGTGTGCCCTTCGACAAGGACGGCCAGCCGCTGGCGAAGCTGACGGGCGAGGGCTTGCAGATCACGGGGGAGCCGCACCGGGAGCGCACGGGGGAACTCGTGGTGGATGTGCTCTCTCCGCTCGAGGTCCGCGGCCAGTGGGGGCCGCTGCCGTGGCACCAGCAGCGCCGGCATCGCACCCGCTCCTACTTGACGCCGCAGGAGATTTACGAGCGCTGGCACGTCGAGGTCGAGCCCGACATCACCGACCTGCCGTCGTCCAACTCCAGCTCCCTCGAGCGGCTGCTCTTCGGCTCCGGCTTCTACGGTCACTCGTTCTCGCCGCTGGCCCCCACGGTCACGGGCTCGGCGTCCGCGATCCACGTCGAGGGCTATTCCTGCGTGCAGGCCCAGTGGGATGCGCCGACCGAAGAGGTCGAGGGGATGGAGGAGACGCCGGAGAGCGCGGGGGGACGGCTCCTCATCACCACGAAGAACAAGGTGCTCTTCGATGGCCCGCGGCCCTATCGCGTGAAGTGGACGAGCCCGATTCGGTGCTTCGAGTTCGTGAGGATCCCGGGGCGGCCGTGGGGAAGCACTCCGCTGGAGATGATGCTCGGGCCGCAGAAGAGCCTGAACCACGGCGCGCGCCAGATCCTGACCTACCGCGACCTCTGTGTGAACCCGCAGCAGGTCTACGACTTGGACTCCGGACTCCGGGCCGATCAGATCGACAATATGCCGGGCCGCCAGTACGGCGTGCGCCTCAAGCCCAACGTGGACCCCATCAAGTGGCTGACGCCCCCTGCCCTGCCGTCGGATGCGTGGAAGGCGCAGATGTGGCTCGGGCAGGAGATGTCGATTCTGGGCTCGCAGACGGGCACCGATCCCGCGTCGTCGCGGGTGGGCAAGGGCGCGTCCGCCAAGCTGGTGCAGGAACTCCGCTTCGAGGAGGACCGCTACTTGGGGCCCACGATGCGCCGCGCCTCCGAAGAGCTGGGGCGGATGCTGGACGACTGGCGGCCGATGTACAAGATGATGTACACGGGCCAGACGATTCTCCGGTACACAGGGGAAGATCAGGCCGCCCGGACCCTGGTGCTGCTGCCGGAGATTCTGGACGCGGGGAACGCCGACGTCGTGCCGGACATCGAGTCGATGGTGCCCGAAGGTCACAACGAGCGGCGCGCGCGGGCCTACCAGATGTGGAAGGACGGGGCGTTCGGGGATCCCAAGAGCCCCGCGGCACTCCGGGCCTTCCACGATGCGGCGCAGATGACCGGGATGGGCATCCGCTCCATCCCCGGGGGCGTGCAGCGGGCCAAGGCGAAGCAGGAACACGCCCTCATGTTGGAAGGGCGTCCCGTGCCGATCCACGAGTGGGACGACTTCGAGGCCCATCTGGACGAGCACGAGCTGTTCATGGAGACCGCGGAGTTCGACCGCCTGCCGCCCGAGGTGCAGGCCGTCTTCGTCCAGCACCGCGAGGACACGCTGAACGGCCTTGTCCTGAAGCAGCAGAAGATGCGGATGCTGGCGATGGCCGCCCAGGGGCAACCGGCCGCTCCCGCGCCTCCGGGTGGCGCGCCGGGTCAGCCGCAGCCCGAACCCGCGATGGCGGGGCAGGCGTGACTGCCACCCGTGCCCTGACGCCCGCGGAGGAAGATCGGCTCGTGGAGTGGGCGCTCGCACGCTTCGCGGCGTGCCGGAAGCGCGACTTCATGGGACACCTGACGATCCACTTCGAGCGAGGCATCCCAAAGGTCTGTGAGATGGTGGAAGTCCATCGGCCGGAGCGTGACTTGCAGGCGGGGTAGCGCCACGGTAGGGTAGACGTAATCGCAGGCGGGGCACCGGAACGCACCGGCCCGATCTCGGAGACATCCGATGGTCGGGCTTTTCGCGTTGGGGAGGCACAGTGCAGCACACGATGCGCCATCACGGCGTCGTCAAGTCGGTGCGGGAGTCCTACGAGGACCCCGAGATGGCTGACGTCGAGGTCGAGGAGCCGCCCACCGCGAAGCAGCGCGCCGAGCACGCGAAGGCGGCCAAGGGAGCCGGGATCTTCGGCAAGCCCAACGGACGGCGCCACACCCACACGATGCCGAAGGACACGGCCAGCCACTTCGCCGTCGGCGACGCGGTCGAGATGGAGCACACGCTCCGCCACTACGGCCGGCGCCGGAAGAGCCAGGCGGACGGCGGGGAGCGTGAGGCCGAGAAGGGGAAGGAGGACTGATGCCGCTCAAACCGGGAAGCTCCAAGGAAACGATCAGCGAGAACGTGGCTGAGATGGTGAAGTCGGGCCATCCGCAGAAGCAGGCAGTGGCAGCGGCGTATCGCAACGCGGGCAAGAGTCGCCGGAAGGCGAAGAGGCGGAAGTAGTGGCGAGCCAGGGTCAGACCCTCGCCACCGTGCAGCCGGCCTTGAAGGTGGTCTACACCCAGAAGTCGAAGCGGCGCAGGAAAGCGCGCCGTCGCACCTCACCCATGAGTCGAGGAGACTGATCGATGTCACCCGAAGGAACAGGCACCGACACCGCGGCTGCGCCGAGCGCACCCGCTGGTGGCGCTGCCGCAGCCGCTGCACCCGCAGCGCCTGCCGCGCCGAAGGGCACCGCTGATGCGATTCAGGACGCGCGCCAGGCACTCGCTGAGCGCGGCACCATTCTCCCCGAAGGCGAGGCGCCGGAGGGGGAGACGGAGGAACAGCGCACCGCCCGCGAGGCGGCTGCCGCCGAGACGCCAGAACAGAAAGCCGCACGCGAAGCGGCGGCGGGCCAGCAGCCCCCGACTCCCGCCGAAGGGGAGGACGCGGAGCACCCGCTCCGCATCACGCTGGTCTCCGGTGAGGGCGAGGAGGCGAAGGAACTCGCCTTCGACGCCCCGAGCCAGGAGGTCTTCGAGGCGCTGAGCGCGGCGCTCGCGCCGGAGGAAGACCACGACGAGCTGGTGGTCAAGTACCCCGGCCTCGCCGAGCGGGGCGAGCAGGACATCGAAGTGGAGCTGCCGGATGCCGAGGCGCTGGAGCGGCATCGGCGGCTGGTGAACGACGCCACGGTCGGCCGCCAGGTCAAGCAGGAACGGCGGGCCATCGACCGTCAGCGCGAGCAGATCGAAGCCTTCGATGAGGCGATCGAGCAGGATCCCGTCGGGGTCGTGCTCGAGCGCACGAAGCCGGAAACCCGTGCCGAGATCGTCTGGCAGGCCCTGCTCACGCCGGGCGTGCTGGAAGAGGTCCAGGCCCGGCTGGCGAAGGAGCAGGTGGACAGCCTCGACGGCCTGATGCAGGACCCGCAGCTCTTGCGCGCCCTCCGGGCCGAAGCGAGCGATGCCCGCAAGACGATGCAGGAGCGGGTCAGGACCACGGTGGCGGCCAAGCGGGAGGCGACGGCGGCAGCGCGCCGCGTCGCCGACCAAGTGGAGGCCGCCCTCCCGAGTCACCTCGAAGGGGCAGATCGCGACCGCGTCTACAACGGCGCGCTCGACTACCTCCGCGAGAACTTGGGGAACGTGCCGGCGGCGGCGATCAAGCCGGCGCTGGTCTCCGCGTTCATCACGGACTACCTGCAGTCGCAGGGGATCGCGCTGCAGCCCGCAGGACCCGACAATGGCAAGCAGCCCGCGGCAGCGAAGCTCCCGCAGATGCCCGCCAAGACCGGGAAGCAGTTCACGCAGGCTGCCGCCGTTCGGCGTTCCGCGGCTGCGACCGCCCCCGCAGGGGCCGGCGCACTCCCGAGCAAGGCCAGGCCAGCGCTGCCGGAGTCCACGGACGAGCGCATCGCGTTTCTGCGAACCCACGGGCTCAAGGTGCTCGCCCCTTAGGCAACGACTGAGGCCCGCAGGCGCGGGCAGGAGTAGACGATGGCGTCGGTGACACAGACCTTGGCGCTGATGCAGAACGCGCTGAAGGTCATTTTCGGGAAGAGCCTCCACAAGGACATCGTGGACGACCACGAGTTCATGTCGCTCTTCCAGGCCGAGATGAACATCAAGACCGAGGACACGACCGGCGGCCGGTACGTCGAGCAGGGCCACTGGAAGACGCTCCCGGCCGGCGCCGGCTGGCGTGCGGACGGCGAGTATCTGCCGGAGGCGGGCGTCGCGTCGTTCATGAACAGCCGCCTCTACCTGCGGAAGATGCTCTTCACCCTCCAGATGTCCGGGGACACGATGCGCCGCGTGCAGTCCGACGAAGGCGCGTTCCTCGACTACATGGAGGAGGCGAAGCCCGCCCTGATCGAGCGGGTGAACAGCCAGCTCGACCTGGCCTACATCGGCACCGGCGCGGGCATCAAGGCCCGGATCGGCAGCTCGGTGACGGACAACCACGACGGGACGTACACGTTCGTGGTCGAGCACCACTCCGGCGTCACGGGCTACACCGATGCGTGGCTGGCCTTCCTCGAAGGCGAGAACATCGTCTTCTCGAGCACGGCCGCCTTCACGGCGCTCCGCAACGCCGGCACCGGGCAGTACGCCGTGGTCACGGCCCTGGACGAGGACGCGAGCACGGTCACCGTCTCGTGCAACGGCGCGCTCGGAAGCGCCATCGCCAAGGGCGACTACATCGCCGAGGGTGACGGCGCCGGGTACGGCGCGTTCGACACCAGCGGCAACCCGCGCTCGCTGGCGGGTGTGCTGGCCGGCGACGACGACGGCGGGATCGTCGAGGTCTACAACAACATCGACCGCTCGGACAAGACGAACCGGCTGTGGCGCTCGATCGTCATCGACGCCGTGGCTGAGGGCTATCCCAACGGCCTGACCGAGGACCTGCTGGACCTCGCGATGCGCCGGGGCCTGATCCGCGGCGCGGCCAAGACGAGCGCGATCCTCACCTCGCACTCGCAGACCACGCGCTACTGGCGCTCGCTCAAGGGCGACCAGCGGTTCGTGAACCCGCAGGGCAACTTCGCGGGCGGCAAGGGGAAGCTGAAGATCATCATCGGCGACTCCACCTACGACCTCCGCGTGGCGCGCAAGCTCCCGCCCGAGGTCTGCTTCGGCATCCAGGCCGACACCTGGGCGCGGCTCACCCTCGGGGAGCTGACGTGGGACGACCTCACCGGCTCCATCTGGAAGCAGGTCACGGACTCGACCGGCGTGAAGGACGAGTTCAGAGCGAATGGATTTCTATACGAACAGCTCTACTGTCACGCCCCCCGCCGGAATTGGCGGCTGGACGGGCTCGCGCCGGCCGAGACGCCGGTCGGCAGCTAGACGACGGACGACCTAGGCGCGTCGTGCATCGACTGATTGAGACGCAGGCTACTGCGACCCCGGCTGTAGAGCCGGGGCCGCAGGCCCGCCGTCGGAAGTCTGATCGTGAACGTCTCGCCGAAAAGGAGAGATATCGCCGCTTCATGTTGTGGCTCAAGGAAGAAGCGACTGAGGACGAGGTCCGCGCCTACAGAGAGAAGCGCAGAATCAGAAGCAAGCTCTACGCGGAGTCACATCGAGCAGAGCGCGCAGCGTATCGGCGTGCACACCGAGAAGAGCACAACAGCAAGGCGCGGGAGTACGCAAAACGCCCCGAAGTGCGTGAGCGCAACCGCCAGAAGAACCGGCTCACGAATCCCGTGAATGGCGACAAGCGGCGTGCGAGGATGTTCCTGACGATGGCGGTCCGTTTCGGATACGTGGACAAGCCTGATCGCTGCGAGGATTGTGGGACGGCTGTCCCGTATTCGCATCTCCACGGTCACCACTGGCACGGCTATAGCCGGGAGCACGTACTAGACGTTCGGTGGGTCTGTCCCTCCTGTCATGCGGTACGGCACACGGAGGCTCGGAATGCGGCGGTTGATTGACCTGCCCGGCCAACTGCGGGAGCCGAGCGACGACCTGCTCGGGCGTTTGCGCGCCATCGACCCGCTCGCCGAGGTGGTGTACGTCGGCAACGGGCGCTGGTGGCTCGGACGGGTGAAGACGGATTCGGCGCGGTGTGCGGCGGGACGGCGGATGCTCGCCGGCCTCATGGCCGACACCGAGCCGCTCCCGCTGGGACGTGTCGAGCGGGAAGCGGCACTCCGCCAGCGGGAAGCCTCGCTGCTGCAGGCGCGGCTGATGAGTCAGGGCTTCAGCCTGACGTCGGAGATCGTGGCGCATGAGGCCGATGATCGGCTCGTCGAGGAACTGCGACGAGCGAAGTATGTAGAGCAGCACAGCAAGCCCAGCGACTTCGCGACGCCAGAGAGCGCGCGGGCGCTGTGGCTGCGGCTCGGCCTGAATCCCGAAGCCGCAGCGGAGGAAGAAGCGCGGCGCGACCGCATCCGGGAGAACAAGGTGCGCGAACGCGACCTCGCCAAGTGGCTGTGGAGCAGAAGTCCGCTCGCGCGCGCCAATCCGGCTCCCGTGACGGTCGCTGCCAACATCACACAGGGGATCGCATGAGCACGATTCGACCGGGCCGACGGATGCTGTCGGAGGCGGAGTTGCAGGACCAGCGACGGAAGGGCGTGGGCACCAACGCCGCGCAGTTCCGGCTGGGGGAACGGGTGACGGGGATCCCGCCCAAGAGCAAGCCGGTGGGGGCCACGACGTATGCGACGGCCGCCATCGAGCACGCGGACGACAAGGACGCCCCGCCGCCGCGGATGCCGAAGGACACGGGCACGGCTGCCCCCGCAGCCGAGCGGCCGGCCGTGAAGCCGAAGGTGCGGGTCAAGCGGAAGGGAACGCCGTAGCGCATGGGCACACTGGTCGTGGGGGACCTGCTGAACGCGGCGCGCGACTGTTCGCCGCAGTTCGACACACGGCGCCACCCCGACCGCGTGCTGCTCCGTTTCCTCTCCCGCTACCAGCGCGACCTCATCGACCGGCTGCTCCGGCTCGACCCCTCGCAGCTCGTCACCACGCAGAGCTACCCGCTGCCGCTGGCGAACTTCACCGCGGGCATCGCCATCCCGGCCTACCACTACCCGTTCGGCGCGGAAGTCGTGTCCGGCCATGTGGGGGCGCACCCGCATCCCGTGAACCTCGTGCCGTGGACCGATCACACGCGCTACCGCCATGCCGTCTACCTGCTGAGCAACACGCTGTTCCTCTGCGGGAAGTCGGCCGACTGGGAGCGGTTCATTTCGCTGACGTGGATCTACGTCCCCGAAGTGGCGGACCTCGACACGAGTTCGCAGACGGCGCTGACCCAGACGCTGACGGCGCTGCCGGACTCGGCGGAGCCCGCGCTGGTGGCCTACCTCGCCATGAAGATGGCCATGCGTGGCGGAGCCGATCCGGGCCAGACGCCGCCTGATCCCGCCTCCCTGGCGGGCGACTGGAAGCTCGAGGAGAGCCGCTTCTTCGACCAGGTGGGTCGGAACACACAGGCCGTGACATCGATCATCCGCGAGGTGATGTAGCATGGCGTCCACCAGTGATCTGTTCGCCCAGGCCCTCGCGCAGTTCACCCGCGGCGGCGGCACGCCGAGTTCGCTGAACGCACTGGCGAGCTACGACCCGAGCGCGGCACTCAACACCTACGCGCAGGGCGCCTACAACACCTTCAACCAGGGCTTCCAGCAGAACCTGACGGCCCTGAAAGGGCAGGCGGCGGGCGCGGGGCGCTTGAAGACCGGCTTCTACGATCAGGATGTCGGCACCTTGGCCAAGGGCATGGCGTCGCAGGAGCAGAACGCCATCGCGGGCCAGGCGATGAACGCTGCAGGCTTGCAGGAGAGCGCGCTGGGCACGGCGACGGGGTACGCGGAGGACGAGCAGAACCGCTACCTCGACCTGCTCAGTGGCCAGCTCGACCGCGAGCAGGCGCGGAAGAATCAGGTGAGCGAGCAGCAGGGCAGCCTGATGAGCGGCATCGGCAGCATCCTCGGAACCGGGGCGGGACTCCTGTTGTCGTCCGAGCGCTTCAAGGACGACGTGGAGCCGCTGGACAACGCGAGCGACCGCCTGGCGGCTATTCCCGGACGGCGCTTCACCTACAAGGGCGACGACCAGCCACAAGTCGGCGTGATGGCCGAGGATGTGGACCGCGCGATGCCCGAAGCGGCGGTGCATGACGACAGCGGCAGACCGGCCGGCGTCGATTACCTGAAGCTCGTGCCGCTCCTGATCGAAGCCTCGCGTGAGCAGGGCGATGAGATCGCGCGGCTCAAGGCGGCGCTGCGGCAGGGCCAGCCGACCGAACCGGCGATGCCGCGCTCCTACCAACCCGCGGAGGTCATGTGAGCAACCCGTTCGCGCCTCAGGTGGCCCCGACGACGGGCACCTCGCCCCTCTCCAGTTTCGCGCAGGGCTTTGCGCAGGGTGCGGGAGCGGGTGGCACGAAGCGCCGGAAGGCGAAGCGGCGCACATCGAAGGACGCGCCGAGCGCCGGAGCCAAGCAACCGACGACGAAGGCCGCTCCGCAGTCCGCGGCGTTCACTGGCACGCTCAGCACCCTGCGGAATCCGTACTGAGCTATGCCCTCGCGCTGGGGTCCTGGGGTCCTCCCGGAGCCGAATTACAACTTCGCCAACGCATTGGCGGGGCTGCAGAGCGGCTACGGCTTCGGCTCCGACATCCTGGCCCAGCGCCGGCAGCGGCAGCGCGAGCAGGAGGAGTGGCAGGAACATGAAGAGGACCGCAACCGCTACCTGACGCAGCTCCGCGCGGGTGAGGAGGCGCAGCCGGGTGCGATGCCCTTGGCCAGCTTCCTGCAGGATCCCGCCTACAAGAAGGAAGTCGATGTTGCGGCGACCAAGGCGCAGCCTGCGAGTGCGGGCGGACGCCTGGTGTTCGCGCCGCACTTCGCGCGTGACCTCTACCAGGAGCCGACCTCCGGCGCCGTGGTGAGCCGAGGCGCGGCGCGGGAGCAGTTGCTCGGCGATTATCTCGGCCGGCAGATGCCGATCTGGCAGGCGCGCGGACAGATCGAGCAGGGGAAAGAGGACGCCGCGCTGAAACGAGTCATGCTCCAGCAGAGTGGCGCGGCGGCGCGGACGGCCGCGCAGCAAGCGGGGGCGACCTCACGCGCCGGGATGCCGGCACGGCCTCGCGCGGCGGCTGGCGGTACGGGACGCGCGGGCGCTGGTGCGGCGCGCATAGATCCCCGGGTGGCCGCCTTGGCGGCCCACGCGCGCCTCACGCAACAGCGGCGCCAGGCGCTCGAAGCGTCACCCGCCGCGGCGGAGAAGGATCCGGGCCATGCCCAGTGGCTCATCGACATCGCGGCGGCACGCACCGCCGACGACAGCGCGCAGGCGCGGTACAACCGGATGCTGCAAGTCGCCGCTCCGGCTCCGGGCGGTGCACCAGCCCCGATCGGCGCCGCAGGTGGCTGGGGCCATCCCTCAGCCGCTGCGGCACCGCGCACCGCGCAGCCCGCCGCGCCTGCGAAGAGTCCGCAGGACTGGGTAGACGAGGTCGCCGCCGAGCCTGGCTGGGCCAGCAAGCCGGATTCGCTCATCATCCGCGAGGCGCGGCGTCGTGAGGCGGCGAGCCGTGGCCCCCGCTGATCTGCTGCAGGACCCCCAAGATCCCTGGGCGAAGGTCACGGTGCGGCGGCAGAAGCCCGCCGCCGATCCGTGGGCCTCCGTCGCCGTGCACCGCCCGACACCGGCCACGCCACCCACAGGGCCGTCGCCCGATTGGGCCACCGCTCCCGCGAAGCTCCCGCCGATGGCCGTCGGTCCCGATGGGAAGCTGGTGGGGAGCGCACACGACACGACACCGGCTCCGCCGCCTCCAGTTCGTCAGCCGACGCTGGCGGAAGCGCTCGGAGCCCCGCGCATCCCGGCCCCTGCTCCGGTGCAGGCTGAGCCGCTGAGAATCAAGCGGCCACCTTCGGCGTACCCCGCGCCACCCATCCCGACGATGAGAGCGGCGCTCCCGAGGCAGATCACGGATCGGCGCATCGGGGCTGAGGAGGCGCTGGCGGCGGCAGGCCGTGAACCTGCACCCCCACCCTCGGCTGGTGGCCCGTACCTCGACTGGCTCGCACAGAACGTCGGTCATCCGCTGCGAAACGTGGTCCGATCCGTCGAGCGGGCGTTGGGCCGCGATGTGGCGACCAGGTTCATCGGCCAAGGGCTTCTGAAGCTTGAGGACTTGGCGGGGAACCAGCAGGGTATCGGCGTACCACAGCTCCGCAAGGTTGTTGATCTTGCCAACCGCCAGCACCAAGCCGAGCTGGCCGGGCACCCCGAGGCCGGCGCGGAGATGGCCAGGGGCGTGACCGAGTTCCTGACGGAGATGGAGATGCTCCCTGGGGCCGGCACCCCGTCGGACATCGCCCGGCTCGGCCCTCGCGTGCTGGCGGAGATGGGTGGTGGCCCCGGACGTCAGGCTGGCGTTGCGGGGGTAACCCGGGCTCTGGCTCGCGCCCCAGGCGAGATTACCGGGGCCTTGGTCGAGGATCTGCCGGGAAGTCCGCTGTCGCGCATCGGCAAGCGGGCTCTGGGTGAAGCGGCACGCTTCGGCTATGTCGAGAGTCCGGTGGCAGCGGCCCAGGAGGAGACGCCAGAGCAGGCGGTAGCCCGCCAGCGGGAGGCCGCGGCATCGGGCCTGCTCATGGGCGGTGGCGCTCAGGCAGTTGGCGAAGCGACCAGCGCTGCCCTCCGCGGGGCGGCTATGCGCGCAGCGCGCCGGAACCTACCGCCGGGGATGCCGGAACCCGTTGAGCCACGGCCAGGGCTCTCGGCGCCACCTGCCGCTGGTGGGGCGCCTGCCGCCGCAGCGCCCCCGCCTGCCCCGACCGCCCCCGAAGCCGTGGTACGGGGGCCGCACGGCACCGTGGAGCCCTGGGAGGCCGAACTGGAGCGGTACGCCCGGCGTGGCGAGCCCACGGAGCCCCTCAAGCCCGAGGAGGTGCCCAGCTTCATCCAGAGTCCCGAGGAAACCGCTCGCCTTCAGGCGGAGGCCGATGCCGCCGAGGAAGCCCGCCAGGCGGCCATGCCGAGGCCCGTTCCCCACGCTCCGACGGCCGCTGAGGCGCTGGAGGCGCTCGAGCGGACGGGGGTGCCGGTCACGCCCGAGATTCGGGCCGCGGTAGAGAAAGCCGCCGCTTCTTCCGGTGGAGTGCCAGGTGGCACGCGCGGCATAGCCACACCACCCGAAGCGGCTTTGAGTAGTCCGAGTGGTGCATCTGGGACTCTGGGTCCCCGCAGTCCCGACATGGCCGCCGACGAAGCTTCCCGCGCCGCAGGTATACCCCCGCGTAGGAGCGGCAGGTATCCCGGCGCCGCTGTTCCTCCGTCATCGGATGTGTCCGGCGAAACTCCCGCATCCATGCCGCGTGGCACCGAAGGCAGTAGCGCCCACTCTGGGATCGAGGTTCCCGGTGGCAGTGGCAGCAGAGGCGCAGTTGCACGGCAACAAATCTATCCGCAGGGTGGGATACGTGCAACACCTCCCGCCGCTGCCCCGATTCCCGGCGAGCGCATCCGCGGCCCGGTCGTCACCGCGGCCGGGGGCCGCTTCTACGGCAAGAGCCATCGGGAAGCGGCCGAGAAGGCGATGCGGGCCCTCAGCTACACCGGAGATCCCGAAGCCTTCATCGCCAACGCGGAGGCGCAGGGGCGGTTCGAAACCACGACCGATCGGATCGTGAAGCGCGACGAGGGGATGCGGATCGGGAAGGCCAACAAGCAGGTGCGCCCCGAGGCGATGGGGAACACGGAGCTGCACTCTGCCGATCTGTTGCCCGAGCCGCGCAAGCCGCGGGTGAAGAAGCAGGACTTCTCCGCCCAGACCCCGCCCGAGCTGGTGAAGAAGTGGGGGAAGAAGCCCACGGAGGAAGCGGTCTCGACTTGGAAGACGCTGCAGGACCGCTCGGAGCAGCAGCAGATCCAGGTGGAGGCCGCTAGGCGCTCCACGAACAACCGCGTGCGGGCGATGGGCCGGCTCGCGGCCTCCGGCTTCGCCCGCGACCAAGCGCTGATTTACGAGGTTGAGCAGGTGCTGCGCGCGCGCGGCCTCGACCCGGATCAGATGTGGCGCGAACGCGGCGAGGCGAAGGCGGCACGGGATGCGGAGGCTCACCGAGCCCTCGAAGAGACGCTGGGGCATGAGGTGTGGGAGAAGGGCGCGCCCTACGGCGGTGAAGAGCGCCCCGAAAGACAGATGACGAAGCAGCAGCTCCGCAGCGCGATCACGATGGCGGAACTCAACCGCGATCTCGGACGGGAGTGGAATGCTGCTCGCCAACTTGAACTCGCGGACATGAAACAGGAGTGGGCCAGGCGCTACGGCCGAGAGTGGCGTGGTGTCTCTGAGAAGGGCAAGCCCTACGGCGCTCCCTCCGCGCCGATCTGGCTGCCCAGCCAGGGCCGCGGTGGCGTGAACCTGCGGCTCGAGGACGACGCTTCCCTGCGCGGACTGGAGAACGCGCTGAACAACGCGCTGGCGAAGACACCGCCGGATGCCATCCCGTCCTCTTACTACGAGGACCAGAAGGTCATCGCGGCGGAGTGGCAGCGGCGACGGGGCGGTGGGGCGGTGATGGAGCGTCAGGCTCCCTACGCCGAGACGGTCTCGCAGGGCAACCTGTTCGGCGGGGAAGATGTCGCCAAGGAGCCGGTCACCCTTCGGCGAGGGAAAGAGCAGCTCGATCTGCTCGCCACCGATGAAGCGAAGGCTGAGGTCGCCCGCAAGCTCAAGCCCGGCGAAGTCACGCCGACTCGCTTGGGAATGAACGTCGGCGAAGAAGAGCCGCCCGAACTGCCGGGCGAGACGCCGCTGACGCTGCTGGAGGAGGGCGCACCGTATGGTGGCAAGCCGGGCGGAATGCTGCACGGCGGGCTGATGACAGAGCAGGGCTGGACCCGCGACACGCAGCGCGGCGGTGGCGTCGTAGAACTGGCCGCGATGTCGGATGCGGAACTGATGCGCAACCTTGAGAATCTCCGTGCCGGGAAGCCGTACAAGGTGCGCGGCAACATCCGGACGTTCAAGCCCTACTGGATCGAGGCGCGGTTCCGGGGACTCGTGGACGAGGAACTCCAGCCGACGGCCCCGCAGTCGCTGGATGCCGCCAAGACCGCACGCCTCAAAGCCAAAGCGCAGAAGGCGCTGGATGAAGTGAATCGCGGTGGCGTCTCGGAGGAGGGGAAGCCCTACGGGGCAGCGGCCATCCCCAACCCTCTCGCCATCGGCAGTGGCAAGTTCTACTCCCGCGTGACGCGCGCCGTGGAACAGGCGAAGCTCACCAAGGCTACAGGGGCGGAGTGGGACCGCTACCTCGGCAAACAGCCGATGAACCAGGACGAGTACGCGCGCACGCTCCAGCCATTCCTCCGAGAGAATGCGGAGCAGAAGCTGACGCGGGCCGATGTGCTAGCGGCGGCTCAGCAACACGCGATTCAGCTAGAGGAAACGCAGTTCGGCGGCACGGAGCCAGTGAACCTGAAGGCTCTACAGCGCGCGGCCGAGTCTGGGCGGAGCGGCCTGTTTTGGGCCTCGCGGGAGTTCCACAGGAACGCCGCAACCTTGGGGATCACGCAGACGCAATCGGCCAACATGGCGCATCACCTCGTCGCTGGAGACCTGCCCGTCTCGTCGGTGCCGAGTCAACTCCGAAGCGCGGCGCAGAGCCTCACGGACGCTGCGCGAGAGGCGCAGGAGTCCGATCGCGCACTCTCCCAGGCCGCGACCGGGTGGAGCAAGCCCAAGTTCTCCAGCTACACCGAGCCCGGCGGCACGAACTACCGGGAGATCGTGGTGCAACTCGGAGGCGCCAGCGAGAAGCTGACGTACCCCGAGCCGCTTACCGAACTGCCGGAGGGCTACGACCTCATTCACGACGCGAGCCAGCCGCCAGAGCGGCAATGGGGCATCACACCGCCCGGACAGATTCACGCACGTCCGTGGGCCGGAAGGCACGGTAGCCGGGAAGCGGCCCGCGCCGCCGCGCTGACGCAACTGAACGAAGAGCGCAACCAGACAGCGGCCGACGAGTGGCGATCCCGAAACCGGGGGTACGAGTCTCCGCACTGGCCCGACACGCCGAACGCGCTGGCGCACGTCCGGCTTTCGGATCGTGTCGGCCCCAACGGAGAGAAGACGCTGTTCGTTGAGGAGATTCAGAGCGACTGGCATCAAGCGGGGCGGGAGAAGGGGTACAAGGACCCCGCGCGGTTGGCCGCGCTGCGGCAAGAGTATGATGCGCTAAGCCGCGCGCCACACGAACAGGCGACCGCCGCGCGCCAGCGTCAGAGTGAAATCACAGATGAAATGAACGCGCTGCATGACCGCGCGGTTCCCGACGCGCCGTTCAAGCGCACCGAGGACTGGGCAGGACTCGCGTGGCGGCGGATCGTGGACGAGGCGGTTCACGGCGGCTACGACCGCATCGCGTGGACGACGGGGGCGCAGCAGGCCAAGCGGTACGACCTGAGCCGTCAAGCCGACAAGATCGAAGCCCTGCATCGCCCCGATGGCAGGTTCGACCTGATGGTGTTCCCGGTCGGCGAACGAGGCTACAGAGACATCACGGGTCTCTCGGCCGACAAGTTGGCCGCCACCGTGGGGAAGGACTTGGCTGAGAAGATCACCGCACAGGCACAGCAGGGTGGCCCGGAGTCGGGGTGGCGCACCTACGCGGGGCTGGACCTTCAGGTTGGTGGCGGTGGGATGCGGGCCTTCTACGACCAGATGCTGCCGGGGGTCATCAAGTCCTGGGCGAAGAAGCGCGGGATGCCGGTGGACATCGAGTCAGTAGACCTCGGCTTTGCCGGAGCCAAAGGCGGCGGCCTCTGGCGCATCTTCGACCCGCGAGACGGTCGGGTACTGGAGACGGTCGCATCGGAAGCCGCGGCCCGTACCATCACTTCAGGGACGGCATTCGATTACGAGGAGGCGCAGCCGAACGTCCAGGCTCCGTCCATTCGCATCACACCAGAGATGGCGCAGACGGTGCGGACTGGCGGTCAGGAAGTCGCATCCCCCACGACCCCCTACGGCGCTACTGCGGGAAAACTCGCCCCCGCCGCCGCGTACACGCCGCCCGTCGCTGGCACCGCCGAAGCGCAGCAGATGGAACTGGTGTTCGGGGACGCCGCCGCACATGAGCAGGCCGCGAAGCTGGGCCTCCAGGCCAACCGCGTCCCGACGCTGGATGCGCGGTTGAGTGTGATGCCCCCGGAGTCGAAGACGGCGGTGACCATCGCCGGGAAGCGGGCGGCGAACGCGGAGGACATCGCGCTCGTCGTGCGGCCCATCCGCAGCCCGTTCGTGGAGACGTTCGGCGTGCTGCTGGTCGGGCCGAACGGCGAGCCCGTCTCGGTGGACGCGATGATGAGCGGCGCCATCAACTACGTCCAGGTGGATGTCGAGAAGCTCGCCGACACCATCGCGGAGCGCGTGAAGGCGACGGGCGCGGTGAAGGCCGCGCCGTTCCACAACCATCCCTCGGGTAACGCCACACCGTCCCGGCCCGAAGACACGGGGCTGACGGAAGCGCTCGGGGCGGCGCTCAAGCGGCGCGGTGTCAACGTCGAGCTGGAGCACCACATCATCAATCACCAGACGGTGAGCGTGATTCGGCTGGACGCGAAGGGCAAAGCCGTCGTGGAGGAGAACCTGCCCATCACACCACCGGCCGGCGAGCCGGTGCCCGACTGGACCCAGGTGCAGGGGCCCGAACTCACCACGCCCGGGGCCGTCGTCGCGGCCGTGGGCCATGTCGCGGATCACGAGATTCTCGCCGTCTACCGGAACACGCACGGGATGGCGGTGGCGCTGTCGCCCCACCGTGCCAGCGCCCGGGACGACATCGGTACTTGGCTGCCGAAGGAAATGCGCGAGGTCGGGGCGGCGAAAGCCATCCTGGTCACGCCCGGCAATGACCGCGCGCTGTGGCTCGGCCTGGCGACCGACAGTCGCGTGCATGATCTCGGCGTGTTGGACGTCATCGGTCTCGATCACAGGAGCGGTGTCTATGACTCGGCTGCGGCCCGGGGTCTTATTTCCCGACGTACCGATCCCTTCGAGCGCGTCTCCCGCGCCGCCGGAGGCGAAGCCACACGGCCTGGACTGCGGGCCGGGAGCGCCCTACGGGAGCCAACAGCCCCCTACGGGGAACCTGTTCCGTCTGGACGGGGAGCCGGAGAGCCGGTATCTGGCGCTGGCGCAGGACTCTTCGGAGGCGTCCCCGAAGGCGAAGACCTCGGGGACCTCGCCCGTGCCCTCGGACAGGAAACCGACCCCGCCAAGCGCCGGGAGCTGATCGAGCGCGTCGGCCGCATCTACGACGCGATGCGAGAGGGTCGCGGCCCCGCACCAGACATCAACCCGACCGACTACCTGAACGTCAATCGGATGGACCCGAAGGACCTCGACCGGCCGATCTTGGAGGATGAGGTTCGGCGCGCAGCCGAGCGGATGTATCCGGGGGGTCGTCCGGTCAAGGGCTTCAACGAGGCGCTGGCTGAGGCGCAGAAGATCGCCGCCGACCCCCGACGTCTGGCCGGTATTCCCGTGGAGCGGATGAGCGGCACGGAGCGACTGGCGGAGCGGCTGCTGGCGAGTGCGGAGATCGCGCGGCACGGCCGCCTGCTGCGCCAGTTAGCGGACCCGACGCTTCGGGATGCCGAGCGGGAATCCATCGAACAGGCGTTGGCCACGAGCGACACCCGCGTCCAGGCGCGACTCGGCCGGATCATGGCGGCGGGCACGGCACAGGGACGCGACCTGGCGTACAACCGCATCTTGGCGAACCACACCCTCGATCCGGCGGTCTGGCTCCTGCGGGCGCAGCGGGTCCGCGGCGATGTGCTCACCCCGGCGATGCGTGAGAAGATTCTCGGGATGCTGGAACGTGGCGAGATCGACCAGCTCACGCAGTATGTCTCTCAACTCCGGGAGCCGGGGACCTCGCGGAAGATCGCCCAGTACGCCAAGACCAACATGATCTCGGCACTGACCACGGTGGCGCGCATCTTCACGGGCAGCCAGTTCGACCTCTGGCTCCAGCTCGCCGGTCCGGGGCGGCTCGGAGAGCTGATGGCCGATCGCCTGGCGCGCGGACTCACGAAGGTTGAGACGCGCTCGATGCTCACGGGGATGCGCGACACGGCCATCCGCAGCGGCGCCAAGCAGCTCGTCGAGGAGTGGGGAAAGATCATCCGCGGTGAGCCGGTGACGGGGCGCTCGGATGTCTGGGGTTTGGGTGAGTTCACGAACAAGCCCGCGGAGCCGCTGCCGGGACGCATGGGGCAGATTCACTACAAGACGATGGAAGCGCTCGATGCCTACGAGCACGCCATCACGCGCACCCATATGGGGACGCACCGCCTCGGCTGGGCACCGGCCTACCAGAAATCCCTGGCGGAGCAGGCGCTGCTGCTCGCGCGGGAGTCGCTGGCGACGAAGGGCGTGCGGCCGAAGTTGAGTGACCCGGCCGTGCAGAAGAAGGCCCACGAGTTGTTCGCGCATCCGACCGACGAGATGCAGAACATCGCGATTGACGAGGCGCGCGTCGCTACCTACCTGAATCGAAACGCGGTCGCCGATGCGGTGAGCGCCTTGAAGCGCAAGCTCGCGACGGCCGAGCTGCCCGGGCACGGAGTGCCTGCCCATGCGGTCAACCTTGGGGCGCGCGCGCTCTACTTGGCCAGCGAGATGACGGTGCCCTTCGCGCAGATCAGCACGAACCTTATCGCACGCGGCTTGGAGACGACGCCGCTCGGGATGGCGACGAGCGGCGTGGCCTTGGGCCGACTGGTAGCGGCCGTGGCCCACGGGCTTCCCAAGAGCGAGGTAGAAGCCCTCCAGCGGGAGTTCACGCGGCGGGCGGGACGCCTGGCGACGGGTGCCTTACTCACCTTGCTCGGGCTCTACCTCTACTACCGCGGTCGCCTCATCGGCTACGGGCCGAAGGACGCGGGCGGCAAGCAGGCGATGAAGGACCAGGGCGCTTCGGAGTTCAGCATCAAGATCGGGGACCACTGGTGGTCGCTGAGTGCGCTCGGCCCGCTGATGATGGCCTTGGGCACGGCCGCCGCGATTGGCGAGACCTTCGATGATCCGAACCTTTCGGGCGGGAAGCGCGCGCTCGCCGCGGCGACGGGAGCCATCGGGGTCGGCGCGCGCGAGTCGCTGCTCCGCGGCCTCCAGACCGGCGCTAAGGCCATCGGCGACCCGCTCACGTCGGGCGTCCAGTGGGCGCAGAGCGCGGCCTCGGCGCTGATCCCGGCCGGCAACTTCCTCGCCAAGGTGGCCCAGGCCGCCGATCCCTGGCAGCGTCGGCCGCACAGTTTCACACAGGCCATCGAGTCCAAGGTGCCCGGCGCGCGACTGCTGGTGCCGAAGGCCACCGGCCGCTTCGGTCAGCCACTCCCCGGGACGCGGACGCTGGGCGAGGCGTTTAGCACAATCGCCAACCCGTTCCTCTGGCGACCCGATGCCACACAGGGCGATCCGGTACTGAGTGAGGTGGCGCGCGTCAAGGCATCGGTGCCAGCGCCGAAGCGCCGGAAGGGGCAGTCCGATGAGGCGTACCGCCAGATGACCGAACAGGCCGGTGAAGCGATGCTCGCCAAGGTGCGGGAGGAGATCGAGAGCGGCGAGTACCAGGGTGCGTCGCCCGAAGACCAGAAGTACTTCATCGAGCGAGAAGCGCGGGCGGGCGAGCGTGAGGTGCTGCGCGACGTAGAGACCGAAGAGCCCCAGAAGCCGAAGCATCCTCGGGTGAGTACTCACAGGAACGGGAGTGGCCGATGAAGTACGAGACGACCTATCGCGCCTGGGTGTACAGCATCGCGGCGCTGACCGACGCCGGGCGGAGAAAGTATGTGATGGTCCACCTGCACGCCTACCTCCCCGGCGAGACATCCATTGAGCTGACCGGCGAGCCGCTGGAGCATCCGCGCGGCATCCGCTGTTCGGAGGTCGTGCTGGAGCGCAGCGCGGCGTTGGGTCTGTCCATCGGGAACTTGGTGGATGTCGAGGCCCGCAGCACGCCGCCGCTGTTGAGCGAAGCCGCCCTCGCCAAGATCGAGAAGTACGGCCTCCGGCTGGACATCGGTCCCGGCTGCTCGCCGCGCGACCCCGAGAAGTTCGTGATGGTGGACAAGTACGACGAGGCGTTGAAAGCGGTCGGGCGCGAGCCCGATGTGCGCGCGGGCATGGGCGACCTGCCCTTTGAGGACGACTCGGTGCAGGAAATCTGGTGCTCGCACGCGCTCGAGCACGCCCCGATGGCTGATGTGCCTGGCATCCTCAAGGAGTGGCTGCGGGTCTTGAAACCCGGCGCGCGGCTCGTCCTCCAAGTCCCGAACTTCGATTACGTCGCCAAGTACTGGCTCACCGGCCCGGATCGGAAGTGGGCGGAGATGATGGTCTTCGGCCAGCAAGCCTACGGGCCGGGCGACTTCCACCGCTGCGCGTTCACCTCAATCAGCCTGCGAACGGACTTGGAGGCCGCGGGCTTCAAGGTGGATCGCATCGAGATGCGCTGGTCGCACAACCAGGAGACGATTCAGGCCGTGGCCAGAAAGCCGGTGGCATGAGCACGCGCCCAGACGTGGTGATCGCCACCGAAACTTGGGACGGTCTCGGGCTCGCCATGTTGATGGAAAGACAGGGGACCAACGTCCTGATGGCCTACCAGCACAAGGAGCTGGAGGACAAGAAGGACAAGGCCGCTGCCGATCAGTGCGGCGACGGCTTGGTCGAGCGGATGCCGCTGGAGCGGGCGATGAAGCTCTACACGGGCGGCGATGCGCTGTGGCAGTTCGACAACAATGCGCTCCCCGAGGAGGCCGACGCCCTGCGGAAGAAGGGCGAGACGGTGATCGGCACCTCAGCCTTCTCCGCGAAGTTGGAGAAAGACCGCGATTACGCGGCCGAACTCGCGGAGGATGTCGGGCTCGCGGTGCCGGAGACCGAAGAGTTCTCCGACACCGAGGCGGCTATCGCCTATCTCGAAAAGCATCCCGACACCGCCTACGTCTGCAAAGCCGAGGGTGGGGATGCGGACCAGACGTTCGTGCCGCTCCCGAGTGACCCCGATGCGGTGGCGAACGAGATGGTGCGGGGCTACCTCGCAGCGCTGGAAGAGGCGGACCAGAAGGATCGGGCGAAGACCTTCATCCTCCAAGAACGGATCAGCGGGGGTCTCGAGCTGAATGTCGAGGTCTGGGCGCACAAGGGGAAGGCGCTCGTCGCGTTCGTGGACTTGGAGTCGAAGCGCCGGCTGACGGGCGACCTCGGCGAGCTGGTGGGCTGCAGCCAGGATCTCGTCTTCCAGATTCCGACCACCGCGCCGCTCGTGAAGCGGGTACTCAGTCCCTACCTCAAGCGCCGCGAGTTCAAGGACTACGTCGGCTCGCTGGACGCCAACGTGATCGTGAAGGGCGGGAAGTTCTACTTCTTGGAGCATTGCTGCCGCTGGGGGTTCAATTCCACTCCCACGACCTTCTACGGGCTCGGGCGCGTCCCGATGGTCGATGCGCTCACGGCCTGGGTCAAGGGCGAGGACTGCCGCCGCGCCTTCACGCATCAGTACGCGACCTCCCTCAGCCTGTTCGCCAGCGAGCACGAGTCCGGCTTCCCTGTCATCGTGCCGCGGCAGACGCTGGAGTCGTTCTGCCCCTACGCGCTGCGGGCGGCGGAGGATGGGAGCTTTGGGATGGTCGGTGGGGGCCGGGCATGGTATTCAGTCGGAGCCCTAGTTGCCGCAGCTCCCCAAGCGCGGGCGGCGGCGAAGCGGTGCCTGGACCTGGCTGCGGGCGTGACGTACCCAAACAAGGGTTTTCGGACCGACGGCACGGACACCGATGTCTCGACGTTGCCGCTCGCGCGGCTCCGGAAACTTCAGACGATGGGCCTGCTCGGAGGGACGGTATGATCGCGAGTCTGCTTCCCCAGACCGTCACCGAGACAATCCACGAGATCCCGTGGGAGGCGTGGTGGTCGTTCTCGCTGCTGATGCTATCGGGCGTGGCCGCGATCGGCAAGATGCTCATTCTGCGGCCGACGCCGAACGGCAACGGGACCACCAAGGAGATGCTCAGTAACATCCGGAAGTTGGAGCAACATTGCGTTGTGGCCGAGCCGATGTTCCTGCGGATGGCCGAAGTGCTCGACGCCACGGCGCGCGAGTTGGATCAACGCACCCCGATCTTCCAGGGGATTGTGCGCGCGCTGGAGCGCCTCGATGACCAGTTCCGGGAGCACGACACCAGGGACACACAGACGTTCGAGGAGATCCGGCAGCGGCTCCGCGTCATCGAAACGAGCGTCCGCGGGAGGACCTCGTGAACGGCTCGTTGACCGACTCCTTCCGCAAGACGTGTCGCTATCTGTTTATCATCGAGGTCGCGGCCTCGATCGGCGGCTGGCTGCTGAACAAGGACCCCTCGCAGCTCGTGCCGATCATGTGGGTGACGCTCGGCGCGATGGGAATAGGCGAGGCGTCGAACGTCGGGAAACGCTGGACCTTCGATCCGGCTGCCGCGCAGAGTAACGTGAGTGTGCAGACCACTTCAACCACGGTCCAGCAGGGACCAGGGAGCGCAGGATGACCCCGCCCGTTGTCGCACCCGTGAAGCACTCTACCATCTTCGGCGTCGTCTACGCCTGGCTGGCGGCGCACGTCTTCAAGTACCTCCCCTCGCCCATCCTCGAGATCGTCAGCGGCCTCCTGCTGGTGGCGCTCGTCGTGCTCGTGGTGACGCTGTTGCACGGCTGGATCGCCGTCGCGGCGCTCGCCACCGCAGGGAGCCTCGCCTACGAAATGAAGCTCGACCCCAACGGGTTCTCATGGGGCGATGTCACCTGGCGGGAGGTCGGTATCGCCGTCGCAGTGGGACTCGCCGTGCTGCTCGGGTTCATCTGATGCCGCGCAGGCGCGGACGCGGTGAGGCTGTAGTCGTGCTGTCTGATGGTTCGACTGGGAAGCGGTGTGCGACCTGCCGAACCGTCTATCCAGCTACCACAGAGCATTTTGTGGCCAAGAAGAAGCTATCTCTGGGGCTCGACACCACCTGTCGAACTTGTCGTAACGCTGCCTGTCGGAAGTCGTACCACAAG
>Ga0116108_1000410_pt1 | contig 24722 bp, 19 predicted proteins | sample June2015DPH_6_15_FD_88970 | JGI IMG/M metagenome (GOLD analysis project Ga0116108, IMG submission 88970) | Peatland microbial communities from SPRUCE experiment site at the Marcell Experimental Forest, Minnesota, USA - June2015DPH_6_150 | ecosystem: Environmental > Terrestrial > Soil > Wetlands... | reverse complement strand
GCGCTGGGCTAAGTTCGGTCGCCCTCCGGGGCTGGATTCACGAAACAACTTGCGACAACGTTTACTTCATACCGAGATCCTTAAGCACTTTCGGGTTGTCCTCCCCAACCGCCAGCAGGTTGTGGCACGCGCTGCAATCGTTGGTTATCGTCTGGCCATCGGCGCTGGTGTGACTGCCGTCATGGCAGCGGAAACAGCCCGGCGAATCATTGTGCCCGAGATTATTCGGGTGCGTATTCCAGGTCACTCGCATGTCAGGGAAGATGTTGCGAAGGTAGATATTCGCCACTTCCTGGCCAGCCTGCTCCACCAGCGTGCGCCGCGTTTGATAGATCTGGGGGTAATTCGTCCGATAGAATTTGTTGAGTTCTTCCTTGATGCTCTGCTCGGCCACGTCGCGCGCGGAGTAATTCACTTTCAGAACCTCGACCGCCTTTTTCCGGATGTAGGGAAGCTCCGGGCTGATGCGCCCGTTCGACATCTGCTTGTCCACCGCGTTTTCCGGCAAGTCGAAAGCATGGGTGGGCCGGTTGTGGCAATCGACGCAATCCATGACGCGATGCTCGCCTTTGTCCAATTGTTCTTTGGTAGGCTTCGTATCGGTCGAGATGAACTCGGTGGTCTTTCCGTTTTCGTCGGTGTAATAGACGGCCGGAATGGTCTGCCGCTCGACATCGGTCGAAATGTAGCGGATGCGCTCGTTGTTGGCGAGGTGATGACCGTGGATGCCGACCGAGCCGTTCCAGTATTGTCCGCCCACTTTCAGCAGCAACACGTCTGTCTGCGGGGTATTTTTTTCGTCCTCTTTGTAGCTGGTATTTACCAGGAACTTGTCGCCGGTGAAGCGCTGCGGCCAGTGACACTGCTCACAGGTTTCGCGCGCCGGGCGGAGATATTTCACCGGCGAAGGTATGGGACGCGAATAGGTGTGGAAGGTGACCGCAAAAACCTGCCGCAGACCGGAAAGCTTCGAGCGCACAAACCAGCCTGCTCCGGGTCCGATATGGCAATCGACACATTCTACACGCGAGTGGGGAGAATTCTGATAGGCCGTGTACTCCGGATCCATCACGGTGTGACAAGTCTTCCCGCAAAAACTCGTTGAATCCATGTACTGTACGCCGCGGTACGATGCCGTCCCAATAATCAGAAGATTGAGCACGGTAGCCAGGCCTACGTATTCCAAAGTGCGCCGCACCACGGGCAACCCCAAATCGACGGTGGGGAAAACCCCCGGCATTTTGCCGCTCGCGAGCAGACTCCGTCGCCGGAGCCAGATGCCAAGTGGAATCAGCAGCAAGCCGAGTATAAAAATGCCGGGAAGGATCAGAAAGACCAGAAGGCCGATATAGGGATGCGGCGGCCCGGGCAAGAAGATTTCATAGAACCAGAAGGCGATGGTGGTAAGCGCCGTGCTCGTCGTGATCACGGCTCCCGTGAGGGTGAGGGGATTCTGCCCCAGAAAATAGATTGGCTGCAACCAGTCTCGGACGCGTTCTCGCAGATTCATGTGAAACCGCTACTCTCCTTTTTTCGTGTGCACCGGTGCGGGACACACTTTACACTTGGCCACGGACCATCCGCGGCACTGGACAATCTCCCTAATCTTGATGGCAAAACCGGCCAGGACTATTACTTCAGAGTTTTGATGTAATCCGCCAGTCCCTTAATCTCTTCCGGCTTTAATTTTTCCCCGTACTTCGGCATCTTGGGAGCCTTGCCGTTCGTGATGACAGCCACGAGATCCGATTTTTGTACGTCGGCACTCGAGAGATCGTGTCCGGCCACTTTCTTTCCGTCGGCGCCGTGGCACATGGCACATTTCGCCTTGTAAAGGTCCGCGCTTTGCGCATGCGCTGCTAGGGGAAGGGCGAGAACAACAGCCAATGCTGTTGCGAAAGTAAACACGGGAAAGCCAGCTCTCTTCATTTCTACGCTCCATTTGAGTTTTGTTGTTGAACATCACAACGACAATACATCAAACTGCAATACTGAGCTTTTTGAGAGGGGAGGTTCTGTGATCCCGGTCACACGTGCTTGTAATCCCAATGTTCTCCGGGTTTTGTGGCCGGGCGAGGGCACCCGGCTCTCCATTTAAGTTTCCTCAAAGTGCGCTTCGATTTCCTCCAGCGTCTTCCCTTTTGTTTCCGGTAGAAACACTGCGGCCGTGATCAGGTAGATTACGGTACACGCGGCAAAGCCAAAAAACACAGTCGCGTATCCGTACTTGCCGACGGTCGGCAGGAACACGGCAGCAATCGTTGTCGAAACTGCCTGGTTGATGAGCAAGGCAATGCTCATGCCGTTGGAGCGGATCCGGGTCGGCATCAACTCCGAAAGCGCCAGCCACACGCAAACGCCGGGACCGATCGCGAAAAACGCCATGAAGACAAAAAGACTGATCGCCACCAGCCAACCATTGTGAGTGCTCGGCACAGGAGTAATTAGCGCGTCATCGATTCTTAGCGGAGCTTGGCGCGCCGCCTCGAGATTGCTGAACGGATTCGAAAAAAACGCGACTACTCTATTGGCGGGCACGCAGCTTTCGCGTGTAATCTCAATCGGCGTGGCGGACTGGTCGTCGGAACGGGCAACTTTGGTGGCGGTGCGAAAATCTCCATACGAATAAATAACGACCAGAGATGTGGGCCGGTTGCTAAGCGCTTTGCCAGCATCTCCGCTGGCCGCGAGGAGCACATCTGCAGCCTTATCGTCGTACAGCAATGTGACCCTCTGTTGGGCGTCGACCTCGCCATTAACTATGGACTGAACCGCGTCCCGAGAATCCACGCGCAGCTTTTCTGTCCGGCGAAACAGCATGCCGGTACAGAGGAGCGAGGCGATGATCCCGGCGCTGCCTACGGACAGCAGGAACTTACGTCCCTTACGGTCCACCAGCAGCACGCCGCCGATGGTCATCAGGAAATTCACGATCGTGAAAAGAACGTAGCCCCAATGAGCTTGTATATCGGAAAGACCGGCCTGGAGGAGAATGTTGGTGTTGTAGCCAATGATGGAGTTGACGCCGGTGGCCTGGTTGCAAGCGAGAATCACACAGGCCAATACAAAGGGAATCACATATTTGCGGCGCAAGAGCGATTCTTTTATTTGCGCTCCGGCGGCCTGGGCGCCGGTTTTCGCTTTCTCGGCTGCGGCAGCTTGTGCCATTTCCGCCAACTCGACTTGGGCTTGTTCGTCCGTGCGAGAGCGGAGAAGCGCAGCATAAGCAGCAGCCCTTTCCCCGCGGCGAAACAGCCAGCGCGGAGATTCCGAGACCATCAGGCTGCCGATTACGAACAGGATGCCGGGTGGCAGCGAAACCCAGAAAATGCTGCGCCAAGCCGTGTCTTTGAAGGCGAAGAGCTTCGCAGGGTCGCCCAGCCTCGCCACCTCTTCGACGCGAAAACTGAAATACATGCCCACCACGGCCGCGGTCACAATCCCGAGTGTCAACAGCCATTGGAAGATACCCGTCCCCTTGCCGCGGTTCGCCGCGGCCAGGCACTCCGCCAGATAAAGCGGGACGACTACGCCGATCAGGCCGGCGCTGATGCCCTGCAAGAGGCGGCCAAGAACCAACGAGTCATAGCCGTGCGAGAGCGCAATGATGGGAATGCTGCCCACGAACAGCAACCCGCTAAGCATCATCAGCGGCTTGCGCCCGATCCAGTCCGCCAGCGCACCAGCAAACAGGGTTGAGATCACGCTGCCGAGAAGTACAGCCGCAACCACGATGGAGAGTTGGCTCGCATTCAACCCGGAGGTGGCCTCCAGATAAGGCAAAGCCCCCGCAATAATGCCGACATCGACGCCATACAGCAATCCGCCCAATCCCGCTACAAACAGGAGGAAGCGGTTGTAGCCAGCTTTTTGGTCGTGCGCCACAGTGGCAACCTTTCGCCTTTCGCGGGAGAGGGTAGAAATTCATTTCTTCGAGATGTTATTAGCAGCCTGGGGTAAAACTCCAGCGCCCGCAGCGCCTAAAGGCGCATTCATGCCACGACAGTTACGGTATGCCTGAAGGCATACCCTGATACGAATTGCACTGACACGAATCGCACTGATACAAGTCGCAGTTGCGGCCACCGGTTGTTAAGGCCCGTGTCCGCTCCTGAGGGCCTGATAGGCGGCTCCCCACATCGACGCATCTTCATTCACGACGACCGATAGCGGAATGCGTGCCAGTACTGGCGCCAGGTTGCTCGAGCCACAAAAGGATTTGAAAAAAGCACCGTCTTGCAGTTTCGGCAGAATCTTTACCGCGATGCCTCCCGCCACGTAGATACCGCCAAGGGCCAGAGTCTGCAAGGCAAAATTCCCCGTCACCGCACCGAAGATTTCAGTCCAGAACCCCAATGTTTCCACGCAAACGGCGCAAGATTGTGCCAACCCCCGCTGCGTAATTTCACTGGCTGCATTCCCCTCCGGAGATTCGAACGAGGCGTGGAGCACGGAAGGGTGCAAGAATTCGTGAATCCGACGGAAACCTCGGCCCGAGACAATCTGCTCGCAGGACACGTGCGGCAAATGCACTCGCAGATGACTGAGGAGTTGAAGCTCACGCTCCGTTCGCGGCGCAAAATCCGCTTGTCCGCCTTCGGACTGCGCCACTTGATATTTGTCGCCATCCCAGAAGAGGATGGCCTCGCCCAGACCGGTTCCCGCCGCAATCACGGCTCGGGTCGCGTGATGCACGGGGGCTCCTCGATTCAGGGCAACCAAGTCGTTTGCCGGGAGCCTTTCCAGACTCAATGCAGTGGCTGTAAGGTCATTCAGTAAACATATGTTTTTCAGGTTCAGCTTCCGGGTAAGCGCCGAGATATCCACAACCCAAGGCAGATTTTCAGAGTAGTGGCGCCCCTCCGCAACTACGCCCGCCACCCCGAACCCAGCGGCGTCAATGGTAGAGTCGGGCCGATTCGCGTTGGCATTGTTATTGTTATTGTTATTTTCTTCATGTGCGGCGACGGTGACTTCATGGGCTGCGGCTGCTTGTTCGAGGAAGTCGTCAACCAGATCTTCAAATCCGGCATAGTCGCCGGTCGCGAGACGGCGCTGAAAGACGGAATGAAGGGCGAGCCCTTGTTGCCGGAACAAGCCCAGATTGCACTTTGTGCCTCCAACGTCTCCGGCGAGAATCATTGTTCTCCGTTCATTGTTTTCCGATCAGTCTCCTGCTCCCCCACAAGTCATCGGACCAGCCAAGATCCAAACGAGCCGAATGACGTGCGCTCGCAACCATAAGAATAAAGAAGAGATGAATCTTATCAGAGACGAATAGGAAACATCGGGGCAGAACAAATGATCAAGATAACGAAAATGATAGAGATAAGGATAAAGAACGACTGGGCCGGGACTCAACCCTAGTCATCGGTTTAAGGGCATCTCCAGTTAACGGGTGCTGATTTAGAACGGAAAACCCGATTCAGGTTTCCCGCAGAGGGAATTTGGCGGGGAAACCCCTGCAAGCAACTCGTAACCTCAACCAGCAGCAAGACCCGAAGCGGAACCGTGGTGGCAGCGTAAGTGCAATCGAGTAGGCAGTCACGGCAATAATTTGAAAGTTCTAAAACAACCTCGCTAATTGGGGCTAGCGAAGCTTCACTCGAAGGGAAACGCACATCCATGCAACCGGCCTTATCGGCGAGACCACCAGTCAGAGAACAGAAGATGCAAGGGTTGGCGGCGGCTCAGGAATTTTCCGCGCACTGGTTTGCGGCCTACATCAATTCGCATCATGAAAAACGCGTGGCCTCGTACTTTGGCGAGCGCCAGATTGAATCGTTCTTGCCGCTTTATGCCACGCGCCATCGCTGGAAGAATCGTTGCGAGATGGATCTCGAGCTGCCCCTTTTTCCCAATTACGTGTTCGTGCACATCGATCCGCGGGAGCGCGGGCGCGTGCTCGAAGTGCCGGGGGTGCTGTCGCTGGTCGGTTTTGGACGAAACCTCGCACCCCTCCCCGATTTTGAAATCGAAGCGCTCCGCTCTGGCCTCGGACGACGGAATATAGAGCCCTACGCTTATCTCGTCCTGGGGGAGCGTGTCCGCATCAAGGCCGGCGCCATGATTGGAATGGAGGGCGTTCTGGTCCGCAAGAAAAATAACCTTCGAGTGGTGCTCGCGCTCGATGCGATCATGCAGTGTGTGGCGGTAGAGGTCGATGCCGACGATTTGGTACCCGTGTCTAAGGCCCCCTGCCGCGCCATGCTGGCAACCAACTTCGCCGGTCAAAGTCAACCGAACCCGCAAACCGATCTGCACCGGCCGCTGTAAGAGGTGCTTTTCCTGAACAAATTCGGGTGGCATCTTTGTCAACCTGTAGCGGTTGCTCTGCTGGCCGGTTGTTCGCTGAACGCGAGCCGGGCATCCGATCTCGAAACTATCGGACCATGTATTCATACGAGTATCGGCCAAGAGGGAAAACACGGTCACGCGAACGACAGTCATTCTAGCGACAGACAGGCCAACGATGGTCATGCCAACGACAGTCATGGGACAGAACCGTCCGAAGCGAGTCCAGCCCAACAAAATCGACAGAGGTCGGGAATCGCAGCCGGTCTCTGTCCGGCGCACCTTGCGCAAGACCTGTTTTTGGATCAGAAAGCCATCTGGACCAGTCCGCTGCATCTGCGGTCCTCGGATAAAAACTGGCTCGTCCCCTTTGGACTTGTCACGATCGGCTTGGTGGCGACTGACAACGACATGATGCGGCATTTCGGAAGGGCTCCCATCGCTCACAGCGACAGTTTCAGCAATTACGGCATCGCGGCCATGATCGCGGGCGCTGGCAGCTTGTACCTGCGCGGGGCAATCACCAACGACGATCACAGCCGCGAGACGGGCCTGCTGGCGGGTGAAGCGGCAGTGAACAGCACAATCGTGGCGGAGATGATGAAGCTCGCTTTCCAGAGACCGCGTCCCAACGCCCAGAACGCCGGCGACTTCGGAGCTGGAGGAGCCTCGTTTCCCTCGGAACATGCGCTCGCCGCATGGTCGATCGCGAGCGTCATCGCTCAGGAATATCCCGGACCGTTAACCAAACTACTGGCATATGGCGCAGCCTCCGGAATCAGCTTGGCGCGGGTTGCGGCCCGGGAACACTTCCCTTCCGACGTGGTCGTAGGCAGCGCTCTCGGCTATCTCATCGGCCACTATGTTTATCGGGCGCATCACGACCCCGACTTGCCGGGTGCGAACCTGGGGACCTTCGAAAAAGACTCGGAAGAGAAAGCGCCTTCGGGTCCGCGTGCCCCGGCCGAACTCGGATCGCCCTCGGTTCCGCTGGACTCCTGGGTTTATGCCGCGTTCGACCGCCTGTATGCATTGGGGTATGCACCGAGTGCGTACGGCGATATGCGGCCCTGGACGCGCATGGAGTGCGCCCGGATCATCGCGGCCGCCGGCGACGATCTGCATATCGATGATCTACGTATCAATGATCTGCATAGCAATGATCTGCGCGGCGACGGCCTGCGCATCGACGACCGGAACCGTAGCGACCTGCACGCCGCCCTGGGCAATCACGGCGCCCCTCCATCGGAGGCTTACCAGATCTATGCGGCGCTCGCTGCCGAGTTTCGGAACGATCTCGGGCGCAGCAACGGCTCCGGGACCTCCGAGGTTCGGGTGGAAAGCGTCTATACGCGTTATCTCGGCATCGCCGGCACGCCGCTTGACGACGGTTATCACTTTGGCCAGACCCTGATCAACGACTACGGCCGTCTCTATGGCTCGGGCTCGAACGTGCTAAGCGGGGCTTCCGCATCGGGATCGGCAGGGCCGGTGGCATTCTACGTGCGGGGCGAGTATCAGCACGCGGCGGCTCTCCCAGCCTACAGTCAGGCGGTGCAGCAGATGATTGGCACGATCGACGTGACGCCGCCACAGGATCCGATTCATACGACGGTCATCGATCAGTTTCATCTTCTGGATGCATACCTCGCGTGGAACTTCAAGACCATCCAGATCTCAGCCGGCCGGCAGAGTCTGTGGTGGGGACCGGGCGCGGGCGGCGCGCCGAACTTGAGCGACAACGCGCAACCCCTGGACATGCTGCGCCTGACGAACCCGTCTCCCTGGAGATTGCCGGGGTTCCTCCATTGGCTGGGGCCCGTGCGCTGGGATTCCTTCTTGGGGTTAATGGCCGGACACCACTACCCGCCAACTCCCGCGATCGACGGGCAGAAGATCAGTTTCAAGCCGACGCCCAATCTTGAATTCGGGTTCTCGCGGACGATCGTGTTCCGTCCGATTACGACCCGTATGTTCTTGCGAGGATTCTTCAGTTTCGGTGACAACAAAACCACGATACCCGGCAGCGCGGCCGACGTGGGCGACCGGCGCAGCGGCTTTGATTTCAGCTATCGCATTCCCGGCCTCCGGAACTGGGTGATTCTGTACAACGATGGCATGACTGACGATGAAACCTCGCCGATCGCATACCCGCAAATGTCGCTGATGAATCCGGGAATTTACCTGCCGCAGATTCCTCGCATCCCGAAACTTGATTTTCGCGCTGAAATGTCATGGTCGGACCCGCCGGCGCTATCCAACCGGGGAGGCCAGTACTTCTACTACAACGGCGCCTACCACGACTCATACACGAACGACGGGCACCTCATCGGTTCCTGGGTGGGCCGCGAGGGTCACGGTCTTCAACTCTGGAGCACTTATTGGCTTTCGCCCCGCAACTCGGTCGAAGCCGGATACCGGAAGGCGCATGTCGACCGCGACTTTATTCCGGCGGGCGGTGACATTCAGGATTTCTTCGTGCGCGCGACGTTTCAACTGCCTCTCGGAATGGAGATGGCTGCATTTCTCCAATACGAACGCTGGAACTTCCCCGTGCTATCTCCGCTCGCCGGACCCGACACTGTGGCCTCGGTCGAGTTCACCTGCCATCCCAACTGGAGCAAGGTGTTGAGCTTTCAATGATCGCAGAAACCTTGATCGCAGAGACAATGATCTCCGAAACAATGACCTCCGAAACCGAAACCATGACGGCAGAAAAAACGATGTCCCAGAGCCCGCTCTTCTAAATGATGATCTCCGAAAAACCGATTGCAGAAACAAAATGCAAGCTTCCGGCCGAATCGTCCGATCTTTCTGGACGCTCGGGCGATGCCGTACCGCCGCGCCGGATGCGCCGCTCGACCGTAATGGCGCTCGTCGGACTGCTGGCGTTGTCCGGTCTGGGATGGGGGCAAACCGCGCCGCAAACGCCAGCCGCGGACGATCCGCAATGTTTGCCCGAAGATTGCCTGGTCGACCCGGGAACCCACGAGGGCAATGCCTATCCGGCGCCCGGCCAAGCGGGAGATCAAGCGGCGAGCGTGCCACCCGGTGAAGGCTTGCCGAATCAAGCCTGGCCGAACCGCCCTCGGCCGCCGAATAACAACGACAATAACAATAACAATGACCGTGAGGCCGAAGACCAGAATGCAGAATTAACCCGCCGCCTGAAACGGCCCTTACCTGCGAAGGGGGATGAAATTCCCGAACCGCCGCCCACGGAATTTCAGGAATTTGTCGCCAGCTCCGTCGGCCGCAGGTTGCCCATTTATGGATCCAGCCTTTTTCGAAACGTCCCCACAACCTTCGCTCCCGTCGAGCGAATTCCGGTGACCGACGATTACCGGATCGGGCCGGGAGACGAGATCCTGATCCGGGCCTGGGGACAGGTTGATCTGAACGGCAAACTGGTGGTCGACCGGGGGGGTGAAGTCTTCCTGCCCAAGGTCGGCACGCTTTCCGTTGCGGGATTGAAATACCAACAACTGCCCGAGTATTTCCGGACGGCGATTGGAAGAGTGTTCCGCAATTTCGATTTAACGGTCAGCCTGGGACAGCTCCGGTCGATTCAAGTATTTGTCGTCGGTCAGGCGCGGCGTCCTGGAAGTTACACGGTCAGTTCGCTCTGTACCCTGGTGAACGCGCTCTTCGCCTCGGGCGGACCATCGGCTACCGGGTCGATGCGAAACATCCAACTGAAACGAAATGACGGCGTGGTAACGGAGTTTGACTTCTATGACCTGCTCTTAAGAGGGGACAAATCCAAAGACGCGAGATTGCTGCCCGGCGATGTCATCTATATCCCACCCGCCGGGGCGTCGATCGCCATGGCGGGCAGCGTGAATGTGCCCGCGATTTACGAACTGCGCGAGGGGACGACGCTCGCGAGCGCAATCGAGATGGCAGGCGGCTTTGCGACCACCGCGGACGGACAAAAGGCGGTGGTGGAACGCATTGAAAACCACAATACTCGCCGCGTCGAAGAATTTCCTCTGGATGGACCCGGCCTGGCGCGCGCATTGCGCGATGGAGACTTGGTCCGCATCCTCGCGCTCTCGCCTCGTTTTGAAAACGCAGTGACGCTGCGGGGCAACGTCGCGCATCCCGGGCGCATCGAGTGGCATCGCGGCATGAGGCTGAAGGACGTGATCCCGAACCAGGACGCTCTGGTCACTCGCGACTACTGGCGGGTTACCAACTGGGCGGCGAACGCTGGCGAAAGGGGCGACCAACAGGCCGCCCGCGACTACTGGCGCGCCACCAACCCGGTTGTGAGCCGGGGCGGCGGGAGCGATGACCAGAGAGCGGAGCCTCGGTTCGAGACGCAACCGGCCTTGGCCCCGGCAGCAGCCGAGACTGCGGCGGCCAAACTGCACAACCAGATCACGCGGCATGCTCCGGAGATCAACTGGGACTACGCGGTGATTCAGCGGCTGAACCTCGAGGACTTGACGACGCAGCTGGTCCCCTTCAATTTGGGGAAACTGGTGCTCGAGGGAGATGAGAAAAACAACCTGGCGCTCGAGCCGGGCGACGTCATCACCATTTTCTCCGAGAACGATCTCGCCGTGCCGCTCGAAAAACAGAGCAAGTTCGTGCGCCTGGAAGGGGAGTTTCGCGCCGCCGGTGTTTATCGCGCTGAAGCGGGCGAAGACATCCGCCATCTGATCGAACGCGTCGGAGGATTTACATCGAATGCCTATCTTTACGGGGCCGAGTTTACGCGCGAATCGGTGCGCATCGACCAGCAGAAGGGCCTCGATCAGATGATCGAAAAACTCGAGGAAGACGTTACGCGCAATGCGCTCGCACCGGCCGGGGTCAGTCCCGAGGAAATTGCCGACAACCGCGCGAAACTGGAAGCGCAGCGGCAACTGGTGGCAAAGCTCCGGGAAGTGAAGGCGACCGGACGCGTGGTCCTCGACCTGAAGCCGGATTCGACCGGAGTGCGCGATCTGCCCGAAATCGCGCTCGAAGATGGCGACCGCTTCGTGGTGCCGTTTCGCCCGTCAACGGTCGAGATGCTGGGCGCGGTATACGACAAAAACTCGTTCCTGTACCGCCGTGAGGAGCGGGTGGAGGACTACGTGAAGCGCGCCGGCGGCCCGACGCGGGATGCGGATACGGGTCGCATGTTTGTCATTCGGGCCGACGGCTCCGTGCTCAGCAAGCAGTCGGTCAAGGGCTTGTGGAATGGAGGCTTCGCCGCGCTTCGCCTCATGCCGGGCGATGCCATCGTCGTCCCCGAGCGTCTCTCCCATGGCTCCTTCCTCCGGGGCTTGAGAGATTGGAGCCAGGTCTTCTCCCAATTCGCCCTGGGCGCGGCGGCGGTGAGGGTCATTCAATGAGCACCGTGACCACGACCGTTCCCGAGTCCAGTACCGCGAAGAGCATGCACCATAACGCGCTCGACCTCGAAGACCGCGGTAGTGAAAGCCCGGTTCTACAACCGCGGGCTGGTGCCATTTACGACGAGCCCTACGAATCCCACCTGCTCGATCTGCTGATTATCCTGACCCGGCGCAAGCGCATCATCCTGTCGACCACGCTGGCCGCAGCCGTCCTGGCGGTTATCGTCTCCGCGCTGATGCCCAACCGCTACACCTCTACCGCCAACATTCTGCCTCCCCAGCAGAGCCAGTCTCTAGCCGCATCGATGATTGGGCAATTGGGCTCCCTCGGCCCCATGGCCGCGATGGCCCAGAAAGATCTCGGTCTGAAGAATCCGGGCGACCTTTATGTGGGCATGTTACGGAGCCGTACCGCCGAGGATCGGTTGATTCGCCGCTTCGATCTTCTGCGTGTCTATCGCGTCAAAACCATGTCGGATGCGCGTCATGATCTGGAAGACGCCTCGAGCATTGCGCTCGGCAAGGAGGGTTTTATCAGCATCTCGGTCGAGGACAAAGACCGCGACCGCGCCCCCCAAATCGCGAACGCCTACGTGGACGAGTTGCGCCAGCTGACGCAGGACCTCTCCGTAACCGAAGCTGGACAGCGGCGCATATTTTTCGAACGGCAACTGGAACTGGCTAAGAATAACCTCGCCGACGCGGAACAGGCGTTGAAACAGACCGAGCAGAAGACGGGCTTGATCCAATTGGATGGCCAGGCCAAGGCGATCATCGAATCGGTGGTGAAACTGCGAGCGACCATCGCTGCCCAAGAAGTTGCATTGCACGCCCGGCGGCTGTCCTCGACCGAAGAGAATCCCGACGTGCAACTCGGCGAACAGCAACTCTCCGGCATGCGAACGCAGCTCGCCCTCATGGAGAAGCAGAGCGGCGACGCCGGCAAGTTCCAGGTCTCGGCCGGCAATGTTCCCGTCGGCAACGTTCCGGAAGCAGGCCTCCAGTATGTGCGCAGACTGCGCGATGTGAAGTATGCCGAGACCATCTTCGAACTGCTGGCCAAGCAGTATGAAGCGGCAAAACTGGATGAGGCGAAAACCGCAGCTGTCATACAAGTCCTCGATCCCGCCATCGCGCCGGACCGGAAGTCCTCGCCCCGGCGCAGCCTGATTGTCTTGGGCACGATGGGATTTGGGTTTCTCGCAGCTGTGGCTTACGTGGTGGCGGCCGCGGCATTCGCCGAAATGCGCCAGGCACCCGGAACCGAACGCCGCTTGGAGATGCTGGTCCGGCTCCTGCAACCGGCACCGAAGTACCAGAACCCAGGCTTCTAGAAAATAACCTTTTAGCGTCTGACCTTCTTCCCGGCGGTTGGCAGACCGGCGCTTCGCAGGGCGGAGCGCCAGTGGGGGCTGCTCGTCAGCATCGCCGAAGCCATCGTAAAGAGGAATTCAAGAGGAATTAAAGACAATGAAGAAAAAGGTCGCACTGATCACCGGCATTACCGGGCAGGATGGCGCCTATTTGGCCGAGTTCTTGCTGAAGCAAGGCTATGAAGTTCACGGCATTAAGCGACGGACTTCGTTGTTCAACACTCAGCGCATCGAGCATCTCTATCAAGATCCTCATATCGACCATCGCGACTTTATTCTTCACCATGGAGATTTGACCGACTCCTGCAATCTTATTCACGTCATGGAGAAGGTAAAACCTGATGAAATCTACAACCTAGGCGCCCAGAGCCACGTGGCTGTGTCCTTCGATCAACCGGAGTATACCGCCAATGTTGATGGGATCGGCACGCTGCGGCTGCTGGAGGCGATTCGAATTCTCGGCCTGGTCGAACGGACCCGTTTCTATCAGGCTTCAACGTCCGAACTCTTTGGCCTGGTACAAGAAACGCCGCAGAGCGAGAAGACGGCCTTTTACCCGCGTTCACCTTACGGCGTCGCCAAGCTCTACGCCCACTGGATCACCGTGAACTATCGGGAATCGTATGGCATCTATGCCTGCAATGGCATCTTGTTCAACCATGAATCGCCGCAGCGGGGCGAGACGTTTGTCACCCGCAAGAGCACCCGCGCACTGGCCCGTATCAAGCTCGGCCTGGAGGAATGTCTCTACCTTGGGAACCTCTCGGCACGGCGCGACTGGGGCCACGCTCGAGACTATGTCGAGATGCAATGGCTCATGTTGCAGCAGTCTAGACCCGAGGATTTCGTGATTGCCACGGGCGAGCAGCATACGGTTCGCGAGTTCGTTAGCTTGGCGGCGGAGCGCCTGGGGTTGCCTCTGGAATGGACGGGGTGCGGTCGCGAGGAAAAAGGAATGGACCGCTTCGGGCAGGTACGCGTGGCCGTGGATCCTCGATATTTTCGGCCGGCAGAGGTGGACACCTTGTTGGGGGATGCCACCCGGGCACGGGAACAACTGGGCTGGCATCCGAAAACAAACTTCCAGCAACTGATTGCCGAAATGGTCGATGCCGATCTTATCAGTGCCGAACGGGATGAATTGGTGAAGAAACACGGGTACAAGGCTTACGAGCATCAATCCTCCTATGCAACGACATGAACCCATCTATATCGCCGGGCACAACGGTTTAGTCGGTTCCGCTTTATTGCGGAACTTGCGGGCGGCAGGGTACAGCAACCTGGTTACTGCCGATCACCGCGACTTGGACCTCACGGCAGGCGATGCGGTTCGCAGCTTCTTCCAGGCAAGCCGCCCCGCTTATGTCTTCCTGGCTGCAGCCCGGGTCGGAGGAATTCTGGCCAACTCCACCCGGCCCGCCGAGTTCATCGTTCAGAACCTTGGTATTGAACTGAATGTGATTCGCGAAGCCTATGCTGCTGGAGTCAAGCGGCTGCTCTTTCTCGGCTCCAGTTGCGTGTATCCGAAGGATTGTCCGCAACCGATCCAAGAGGAATACCTGTTGACTGGCCGTCTGGAGACGACCAATCAGGCCTTCGCCATGGCTAAGATCACGGGCATCGAAATGTGCCGCGCTCTTAACTTCCAGTATGCAACGAAATATATCGCCGCCATGGCAACGAACTTGTACGGCCCGGACGACAATTACGATTTGCAGGATTCGCATGTGATACCGGCGCTCGTTCGTAAAATGCACGAGGCAAAAACCGCCAAACAGGACTCGGTCGTCGTCTGGGGAACGGGATCGCCACGCCGGGAATTTCTACATGTCGATGATTTGGCGAACGCTTGCGTATTCCTGATGCAGCTGCCGCCCGAACTCTACGACGCCATCGCCCGGATGAGTCCCCCGATTGTAAATGTGGGGTCTGGCGAGGACATCACCATCGCCGAACTGGCCACGCTGGTTCAGGAAATTGTCGGCTCCACGGCAACCATCCGATGGGACCATGAGAAGCCGGATGGCACGCCTAGAAAATTGCTCGCAACCCATCGCATGAGGGCGCTCGGCTGGGCGCCGCTGATATCGTTGCGCGAGGGAATCGCTGCAACTTATCGGGAATACATCCGGAGGATACCTTCGTGAGCGCTGCCGTTCTCCGCCTTCGCGAACTGGCAGGCAACGTCCGAGGGAACGTTCGCTGGCTGCCCTTTGAAACCTTGACGTCGGAGGGACGCTCGAAGGAACGGCATCGCCGCGCCGCACTCACCGGGGGGGCTGCCGCGTTGGCCAGAATCATCGCCGTTTCCACCAGCCTCGTCACCATCCCAGCGGCACTGCATTATCTGGGGACCGAGCGTTTCGCACTCTGGATGACGATCAGCTCGGTGGTCGCCCTGCTCGGTTTCGCCGACTTCGGCATGGGCAACGGTGTCTTGAATGCTGTCGCGGAAGCGCACGGGCGTGACGATGCGGAGGAGATACGGCGACTGGTCGAAAGCGGGTACGTGCTACTCTCCGCGATTGCGGTGGTGGGGATGGCGGTGTTTGTTTCCGTTTACCACTTGGCAGATTGGGCACGTTTTTTAAACGTTACTTCCGCAGCCGCACGGAGGGAATCGGGGCCGTCGCTGGCTGTATTCGTTGGTTGTTTTGCCCTGAACCTCCCGCTGGGCGTAGTGCAGCGGCTGCAACTCGGAATGCAGGAAGGCTTTTTGAGCAATCTTTGGCAACTGGTCGGCAGCGTGGCGGGTCTGGCTGGGGTATTACTGGTCATCCATTTCCGGATGAGCTTGCCTTGTCTGATCCTGGCCCTGGCAGGCGCTCCCGCCATCGCCGCTCTCGCCAACACCTTGGTCTTTTTTGGCTGGATGCGGCCCGACCTTCGTCCTCGTTTCAGCCTGGTCTCGACCATCGCCATGCGGAAAATCGCGCGCATCGGTTTCTTGTTTTTCGTCCTTCAGGCCGCGGTCGCGATCGCCTATTCCTCCGATAACTTTGTGGTTGCCCGAATGCTAGGTCCGGAAGCGGTGACATGTTATGCCGTAACCGCGAAGATGTTCAGCTTGATTTCGCTCGGACTCTCCATGTTTCTCGCGCCCTTGTGGCCAGCGTACGGCGAAGCCATCGCTCGGGGCGATCTGCTCTGGGTCAGGAGAACGCTGATCAAGAGCCTGACTACGGCGGTCACGCTCGCTGCCTTTGCGGCCTTGATCCTGGTGGCTCTGGGGCCATCGATACTGAGATTATGGGTGCACCGTCCCATCTCACCCTCTTTCTTGCTGTTACTCGGCCTCGGCCTGTGGAGCGTCATGGATGCCGCCGGCGTGTCGGTAGCGATGTTCCTGAACGGCGCCAATGTTGTCCTGCCGCAGGTCATCCTTGCGTCCATCTTTGCCGCAGGATGTCTCGCTCTAAAGATTTTTCTGGTGCGGCGGTTCGGCATGGTGGGTGTCCCGTGGGCGACTTTACTTTCCTACGCTGCTTTGAGCGCGATCCCCTGTCTGTTCATCGTGCCTCGCCTTCTCTCCTCCATGGAGCGACGCCATTCTGGCGAGTGGGCAGCGCGGCCATACTAAATTCTCTTTGTTTATGATCACCATACCTGTCTATCAACCGAGCCTTTGCGGCAACGAGCGAAACTATGTCAACCAGTGTCTCGACTCCAATTGGATCTCATCCAAGGGGAGATTTATCGCCGAATTTGAAACCGGCTTTGCGCGTTACATAGGAGTGCAGCATGCCGCCAGCGTTTCGAACGGGACGGTGGCTCTTCATCTGGCGCTCGTGGCTCTGGGCATTGGTCCCGGCATGGAAGTGATCGTTCCCACCCTAACCTACATCGCCTCGGTCAATGCCATAGCCTATACCGGCGCCGCTCCGGTTTTCGTGGATTCTCTTCCCGACACCTGGCAGATGGATCCTGACGATGTTCAGCGCAAGATCACAGGCCGGACGCGGGCCATCCTTGCCGTACATATGTATGGACATCCGTGCAACATGTCGGCGCTCTCGGCCCTGGCCACCGAACACGACCTTCTCCTGATCGAAGATTGCGCCGAGTCCTTCGGATCTCTCTACCAAGGACGCCATACTGGAACTTTCGGAGACATTGCGACTTTTAGTTTTTTCGGAAACAAAACCATCACCACGGGTGAGGGCGGAATGGTAGTCACCAAGGACGAGACCCTGCATGAGCGGGTCTGTCATTTCAAGGGACAGGGACTGGCCAAGTATCGCGAGTACTGGCATGACGTAATTGGCTACAACTATCGGATGACGAACCTATGCGCCGCCATTGGCCTGGCCCAACTGGAGCAAGCCGACACCTTCATCGCCAAGAAACGGCAGTTGGCGGACTGGTATCGGGACGACCTCGCCGACGACCTCGCCGATTCGAGCGTCCAGTTTCACGAACCGCACGGTAACGTGCTGCACACCCATTGGATGTGTTCGATTCTGGTGCCTCATCCTTCCGACCGCGACCGGCTGCGAACGGAATTGGCGGCAGCGGGAATTGAAACCCGGCCCTTAGTCAGTCCGGTTCACAGCATGCCGATGTATTCCCAGCGCTTTCGCAAGTACCCGGTGGCGGAGGATCTGGCCCGGCGGGGGATTAATCTTCCCAGTTATCCGGGACTGACGCGGGAGCAAGTAGGGGAGATTGCAGCCGTAATTGGTCGGGGGAAATGGCGCCAGGAATCGCGTGCCGCCTCCGTTTGATCACCAATAGATCCGATCGGCGGATGCCCTGAAGCCGCAGAAGTCGAGGATGTTTCGAGGGTGTTCCACTCTACCGACTGTTCCGGCACAAGCCGTAGCCGCACCGCTGTACGGTAACCAGCGTCTTTTGTCTTTTATCTTTTGTCTTTTATCTTTGGAATCGCCCATCTTTGGAGTCGCCGCATGCGCCCAGAAGTCAAGGTTCTGCGAAAGAACGTTTACCAATTCATCATCAATTCCATCTTCAGCGCCGATCTGATGCCTCCGGTACTCGAGATCGGACCCATGCAGGAGCAGTGGACTCCGGTGAAAAAGTACTTTGTAAGCACCCGCGATTTCTTTCGGCAAAAGGGAATTCCCTACCTCGCCTGCGACCACGATCAGGCGTCCGGAGCGGAGGTCTTGTCCAGTGTTCTCGATCTGTCGCGGGAGGTCGCGCCCGAGTCGCTCGGCTGCATTATTGCTCTCGAGGTGATTGAACATGTTTCGCGAATCTGGGAGCTCTCCGACCTGTTTGCGGATTTGCTCAAGCCCGGCGGCAGATTATTCATTTCTACTCCGTACTACTTCTTTCGGCATTCCCCCTTCCCCGATTACTGGCGGGTTAGCGAAGACGGGCTGAGGTTGCTGTTTAGCGGACGCTTCGATCTGGAAATTACGCCGCTGTTCGCAAAAGACGAACGCAAGCCCATTCACTACACGCTGGTCGGGCGCAAGAAGTCTTAGCTCCCATAGGATCGCTTTTTCACCGTCGCCCATGAAAGACCTCAGCCTACTGTTTCTCGGCGCTTCCAAGCGCGTCTCCCTATTGGAGCGGTTCCTCGACGCTGCCGCCCGCATGGGGGTGGTCTTGCATCTTTACTCCTGTGAGCTGGACGCCGGCTTTCACCCCATCTCGCATTTGGCTTGCGTACTCCAGGGTCCGCCCTTCCTGGCGCCTGAATTCATCCCGTGGCTCGAGGATGTCGCAATCCGGTATGGCATCAACCTCATGATTCCGACGATGGACGCCGCCACCGTGGTGCTAAGCCGATATGCCGCCGGGCGTTTACGAACCGACTCATGCTGGCCGGTAGTGAGCGATCCTTCGATCTGTGAAGCCATGTACGATAAGCTCTCGGCCCGCGAGTTATTTGTCCGGGCCGCACTTCCGGTACCGCCGGACACGCCGGGCAGGTACCCGAAGATTGCCAAACCCCGCTTTGGTTACGGCGCGCGTGGAATCAAAATCATGGCAGCGCCGGCGGACCGCCAAGCGCTGGAGGCCGGATCGGAATCCGCACAGTACGTGATCGAAGACTTCCTGTCAGAAGTTCGGGAGACTACGGTTGATTTTTATGTGAGCCCCCGACAGGGCTTCATCGGCTATGTTCTCCGCGACCGGCTTGAGGTTTCCGATGGCGAGGTTATGGTCTGCAAAACGCGCCGCCCTGAGGCGAACGAAATACAACTGATTGAGCAAGTGGCGTCCCTGGCGGGCTGGACGGGATGCGTTACCTTACAATACCTCACCGATCTCGAACATCGTCTTTATGTGCTTGAGATCAACCCCCGCTTCGGAGGCGGATGTACCTGCGCCATCGAAGCCGGTCTGGATATGCCCTACTACCTGATGACGGAGGCGATGGGAATCGACTTTGAACCCCCGGCCCGGCTCAAGAACCTGCTGATGACGCGAGCCAGAAGGGATTTTTTCTATGAGCGCTAAGGTGGTTTTTGTCGACCTGGACGGCACGCTGTGCACCGAGGAAAAGACTTTCGAGCGGCCTCTGGCTCGACCGCTGGCCGGGGCAAAAGAGGCGCTGAACCGGATTTTCGATGCTGGCAACACAGTCGTCATTTGGACGGCTCGCGGCTGGGAGCAGTACCGTATGACCGAGGACTGGCTTCGCCGTCATGGCTTCAAGTACCACCAGATCCTGATGGGCAAGCCGATCGCTACCGTCTTTATCGATGATCGCGGGCGGCGATTCGAGGGATGGGACAAGGATTATCTGGGTGCCGAGTGAGGGGCAAATGAGGGGCAATGGTGTCGAGCACGAGACGAGATCGGGAAGGGAGGGCATCTCCGGCCGTAACCCTGGGATTCCCGCTGCCCTCCCAGCTTTGAAAATCGCGCTCCTCGCCGACCATTTGACCCGCTGGGGTGGGGGAGCCGACTTCCTCCGCCTGTGCGCCGGCGGATTATGGCAGAAGCAAAAAGACTCGGCGCTGACTTTTTCCATGCTCCTGCCGGCGGAGAGCCCGATCGGAACCCTGCGCCGCCATCTTTCACCATGGAAACGGATGGCCGTGCAACTCCTGAAGTTGGAACGGCCGCGGTTCACCGAGTATTCCTACTTGCGACGGGAGCAGTCGCTCGATTCGGTGAACAGCTTTGGGGGAGAACTCCATACCATCGTTTACCGGGAGCAGGAACGGTCTCACGAAAGCCTTCTCCATATTCTGGAGCAGCGAGGTTATGACGCGCTCCTCCCGTTTTCGACCTCGCCCGGCCGCTTTCCGCTGCCCTGGGTGGGCTACATTCCGGATCTTCAGCACCTGCACCGGGCAGAATTCTTTAGCGCCGAGGAATGTGCACAGCGCGACTTGCTGTTCACCGAACTACTCCGCGATGCCCAGGCCATCATTGTGAACTCCCGCGATGCCAAGCGCGACATCGCCCATTTCTATCCCGGTCACAAGTGCGCTATTTTCGATTTGCCCTTTGCGCCGATCCTGAATCCCGAATGGCTGGAAGACCTGCCCGAAAGGACCGTGTCGCGCTACCGGCTGCCCCAACGCTATTTCTTAATCTCCAATCAGTTCTGGATTCACAAGTCCCATGGGACCGCTTTTGAAGCTCTGGCCAAACTCGGCCGCGACCACGCCGATGTGGGCATGGTTTGTACGGGCAGCACCACCGACTACCGTCATCCGGGGTATTTTCCCAGGCTCCAGCGCCAAATCGCGGAGCTTGGCCTGGAAAGCCGGATTCAGATTCTGGGGCGAATCCCGAAGCACGATCAGATTCAGATCATGCGCGGCGCCGTGGCGGTCCTTCAGCCCACGCGGTTCGAAGGCGGTCCGGGCGGAGGTGTGGTGTACGATGCCGTGGCCACGGGCACGCCGGCCATTCTCTCCGACATACCCGTGAACCTTGAAGTGCTGAGTCGTGGTCGTGAAGTGGAAATCGAGGACGGCAGCATCCGGTTTTTCCGTGCGGGATCAGTGGCGGATCTGGCGGAACATATGCGCGCCGGGCTGACCGGGCGTCCCCCAACTCCCTCGAAAGACCAATTGCGCCGCCGCTCGGACGACCGGGCCGAGCGACTGGGCTCGCGCTTGCTCGAAGCCGTCGAGCACGCTTCTAAGGCGAGTAGGGTCTGAGACCGGCTCTTTAAAGGCTCGGAACCGCTGGCATCCCGACTGGGCATCGCCAATTCCTCTGCCCCTATCTGCTTGTCGTCAACACCCGAGGTTTGGAGTTAACCCATTCCATGGAAAACCAGGAACAGCGAAAAATCGAAGGCGGGAAGCGCGTCCGAGGGAGGAGCATGGCCCGTCCCGGAAACGAACCAACTCGGAGCGAACCAACTCGGAACGAACCACCTCTGGTCAGCATTATTATGGTGGTGAAAAACGCAGGCGAGGCCATCACCGAAACCATCGAGAGCGTGTTGCGTCAGCCGTCGAACGACTACGAACTGATCGTCGTGGACGGCGCGTCCGAGGATGGCACCGTCGATATTCTGCGGAGCTATGACGATGGTATCGAATACTGGATGAGCGAACCGGATCGTGGGGTGTATGACGCCACCAACAAAGCGGAAGCGATGGCTTCCGGTCAATTCCTCTTCCACCTGAATCTGGGCGACACCTTGCTGCAGATTCCGGCCCAGGAACTGCGCGAGAGCTGGGAGGAAGGCGCCGCTCTGGTCAGTTTTCGCGTGCTCCTCGACCATCGGGACATCTTTGTACCGCGCCAGGACTGGAGACTCAGGCTGACCAATACCCTGCATCACCAGGGTACGTTTTACCGGCGCGACGCCTCGATACCCTACGATCTCGCGTATCAGGTGTTCGCGGATTTCGATGTCAACCAGAAGATGACCTTGAGCCGCCGCCGGGTGCGCCTGTTCGACGCCATTGTCGCCAATCACAGCACCGACGGCCTTTCCCATAGCAGCCGCAGATTTTACGAAGTCTTTCAGATCATTCGCAAGAACCATGGATTCCCTTACGTGTTCGCATCGTATGGCTACTTCAAGCTGCAGGGTTTGAAGCGGCGCATTCGCATGGCGTGCGGAGTTTAGACAGTGCGCCTGCTCATTCTCGTGGTGCTCTATCGACGCGCTTGCCGCGCCTCGGAAACGCTGCGGTCGCTGGCCGCTTGCCGGAACACTCTGCACGATTCCTTGGTCGTGGTCTGGGACAACAGCCCGGAAGAGGCGGTTGCGGAACAAAGGCGCTGGCTCCGCTCAGCCTTGCCGCGAGCGGCGTATTTTCACGATGCCTCGAACCCGGGGCTGGCGTCGGTCTACAACCGGGTCATCCACCGGTACCTGAAACAGATGGCGCCGGAAACCTCCGACTTCCTTCTCCTGCTGGACCAGGATTCGGAAGTCGACCATGCTTTTTTTACGGCCTTGGAACACGCCACCACCGAGCATCCGGAGATCGCGCTGTTTCTGCCGCTGGTCACAGCCCGCGGGCGGATCGTCAGTCCCGCGAATCTTTATGGCTTCAAAGGCTCCTACTGGAAGAAAAAGCGGAGCGGCCTAACTCCGTCCGAGCACCACACTGCGATCAACAGCGGCATGGTGATCTCCGCACCTTACCTTCGTGAACATTTTCCCGGATACGACGAGCGTCTTCAGTTTTACGGTACGGACAATTTCTTTATGCGCGAATACGGCAAGACCAATCGCCAGTTCGTCGTCCTGGACTGCGCCATCCAGCATGATTTGTCTTGCTTCATGCCGGAAAATATAGAAGTCAAGCTTTGGCGGCATCGGGAGAACGTAAACTCACTCCGCATTCTCCACGAAGGATGCGGAATTCGGACCTGGCTCGCGCATGCCTATTGCCGCCTTCACAATCTTCGACAAGCGATCAAGTACTGCGACCGGCGCTTTCTGGTGTAACCTCGATGCCACTCGTCTACCCTGGACTGGAATTCGCGAATCTATTGTGGAGTACCGTGCTCTTCGCGGCAATCTACGTCCTGGCTTATCGCCGTTATATATTTTCCCTTTTCGACCCCTTTAATGTTGCGCTCGTCACCTCCATCTTTGCCTCTGTCTTGATGGTCAATACCGTCGACGATCGCCGGTGGTGGTGGCAATTCTTTTCTTTTCAACTGGCGTTTTTTCTCGGCTTCTCGCGGAACAAGCTTCCCCCGAGTTCGCCGATCCGGGCGGAGGGGGCGGGGAAGGCCTATTTTTCGACTCTTTCAGAAGAGATGAGAGTGCTGGAAGGAGCCGTGGCCTTGCTCTTTGTGGTGGCTCTGGCGGCAAATCTCTATCTCGGTGCAACGGCTGGATTCCCCATCTTTGCCGGGGATGCCGGGATGGCCAAGGTGTCTGCTTTTGTCGGGGGTCTGGGCGCGGTCAAACGCGTCAACGACGGAATTGGCGTTTTTGTCCCCTGCGCGGCTCTAGTTTTGTACGCTTGCGGCCGTCACAAGAAGTGGTGGCTGACGGTAGTACTGATCGAGATGATCCTCAGCTGTCTCAACGGCTCGAAGAGTGCGGTGCTGCTTTTTGTCTGCGTCCTGGCGACCGCGACCCGTCATGAAGCGTTTCGGACTATGGCTGTGACCGCCCGCTTGAACCAATATGCCAGGCGCTTAATGGCGGCGGCAGTGCTCTGGGCCATCGCTGTCCTCGGTATCGAGGGAGGTGTGGGGGTCGGGGAAGCGGCGTGGCACTTCCTGGTGCGCATCGTGTTCTCCGGCGATATGGTCTTGCACTATTACCATCCCGACGTCATTGCCCATTTCGCGAAGTACGGCCCGATGACCTATCTGACGGATATGCTCAATCCTATTTTGGGCTTTCTCCGTCTCGTGCCCTATCGCGAGCCCCTCGGATACACCATGGTTGGCCTGCTGGCGGGACAGAATTCCCCCGACACTACGGTTGGCCCCAACACTGGTTTCTATGTCGCCGGCCACATCTATTTCGGCGCAGTCGGTGGATTCTTCTATTCGATGACGATTGGATACTTGGTATCTTTTGTAAGGAAGCTGTTTTTCTCCCCGCCGAAACTGGGCGTGATTGCTTTTGTCTCCCTGCTGACTCTGAGCATCCACATCGCAGTCCTGCCGATCGATGCCCAGTATTTTGTTTCGCTCCTGTTGGATACGTTTGCGCCGGTGGGCGCGGCGCTGGCAATTTCCTATTTGGCCGTCGTCGCCGCCACCGGCGTTTACGGCCATGACCTCAGCCGAGAGGCTCATCCAGGATGGTTATGACCCCTGCCAGTTCCGCACCAACGCTCCAATCTCGCACCGTGCCCCGCTTTTGGTCCGCGCGCAAACCGCCGACCGAAGCCAACGGCGGCTTTCTCTACTCGCCGATTACACGGCCTTACATCCTGGCGAGCGCCTTTGGCCCCGAGGCAGTTGAACCCTACCGCCGCAGCTCCACCTGGGGTTGGGACATCCTGGTAGACCGCTACCTGGCGGGTCGTCCGATCCGGCGCGTCCTGAGCTTGTGCTGCGGATTTGGTCTTTCCGAACGGATTCTCCTGCCACGTTTGCCTGAGATCACAGACTGTCGTGCGCTCGACATCGCGCCCGGCGCCATTGCGGCAGCCAGGCGGCTGGCCGCTGAAGCTGGGCTTGCGGCCGTCCGCTATGAGGTCGCGGACCTGAATGCCTACGCCTGGGAACCGGACGGTTACGACCTGGTGGTCGCCAACGGAGCGTTGCACCATCTGAGCAACCTCGAAGACGTACTGGCCGGCATAAGGAGCACGCTGAAAACCGGTGGCGT
>Ga0116108_1000381_pt1 | contig 25745 bp, 43 predicted proteins | sample June2015DPH_6_15_FD_88970 | JGI IMG/M metagenome (GOLD analysis project Ga0116108, IMG submission 88970) | Peatland microbial communities from SPRUCE experiment site at the Marcell Experimental Forest, Minnesota, USA - June2015DPH_6_150 | ecosystem: Environmental > Terrestrial > Soil > Wetlands... | reverse complement strand
GGGGTCGCGGTCGTGGTCGCGGTCGGGGTCGCGGTCGGGGTCGCGGTCGGGGTAAATTTAACCATCCGTCACTGCGCTGTATGGTGTGGTGACGGATTCTAGTCGCGGGTAGGAAAAAGAATCACCATAGGGAGAGATAAATGCACATCATCAAAGAGGATCATGGGTATCGCGCCTCTGGATTTTTCGAGTTTTACTGGAATCGGTGGGGAGTCGATTTCGATGTAATTTATACGGGAAACGATGAGGATAAATGGCCGTGGATGATTCACGTTCATTTCCTTTTTCTTAATCTGTTCTTGCATTTTCCTTTTCAGTATATTCCGGTGTCCAAAAAAGAGCGTTGGTGTAGAGAGTGGCAGCAGTGGGGATTTTCGTCTTACGATGACGCAATTTATTTTCACTGGAATGAGATCGTAAAGGTTTGGGGCTTGCCGTGGTTCTCCAGTGTTCACCAGCGGCATGAGGTACGACGTGCGGATGGGAAGTGGGTTCCGTATGTGGGGTGTTGGGAAGACAAGGAACCGGATGGACGCGAGGAGTTTTATTTTCCGTACCAGTACAAGTTAAAGCGTGGTGAGGTCCAGAATCGGACAGTTACGGTTTACGTGGAGAGGATGGCATGGAGGCCGAAAGGATTCACTTGGACGGTCTTGTTTGAGAAGGTGCGTCAGAGTATCAGTGTAGCGTTTGATGATGAGGTAGGGGAGCGTACAGGCTCGTGGAAGGGAGGTACGGTAGGTTGTGGATATGAGATGCTTCCCAGTGAGACTCCAGAGCAGACGCTGAGGCGTATGGAGCGGGAACGGGTATTCGACTAGGAGATAAACGATGGCTAGTATTAAGCAAGCCGCCAAGTGGATGCAACAAGGAAAACAAGTTCACAGGAAAGCGTGGGGTACGTCTCCTGTAAAACTTCACGCGTGTAATAGCTTTGCGAAAGTCCACGATGATTTGGACAGGGAAGCTGTATTCACTGTAATAGAACTCATGGCCGAGGACTGGGAGATTGCAGAATGAAGCGATACCGCAAGCCAAAGATTAAAGACGGTGAGCTTCGTGCGCAGTGGGGGCGTGTAGATGGAAACGATCCTGATTTGTGCTATTATTGGGGTTCGGAAATATCTAAAAGAGATTCCCATCTTTTGCATAATACTCTATGCGATAAGAAATGTAGTACAAATTGGGATGTGCCTTTGGGTTCGCCAAGGATACTGTGGACAAAATACGGAAACTCGTTCATAAAGGAATTAGAAGAGCGCGGATACGATTTGACGACACTGCGGTTTTACGTGAGGAAAAAGGAGGAATATGCGAAAGAGGGAAGTTTGGGTAATTGAATCGTTGATGAACAAAAAGACTGGACGATGGGAACCTGTGTGGGGGGATTTTTATTTCTCTCGCCAAACAGCCATACGCGCTTTGCGTTCAGCGGGAGTGTATAAAGATAATCCTTTTTACAGACCTGCACTTTATGTAGCAAATAAGGTCGAATAATAAATGGATGACTTTAGGACGCGCTTCCGAGATTTTGATAATCCAAGTCACCCTTTCCAGAAGTGGTGGAAGGAGCATGGACAGTTCATGTTATCCGGTGGCGGCAGGAGAGAAATGATTTGGGCTTGTAGGGGTTGGATAGCGCGTGAGCAGATGAGTGATGGGGTTGAGATAACAGGCGAGTCGGCAAGCGAGAAGAGACCGCATAGGAAATGGAAACAATAATGGATAGTTCTCATTGCTCACGATGCTTTCATATTATAGACGAACATCTGTACTGCAAGGATCACGGTGGCGACTTTGAAAATGAAAAGGTGAGCAAGTTGCCGACTAGGAAAATTGATCTGTGTCCACCAGAAGCGGTATATGATTTTAACCATAGGTGGTGGGACTTTCTTGATTATACTGGGAGAGTAAGATGAAACGCTTTTTGTGCTGGTTCCGATTCGGTCACGTATGGAAAGAACTAGGATACATGGACGTGCGGGGTAGGAAGTGTACTATGTGGCAGTGCGCTCACTGTGCGCTGACTGAATTGTTTGATGTTTTGACGGGAGATAGACGATGAATACAGTACAAGATAAACTTGATTACGAATATGTGAATAGTCACTGGAGCGACTACTGTCCTATGACCTATGGACGTATGGATATATGCGACATGGAAGGTGAGATGAATTATGCAGCGGCTAGGAAATTCACAGATGAGCGGCTTGAGGAAATTAGGCAAGTAAAGGAAGAAATTAAAGAATTAGTTAAAGTTAGGGATATGTATTTTGATGTTGTGATAGATTTAATAAACGAAGTGGATGGAATAGAGTTTGTGGATTGCGAATGGGATTCTTTCTATGATCTTTGTCTCAACTCTCGGATATTAGGACGGGAGTTGTCAGTATTAACGGAACTACAAAGGGGGATGAAATGACCGTATCCGATGAGCGTCTATACCAGTTGGCCTACGATCCAATGATGTGCAATATATCGGAAGATGTACAGGAGTGCTTGCGTGAATTAGTAGAGTTGAGAAAACTAGGAAAACCAAAGGCGGTTAGGAAGATGAAATATATAGATAAGTTTGTAGAATATATGCGAGAGGAATTAACACCACGTCCTTATCCTGAAGAAAAAGAAATTGTATTATCGCCCAAAGAGTTTCATGATTTTGTAGATACTCTTGAAAAACCGACTGAGCCAAGTTCTGCGCTACATCATCTACTGAATAATCCTAGCGTGATTGAAAAATCTAGTGCGCCACAGGAAAAAAGATGAAAAACATAGTTGCTGGATTTCTGATAGTAGTTGTTTTAGCGCAATATGGGATTCTTGTATACAAAGGATTCACCGATGGTTGGCCTGAGTGTGGGAGAAAATTAAAGAATGACCGACGAGTGAGCGCAAGCCCCCCGGATTTATCCGTGGGGAGGATGTCAAAAGAATAGTAACGTCAAAATTTCTTGAACGGATGGACGATGTTTTGGGAATGAGTGAGTACCGAAAGACTTTGATGGAGATGAAGGTGCTGCGGTGGTAGTTTGAGAGGAGACGGGGATGAGCGAAAAATGTAAACATGAAACAATAGTAGAGCCTGTATCTCCTTTTATTAGGAGAGATGGTCCTATTAGTGATTACCGTGGTATCCGGTGTGCAACGTGTGACGCTGTAATGGAGTTGAGCGCGTTAGGGATTTCGTGTTCTGAAATACCTGTTCCTTTGGAGCGTAAGTATTGGAAAGAGTACAAATCCGCGTGGTCAAAAAATCCTATCTGTGTTACATCTGGAATCGATGAACCATCCAAGATAGAGGATAACCAAAAGATAGTTTACAGGAAGTATAAACGCGGAAATGTATGGTTGTACGAGGACCATAATAGAAAGATTCTCATGCTTGGAGTTCATGGAGAGCGGAAATACTGGGAGGATGGTTTTGTCGAAGGAACAATCGGATATATAAAACAGAAAGTAAAATTAGAGAGAACAGAAAGTTTCATCGTTAGGAGACTTTCAAGGGAATACTCCTATGTCGATAAGGATAGCCGTGGTAGGGCTTTTGAGTTGGCATGGTCTGATGCGGCTAGGAGAGTGAATAGAGATACCGTGAAAGCGGCGAATGAAAAGGTGGCGGCTTGAGCGACAATATATGCAAACACGATTGGCGTACTTTTGGAGTATTCTTCCCAACGCAGAAATGCGTCCTTTGTCTTGCTACAAGGCTAATTCCTGAGAAAGTTGAAAAGCCTAATATGAAAACCAAGGAGAGCAAATGAGCGACAAGATTGTAGTTCCTAATGGGATGCTAGAGGTGGCGAAGGCTGCGTATGACAAAAACTGGAGAGAAAACGGCGCAGTTATCACCAATAAGATTCTCGAAGCGGCTTTGCGCTGGCTGAGTGATGCGCTTGGAACTAGCTCATTCAGGCTCATCGTGGACAATGTATACGCCGCTCGGAAAGATCGCGGTAAGTTCCCCTGCGATGATGCTTATTGTATCGCAGTGGAATCTGTGCGCCGTATGTTCCTTGCGCCGGAAACGGAAGTGCCGGAGGAGATCAAAAGTTTGATGTTTCCTGTCGCGCAAGGAATTCCTGTTGTATTGGCAGATAACACTGTTACAGTTAAAAAAGAGGTTAATGATCGAATTATCGAAGCCTACCGACGCGGCAAGGAAGCTAAAGAAGAAAAAATATATTGCAACTGTTCTAAATGCGATAGTGGATATATGTACTCAGAACCATTGTCAACATCCGAATATATGTATAATAAACCAGGATATTGCGCGTGTGGGCAAAAAGAGGATGAACATTATAGTAGCTGTGGATGTAGAAGCGCACAGTGTCGTAATGTAGATTTCTATCGCGGCAAGGGATCAGCTAAATAATGGACGATCAATGCGGAGAGTACGCGGCCAGTTTCATCCCTCGTTGGGGAACGTACTTTTCGTGCGTACTACCCAAGGGACACGAAGGGGAGCATCGTGCAGGCGGAGAGTGTTTCAAACATGGGAAGTACGTTATGGAACATTTTGGTGAAACTCCTAAGTGCCCTAAGTGGCCGGATTGCATAAAGATTCAAGTCAAGGAATCCAATGAGAATTGAGTGCTTTGCAGTAGAATTACCAAAGTATCCGAAACATCCGAACAGGCTACCTTTCCTTGGCGTGCTAGGATTTGTAGATGAGCCTTCCGATAAAGCTCCTAGTGGCGCAAGAGGACATAAAATACTACTGGAGCGCAAGGCCGTAGTAGAGGCTTTAGGATCGATTGTAGGCATGGGATTATGTCGGAGGATGGATAATGAGGGGCATGATGCGCAAAGGAAAATAGGAGTCATCTTAAAAGCTAGGATGATAGGAAACAGGATAGTAGTACGAGGAATACTATACGGAAGAGACTGTCCTAAAGATGTAGAGCAGATACGCAAAGGTAAATTCGGAATGAGTTTTGAGATAGGAGATGCACGTGTAGCGGATATGAGACAAGATGTATGGCGACTCAATCGTATCAATTTCACTGGGGCGGCGGTGTTGCTGGCTGAGAAGGCGGCATACAAAAAAACGCGGTTTTGGGTAGGAAAATAGGCGCAGAAAAACCTTGACAATTTTCTGCGATTGTGAAATAGTATTGAAAGTGAAACGTTGTATGGGAGAGTACGTGGATAAATCACAGTATGAAAAATTTCTGGAAAGAAAAAGGTACACCCCTATAGTTTCAGGGTTGACCGATATTCCAGAATTAAACATTAATATGTTTCCTCACCAGAGAGACGTTACATCGTGGGCATTGAGATTAGGGAGAGCGGCTGCATTTCTCGGAACAGGGTTAGGGAAAAGCCTTATAGAGCTAAATTGGAGTGAGGTTATTGCATCGCATACAAATATGCCAGTTATTATTCTAGCTCCTCTTTCCGTGTGCTACCAGATGGTACGCGAGGCTGATAAGTTTGGCATCAAAGGAGTAAAATACTGCCATAATTCAGAAGAATCTAACGGTGTTTCTATCGTCGTAACAAACTATGAGCGTTTAGATCACTTTGACGCATCTGATTATTCAGGAGTTGTTCTTGACGAGTCAAGTTGCTTGAAAGCGATGGACGGTGTTACCAAAAAATTACTCATAGATTTATTTTCAAATACACCATATAAATTATGCGGAACTGCTACTCCATCTCCTAATGACACAATGGAACTAGGAAATCATGCTGAGTTTCTTGGAATAATGAAATCTAACGAGATGTTGTCTACGTTTTTTACTCACGATGGTGGGGAGACTCAAAAGTGGAGATTAAAAGGACACGCTAGACAGGACTTTTGGAAATGGGTTTGCTCTTGGGCTGTAAATATACGGACTCCTGGTGACGTAGGATATGACCCAGGACCATTCATACTTCCAGAATTGATTTACCACGAACATATCGTAAAAGTAAACAATCTATCTGAAGGAATGTTATTTGCGATGCCAGCGGAGACAATGAGTGAGCGTTTATCCGCAAGACGTTCTACTGTCGATAGTCGAGTAGAAAAAGCCGTAGAAATCGTTAATAAAGAAGATAAAGAGATATGGCTAATATGGACAAACCTAAATCGAGAGAGCGATCTAATCACTAAATCTCTTGACGGTTCTATTGAAGTAACAGGATCAGATTCATCCGAATACAAAGCTCAATGCGCTCTTGAATTTTCAGAAGGTGGTATACATAGGCTTGTCAGCAAATCTTCAATTTTTGGTTGGGGGTCGAATTTCCAGAGTTGTTCTCACATGATTCACGTTGGAGTTACGGATAGTTTTGAGAGTTTTTTCCAATCCGTAAGGCGTTGCTGGAGGTTTGGACAAACGAAACCAGTCCACGTACATATCATCGCTGCATCGACAGAGGGGAATGTTCTAGAAAATTTGAAGAGGAAAGAAAAAGAAGCTAATCAAATGGCCGATGAAATGGTGGCAAATATGCAAGACTTGACTAGGTTGAACTTGACAGGAACAGTTCGTGAAGTCACTCCTTACGAACCTAAACATGAAATAGACATACCAGAATGGTTGGTCGGAGGATCGAAATGACTACTTCAAAAGTTATAAACCAAAAAACAGGAACAGATTGGGTTTCTTACAATGCGGATTGCGTAGATGTTGCTAAATCTTTACCAACAGAATCAATTGATCTAACCGTTACTTCTTGCCCGTACTCGAACTTATATTGCTATTCTGGAAGCGAGAGGGATATGGGGAACAGTAGGACTGATGAAGAGTTTCAAACACACTTTCGTGTGCTTATAGATGAGTTGTTTCGGATCACAAAAAAAGGGAGAATAGTAGCAATAGATTGCATGAATATCCCTGCAATGAAGAGCAGGGATGGATATATTGGATTAAAAGATTTTCGGGGTGATATTATTCGGCAGTTTTTAGATGCTGGATTTATATTCCACAGTGAACACTGTGCGTGGAAAGATCCACTATTAGAAGCGACAAGAACCAAAGCAATAGGATTGATGCATAAACAACTTTGCAAAGATTCATCTATGGTGAGGGCTGGTATTCCTCAATACATCCTTGCATTCAGAATACCGGGAGAGAATGCGGAACCTATCGCTCATGAAAAAGGATTAGAATGGTTTTCAGGAGAAAACCCACCAAAGAACGGGGTATTATCTCATGAGAGATGGAGGAGATACGCTTCTCCAGTGTGGATGGATATTGATTTTACTCGCACGTTAAACGGAAGATGCGCAAGAGAGAATCAAGACGAAAGACATATATGTCCTATGGCGTTAGACTTAATCGAAAGATGTGTTCATCTTTGGTCTAATCCAAAAGATGTTATATACGATCCGTTTTCAGGAGTAGGATCAACAGGATTTATTGCAATGCAACTAGGAAGACGGTTTATCGGAAGCGAATTAAAAACATCATACTGGGAACAAGGATGTAAAAACATAGAACACGCCACCAGTATAAACTATGGATTATTCTCAAATGAAGAAAGTGACGATAACTATAGTGATGAATTAGAACAGGAGAATCTTAATTCTAATAAGGACAATTTATGAGACGTTGGATCGAAAACGAAGATGAAGAGGAACTGGAGACTACTGCAAAGTGGTCTCCAGAGGCTAAGTGTTCGTGCAGAAACGGTGGGGAACCCTACGATCTTCAAGGGATAATGGTAACGTCTTTAGACCCAAACTGCCGAGTTCACAAAAAGACTATTAGCACGTATCCTATCGCCGCCAGTGTTGAGCGAATAGTGGGTAACTGGAAGGACAAGGAAAAGGTTTGAAGAAAGAAAAGTTGATAGGAGTCTACACTATATGTCATGACTGCGCAGAACAGAATGGAGCGTTATGGCCGACAGGACACGTAGCAACTTTCTGGACAGGTGGATGTGATGTTTGTCTAACAGAAAAAGGTGTCTGTGATGTAAGTGACTGGAATTGGCCTAAAGGTAATCCGTCAGAGTTCAGTTTGATGCGGAGGGATTGAAATGGCTGCTATCTGCACAGAGTGTAAGAGGTTCCGGTTAGACGGAAGGACGATGTGTAAATGCGGAGAGAGTAAGCATATATACACGCTGATAACCTTGAATCTTCGCTGTGAATGGTGTAAGGATTTGTTTACGTGGAAGTTACGTGAAATGAATAGGATTCCAGACGGTATCCGCAGGTGTTGTACAAACTCATGTGCTGCGAAACTAAGGCACTGGGAGAAGGAGAGGAAAAATGAGCGAATTGAATCAGTGGTGCAAGGAAAACAACGTGAAGGTGTCCTCTCAAGTGAAGCGTGCGGCTGATTTTCTTGAGAGCAAAGGATATGAGTTCTTAGTTGATTTTGGATACGAGAACGCGGAACAGAAAGCCAAGGAAATGTATAATTTCAAGGCTGCTGATCCCGATAGGAAAACGTTAAATGGGATTGTGTTGCGACTGATGAGGAATCATGAGTGGTGGATTCCGTGGAGGTTGCAGGCGTTTATAAAAGAAAAAGAGAATGTATTCGTCTGTGATTCCAGCGTTAAGAGCCGTATTCGTGATTTACGCTTGCCAGAGTATGGGTGTCATGTGATTGAGAAGCGCAGGATTGTGGACTCAAACGCATGGGAGTATCGGTTAGTGCGATAATGGGAGAGGATCAGATGTCAGAAGAAAAAGTAGTGATGTACAATAGCGATGAAGCTGCCAAGAAAGTTTCTGAAATAGGCTGGAAGTCTCGTACTGGAGTATTTTACCCCGGCGACAATCCTAGCAGTGAGCATGGGGCGAGGTGGTCAGGTTGCACTCATCAGAAGTGCGCTTGCGGATCAGTGATGCGCCAAGGAGAAACTCGATGCCGATCATGTCAAGCAAAGATAGATTGCGATAAATACTACGCTCTTCCCGTTGCTAAATGGGATGGCAACACGCCAACAGTTGATGATGCGCGGGACAAGTATTTTTGGGATAAAGATCAACTGTTAGATGAGATGTACTGGCAGTTGGAAGAGGCGACGAAGCGCGGTGAGGAGCCGGAGATGCACGTGGTTATTGCAGAGCCTCACTACTTGCATCAACTTGACGGAGATGAATGGTGTGACGATCTTGCGGATGATGGAGAACTATCTGATGAAGTATGGAAGGCTGTAGAAGCACTCAATAAGGTTATTAAAGCGCAAGGACCGTCGTGCTGGTATCCGGGTAAGGAGAGGATCGACATGGAGACTCTTTGGAAGCAATTGAAAGAGGAAATCGAAAAGGAAAAGAATTGACATCCTCCCACGAATAAATTCATGGGATTCACGTTTCATCGCGGATTGCTTTCCAAAACATCTGGCAAGTCTCATATCCGCTCCACGCGCTTAAAGTCCGACGTGTCCCGCCGTATCTTTTAAGCGTAAATCTTTTACGTTACTTTGTCAAACGAAAGGAAAATCGCATTCAGCCCACCGTTAAAACAGTGGGTTTCATGCGACAAAATCTATGACGCAACTAGAAGACAAGGAACTCCAGCAAGCCAAGGAGTATCTATCCTATTGGCAACCGCAACTCCGATTAGACCATATCGATTTTGATATTGTGATAAGTAATGCGGAAGAGATGGGAGATAAATTAGGAAACTGTAAGGTTTGCCCTATTCGTCATAGACAGAAGATTATTCTACGTCATCCTAACGATAGGACGAACACAGATAGAGAGTATTTCAGAAGAGAGTTGGAAGTTGTTATTGTTCATGAACTTCTACACACTAAAGAGGTTACGTGGAGAGATCATCCAAAAGTGATGAAAGTTATGGATGAAGATAAATGGTTGAGCAGTCTTCATGAGGACAGTCTAGATGCGGTAGCAGAGGCACTAGTGAGAGCAAGAAGGGGGATCACGAGAAAATAATGCTTGACAAACCAGAACAAAGCGTATAAAAACAGAAAGGATGCTTGCGTATGGCGAGAACAAAGCGTATAGTGGATGAAGAAGTCAAGGGCGAGATGGAGTCAATCGCGCAGACGTGGCGGCAGTTCAGGATCGATAACGCATTGACTCAAACGTTTTTAGCGGAAATTTGCGGGATAAGCAGACGGACTATTCAGAACATTGAAACGGGTACGATTATTCCGCAAGAGGGTACAATACAAAAGTATGAGGCTCTAAAAAAGAAGTACGAGATGGGCAAAAAGCGCAAGCAGAAACCCAAGGACGAAGAGGAAGAGTACAGTTTCTAGCAGTATAAACAATCCAAACAACTGATTCAAAGGGAGATATGCAATGGCGGATGAAATTGTTCAAGGGCTTTCAGGAACAGAAATCAAGGATGATTTACTCGATCATATCCTTCGTAAACTGAATTATTCGTGTGATTTACGAGACTCAGATCGTTATCGTTCGTACAGTGCGACAGCAGAGATTCACCTGAAACTGTACGATTCAAGTATAGTTTCGCTGGACATGAACATTGAAGTTCCTCTCAAGGTTGAATTGCCAAAGGAAGTAGTTGAGAATCCTGTCGAGGTCAAAGAAAGTGTAGTGGTTGACGAGGAACCAAACCTTAATATAGTACGAGGACGTATTAAGGATGCCAAGATGGAAGTTCCACCGGAGCCTAGCGAAGAGGATGGAACGAATACTCCTACTCGAACCAAGCGCAAGTATACGCGCAGGAGTATAATTGACGCAATGGCAGCGACCATGGAAGATAGTGGTGGAAATGTTGCCGTAGGCGGTTCGGTTGATGTAGTATAAAGTTTCTGGTCCACTGACAACCAGAAAACTCCCTGCCGCTTCGTAAAGGTGGAAATCCGGCGTTGCTTGAAAGCCATGCGTTGCGAGTAAACACGATACCGGATAAGCGGCAGGAATTGAAGAACTGTACTACCGGGAGAAAGAATGAGTGAAAGTAATCGAGGAACGAATGGCGGAAAAGCCAGAGCGGAAAAGCTGTCGAAAGAGCAGCGTAGTGCAATAGCCAAGATTGCATCTGCGAAACGATGGGCAAAGAAAAAAGAGACTCCAGTTATAGTAGAATATGCTTATGTAAATCAAGGAACAGGAGAAAAAACGGAGCCATCACTTATTCCTGTTCCGTTTATATACAAGGAAGAGCCAAAACCAAATCCTGAGCCTTTTGGAGAAACAGAATCTACTCAGGAATCCAAGCACTGCCCTGCTTGCTTAAACGGACAAAGTATAGAAAAAGGTGAAGGAACGCACCTTCTTTTAACGATAGAACATCCTTACGATCCCGGTCCCGTAGTTTCCCAACCAACTAGGACAAATAATAGTCCTAGTCCTGCCGAAAAAGGACGAAAGAGGGCTTCAAAAGAAAAGCCAGTGTCCAAGATTTACGGGAAAGCTCTTTCAGTAGCGGAAAAGGAATACGATGAAGCGAGAGAGGAATTAGCCTTTCATGATGAAATGGCGGCGCGATTAACAGCGAAGATGCCTCGTTTGATTCAGACGATTAGGGCGTTAGGAGGAACGATTGATCCTCATGTGGAAACGGATGAATTTAATAGATTTAATCACGTTTCAGGACCACAAAGCTCTGTGAATTTTGGTTATGCACAATCTCAACAGCCAGTATTTAACAATCCAATGAAAGATATGCCGGAAATAGACCAATCATTATATTTGGCAAATAGTGGTCCAGTTCCGAGGCAAAATCCTGTTATTCAACCGGCAGAACGTATTGGTGGAGAGCCTTTTGGGGGAGCAGTAGATTTGTTTAATGCGTAAAAACCGAATTTGAGGATTCAAGAAATGTTCAAACACAGTAGACTACTGGAGGATATACTAAGATTAACGCGAGAGATCATGAAATTCTTGCGGGAAATCCTTCATCAACTTCAACCGCATCACAACCATTTTTCACTGGAGATAAGAATGAGCATTGGAAACATCGTTGCTGGTACAACAGGACAGATTGAGGCGGAAGTATATGAGAATGGCGTACTGTACAACCCTCCTGTTGGGTCTACCTACGCTCCCACGTTCACATGGACAGCATCCGATCCTAGTGTGACCTTTACCCCGGCTACAGCGGACGATTCTGATGGTGCAGTTCCTCTTGGACAGCAGATTGTCGTCAATGTACCGGCAGGAGACACGTCCACCAGCGTTACCATCACAGCAACCACGGTAGACCCTAACGGAAATCCTCTTACGGGGACGATTAGCATTCCTGTAACGTCGGCTCCGCAGGTGTTCGCTTTGCAACTTACGCAGGTAGCTTAACAAGTACCTTACGAGGAGAGATGCGCGTAGCCGGTAACCAACCCGGCACGCGCATAGGAATTGAAAAGGAGAGAAAATGGAAAAATTGAGCACAAACTCAAAGTATCTTGTTTTGTACGACAGTGACGAGGTAGGAAATCTTGAACCAAAATCTTTTACGTTACTTTGTCAAACGAAAGGAAAATCGCATTCAGCCCACCGTTAAAACAGTGGGTTTCATGCGACAAAATCTATGACGCAACAAGAAAAACAATCCGAGTGTGATCGTATCTGTGGTCCATACTACAGTGAGACTTCACGTAAGGAACAAGGACTCCATTCGTCTGCGCCAGAGATGTGTCCTATTCTTGAGGATATGTGGAAAAAGCCGAAGCGTAAGAACGACTACACGGGGATTTAATGTGAAAACGAAACTTGAAAAGATGATTGAGTTGGAAGACACTGTACGTGCGGCAGTCAAGGAACGGTATCCTGAAATAGATGCAGACTGGGCAGTAGAGCATTATTTGGACAGGTTCTACGACAATAACAAGAAGTTATCAGAAATCCTAGCCGCAATGGTGCCTGAGATTGTTCGGTCGCAGAGGATAACAGGAGAACTGAAATGATAATTATGTCGTATATCTTTCTAGGAATTCTCGTGATTACTGCTCCTGTTCTGGTGTGGATGAATGCGGTTGCGGTATCACGATATGAGGAAAGAAGAAGAACGATGTATCCCGTTAAGTGGTCACAGGTTAGAACTCTTGGAGATGTGATAAAATTTCTTGATGCGGTGGATCAGAAGTATATGGTTGATTTTGACTAGGAGGCGGTATGAGAGATGAACAGATTGTTATAACGAGTGATTCGATTCCAAAAGAAGTTGAAGAAGGACCACGTATGGTGTATAACCGAACAACGAAGGATTGGGAGATGGACCACACAACACCAGATCCTCGCGCTGCGATTAAAAAGGGGAATTATGTCTTTTACTCCCTTATGAATGGGCGATGAGAGTTAATCCTGGACAATTTTTTTCGGTAAATGCTTATATTTCAATAGGAACAAGCAACGAAGAAATTGAACGTATGGCGAGAGAATCGTTCTTGAAACTTCAAGAAGTTGTTAAGGAATACTACAATCGGGAGGATGTATGACCAAAGAACAAATTGAACGTATTGTAGTATCCTTTGAATCCATTGCGAAATCTTTGGAAGGTTTGAATGAAGCAGCTAAGAGAGCAGGAACCCGATACTGGCCAGAGCCAGGACCGCAAAAAGAAGTTATCATCAGTCGTGTCCAAACCGAAGAGGATAAAGCCAAAGAGCGCAGAGGAGACATTAACATCCCTATTGAGCAATGGCTCACAAATCTTAGACAAACAGACGACGATGATGAAGAAGAATACGTTGGAGAACGAGTTAGAGAGTGGAGAAGAACTCACCCCGAAGAAGGAAAGAAAACCAAAGTCTCTGATGCCAGTACCGAAACTGTCAGCGTTGGAGAGCAGGACACTGCAAGCGTTGAAGAGGTTGAAGGTAAAGCCGGAAGCATTTCAATCGTTGCCACAGATAACACCAATGTTGAAAAAAAGTCTCAAAGGCGGACTAAGAACCGCTCTTGAGGCTATGCGTTTTACAACGAACGATGAAGTAGTAGCGGATTTCTTGAAGGTTTACGACAAGATTCCTATTGGCGATAGGGACAGATTGCCATGGGAAGCTATAATGATAAAAGCCAAAGTGAATCCGATATACTTACTTGGGGCTATTCAGATGGCGGTGCAGACGTACAGTTGGAACAAGAGTAGGTTTCTAGCAGTATCTAGTCATCCTGAGATTACAAAGAATAGAATCAAGTTTGCAAAGATGGCTGGAGGCGTAAAGGACAGGGAAGCACTTGATATAGTCAATGGATTTTTGCAATCGCCGAGGGGTGCAACGGTAAATATCAACCAACAGGTAGCAACGTTTCCAGGAGGAAAAAGTAAGGATGGGGAAGATGTAGTAAATAGTCAGTCTGTTTACCAAGGAGACGATGTAGAGGAAAGATTGTTTGGTGGAGACGACATCTTGGACGGAAAGATTATTAAAATCAAACAACGGTTGCTGGAGGGATGATTGATTCGATTTATTGACCTTGGCAAGCAGATAGCAAGTGATCCCGACGACCCTGAATGGGCGCGGGAATTTTGTTTCTATGATACGCTGCAAGCTAGTTTCGTGTCGTTTGATAGTCGAGTTGTTTTTGACTCGATAGAGGACTTGAAAGACTGTTTAGATGATAACGATGCGGTGTATACGCGACGGATACTGAGTTTACTCCCGCCGTGGGTTCCCAAAAGAACTAGGAGTTTGGTGAAGTAGGATGTATTCAAGAAAGACAATAGATAAGCACTTAAACTACTTCTCTGCTAGTGAAGGTTGGGAACCTGTTTATCATTCACTAGCAGAGGTTCAAGACTTCATAGAATACATGAAAAAGATCACATATAAAGATGATTCAAGTAACTCAAAAAACACGTATATTAGAGTAAAATCTGGATTAACAGAGAAAAGGATACAAGAAGTACAGAGATTTATCCAAAACGAAAAGGTGTTATGTCGTTTAGATTCAAATTATTGGGAGAGCCGCTACGCATACGTGTGCAACGAGAAGGGAGAGATATATAAATTTCAAAATAGGCTATCACAGCAGATATTTGACTCAGTAATTGAAAAATTCGACGAAGATCAAGTATCTATAGAACTGATTATCTTGAAGGCTCGCCAGGTTGGCATCACGACCAAGACGGCTCTTAAATTTATCAATCGTATGTTATTCATTCCACACACGCAATCAATTATGGCTTCTGTAGAATCTAAGAAGTCAGAGTTGATTGGAAGAATTATTGATACCGCTCACGATAACTGCCCTTTTTGGTTGGTTCCTAGCACGATAAAAGACTCTCAGTATATTAGAGAGTATGAAAACAAGTCGATTCTTTCTATTCAATCAGGATCACAGGCGACGGGTCTAGCGCAAGGATGGACGCCTACAAATATTCACGTCTCAGAGTTGGCGGATTTTAAGGATGCGAAGAAGACGATTGAGGAAGGATTGTTAAGAGCAACGCACTCATCTAGGAATCTGTTTATGGTCCTTGAGGGAACGGGAGGTGGAAATACTGGATGGCTTGCTGATACATGGAAAAGCTCAAAAGAGGATTGGCCTTTAGGAAAATCCAGATTATGTCCTATCTTTATTCCGTGGGTGATGGTTCCTGATCTTTATCCAGAGGATGATTGGGTTCGTAAGTTTCCTGTACCGGGAGATTGGAATAGAGTAATTTCGGATGTAACGCGAAAGCACGTAACACGATGTGAGTCTTATGTTCGTAATACGCCATATTTATCAAGAGTAGTCGGTAAAGATTGGCGTATGCCAGTTGAACAGCAGTGGTTTTGGCAATTTAATTATGACCAAGCGTGTAAGAATCACACGCAAAAGATTTGGCTTGCTCAGATGGCGGCGGATGACTATGAAGCATTGACAGGAGTACATGACACAGTATTTGACCCAGACGTTATAGCGGCGGTTGAGAATAATGTATATGAGGTAATAGGAGACGGAAGAGGACATAAGATGGTTCGTAGTGAACCGATGCAAGCCTATGCGATTACTGGACACTCAATTGAAGAAACATTTTACCCAGACGAATCAGAAATAGATAAAGATAAGTCTGTTATAGAAGTAGAATGGACTTCAAGAAGAGGAGAGAAATATAAGTGGAATATGATTCCACTGCTTCCAGTCAATGAATACAATGAGAAAGATACGATGGATAAATTATTGGTTTATGAGGGACCAAAAGAAGGATTTGATTATGCTTGTGGAGTAGATACGGCAGATGGTCTTGATAAAGAAGATGAAGAGAGAGCTTGTGCGTCTATTTCTAAAGTAGGGAAAGGAGATGGATGTGACGAGCAGGCTTGTGAATTAACGAGCAAGAGGATGAATCCTGCGCAGATGGTTCCATTTGTGGCTTGTATGGCTACATGGTATGGGAAAAGAACAAAGGATCATCGAGGGGTAAAGTTTGCCATTGAACAAGTTAGAGGACCGGGTGATACTTGCCAAAACCAGTTAAAGATCATGGGTTTTAATTATCATCATGCTCCCAAGAGGTATGATTCAAAAAAGATTAAAGATGAATCTAAAACTAAACAGGGATGGTACTCAAACTCGTGGAGCGTACCAATGCTTATGACGAGTTTTGTAGACGCTATTAACGGAGGATGGTATATTCCAAAATCAAAGTGGTTGATTGAGGAATGCAAGACTCTTGAGCGTCACATAACAGGAAGCAAATCAAAGATGGAACATAGAGAAGGACAGTTTGATGATCGAGTAAGGGCAGCTGCGCAAAGTTATTTTACTACGCATGATTTGGATGACTTTGCATCTCGTAGCCAAAAGAGGTATTATGTACCTAAGAGAGAGACAGTAGACCCCAACGAGGGAGTCTGTAGGTCAAACATGGTGTCGATAGGAAGCTGGAAGTAGGGGGATGGGGCAAGCGGTTTGGAAGAAGCAGGAACTAACCAGTGTGCTCACTTTTGCACACTAGAAAGGTAGCAGAAATAATGAACAGACGAACATTCTTTAAGTTTTTAGGTATCGGAGCGGCTACTGCAGCGGTTGCGCCGAACATATTTGCGGAGATAACACCTAAAGAGTATTCTCCTATTGCGATAGGAAAACTTGAAATAGACGGTTTGACGATTTACGAGGAACCACGCGAAGGATACGATTATAGTATAGGGGTTGAAACAGGGCATGGACTTGGAGTAGACCCATCCGTGATTTCTGTGATGCGCGTAGGAAAAATAGATGAACCTTGCGTACAGGTAGCGGAATATGTTTCGCACGAGCAGAGTCCAGTAGAGTTAGTTCCAATCGTTGCACAAATTGCTAGGTATTACGGAGAGGAATGTATTGATCCGAGAGGACCATTGCTTGTAATTGAGCAAGTGTCGGCTCCTGGAGATACTACGCAGCACCAATTAAAGAGGATGGGGTTTACTAGGTTTTATCAATCAAGAAAAGAATTTTTAGAGAAGTCTGGTTGGTATACGACAAAGTTTAGTTATCCGATGACGATGGAACGGTTCATAGAATCCGTGAGAAATGGATGGTATAAAATTAACTCCATTGCACTTAGCGGCGATTTGACCGCGTCTGGAGGAGGGAAGTATCCTACAGTATGGGTGAGGGCGGCAACGCAATCGTATGTAGGGTATTATACTAATTTCGAGGATAAGAAAAATGCCTAACGCGCAAGGAATGATCGAACAACGGGAATCGAAACTCAAGGCGGAACTTGCTGCGCTGAAGCAAGAGAGCAAGGAACAAGCACGTGCATTGAAAGAGTCTAAAAAGTGGGTGAGTGTCAAGAAACGAGTACCCGCTAAGGATTCTCAAAAAGTAATTGCATGGCATGACGGCAGGATGGAGTGCTGCTGGTTTCATGACGGGAATTGGTTTGTCTACAATGGGACGTATTTCCTAGAGAACAAGGATGTAATCAGTGATGTGACTCATTGGTGTGCAACGGATTGGATGGTAACGACCGATTTTCCTATGCGCGGACCAGGAATCAAGAACGCTATCCTATATATATGGAAGCGTTTTACCCAAGGCGCATCGGATATGGCATACGATCTGAGGCCGAAGTCTTGGAGTCGAGGGGCAGCACAACTTGACAAGAAGATTGTGTACTATAAGGATAGGAACGGAAGATTGAGTCTCGGACTTCCCGAAGATCGTCCTGCTCCGAAAAATGTACAAAAGATCGTTTGCAATAATGTATTTGAGGCAGAGAAGTATTCGGAACTCCAACGCCAGCAGGAAAGTCGTGAACTCAGGATTGAGAACGAGAGGAGACGGGCAATTGAAGAACCGAGATTGGATGAGATTCGTCGTCATAGGCGAACACTGATGGAAAACGCAAGGAATAATATGAATCGTGATTTTCTTCGTTCGGCGGAAGAGTGGTCTAGCAAGAAACCGAAATCTTGGGAACGTCAAAGGGAGTCATTTCTACACAGCGAGGGTTATGAGAACGGACGATAGAAAATTTTTGTAGACACTTGACAAAAAATAGTTTATCATGCGTTTAGTCATGTTCTGGCTTGGGAGCCAGGACAAAACAGTGTACCGGGAGGATTGTGAGTATATGTGCCTGCTGAACTTGAAACCGTAAAATGGCGAGTTCCGAATTTTGAAGCATCCAACGCGGAAAAAATCGCTTGGGTTGAGGAACAAATCAAAGAGGGTGAGGGATTCCTTTCTGGTCAAGCCTGCTACCGAAATCTTGAGAAAAATCTTCGTGTCTTTGATGGTATATTCAAAGACAAGACTAGAAGTTCGTTAGTAACCAATCAGTTAAAATATAATATCAATAAATTTTGTACAACTTTAGCGGAAGTACGTGAAATTGCTGGATTTAGCTCAGATGTTCCTGCCTATAAAGCAATGGCGGAGATGCTTACAAAGGTAAGCAAATGTGTTTATTTAGAGTCTGATTTTCCCTACCAAATCTTGAAAGTTTTGCAGTATGCGACGGTCATGGGTATTGGATACCTATGGCCTAAAGTAGTTGCGTCCGAGTATCATTTTGGACCAAGAGAGATGAAATTTGATGCTCTAGGACTATTAGATGTAGTTCCAGTCCAGATTCCTTCAAAGTCAAATGACGTTCAAGATGCTTACGCTGTAACAATTTACGATTATATGCCGATTGCCGAGGCGTGTGCGAACTTTCCTCTATTCCAAGGACAATTACAAACAGTCGGACGGAATAATTACAAGACACTGATACAAGCACAGCGGCAGGATTTTGCTGCGATGTATCGTTATGGAAGCGTAGGAGAGTCACAGAGTCGCAGTTTTGGAAATCTTTATACGGAGATAAGATACACATTTATAAGGGACATACGCATCAATACTTCTGGAAAAGAGATGCAATGCGGCGAGCCGGGAACGTCTTGGTTTTATAAAGTTCCGTCTTTGGGCCAACCGATATTTGGAGGGATGAGAGATGGTAAACCATACATGCGTCCTGCAATGGTGGAAGATTGCCGAATCTACCCTAACCTACGGCTCATCATCACGTCATCAGGACTCGACAAGCCGATGTATGACGGTACTTCCTACGATTGGGACTCTAAAATACCTGTTATTCAGTACACAGTAGATGATTGGGCATGGGAGGCGCTAGGAAGATCGTTAGTAGGAGATGTATCTTCAATTGAATCAACGATTCGCAAGCATGAAAGGCTTATGGATCAGGTTCTTTCTGCGCAAATGGACCCTCCGTTGGGATATAACGCAGATGAAAACGGAGGAAAGAGCATTGAAACATGGGATATGTTTGCACCAGATCAAAGGCTAGGATTGTTTGGTGGGAGTGAACCAAGGAAGACATTACAATCTCTTCTTCCAGAAGAAGTTCGAGTAACCGGAGAAAATACAGGATACCTAAAATATCTAGGCGAGAAAGAACTTGCTCAACTAGGATTGAACGATGTTGGAAACCTAGCCAACATGAAGATGAACATTGCAAACGATACAGCAGATAAAATGCTGGAGTCTATCGGTCCTATCGCTAAGGGGATAGCGATGAGGATAGAAAAAGCCAACAAGCGCGTAGGAGAAAGGATGAAAGTTCTTATTCCTCAATGGTTTGACGCAGGAAGGCTTATTGAGTATGTAGGGCCAGACAATATAGCAAAGGAAATGTTTGACTTCAATCCTGACGATATGGTTCCTAGCCACTTGCCAGATGAATTATTCGGTGGTCAATTTCCCACTACACCATCAATGTATGATCGTCTGACGCGGGCAAAGTATTTTGTAAAGAAGTTGAGGCTTGTTTCTGTGCCGAATACGCTGCTAAGGATTACGGCTATGCAGCGTCAGATGATGATGTTGCAACTGAAGCGCAGCGGTGCCCCGTTAAGCTGGTCTACAGTGATGAAAACAATAGACATAGCGAACTGGGGAGATTCTCCGGGCGCGACGGAAAAAGAAAAGTTTTTCAACGAGGAAACAGAATTGCAGGTCATGGCAATTATTGCCAAGGCCAAGGCTTTCATGAAGTTGAAGGAAATGGGGATTGATCCATCTGTATTGGAAGGAGGAGGACAGCCTCAAGGTGGCAAGGGAGGAAAAGGACCGGCAGGGCAGCACGCGGGGGGACGTGATCCAAGTGGTAAAAAACAACCTCGTCTTGCACAAAAAGGTGGAGCAGGTGGAACTCCGAGAACAATTGTGAAAGAGAGCTAAGTAGTACAAATCAAACACCATAGGAGAGAAAGATGGCACTCAGAATTAAGGCGCAAAAGGTATACTTGGTTACAGAATCCAGCTTCGATCTCCCTACAGATGTAGGAGAGGCTCACGATGAAGTACGCGCAGGAAAGACAGATGGAAAAATGTCTGTTGTATATTGTGGAGGCGGAGTGCAGGGAGTAACTGTTGAACAAAAAACCAGAGTCTCAGAGGTTTTGGCAGCGAAATTTAAGAAGGAATTAGGGATAGAAGACAAAATAATCTAAATTTTGTCATTTTACCTCTTGACAAGACAGCAAAAAAGTGGAATGATCTAAAAAGAATCAATCGGGCGACCGCCCTCCCTTTGGGAACCAGCGTGGCTTGAGACCATCAAAATGGCTCAAGCCATTTTTGTTGGATAAAAAACCTCAAACCCAAAGGAGAAACACCATGAAGCATCGCATAAGTGGAAAAAAGAGTCATTTGAAGAAGGCCACACAAAAAGGCCGTGGCCACAAGCGCACCAGCAAGAAGACAGCCGTAAAGCTGTAACCAACCCCTAACGGAGAAATCATGGCTACGAATGCAATGCCAATGCCAGATCAGGGGGGATCACCGCAGGGTGGTCCTCCTCCTCCGCCTCCTGATGGTGGAGGGAAGCAAGGCCCACCGTCTCAGGGTCCAGCAAATCAAATCCAACAATTGTTAGGTAAGTGGAGTCAAGCAGCGCAGGAAATAGCGCAAGCGTATCCTCAAATAGCTGCTGAATTGAACAAGATCGTGCAGGCAATAGGAGAGGCACAGACAAAATTGATTGCACCGCCTCAACCAACGCCTACAAGTCAACAGCCATCGTACTCTTAACAAGGAAATCCGGGAGAATAGTGAATTATGCCAGTACCGACATTAGCAGAAGTTTTGAAGCAATCCGGTTGGACGCAAGATCAGATTGATGCTCTTGATGCGCAGGCCCGCACGGGTCTCAATAGTTACGTTACAAACATTTATCAGACAGCAGAGCAAAAGGAACAAGCGGCATTAGCGGCAGCACAAAAGGCTGAGGAGGATAGGAAAGCGCAGGAAGCCGCAACAGCAGCAGCAGTAGCAGCACAGGAAGCTGCGGAACTGAACGTAAGGCAAGCACAAGATTTTTGGGCAAATGTTTATCCTGCTGCGAATGCGGAAGCGGAAGCAGAAAAAGCAAGACTGGCCAAAGAAGCGGCAGATGCAAAAGCTGAGGCTGCTTACTATAAGGCTCAGAGAGAAAGTTACCTTGGGACACTAGGAATCGATCCATCAAATGCTCCAGTATTTACCCCTCCCCCTGCTCCAGTGGTAGACCAAAACAAAACTCCCGGAACGCCTACGTTTTCAGAAGATGCGATTATGAAGCGTTTGGATCAGGGAGTACACACGATTCAGGACATTGGCTGGAAGTATCAGCAACTTTATGGAACTCCGATTCCTATTTCTCCTAGCCAACTTGTATCTGAGGCAGATCGTCTAAAACTTAGCCCGATGGAATATGCGGCTAGGACATTTAAGTTTGCGGAGAAGGAAGCGGAGCATCGTGCGGCTGAAGCAAAGAAGCACGATGATGAGATTGCTGCAAAAACCGCAGCCGAAAAGGAATCTGAGTGGAAGGCAAAGATGGATGCCCAAGCTGCTGAATTTTCTGCCAAGGAACGCAAGATGGCCGAGCAGATTAGTTCTCATCCTGATATGCACTTACCGCCAGGATCGGCAAGGGTAGCAGAAATCAAGAGAGCCGTTTCTGCGGGAGAACGTCCAGACCCGACGAAGATGACTCCAGAAGCTCGGTTGAAATTGACGCAACAAAATGTAATCAAACGCTTTGAGGAACAACGCCAAACAGTAGCGGCGTAATTAAAATCAGGAAAGCAGCTTAAGTAGCTGAAAGGAAACAACATGCCATACGTGCAGAATGATCCAACTTTTTCTGAAGTTGACAGCGCGAACCTAGAGTCTGTTCGTGATGAAGTTGTGTGGAACGAGTTTTTCGTTGGGACTCCGTTTCTTGACGAACTTCGCCATGCTGGAGTAGCAGAACCGTATCTTGGCGGTGCTGGCATGACAGAGCCGATTTTGTATGGAACTCCTAACGGTTCTGCAATCGATCCTGCGCAGACAGTTACGTTGATGCGCCAGCAGATCACAGACAAACTGAAGTTCTACGAGAAGGGATACCAATCAAACTTCCCGTATAGTGATTGGGAGATGGGACCGGACGGCGGAGTTATCAACTCTGGTCCGTCGAGAATCTTTAATCTCTATTCAATCTTCATGAGTGCTATGATGCAAAACATCAATACGATGCTTGCGATGGATGCTTTCCGTCACGGACAGAATTCATCTTCGACGGTAAGTGATGACCGTCATAAGGCATCAAACGGCCTTGATGAAGCGCTGAACAACGCTATCGACACATCGCTTTATGGGAACCGTTATCTTTCCTATGGCGAACAGTTACGCAATGGTGCGATTGGCAAGGCGATTAACGTGACTCCGGTCTATTGTGGTCAAGGAAACTACAGTAGCAGTTCGTCTTCTCCTGCAACTAGCGGGCCTGGGCAGATTGATTTTGATACATTGATTCAATTGAGTTCTCAGTGCGAAATGTGGGGTGGTAAGCCGAAGTTGGGAATCACAAACGTCTTTGGTTTCAAGGCGATTGCGAAGTCTCTTATGGCCTATTACCGCGATACGCAGCATAGTGACCACAATCTAAGCTGGAGTTCCATTAACTTCAACGGAACAGAGATTTTCAAAGACCCGTTGGCACCTTCAGCAGTAGCTCAGTATTACATTCCGATCAATGGATCAGCAGGATCGACAGGCAATACGCAGTTGAAGGATGGTATTGGATCGAACACTGCAACAATCGCATATCAGACTCCACAGTTCTATGACAGCACTGGAGCGGCAATCAATTTCTCTCCAACGAACTCGAATTTGCCATCGAATGCGATTATTCAGCCATCGGAAGCAATTTACTTCCTTGACCCATCGACATTCAAACTGCGCACAACGAATAATCCAGATTGGAACTTTGGTACTCGTAAAACGCAGCAGTACGACAATCCTAGCATGAATGCAGTATTTTTGAAGTTGGCTACGAATCTGTATTGCTGCCAGCCTAACAAGAATGCTTATGCGTTCGGGTTCCATGCTTAAGACCGCGATATAAATGCGGCAAGGAATATCCGAGACGAAGGTCTACGGATACTGGCGTCAGGGATTGGCGCTACAGCCGGTGGAGGCAACGTAAGACGTAAGTTGGGACGCAAGTCCTCAACCTACGCAGATGCCGTTGAAACCGGAAGCCCCCGGATTTAGACATGGGGGTAGTTCACTAAGTGGAACTAAACAAAGGAATCAGTTTTGCAGTAAAGGAGATTCAAAATGCCATTAGTACGCGGATTTCCATCTTGGAAAAACATCAATTCGCAGAATTCCACTTCGTTATCGGGTCAAACCGATAACATGACAGGACAGCCGTGGTACGGTGAGGGATTGTATCCTGGAATCTATGCGGACCTAACAAACAAAGAGGCATTGGATGCTTCCGATACGGCTACAGGGATTTTGTACAACGGTCGTTATCGCTGGGTTCTTGTTGATTCAGGAGCAACTGCTGCAAATGTAAAAACTGGAACAGTTGGCTTTATGCGTCAAGGAACGTCTGTGGCCAGTGTTGTTGTTCTGACTGAAGGAACTGGTCAGACGGTAGGAACCTACCGAGTTGCAGCTACAGGTGGTGGCGGAACAGGTGCCCTTATTCAAGTTGTTGTAACGAGTGCCACGGCGATTACTGTTACTGTTCTTAATGGTGGATATGGGTACACGTCAGTACCTACGTTCACATTGGTAACAGGTGGAACTCCTGGAACAGTGGTGGCGCAGTTGAACTCGACTCCTAACATTGTTACGAGTGCGGATGTTGCGACAAACTTTGTACGTCCTGTGGTGTTCTTGAATTCGATTACTCCGGGTAACTACGGATTTGTTCAAGAGCTAGGACTTGCCACGGTACTTGCAACGGCTTCGCAAACTCAGGCTGCTAACCAGTTTGCAATTGTTAAGAGTTCTTTGGCAGATGGAACAATGACTGCATCGAGTGCAACTTTTGGTCCTTACGCAATCGGTTCTGTTGTTGATCCTATCGCTACACCTCTTGCAAATACTCCGTTTAAGATTCTTCTTGACGGACCATGTATCCAAGACTAACGATTAGGGAAAGGGGCGGTTTAATATCCGCCCCTACAAGGTGAAAAAATGATTCTTTCATCGATTAACGATGTGGATTATCCGACAATGGTAGGCAACCGACAGATTTACGTCGGAAGTGGATATGGACCTGCGTCGTACAATTCGACCACGGGGGACATTCTTTCAACAGAGAATCCCTTTAACATTGATGCTCCGTTAGCTGGTTTAGTGGTGACGCTGAGTGGAAATTATGCGGCGGTTCCTGAGCCGATAGGAATCGGAAGTGCTGAAGGATGGACGTTGAAATGGTATACATTCCCTGCATGGTTAGCAGTTACCGGTCAAAATCTTTCCGCAGAGCAAATTGAGATGGGTGTGATTGGAGCACCACAGTAGTAAAGATTTTTCACAAGGTCTGATCTAAACCTCTCCCGGTGGACAGACAACTTACGCCCTCTGTAGCCCCGGAAGGGTTGACTATGGAGGGCGTTTTAACAGGAAAGGGATTTCGATGGCAACAAAAAAGACGAAGACAAAGTTGTGGATGGAAGATGGGGATGACGCGCATTTCTCGGATAATCCTGCTGTTCCAAAGAAACATCACGCAAAGAAGCGCATAAAAGCAGCAAGTAAGGGTCATCCTGCGGTAAAGGTAACAAAGAAACACCACAAGAAAACCACACACAAAAGAGTTGCGGGAAAGTAGTGTCCTATGGAGACCAAGAAATCCAAAAAGAATCCTTCCGGTAAATCAGATATTCCCTATGGGATAACCAAAGGTGAGTATTACGGAAAAGGTTCTACGGAAAAGTGGAAGCATGGTCGTTATCGGAAACAGGCTGAAAAAGCATACGCAGGGTACAGTCACGAATACGAAACTCCAGCCAACAAGGAAGACAACATCAGGGAAAAGCAAGCTCATTTGAAAAACGAGGATGCTTGGAATAAACATGAAAAAGATTCCAAGAAGCGTGTAGCAGGACCAAAAACAAAAAGTATAGCAACTAAACCACAGACTCGGAAGAAAGTTGTTC
>Ga0116108_1000379_pt1 | contig 26126 bp, 14 predicted proteins | sample June2015DPH_6_15_FD_88970 | JGI IMG/M metagenome (GOLD analysis project Ga0116108, IMG submission 88970) | Peatland microbial communities from SPRUCE experiment site at the Marcell Experimental Forest, Minnesota, USA - June2015DPH_6_150 | ecosystem: Environmental > Terrestrial > Soil > Wetlands... | reverse complement strand
TTCAGTTTCCGATGCGCTGGCTTTGGGCGCCTACCGGGCGATCAAGGAAGCCGGCCTGCACATTCCGGACGACATCGCGGTGATCGGGGTCGGGGACTATGAGATCGCGCCGTTTTTTGACCCACCGCTTTCGTGCGTGGGCGTTTCGCACCAGCAACTGGCCGAGCGGGCCAGCCAGCTCCTGTTTGCCCAATTGGAGAGGAAGGGGCACTCGCGACACCTGGCCTGTGCGCCGATTCTGGAAACGCTGCGCGCGTCTTCCGGACACGGTTGAAGCGCTCCGGCAGCGCGGAGCGGCGCCACGGAAGAAAAAGCTTGCAATAGATAAAACGTTTTAGCAGTTCAGTCCATGCCACCGCTCATTTTTTGACCAGCCACCGAGCGAGTCGCGGCATGTGCCGACCGTGGCCGGCAAGTCCTCGTCAGAAAAATAATCAGAACTCTGCAGAAACCCACGCCTCCCGCGGGCGCGACCATGGCCTCCGCGTTCCCCCGTTCGTAGAATTCCAACCCGCCTACCTCCAAATCTAAACTCCATGAATCGCATCATCCATCCGCTGCGAAGCCCTGCGGCCTCATGTACGTTGCTGGCCGGTCTGCTTGTCTTCACCGGTCTTTCCGCGCAAACGACCTCCACCCCCGACACCAGCCCACCGCCCGCCGGGACAGAGGTCATCCAACTCAGTCCATTTGAAGTCAAGGCCAGCCAGGTCGGGCCCTACCAGGCCACCGCGGCCTTGGCGGGCGGCCGCGTCGCCGAGGACCTCTTCGAGTCGACCACCAGCGTGACGATCGTTACCCAGGATTTCATCAAAGATACGGCGCCCCGCGACACGTTCAACGCCACCAAGTACATCGCCGGCATCGCGAACAACAGTTCGCAAGTGGCCGGCGACCGCGTGTCGGTTCGCGGCTTCCAAGTGTCGAGCCCCGACATCGACGGCTTCGATACCGTCCAGTCGGTGGTGAAGAACGATCCGGCTCTCTATGAGACCATTGAGTTCGTGCGCGGCCCCGACTCCCTCCTCGCGCCCAACGGCAGCCCGGGCGGCACGCTCAACCTCATCAGCAAGGTGGCGCGGTTCGCCAATTTCGGGAGCGTGACCGGCCAGGTCGGCGAGTACGACACCAACAGTGGCAACTTCGACATCAACCAAATGGTCGGCTCCAAGGCCGCCTACCGCCTGGTGACCAGCTACATCAACGCCACGCAGGGCGACAACCAAGGTTACCACCAAAGCCTCGGCGTGGAGCCTTCGGTCCTGTTAAAGCTCGGGCCGAGTTCGCAGCTGCTGCTCCATGCCACCTATTTCTGGGGAACCGCCTACAACTACCTCGGCCTGCCGATCAACCCGGCGACCCGCAGCATCTTCTCGACGATCCATTTCCTGCCCGGCTTGGACAAATACGAGACCCCGTATGCCGACAACTCCGGTGACCCGAGCAGCGCTAACCACTCGAACCGGATGATCTATCGCGCGCTTTTCACCACGAATCTCACCGACAATCTCTCGATGCGGCTGAGCGCGCGCTACCTGTGGGAGTGGGAGACCAACAACCAATGGAATCTCACCGGCAATGCCGGCGGCGGCTACAATCCGTATACCGGCGTGTGGACTCCCGGACTGGTCTGGTCGGGAACGGCCGCCACCGGCTTCACGTCGGCCCCCGCTCCCGCCACGAGCTCCACCTACAGCTTGAGCCAGTCGCCGACGAATGACCTGGACCACTTCATCGACGTCCAGAACGACTGGGTCTACCATCTCAAGAACCAGTATTTCGACTCGCAAACCATCGCCGGGTTCGCGGCTGAAATCTTCCACACCGTGGGCAAGGGCTACAACGCCTCGAGCCCCGCGATCAATGTCTATGCCATTCCCACGACGGCGACTTGGACGCCCTCCACCACCCCGTCCTCGAACCTCAACGCCACCGGCAACTGGGAGCAGATCTATCTCAATGAGAAGCTGAAGTTCTGGGACGGCCACCTCATCGCCAACGCCAGCGTCGTCCCGACGTACTTCTACGAAAGCGTGGCCAATTACATCTCGGGGGTGACCGCCACCTCGCATCCGGATCTGACCTTTGTGAACTACGGCCTCACCTACGTGGTGGTGCCCTGGGCGTCGCTCTATTACGGGCACTCGGCGGATGCCGCCCAGATCAATCCGCCCCCGATCGCGACCACGACGAATCCCAATCCCCCGGAGATCCAATCCGGCAAGCAGGATGAAGGCGGTCTCCGCCTGAAGTTCCTCAACGGGCGCGCCACCGCCTCCGCCACCTACTTCCAGCTGTATCAGACCAACAACTCCATCGTGAATCCGGCTCTCTTCTCGGTGCCCCCACCGGCCGTCTTTCCGCCCAACCTCTACTCGGACCGTATCGCGCGCGGCTGGGAATTCGAAACCAACCTGAACCTCACCAAGGGCCTCTCGGTCATTGGCAACTTCACGACCCTGACGAATCGCAGCCCTTACGGCGTGCGCTTCCGGGCAAACCCCGAGCATTTCGGCGCGCTCTTCGTCAATTATCATTTCGACCAGGGCTCGCTGAAGGGGTTCTCGGTTGGCGCAGGCTATGTCTTCCAGGGCAAGGCGGCCGGCGACAGCGCCTCCGGCGTGACCAACGCGAGCACGACGACGACATACATCCCCAACCAGCCCAGCTTTTATATCCCTGCCTACGGCCTTTTGAATCTCACGGCCTCCTACCGGTTCAACCCGCACTGGATAATCCGCTTCTACCTCGATAACGCTTTGGACAAATCTTACATCGCCGGCTCGCTGAACAACAACGCCGTCATGCCGGGAATTCCGATCAATCCGCATGGATCGGTCACCTACTCGTTCTGAGTCTCCCGGCAAAACACGCGCCGGCGGAGCCCGGTGTCCGGCGCGTGGATGGCGAGGCGCGAGGCTGACTGTGCCGAAGCGCTGGGTCCGAAGTCTCGTCGCATTGGCCGGCCTGGCGTTTGGCTCATGGGCTGCTGGCGAACCGGAGGCCCCGTCGACTCTTCGGGTCACGGATCTCAAGTGCGAGTCCGCCGCCGCGCCGCTGGGCGTCGATGTCGCGCAACCGCGCTTGTTCTGGCGCGTCGCGAGCACCGAACGCGGTCAGCGGCAGACGGCGTGGCAGGTGCTGGTCGCCTCGTCGGCCGCGGTGCTCGCGGCGGACCAGGGCGACCGGTGGGACAGCGGGTGCGTCAATTCGGACGAGACCACGTTCGTGCGCTATGCAGGCGCGGCGCTCGCGTCGTCGCAGCAGGTTTTCTGGAAAGTACGGGCGTGGGATCGCGACGGCCGGCTTTCCGCGTGGAGCGCACCCGCCAGCTGGACGATGGGCCTGCTCGCGCCCGCCGACTGGAAAGGCGTGTGGATCGCCGCGCCGGGCGACACGGAATCGCTGCTGCTGCGGCACGAGTTTTCCGTGCGACCGGGATTGCGCCGCGCGGTGGCGCACGTCTGCGGGCTGGGACAATACGAGATGTTCCTCAACGGCACGAACGCCGGCGCCGACCTCCTTTCGCCCGGCTGGACCAACTACGACGTCACCGCGCTCTACGACACGCGCGATGTCACCGCGTTGCTCCGCGAAGGCCGCAACGTCGCCGGCTTGCTCCTCGGCCACGGCTTCTACCACGTCGCACCGCGTGATCGCTTCACCAAGCTCACCACCGCGTTCGGCCCGCTCCGCGCCATCCTGCATCTGCGGCTCGAGTATGCCGACGGCACCGTCGAGTATGTCGGCACCGATCCGTCGTGGCGCACGCTCGCCGGACCCATCACGACCGGCAACATCTACGCGGGCGAGGACTACGACGCGCGCCGCGCGCCCGCCGGCTGGGCGAGTCCCGGCTTTGACGACCGCGGGTGGGCGCGCGCCGTGGCGCTGCTCCGGCCACTGGGCACGTTGCGAGGCCAGAGCGCCGCCGCTGAACCGCTCCGCGAGATCGAGACGCAACGGCCCGTCGCCGTGCGCACGTTTCCCGACGGCACCGCCGTCTACGATCTTGGGCAAAATGCGTCCCATATGCCGCGAGTCCGCGTCAGCGGGCCCGCCGGCAGCATCGTCCGGATCACGCCCGCCGAAATCGTCAACGACGACGGCACGATCAACCGCAACACCATGGACGGCAAGAACCGCGGCAACGCGTGGTGGCAATACACCAAAGCCACCGACGGCGAGGAAACCTGGTTTCCCCACTTCTATTATGTCGGCTGCCGCTACCTGAAAGTAGAGTGTTTCAGAAGCGAGGAGGAACTGCCGCTGCGCGTGCCTGCCGAGGACTCGATCGAGCGCTCCAAGCCGGCATCCGCGCCGCGTCCGGGCGATCCCGCACGGCTCCCGCATATCGAGTCGCTGGAGGGCGTTGTCGTCCACTCGAGCGCCGCGCCGCTCGGCCATTTCGCCACCTCGAATCCATTGTTCAATCGCATCCGTGACCTCGTGCGCTGGGCGCAGCGCTCGAACATGGTCTCCATACTCACCGACTGTCCGCACCGGGAGAAACTCGGGTGGCTCGAGCAATACCACCTCAACGGTCCCGCGATCCGCTACGAATTCGACGTCGCCCGCATCTTCGCAAAGGGCATGCACGACATGGCGGACGACCAGACCGACGACGGCCTCGTGCCGAACATCGCGCCGGAATATACAGAGTTCAAAGGCCCATTCCGCGCCGCCGCCGAGTGGGGCGCCGCTTTCATTCTCGTGCCGTGGCAGCAATACCAGTTCACGGGCGATCTCGACTTGGTGCGCACTCACTTCGATGCGATGAAGCGCTATTTCGCCTACCTCGAAACCCACGCCACCGACAACATCCTCTCCGCCGGCCTCGGCGACTGGTACGACCTCGGTCCGGAAAAACCCGGCCCCGCGCAGCTCACCCCGCCGCCCGTCACCGCCACGGCGTTCTACTATGACGATGCCTCGATTCTCGCGCAGGCCGCCGCGTTGCTGGGCCGCGCCGACGAAGCGAAGGACTATGCAGCTCGCGCCGCCCGGATTCGGGCGAGCTACAACCGGCATTTCTTCCACCCGGACACCGGCTTCTACGCCACCGGTTCGCAGTGTGCCAACGCGCTCCCGCTGGTCCTCGATTTGGTCGAGCCCGCCGGCCGCGCGCGCGTCCTCGCCGCGCTCGTGCGCGACGTCGAGCAGCATGGCTACGCGATGACGACCGGCGACGTCGGGTTTAGGTTTCTCCTCCAAGCCCTCGCCCGCGGCGGCCGCTCCGACGTGATCTACCGCATGGTCAACCAGGACGAGAAGCCCGGCTACGGCTACCAACTCAAGCACGGCGCCACGAGCCTCACCGAATCTTGGGACGCCAACCCCGGCTCCTCGCACAATCATTTCATGCTGGGGCAGATCACCGAGTGGTTCTACAAGGACCTCGCCGGCATCGACGCCGACCCCGCGGGTCCTGGCTTCAAGAAGATTTTCCTCCACCCGGATCCAGTCGGCGACCTCGCGTCGGTCGAGGCGAGCTATGATTCGATTCACGGTCCGATTTCCCTTCGCTGGGAGCGCGCCGGCGACCGCTTTACGCTGAAGGCGGGAATTCCCGCCAACACAACCGCGACGGTCTTCCTGCCCGCGCGCGAAGGCGCCGCGGTGCTCGAAGCGGGCGCGGCCGCCGAGCGCAGTGCGGGCGTGACCTTTCTGCGCCGCGAGGGGGACCGCGCCGTGTTCTCGATCGAGTCGGGCAGCTACGCTTTCGAATCGCAGTGGACCGGGCCCGAGGTTCCCGCGCGATGATACCATCATGAACCCCCAAGTTCCAACGAAAGGCGTCCTGGCCGCCCTCTGGCTGCCGACCGACGCCAACGGCAATCTGCTGACCCACGAACTCAGCCAAAATCTCGCTTTTCTCAAAAGCCACGGCATCCACGGGGTGCTCGCGCTCGGCAGCACGGGCGAGTTTCCGCAGTTCGACATCGAGCAGCGCAAGCGTGCGCTCGCGACCGTGGCGGAACTCGCCGCGCCGCTCCCCGTCATCGCCAATGTGAGCGACATCCGCCCGCGGGCCGTCGCCCAGGTCGGCCGCTTCGCGCACCAGATCGGCCTGCCCGCCATCGCCATTATGACGCCCGGATTTTTTCCGTCGTCGCAGGACGATGCGCTTGCGCACTTCCTGCACGCGGCCGACACGTCAGGCCTGCCGACCTTCCTCTATAATTTTCCCGAACTCACCGGCACGCGCATCAACCTCGAAACCGTCGCCGCCTTCGCCGACCGCGCGCCGATGGCCGGCATCAAGCAGAGCGGCCGCGAATTCGACTACCACCGGGACCTCATCCGCCTCGGTCAGGAGAAAAACTTCGTCGTGTTTTCCGGCGCCGACACGCGGCTGCTCGAGATTTTTGCGCTCGGCGCCGCCGGTTGCATCGGCGGGCTCGTCAACATCGCGCCCGAGCTGATGGTCCACCTCTACCGCGTGTGCCGCGAGGGCGCGGCGGGCAGCCCGCACCCGGCCTTCGAGCGGCTGCAAAAAATCGGCGAGATCATCGACCGCCTCACGTTTCCGCTCAACATCGGGGCCGGCATGGAGGCGCGCGGGCTTCACGTGGGCGAACCGAAGGCCGTTGTTTCGCCGCGCTCGCGCGAGATTTACGACGGCATCGTCACGGACCTGCGCGTGCTCTTCGCCGAGTGGGGCTTGGCCCCGGCGGCGTGATGCGCCGCGGGATCGGGTTGAAAATTCCCGCCATCCCGCGTCTTGTTCACATCCTGGCTCCGTCGCTGACCTGCCGATGAAAAACAAGAACTACAAATGGGTCGTGGTCGGGATGCTCTGGTTCGTGTGCATCTTCAACTATGCGGATCGGCTGTCGTTCTCGTCGGTTTTCCCGAAGCTGAAGGCGGAGTTCGGCTTCGACGCCGTGCAGCTCGGGCTGCTCGGTTCAGCCTTCGCGTGGGTGTATGCGTTTGGCGCGCCGTTCGCGGGCTTCATCGGCGACCGCATCGCGCGCAAGCACCTCATCCTCAGCGGCTGCGTGTTCTGGAGCGGCATCACGCTGCTGACCGGCTGGTGCGGGAAACTCTGGCAGTTCATCACCGTGCGCGCGCTCACCGGCGTCGGCGAGACATTCTATTTTCCCTCGGCGATATCGCTGCTCAGTGATTATCACGACCGGCGCTCGCGCTCGCTCGCGTTTTCCCTGCACCAGTCGGGCGTTTACGTCGGCACCATCGGCGGCAGCTGGGCGGGCGCCTGGTTCGCCGAACAATTCGGCTGGCGCTCGTGCTTTTGGTTCTTCGGCGCGGCCGGCAGCACGCTCGCGCTCGTGCTCTACCGCTTCTTGCGCGAGCCGGAGCGCGGCGCGGCCGACGCCGCCGAGGCCGCGGAAATCGATCCCGTGCACCCACCCGGCGTCGCCGTCGAGGCGCCGGCTGCGCCGCTCGGCGTGGCGGAGACGCTGCGGGTTATCTTCGCCAAGCCGACCGCGCTGCTGCTCATGGGCGTGTTTCTCGGCGCGAACCTGGTCGCGACGATTTTCCTCACGTGGACGCCGACGTTTCTCGTCGAGAAATTCCACTTCAGGCTCACGACCGCCGGCCTGTCCGGCAGTGTGTTCATCAACCTTGGCAGCGCGCTCAGCGTGCCACTCGGAGGGTTTCTGGCCGACCGGCTCGCGCGGCGCTTCGCCGGCGGCCGCATGCTCGTGCAGGCGACCGGCCTGCTCGCGGGCGCGACGTTCGTCGGTCTCGTCGGCCTTACGGATGACGTCACGACATTGCTGGTGGCGATGACGGTGTTCGGTTTGTGCAAGGGTCTGTATGATTCCAACATTTTCGCCTCGCTTTACGATGTCATCGAACCCCGGGTCCGCGCGACCGCGGCGGGCGTGATGAACACCGTGGGCTGGGGCGGCGGGGCGCTGGGTCCACTGGCGGTTGGCATTGCGACCAAATACGGCCGTCACGCCAATCAGATGGCTAACATGAGTGAGGCCATCGCCTTTGGCGCGATCATTTATGTCCTCGGCGCTGCGCTGTTGCTCTTCGCCTTCTTGGTGACCGCGAAAAACGACGTGGTGCGCGGCCCCGGGGCGGCGGCGTAAGACCTTCATTCCCGCATGAACTACTACCTCGGCATCGACGTCGGCACGACCAGCGCCCGCGCCGGCATTTTCGACCAACGGGGCAACCTGGCTGCCGCCGCGAGCCATCCGATCAAGATCTGGAAGCCCGCACCGGACCATGTGGAGCAGTCCAGCGACGACATCTGGCTCGCGTGCGGCGACGCCACGCACGCCGCCCTGAAAATGAGCGGACTCGCGCCCGCGGCGATCACGGGCATCGGTTTTGACGCCACCTGTTCGCTGGTCGCGCTCGGCGCCGACTATCGTCCCGTCTCGGTCAGCACCACCGGCCGCGCCAAACAGAACGTGATGGTGTGGATGGATCACCGCGCCATCCCCCAGGCGGAGCGCATCAACGCCACGAAGCATGCGGTGCTGCGCTACGTGGGCGGCGTCATCTCGCCGGAGATGCAGACGCCCAAGCTGCTCTGGCTGAAAGAAAACCTCCCCAGCACATGGAAGCGCGCCGGACGGTTCCTCGACCTGCCGGACTACCTGACTTACCGCGCGACCGGTGACGACACACGGTCGCTTTGCACGACGGTCTGCAAGTGGACCTATCTGGGCCACCGCGGCCTCGATGGGGAAGGGTGGGATGCGGACTATTTTCGGGGAATCGGTCTCGGCGACCTTGCGGCCGAGGATTTTCGCCGCATCGGCCGGAAAGTGCAGCCAATGGGGCAACCGTTGGGCGGCGGGCTCACCGCGCCGGCGGCGCGCGAACTCGGACTCGCCACCGGCACGCCGGTCGGCGTGGCGATCATCGACGCGCACGCCGGCGGGCTCGGCCTGCTCGGGGCGCGGCTGGGTGGCGAGGCAATGACACCCGCCGCGCTCAACCACCGGCTCGCGCTCATCGGTGGCACGTCGTCGTGCCACATGGCGGTGTCCGCGCAACCGCGTTTCATCCCCGGCATCTGGGGGCCGTATTATTCGGCGATGATTCCCGAACTCTGGCTCACCGAGGGCGGACAGTCGGCCACGGGCGCCCTGATCGACCATGTGATTTTTTCGCACGCCGCCGCAACGCCCCTGCAGGCCGAGGCGAAGCGCAAGGGCCAGACCATCTACGAGCTTCTGAACGCCAGGCTCGACGCGCTCGCCAAGGCGGAACACCTGGCGCATCCGGCCGAGTTGACGCGCGAGCTGCATATCCAGCCCGACTTCCACGGCAACCGTTCACCGCGCGCCGATCCCACGCTGAAGGGTGCGATATCGGGCCTCACCCTCTCGGCCACGGCCGACGACCTCGCCCGGCAATACCTGGCCGCGATTCAGGCCGTTGCCTACGGCACGCGCCATATCATCGAAGCAATGAACCGCAAGGGCTACGCCATCGACACGCTGCTGGCCTGCGGCGGTGGCACGAAAAATCCCGTCTTTCTGCGCGAGCATGCCGACATCACCGGCTGCCGCCTGGTCTTGCCGCGGGAGCCCGAGGCCGTGCTGCTTGGCGCGGCGGTGCTGGGCGCGGAAGCTGCGCGCGCTTTCCCCTCGGTGCTCAACGCAATGTCAGCCATGAATGCCGCCGGGGAAGTCATCGCGCCAACACCCGGCCGCGTGGCGCTCTATCATGAAGCCAAATACCGCGTCTTCCACCGGCTCCACGCCGATTTCCTCACCTACCGCAAATGGATGCGAAATTCCTGATCAGCCTTTCCTGATGAATAAATCCAGCACCACCGTCCTGCTTGTCGCCAGTGGCGACCTGCGCCAGTCCGCCAACGAAGCCTGCTGGCCCGCCCAGCAGGCGATGGAGCAAACGCTCACCGCCGCCGGCGCCAAACTGGGCTTCAGCTTTGTCCGGGCTCATCCTTTCAAGCCCGATCACAAGCACGGCTTTATCGCCTCGCAGAAGGAGGGGCTGGAGATTTTCTCGAAAATCGATCCCGAGACGCCGCTTATCGTCGCCGAGGCCGTGTGGCAATACTCACACCATGTGCTCGGCGGGCTGATCACGCATCGCGGCCCCATCCTCACGGTGGCCAACTGGAGCGGCCAGTGGCCGGGCTTGGTGGGCATGCTTAACCTCAACGGTTCGCTCACCAAGGCCGGCGTTGGTTACTCTTCGCTCTGGAGCGAGAGGTTTGATGACGATTTCTTCCGCGACGGTCTGGCGATCTGGCTGCGTACTGGCGCTGTCACGCACGCGACCGCTCACGTCAAGCCACTCGGCAGGTGCAACGCGCCCGGTCGCGCCAAGTCCGTCGCCGCAAAGATCGCCGCCGGTCTACGTCAGCGAAAATCCATCATGGGCGTCTTTGATGAGGGCTGCATGGGCATGTATAACGCCATCATTCCCGACGAACTGCTCTTCAAATGCGGCGTCTTCAAAGAGCGTCTGTCCCAGTCAGCCCTTTACTACGCGGCCACCCAGGTAAGTCATGAGGAGGCCGGCGAGGTGTTTTCCTGGTACAAGGCCAGAGGTTTCACGTTCAATTTCGGACCCGACGAAAAAACCGACCTCACCGAGCAACAGGTGCTCTGGCAGTGCCGGACCTACATCGCCGCCTGCCGCCTGGCCGACGAGTTCGGCTGCGAGACGATCGGCATCCAATACCAGCAGGGCCTCAAAGACCTGTTGCCCGCTTCCGACCTCGCCGAAGGCACGCTTAATTCCACCGACCGGCCGCCGGTCACACGGGCCGATGGCAGCGTCATCCGGCCCGGTCAGCCCATTCCGCACTTCAACGAAGTCGACGAATGCTCCGGTCTCGATGCGCTCTTCACCCATCGCGTGCACAACGCCCTTGGCCAACCGAGCGCCACGACCCTGCACGATCTGCGCTGGGGCGACTGGGATCAAAGCGGTACAACGTCGGACTACGTGTGGGTTTTCCTCATTTCCGGTGGGGCGCCCGCCGACCATCACATCGGCGGTTGGGCAGGCTCCGATTCGCACCGGCAGCCGCCGATGTATTTCCGCCTGGGCGGCGGCACGCTGCGAGGCATTGCCAAGCCGGGCGAGATCGTCTGGAGTCGCATTTTCGTGGAGGGCGGCGCGCTGAAAATGGACTTGGGCCGCGCCAAAGTGGCCGCACTTCCGCGCGCCGAGACCGCGCGTCGCTGGAATGAGACGACCTACCAGTGGCCGATCATGCATGCCGTCACCTACGGTGTCACCCGCGATCAAATGATGGCCCGCCACAAGGCGAATCACATTCAGGTCGCTTACGCCCACTCGGCCCAGAAGGCCGACCTTGCCCTCTATACCAAAGCGGCCTTGGCCGCCGAACTCGGTTTGGAGGTGTCACTATGCGGCACCAAGGCCGATGGGCAGCCCTTCTGACCATGCGTGATCCCGTCGAGTGCCGGACAAAAGTATTTGCCCCTACCTTAGTGAACCCCTGAAGGCGGCGTCTGGGCCCTCGACGTCGCATATTGCATTCTCATAGTTGAGCTTCAAAAAGCTTATCCAACAGGACGATGAGCTTGATGTGATTCCGCATGGTTGAGCTGGCTTGGAAGTGCTGTGGGGGAAACGGCAGCTTACCCCTGAACAGGCCCCATGCTTTTCTTGCTTTTGCAGGATTGAGTATTCATGGGAGGTCAGGTTAACGATTCTTCATCGGGGTCCTTCTGACCGCTGATGTTATCTCATCCTTGGTATCAACCCCATCATGAAATGAAAAAAACGCTCGGTCTTCTCGCCTTGAGCCTGCTCATGTTGTCTTCATCTGTTATTTTGGTTTCCGCCGCCGGGAAAGAAAAAGGGGCCAAAGAACAGTCGGTCGCCCGAGGTTCCATTCGCGTCAAAGGTCAGCCTTCAGCCGTTGAGCGCGCCGCACTGGCTAAAATCTCATTTCAAGATGCGCTCGCTGCCGCCGTGGCCGCCTATCCGGGCAAGGTCATCTCCGGCGAGCTCGGGGTGGAAGACGGCAACCTCCAGTATGACTTCGAAATCATCGGTGCCGACAAGAAGGTGATGGATGTCGCGATTGACGCTGGTAACGGCAAAGTGCTCGACATCGACGAGTCCGACGAAGATTGACCATTGGGAATGGATATCGTCCCAAAGTGCGCGCCCCCCAGGCGCGTGCGTTTGAGCTCGGTGTTCATGTGCGGCGCGTCTCTCCAGCGTTTATTGCGGCATCGTCCGTGTGCCCATCCATGAGGTTTGGGAAAGGCATACGGACTCGATGACTGCTCAGGCCACGTCTACCCGGGACACTTTGCCGGCCACAACGCCGTGGCTGGCGGGGCCAGCGCGCCCGGATTTTTTGCGCGATGAGTTGCTTCATGAAATCGTCCAGGCGAGCGCGGATGGACGGCAGGCGCGAGCCGCGCTGAAATATCGCGGGCAGTCGCTAAGCTATGGCGAGCTGCTGCGCCGCTCCCTGCAAACCGCCCGCTACCTGCGGGCCCGGGGCGTGGGCCGGGGCGAGCGCGTGGCCGTGTGGATGCCGCCCGGGTTCGACTGGTACGTCGCCATGCTCGGCATCCTGCAGGCCGGCGGCGCCTACGTTCCGCTCGATCCCGAGTATCCGCCCGACCGCATCGCCTACGTGGTGCGGGACAGCGGCGCTCGCTGCATCATAACGACATCTCCGCTGGCCTCGATCGCCGCCGCGCTGCCCTGCCGGGTGATCGATTTCGAAAACGAGGCGGCGGAGATGGCCGCGCAATCCAGCCGCCCGCTGTCGCGGACCGAGATCGGCATCACCCCGGACGATTGCGCGTACATTATCTATACCTCCGGCTCTTCTGGCCGGCCCAAAGGCGTGATGATTTCGCACCGGTCGATCTGTCACCTGGTGCGCTCGGAGGGTTCGGTGCTCGCGCTCCGGTCCGACGACCTGGTGTTTCAGGGAATGTCGCCGGCTTTCGACATGTCGCTTGAGGAAATCTGGCCGGCGTGGGCTGCCGGAGCAACGTTGCTGGTCGGCACGACGGAGATGGTCCGGGCCGGGGCCGATCTGGCGCCATTATTGGCGCGCGAAGGCCTCACGGTCTGGACCTGTGTGCCCACGCTGCTGGCGATGCAGGAGCAGCCCATCCCCACCTTGCGCCTGCTCAATCTTGGCGGTGAAGTCTGTCCGCCCGAGTTGGTGCGCCGGTGGGCCCGGCCTGGTCTGCGCATCCTCAACACTTATGGCCCGACCGAGACCACCGTCACGGCGACCTTTGCGGAGGTCGCGCCCGATCGTCCGGTCACGATCGGCCGACCGCTGCCGAACTACACCGCCTATCTTCTTCGCGAAAATCTCACGCCGGTCGCGCCCGGTGAGGCGGGCGAGCTCTGCATCGGCGGGCCGGGTCTCGCCTTGGGCTACGTGGGCCGGCCCGATCTGACGGCGGAATGCTTCGTCCCCAACATCCAGCATCGGCCAGGCGGTCCCGATCCGCTTCTTTACCGTACGGGTGATCTGGCCCGCCTCACCCCCGGCGGCGAGTTCGAGTTTCTTGGACGGATCGACACGCAGGTCAAAATCCACGGATATCGTGTGGAATTATCGGAAATCGAGTCGGTGCTGCTGGCTGTGGACAAACTGAAGCAAGCCGTCGTAACGCCACAGCGCAGCGACCGTGGCGAGGAAATCCTCGTCGCTTACATCGTGCCGGGTGAGGGCAGGACTTGCGATGAGACCGTGCTGCGCTCCCGATTGAGGGAGCGACTGCCGGGATACATGGTGCCGTCGATCTTCGAAGTGCTGCCGGCACTGCCCACCATGGCAAGCGGCAAGGTGGACCGGAGGAACCTGCCGCGGCCCACCCGCGCGGCGGTGCCGGAACGCGCCGTGACGCCGCCCGGAACACCGGCCGAGTGCAAACTCCATGCCCGGTGGTCTGAACTGTTCGCGCCCGCTGCGGTTTCCATCGACGACGACTTTTTCCTCGATCTCGGCGGCCACTCGCTGCGCGCCGCCGCCCTCGTGTCAGCCCTGCGGAAGGATCCCGCACTACGCCACGTCTCGATGGCGGACGTGTACAATCATCCCACGGTGCGCCGGCTCGCCGCGCATCTGGAGGCGACGCGGCCGGCGAACGGCCGGGAGAAAGCGGGCGCAATGTTCGCCCCGGTCCCGCCGTGGCGCTACTTTGCCTGCGCAACGGCGCAGGCGGCCGGCCTGGTCCTGATTTACGGACTGTTTTCGCTGCAGTGGCTGATCCCCTATTTGTCTTACGCCTGGCTTCTGAGCCAGGAGGATGTATCGCGGCGCAGTGCGATTGCGATTTCGCTGGGCCTTTTCATTGCCGCAATCCCCCTCATGCTCGCGCTGGGCATCGCCGCCAAATGGCTGATCCTCGGCCGGCTGCGCCCCGGGGAGTATCCGCTGTGGGGCCTGACGTATTACCGCTGGTGGCTTGCACAGCGGCTCCTCGACACGGTGCCCATCCATTATCTGGGAGGGTCACCGCTGCTGGCGGTTTACCACCGTCTGCTTGGAGCGCGCATCGGTCGCGGGGTGTTTCTCGGCAGCGGCGCGATCGACGCGCCCGACTGCGTCGAGATCGGGGACGACACGGGTTTCGGTACCGGGGCTTCGCTGTCGTGCTGCAAAGTCGAGGGCGGACTGCTGAAGGTCGGCGCGATTCGCATCGGCCGGGCCTGTCACATCGGCGCCAGTTCGATCGTGGCGATGAACACCACGATGGCGGACGGCGCCGAGCTCGACGATCTTTCGATGCTGCCGCCGGACCGCACAATCCCGGCGGGCGAAAAATGGGGCGGCTCGCCGGCGCGTTTTCTGGGTCCGGTGAAACCGGGCGGTCCGGTCCGGGCCCGGGACTACACGCGCCGGGCATTTGGGGTCGGTTACCTGGCGCTGCTGCTGGTTTTTCCGCTCTTCGCGATCCTGCCGATTTTTCCGGGCATGATCCTGATGACGGAGCTCGACCAGCGGACGGACGGCTATGAATTCATGATGCTCTCTCCGTTGCTGGCGACGGGGTTCGTGGTCTCGATGTGCCTGCAGATCGTGGTGCTCAAGTGGCTTTTGGTCGGCCGGGTGAAGCCGGCCCGGATCCCGGTGTTCAGCCTCGCGTACCTGCGCCACTGGCTCGTGGAGCAACTGATGCAACTGAGCCTCGACGTCGTCGACCCGCTCTACGCCACGCTCTATTTGAATCCCTGGTACCACCTGCTTGGCGTCCGCCTCGGACCGCGGGCCGAGGTTTCCACCGCGTCCTCGATCAGTCACGATCTGCTGCAGATCGGGGAGGAGAGTTTTATCGCCGACGCGGTGTCGCTGGGCGCCCCGCGCATCCATCGGGGCGTGCTTTCGCGGGAGGCGACGGTGATCGGCCGCCGGGCGTTTGTCGGCAACAGCGCGGTGATTCCGTCGGGCACGACGCTGGGCGATGGAGTGCTGGTCGGAGTCCTCTCGGTGCCCCCCGGCGACGCGGCTGCGGCGCTGAAAAAGGATTCGTCCTGGTTCGGCACCCCGGCGGTGTTCCTGCCGCGAAGACAGACCGCCACGCAGTTCGACGAGGGCAGCACGTTTCGCCCCAAGCGCCGCCTGATCCTGCAACGACTCTGCATCGAGTTCTTCCGGGTGATTCTGCCGCTCACGGTGATCATCGCGCTGACCTCCCTGATGATGAGCGTCGTGGTGGACCTGGATGACGCCGACTGGGGCCTGGATGAAATCGCCCTCGTCTTTCCGCTGCTCTACATCGGTTACGCGCTGGCAGCCGGCGCATTTGTCGTCGCGCTCAAATGGCTGGTGGTCGGCCGCTATCGCGCCGTCGAGAAACCGCTCTGGAACCAATTCGTGTGGCGCAGCGAGCTTGTCACCTCGACCTACGAGAGCCTCGCCGTGCCCTTTTTCGCGGACATGCTGCAGGGCACCCCCTTCCTGCCCGCCTACCTGCGTTTGCTCGGCTGCCGCATCGGCCGCCGCGTGTTCATGGACACCACCGACATCACCGAGTTCGACCTCGTGCGGATCGGTGATGACGCGGCGCTCAACAGCGACTGCGGCCCGCAAACCCACCTGTTTGAGGACCGGGTCATGAAGATTTCGAGCGTGGACATCGGCGCGCGCTGCACGATCGGCGGCGGCAGCATCGTGCTCTACGACGCGCGCATGGAGGACGACAGCACGCTCGGCGAGCTTTCCATGCTGATGAAAGGTGAAACTCTCCCCGCCGGCACCCACTGGGCGGGTTCGCCAGCCCGGCCTGTCAAATGAACATGACACGTCCCATCTATCCCGGCGTCACGGGGCGGGTGGTTGACGCCCCGGCCGATGTCGTCGTGATGGCTCACCAAGGAAACGGCGTCGGGATGCGCCGGACGCTCGCCGGTGAAATCGCGGCCCGCTGCGGACTTCCTCTGCACGAGGTGGCGATTTTCTCTTGGGCTGGAAGGAGGCCCTCGGTGGAGATCCGCGGACGTCCGAACACCCGATGGCAGGTGAGCTTAAGTTACACTCGGAACTGCACCGTCGGCGCGCTGTGTGCTGGAAGGGCGATCGGTGTGGACGTCGAGTCGATCGATCCAGAGTTCAGGTGGCAGCCCATCGCGGCGGAATTCTTTCCGTCTGAGGTAATCGCCACATGGGATCACCTGTCACCGCAGGAAGCGCGCCGAGGTTTCTTCCGGCAGTGGGTGCGATGGGAAGCTGCTCTGAAATGCCGCGGAGTGGGTTTCGGCGCAGCGGATTTGACGTATGAGGTCGCGTTGGACGGACTGGAACTCTTTGATTTGGATCTGGGAGAGGGTTATGCAGGCTGCCTGACTCTAAAGCCGATATGACTTTTAGTGAGGCCAGAACGCCTGCGTTGGATCAGCATCTATGGGTTCAGGATTGTTTATGTCTTGGGCTTCACCGCCGCCTCCAAAGTCCGCTTGTCAGAGACAGCAGTGTCTTGCGGCAAGCGCAAACGGAAGAAGGCTGAGAAACGCGGCAACACTTTACCCCTAAGGACGCTGGCTGCCCGGCATGGTTTGGTGCTGCTGCGCAGCATCGCTCCGCGATCACCCTCCGAGTGCCCCATCTCCGCTTCGCTCCGTCGTACCGAGCGAAGCGACATCAGCCACCATGTCGTCATGGTTCTCAACCAGCCCGTCAGCCAAACTGCAGAGGAAGAAATCAGTCGTGTGATTTGCTGAGCCTCTTAAGCAAGCCGCGGTCACATCGGATGAGTGCTAGCTTCTTGGCCCGGCTCCAGCGTTTGAGCTGAGCTTCGCGACGCCGGGCCTCGGAAAAGGTTGAGTAGATCTCAATCCTCAGCACCGCCACAGGGGGATCCAGCTCGGTCGTGCGGCAGGCTTGCCCCGTGATGTGATCGTCAAGCCGCTGTTCCAGATCAAGCGAGCAACCGACATAGATGGTTCCCGATCGCAGCCGCAGGAAGTAGACAACTGGAGTGCCCCTCGACAGGCTCGGGGCCATTCGCCGCGCTTCGGCGATTAACGCGTTCACGTCAGTCGTGTATGCCGGCCGCAGGCCATGAGCAAGCCGGGCTTGGGCGGCGCGTCGAATGGCTGCACTGAACGGATGACGACGCGAAATGGCTGAAATGAAACGTTTTCCCCAGAGGAAACCGCCCAGCCTGTTCAAATATCGGGTGACGGAGCAGTCAGCGTTGCGTCGCTTTGGCCCATTTTGCGTTTCACTTTTCTCGCCAAACGGATTCTGGATGCCCGTCATGTAGAACTATGGAAGCAAGGCGCCGATCCGAGCTCTACGGGAATCGCTGCGGGTACGGGTGGACTCGCAGCCAACGGCGAATAACGTCAATATCAATTCCCGCAACCTGACCGCTTGTCGGCTCTGATCTCAGGCGGTTGGCTTAGGCGGCTGTTCGGCCTGTTCCTCAGGAAATGCAGAACAACGCCACAATTCGGGCGGCAGCGGTGAAGCGTGCCGAATGGAAGCCAGTATCAATGGAGCCAGCGGAACCTTGAACTCGGCTGGGAACTTCGCGGCTACCCGCATCTTGCGCACGAAGTCCTTCATCTCGGCGACAAGTTCCGCGGCGCCGGCGTCGGGACTATCGGCCAGAGGCCCGCGTGAAACGATCTGCCCATCATCCACCGGTCCCCGCAGCACCTTGACGTCCCAATCATCGGGTGGAAGCCACGACATGAGATGCAATGGCTTCAATTCCCGTTGAGGCCCGGTGTCGGCCGCCCCCAGCACTAGTCGGCGATGAACTAGAGGCACGAGTCGATCCCGGGTGTGATCATCAAGCAGGCAGCAAATCTCCAACAGCACCATCACGAAATACGAGCTCTGGGTCGTAATCAGTTTCTCCTCGTTGCTTTTGGCGACCTGTTCAAAAACGTTCTCCAATGAATTGTAGCCGTCGAGGAACGGGATCTCGCCAATTTCAAGTCGGCGCAGGTAGAGTCGCTGGACCAATTCCGGCAGAATCAGTCCGAGGTCGCGCAAACGATTGGTATGGCTCAGTGCGAGCATCAACAACGTCAACTCGATGTGGTGAATGTCGAGGAGCGGTCGGAGCGTCGCTTGGTTTCCATTAAACAGTCGAATCATCCAGTTAGCTGTTTCGACCAATGAGTCCCGCCGCTGACGCTTCTCCTCGGGAGTTTCAGCCAGCAAAGATTCACCCAGTCCCACGGATAGGATTCCCAGGCGCCCGATGTGCCAATAGGCAGTCGCCGACGCGGCCACGACACCCACCATGCTTCCGTGCGCCAGCTGGTCGATGGCATTCTCCACAGCCAGCGCGTCGATGTGGATCTGATAAAAGCGGCGCAGCTCGCTCAGGTAGAAGTTACCCCAGAACAGATAGATGAAAGCGCGAGTGCGCAGGTCCTCGGATTCGGAGAAACGCCGCCAAAGCGCGATAGCGGCCCATTCGATCAGATCGATCCATCCTGTCTCTAGGCTCTCGTTGTTCGCACCGTGTTGGCGCAGGATGATCAACGCAACCGGCACAAGGGAGACACCCCGCATGCCGTTGTCTTGCGCTAGGACATCATCCACAAAACGCTTCCACCCCGGCACCAATTGTTGCTCCCATTGGTCCGACCCGTGCGGGAAATCGGCCACTTGCGCGCACAAGTAATTAAGCTGGCCGAAAAACTTCTGCGGCACGAGTGCAGGCGTTAGCAGATGCCGCAGCGTCCGGTCGACCAGTTCGGAAAGATTCCACCGAGACAACGAAAGCGTAGCCCGGCCCGCAAGCGTAGGCGGCGCGTTGGCTACAAATCGTTCCCAAAGCGTTACACCGTTCGCCTCTTCATCCCGGTTATACGCCAAAATCACTTCTACTTCGGTGACCGCCTCCAACCCCTCGGCGTCAAGGTCGGGCATGATCGCCTTGGACAGGTCCTCAAAGAATCCATTCTCAACCCAAGTCTTGTTGGTGAGTTGCTCATCCTTGAGGACAAATATCGCCAAGCAACTCCGGTCCGTGGAGAGAAAGGCGGCATCGATGCCAAATTCCGCCTCCGTCTTGCTCTTGGCAGTGGTAGCCCCGCCCTGTCGGAGGAATGGAAGGCGTATCGGCTTTCCATAGATAGCTTGGCCGAGGTTGTAGATGACCCAGTCAATTCCCCATTTTACGCCGCTTTTCTCTTCGCGGGTTCGTTCGCGCAGGCTGAGCAGGTACTCTGTAGTGAAGGCCTTGACGAGTTCGGGTGTCATGCTTCCTCCTCCGCGGACGACTGCAATTCCCCGATCCGCATCGCCGCGTGAAGCCGCCGCAAACGCATGGCCTCGGGAGATACAAGTTCAAGGCGGGGCATTTCCATACTTACTTCAGATTTCTTCAACTCTGACGCCGAGCTCAGGTTTCCGCCGGCATCCTGCATCCGCCACGTCTTGGTGTAGAGGAGCGGCACCGTCGTGCAGAATTGCGCGAACACCGAGTATTTCTTCACCCCGCTGGCGACTTGACGTGAAAACCTCCGCAAGGAGAGAGCTTCAGCTCGATCACGACCCGGAATTCGCATCTTCAAGGCGGGCGATTTGCTGGCCTGGACCGTGGCCTCAATTCGTCGCAACGCCTCATCCACACACGCCATGAGTTTTTCATGGCCCTGACACTTTGCCTTGATCTCCTCGCGGTAGCGGTGGGTATTCAGGGCCTGAGTTGTCACTTCCTCATAAAACATCTTCGCAAGTTCACCGCCTAATTGGTCAACACGTGGGGCAAGGCTGACATGTAGCCCAGCGACAAAACGATATTCGTGAAGATTGAGCGTCGCCTCTAGGATCAGCAGTTCGAGTTGAACGGCGTTTGCCATTGCCACCGCTCCAGCCTCCAACGCCGAAACTCCACATCGCTCGACGACAATGACACCAAGCCGCCGAGCTTGGCGTGACGATGCAAGACACAAATCTGTTGCCACAGCCACGGCCTGACCCTGCTGAACGAGGTGTCCGAACAGCCAGTTAAAGGCATCATGTTTCTCCTCAAGGATCGCGCACCAACCCTGACCTGATGTGGCGGCCAAGCGCAGCATGAGTGCTCGCGCGGCTTCCCGTTCCTTGGTAAAAGCATCGACTAGGCATTCCTGTACCTTCCCCCAGGCATCGGCGTCGGAAATCTTCAGGGGCGGCAACGCGAACAAGAGAGAAGCCCACTGCTCGCGCGTGACCGCATGTTCGGATTTCGCCGCTCTCCAACCCTCGAGCGCTGCAACGACCAGCCAATAACGCGAGCGCTCAGCTGTCACTGTGCCGGCCATGCGCAGTAATTCGCGAAATGCCCACGGCCAATGGTCCGATCTCTCCAGAACCACGCGTGCCAGCAAAAAACACCACGAGAGTTCCTCTTCACCGATTCCCTGTACCAGTTCATTTCTCAAAGCTAAAGCGCGAGTTTCATCCAGCGATGGCGAGTCGGCCGCCAGGGCCCACGACTCAAGATAAAGTGCTCGAAACTCCGGATTGCCCGGCGCACACAGCAACGTTTGAATCTTTTCCAGTCCGTTGCGCCATTGGCTGGCACCAGCATCAGCCAACTCCCGGATCCAACGCAGCATGCGGGCTATCGCGTTGCGTTCACGATCAGCCGGCCGACACTGGAGCCACTGTTCAATCAATTGCAGCGCCGCGGATGTCTGATATCGCGTATAATTCTCGACACAGCCCCAAAGGCCGCGCTGATAAAGATCATTCCCCACAGCACGGCGGGCGTCGGCGATCCAACCCAGCATGAATTCTGCGGAAAGCGGAATCTCCCGAAACACTCCAGGAGCAAAATCGAGCGCCTCAAAGAGGGAGGTTCGGTCCGTTCCAACGATCCGTCGAAAGAATTCCTGTCTCGCCAGCTCCGGCCATTGTCGTAGCCCAGCACACCACAACCGGCCGACGAATCCTCGCACTTCATCTGCGACGCCTAGATAGAAATAAGCCCGCACTGTACGCGCAAAAAAACGTTCCTGGAATGCGCCCAGTTGGGTCCACATGGACTGAAAGACCTCATCCAATGCTTCACAGCTAGATTCGATCTGCCGAAGCTCATGCAGAATTGCCTGCTGTACCGATGGCTCGTTGATCCCGCGCCCTTCTTGCGCGTTGATCATCGCCACCAGCGCGCTGCTGACGGCGGGGTACTTGGAAACAAAAGCTGCAGGTAGCATGATCGGATTCTCGCTAAATGTGGCCATTTATTCGCAGAAAAAATTGGATTATTTGCGCGGTCGGAACTCCCATTTCAATAATCTCGGTCACGGGGATTTCGGCACGGGCGATTAAATCGGTCCCAAAGCTAGAAAACAAGCACGCCATGACTGACCAGCGGCGTGTATCCCTGATGCCGTTTCCTCGGATTCTGGGCATGCTCGCCCTCGTGCAACAGGACCCATGTCTCACCAGTATCCGGTGCGCCTGCAGCGACGCGTCGACGGAATCGAGGAGTATCCCTGGACCGAAACGAAGTCGCAGCGGACTGGTGGCGCCCTAAGCCAACCTGGAGTTAGGAAATCCGGACGCCTTTGTGTCTCTATGCGGTGGCGACCACTTGTGAGACGATTCTCCGGATTTCGAATTGAGTTCGTGTTCTTCACGAACTGGCTGCCCGGCATGGATTGGCTCGTTTCGCTCGGGGCTTCGCCCCATGCGCTGACGCGCATGCCCATCTCCGCTGCGCTCCGTCGAACCGACGAAGCGATATCAGTCGCGAGACCGGCTGAGCGCGCGAAGCTGATTCTTGTCGCCTTGAATCAACGCCTCCTTCTTGGCCCGGGACCAGCGCTTGAGTTGTGCTTCGCGAGAGCGCGCGGCGGAAAAGGAGGCAAATATTTCAACGCGAAGGATTGCTGCAGGCGGATCCAGCGCGGTAGTCCGGCAGGCTTGGCCGGAAGTATGGTCCTCGAGTCGCTGTTCGAAATCCGTAGAGGCGCCGAAGTAGATGATCCCCGAACGAAGGCGTAGGAAATACACCACTGCCGTGCCCCTCGACAGGCTCGGGGCCATTCGACACGCTGCGAACATCAGTGGGCTATAGGGCATGGGTTCGCGGGCCGGAGGCCATGAGCAAGCTGGAGCGTAGCGGAAGCGCGTCGAATGGCTGCCCGGCATGGATTCGAACCATGACTAGAGGATTCAAAGTCCTCTGTGCTACCATTACACCACCGGGCAATGCCGCAAGGCCGCCTACGTTGCGCCGAACAAAAGCACGGTCAAGGCCGGAAAGGTCCCGGGCGGTGCGTCGCGGGCCACCGGTCAGCGCCGTCCGGCGGCAGGTGTTCCCATCGGCAAGGTGGCGAGGCCTTCGGCGTGCGGACCAACCGCGGCGCCGGGGAAACGAAGCTTGCGCCGGCTGGGGGGCTCGATTGGTTTGGCTGCCGTCTCGCCTCTTGCCCGTCTCCCCCATCTCACGCTCCGTATGAGCGCCTCGGCTCCAGATGCTCTGCCCTCCGGGCCGCCCGTGGCCGCCGGACCGATTGCGGTGCTGGTCGGTTCCGAATCGCACTGGGCTCTGATGCGCCGGCATTTCCGACGGCACCGACTCGCCGTGGCCTCGCTGTATTTTCTGGCGGTGCTCTATGCCCTGGCCATCTTCGCCGAGTTTTTTGCCCCCTACACCTGCGAGTGGCGGAATCTTCCCCGCGCCTATTGCCCGCCGCAACTGCCGCGCTTTTCTTTCGCGCACGGTCTCCACGTGCTGGGCATGAAGCGCCTCATCGACCCCGTCACCCTTCGCAAATTCTACCAGGAGGACCCCGCCACGGTCGTGCCGCTGGGTTTCTTCGTCCGGGGTGAGCCTTACCAGTTCTGGGGGTTTCTCCCTTGGGACCGCCATTTCATCGGCGTGAAAAACCCGGTGCCCGCCGCCGACGGCCGGCTGCCCACGTTTCTCTTCCTCGGCGCCGACAAATACGGCCAGGACATCTTCAGCCGGCTCATCTACGGCGCACGCATCAGCCTCTCCGTCGGTCTGGTGGCGATCGTCATCACCTTTGTGCTGGGCGTAACCATCGGCGGCATTTCGGGCTACCTGGGCGGCGGGCTCGACAATGTCATCCAGCGCCTCATCGAGATCATCAATGCGTTCCCGCAACTTCCGTTCTGGCTGGCGCTCGGCGCCGTGTTGCCGCCCGACTGGTCGCCCCTCACCACCTATTTCGCCATCACGATCGTGCTGAGCCTCATTGGCTGGACGGGTTTTGCCCGGGTGGTGCGCGGCAAGATCCTGTCGTTGCGCGAGGAGGACTACGCGATGGCGGCGCGGCTGTTGGGTGCTTCGCACACCCGCATACTTTTCCGCCATCTGCTGCCGGGATTCACCAGCCACATCATCGTGGTGCTCACCCTCAGCGTGCCCGCCATGATTCTCGGCGAAACGTCGCTGAGCTTCCTCGGCCTGGGTCTGCGTCCGCCCATCGTGAGCTGGGGCGTGATGTTGCAGGACTGCATGAGCATCCAGACCATGGCCAACTATCCGTGGCTGCTCATGCCCGGGGTGTTGATCGTGCTGACAGTGCTTTGCTTCAATTTTCTGGGTGATGGACTGCGTGACGCCGCAGATCCCTACACCACGCTATAGCCTCAGGGGCCGCCGCTCACGGTGACGGAGGTGGCGCGGCGGGAGGCGGGGACGCGGTGGCGGGAGGCGGGGAGGACCCGGCAGGCACTGTCGATGCCGGTGCCGGCTCCTTGACGGCGCGCAGTGTGAGCACCTGTTGCTCCGTGCGGCCGCCCACGTGCAGCTTCACGGTGAGCGGGATCTCGTCGGTGGAAATCCCGAGGCGTGAAACCATCGGCTCGGCCTCAACCGACTCGCCCGGTTTGACGGTGATCTTGGGTGGCTGCACCACAAAGTTGCCCAAGGCGGAATTAAAATCGACGACTTCCACGTCGGCCGGAGCTTCGCCATGGTTGGTCAGGCGCAGTCGCAGCTGGATGGGCGGCAGGTTGCTGGCGCGTATAGGCGGTGCATGCTGGACACTGTCTTCAGCGTCCCCTCCCGGCGGACCGCTTCCCCCGCCGCCACCATGGCCCCGACCGCCGCCGCGGCCGCCGCCCATGCCGCCGCCGCCACCACCGCCCATGCCAAAGCCTCCTTTAAAACCACCACCGCTCCCCTGGCGGCTGCTTCCGCCGCCGCCCCCGGATTCAGCATCGCGGGACCATTTCATTCCGGCAGGGGCAAGCATGGCCTCGATCTCGATCTGCCCATCGAAAAACATGCCCCGCGCCTCCATCCGCTGGATGGCGGCCCGACCGCTGCCGTCATTGGATCCCATGGCGCCGGGCGGCGGGCGGTGGGGGCGTTCGCCCTCGCAGGCGGCGAAGCCAAGGAGAAGCAGCGTCAGCGGCAGCCCGCGTAAACTGCGACAGAACCAGACTGAACCAGAGAGGGGCATGAGGCGCACGCCCTTTTGACGCCTTCGTCGGGCAAAAGTTTCCCCGGAATGGCAGCGCGGCGCCGGGGGCTGACGATTTCAGAGGAAAGTCTGGCCCAGGCCCGCGGCGGCGATGACGACCGCCCATGGCGGCAGTTTCCACACCTGTAACGCTGCGAAGGCCATGAAGGCCAGCGCCGCGCTGCGCGCGCCGGTGACGCCGGCCGTCCATACGGGATTATAGAACGCCGCGAGCAGCACGCCGACCACCGCCGCGTTGGCGCCGCGCAGCGCGGCTTGGGCGCCGGGCTGTCGCCGCAGCGTCTGCCAGAAGGGCAGGGCGCCGGTGACGAGCAAAACCGAGGGTGCAAAAATGGCCGCCACCGCCCACAGGCCGCCCAGCCAGCCACCCGGGCCGACATGCATCAGGACGCCCAGGTAGGCGCAGAGCGTGAAGAGCGGTCCGGGCAATGCCTGCGCCGCGCCATAGCCGGCGAGAAACTGGTCGTGAGTGAGCCAGCCGGGCGCCACCACCTCGCGCTCGAGGAGCGGCAGGATCACGTGCCCGCCGCCGAATACGAGTGAGCCGACGCGATAAAATCGGTCAAACACCACCAGCCAAGGGTGAGCTGTCACCCGCGCCAGCAGCGGCAGTCCAATCAGCAGCAGAAGGAACGTCGCGAGCCACGGCACTCCCGCCCGCCGGCGCGTCGTGACCGCAATCGGTCCCGCCAGACCATCCGTCGCTTCGCGAAACAGCCACCAGCCCAGTGCGCCACCCAGGGCGATCACGCCCACCTGGCTCCACGCCGCGGGCAGGAGCAGCAGCGTCACCGCCGCACCAAGCGCCAGGGTCGCGCGCGACCGGTCCGGGCACAGGTTGACCGCCATGCTCCAGACCGCCTGCGCGACGACCGCGACCGCCGCCGCCTTCAAGCCCGGCAGCCAGCCCGCGGCGCCGAGCGCGCCGAGCGTCGTCACGCCGTAGGCGAACGCGATCATGAGCACGGTCGAGGGCAGCGTGAACCCGAGCCACGCCGCGAGCCCGCCGGCCAGGCCGCGCTGCAGACAGCCGATGCCGAAGCCCACCTGGCTGCTCGCCGGACCGGGCAGGAACTGGCAGAGTGCGACCAGATCGGCGTAATGAGCGTCGTCGAGCCAGCGGCGGCGCTCGACGTATTCCTTGCGAAAATAGCCGAGGTGCGCGACCGGCCCGCCAAACGACGTGCAGCCCAGCCGCAGGGCGGTGAGGAAAATCTCCAGCAGCGAAGGCGGCGCAGACATCACCCGTGAAGCAAACACGCCGGCGCCCGCCGCGCACG
>Ga0116108_1000361_pt1 | contig 27034 bp, 58 predicted proteins | sample June2015DPH_6_15_FD_88970 | JGI IMG/M metagenome (GOLD analysis project Ga0116108, IMG submission 88970) | Peatland microbial communities from SPRUCE experiment site at the Marcell Experimental Forest, Minnesota, USA - June2015DPH_6_150 | ecosystem: Environmental > Terrestrial > Soil > Wetlands... | reverse complement strand
TCCCCAGCCGGAAGCCGCCACCGATGGGCTCCGGCCCCATGACCGGCTGCCGGAGTTCGTGCGCCTGGATGGCGCGAGCTTCCCGTTGCGCTGCGTGGGCGCGAATCAGCGCGGGGTCCACGAACGCCCGGTCGGGTGCGACCGTCAGTACCTCGCCCTGGACGACCTGCCACATCCGGCTCGGATGCCCTGCCGCAGCCCGGTAGCGGGCGAGCAGATCGCGATTGGCGCGCGTCAAGGACATCGCGCCCAGCTCGCGCTTGCGCTCCGGGTGCCACAGGTGCAGCAGGCCGTACTTGAGGCGACGGTGCGGCCCGACCAGCGTGTCCAGCACCAGGGCCAGGCACTCGTCTTCCGAGCCCCAGCCGACGAACTGCGGCGGGATACCGCCCGTCGCCAGGTAGGCGGCCCTTGAGACCACGACGCAGCCACCGCCCGCGAAGCCGCGGTAGGCGGGCCGCGCGAGCCCCAAGGTCGGCGTCGGGAGCGTCACCGTGGGCGCCTCGGCCAGCAGCTCGCCCGTCGTCTCCTGATTGATGCGTCGGACCAGCGTGTGCGGCACCACCCACGGCGCCTGCCCGGACTCGACCAGTCGGACAGCTTCGAGGAACGCTTCGGGCGGGAGCGCGCAGTCCGCATCAAGGAGTACGAGCGTCCGGCCGCTCGCGTGCGTGAGTGCGTTGGCGACCGCCGCGCCCTTGCGCCACGGTGCCCCCGTCCAGCCTTCCACGAGCTGCCAGTCGGGGAACTGCGCTGCGAGCCGCCGCTTGAGCCATCCCCAGGCGACGGACCGCTCTGGCTGGTCGCCGTGCATCCGGGGGACGATGACCGTCACCCCACGATCCCCGCGCTGCGCGGCCTGCAACTGGTACTCGGTGAGCGCGCGGGTGAAGTCGCTCGCGAGTCGGCGCACGTTGAAGACGCTATCGGCGTGCTGGCGGTAGAGGAAGCCGGGCCGCGCGGTGGCGACGAAGCGTGCTCCCTGCCGCGCGAAGTCGCGCCAGAGCGAGGTGTCCCATCCGCCCCGCTGGTCCTGCCGGTAGGGGGTGCGTTCCCAGAAGACGCGCCGGAAGGGGGAGACGCCGGAGCAGGGCGTGGGGTTCTCAAGCGCCGCCTTCCCGGCCGTGGACTTGTAGAGCTTCTCCCGCTGCGCCGGCCCGGCTCGGAGATCACCCATCCTGCGGTAGCCCAAGGCGATGACATCCGCCTCCGCCATCGCTCCAGCCACATCCTCCAGCATCGTCGGCAGGGCGAGGTCGTCCGCATCGAGATGCTGGACCCATTCAGTGTCCGCGAGGGCCACGGCGGCGTTGCGCAGCACGCCGAGGTTCGTCTCGCCCGGCAGCGAGCGGGTGAGCACCCGCAGTCCCGCCGCTTCGAGCATCGTCGTCGCGGCGGCGACCGCTCGCACGTCCTCGGGGTCGCCACCGTCCACGATGCCGACCATCGCCGGCCGCAGCGTGAGGGCGACGAGTGATGCCCCCCAGTCGGCCAAATAGCGGCCGTAGCCACGCACACAGGTCACGATGGCGAGGTCGAGCGGTTCGCTCACGGCAGGTCCGCCACGCGCCAGAGCCCGAGCGCCTTGTCGGCGTAGGCCCCACCGTTCTCCGTGCAGCCCTCCACGAGGACTCGTTGGGGCATCGGGAAACAGAAGGGAGGTTGCTGGAGGTTGAGGGGCCGCCAGCGACCCATCACCCCCTCCACGTTCCGCGCACGGCCGGGGAAGGTCGTGGTCAGGAGCCAGGTGATCGAGCTGCGCTTGATGTTGGCGAGCGCGCGATGAGCGTCAGCGAAGGGGAAGTGGACGAGACAGTCCCGGCACAGCAGGAGGTCGGCCGCAGGGAGCGGATCGGTAAGCAGGTCCAGGTGGCGGAACACCCGACCTTCACACCCGTAGTCCCGCTGGTTGGCAGCGATCATCTCTGGCACGATGTCGCCCCCGATGTACTGCATCCCCGTGAGGTCCACGGTGCGCATCCAGTGGAAGTCGCCGCACGGCAGATCGAGCAGCGTCCGCACGCCGAGGCTGCGGAGCACCATCGGGAGCTGGGTCACCAGCGTCCGCGTCTGCTCCACACTCGAGCCCGGCCCCGACGCCGACTCCGTGCCGCCGAACCGCGAGCCCCGATAGATGTCGCCGAAGATGCGGGCCGCCTCACTTCGCACTGAAGACCCTCCAGCCGTGTTCCTGCGCCCAAGGCACGACGATGGCGTTCGCGCGCTTCCAGTCATCGGCCTTCTCCGCCTTCCACGTCGCCGGATCCTCAGGCTTGTTCTGGTCTAGGATCCAGCCTTTCGGGTGCGGCGCCGCCCAGATGGGGATGCCTCGCTCTTGTGCCCACCGGGAAACCAGCGCCTCCTCGTCGTACTGGAAGTCGAAGTGCGCCGGCACGCCGAGCCGGGTATCCCACCCCATCACGCCCGAGCCCGGGTAGTTGATCCACCGGCCCTCGTTGAGCGGCAGGAAGAAGCCCACCACCGGTCCGACGATCTCGTTGACGTGCCGCGCCCGCGGGGCCACCACGCGACCGTGGAAGGTCACGATCGCCTGGCCTTTCCAGCGCCGCACCCACCGGCGCACCACCGCCTCGTAGTCAGGCGGGTAGACGATGTCGTCGTCGCAGGTCAGATAGAGTCCGCCGTAGGTCTCGCTCCAGCGGAACTTCGCGCCCGCTCGGTCATCGTTCCCCGGCACACAGACCCACTCGTCGCCCAACTCCTTCACGATGTCGGGCGGCTCCGTGTAGCCGTTCAAGACCACGTGCAGCTTGGTGACCTGGGGACGGAGCGAGCGCAGCGTCCGCTCCAGCTTGGCGAGCCGCTCGGGCTGTGTGGCGATGGCCGCCAGTGTGCGCGGCCGAGCGACCTGCACCGCTGGGCCGTGGGGCAGCGGCGGCAACTTCGGTGGCGTGATGCCGTACTTCTTGTAGAACAGGGCGGCGTTCTCGCGCCGGTAGGGTTCCCAGCCCGCGGGACCGCCGTAGACGGCGTCGAACGTCGTGCGGTGGTGATGCAGGATCTCCACATCCCGACGCCGGGCGAGCTGCCAGCCAGCGGCTTGCGCACGTCGGCTGTAGTCGTCGTCATCCCCGAAGCCCATGCGGAACTCTTCCGAGAGATATCCTACCGTCACCAGGACTTCACGCCTGATAAGGACACAGAAGAACGGCAGCATACTCTTGTCTTTGAGCACGACGTAGCCTGGGCCGGGCTGCTCGCTGCGCGCTGCATGGTCGGCAGGCGAGGACGAGCGCACGCCGACGAGTCCAACCTTCGGCTTCTCGTGCATCACGTCGAGCATCCGATCCAGCCAGTGCGGCACGACCTCTGTATCGTTGTTCAACAAAAGGATGAACGGCGCGGTGGACGCCGCGATACCCACGTTCGACGCCTTCACGAATCCGGTGTTCTCTTCGAGCGCCAGTGCGAGGTGCCGCAGGCCGGTCTCGGCGAACGCCTTCTCCACCGCGCTCCGCTCCTCTGGGGCGCTCCCGTTGTCTACCCAGATCACCCGAATGAGTGCGCGGTCGGTGTGCGCCGCCAGCGAGCGCAAACACGCGACAGTCATCGCACACTGGTTGAACGTGGGCAGAACGATGTCTACGATCGCCGTCACCGGGGATTCGCTGGCTGGCCGAAGCAGTCGTGGTCCGCGTCGGGGAACGTCTCGCTCAGATCACGGGCGAGTGCTTCGGCACCGAACGGCCCCACGGCCTTCTGGGCGAAGCGGAGGAGGTCGGGGTCCACCCCAGGCTTGACGGGCCGTGGCGGCGCTCCGAACGTCCGCGCCCAGTTCTCTTCGAGCTGGGCGTCACTCACGAACTGCGGCCGGCGCTCGGAGCCCTTGCCGGTCATCCGAAGTACATCCGGTCCATTTCCGCTTCGACCTTCTCGGTCAGATACCGCTCCATGAAGCGGCGTATCCGGCGACGCTGCGGCGACAGGTCCTTGAGCCACACGATGAATCCTTTCGGCCGCAGTCGCACGAGTGGTCCCCGTTGGGCGAGGCTGACACTGTAGTCCGACTGTCTGCTCACTCCGTTTCCTCCTCGCTGAGCAGGTCCCGGATGTCCGCCAGGATGTTCGCCAGCTCGTTCAGCTTGAAGGTGATGATCGCCTCGCCCAACGAAATGCCGTGCTCCGCGACGATGGGGTAGACATCGCGCCGGAAGTCATCCACGAAGGCGTGCCAACTGCGCAGCCCTTCGGTGTCGAGCAGGGGCTCGGCGGGCCACTCCTTGGGCTTGAAGTCGAAGGGCAGACCCGAGGGCACGTCGGATGTCCCGGCGCTCACGGGCGCTTCTCGTGGCTGATTTCGAGCAGTCGCTTCACAGACTCCTCGCCCAGCTCGCCGTCTTGGGCGGCGAAATACGCGATGATCCGTAGGGCTGGTCGCACGCCGCCGAGCCGCAGCGTGACCTCCCGCTGGAGGGCGTCAAGATTCCTCGGTCGGACGGCATACGAGTTTCCGTAACGGTCCTGAATGGTTTCCATCAGATCGGGCACACTCACGGGAGCCTTCCGATTTGCAGCACGATCTGGTTCACGAGATGGGAGATGCCGCCCTGGTTCACCGCTTCGTTGGCGACGCGCCAGGTGACGGCTCCCAGACGGCCTTCGGGAGAGCGCAGGTGCAGGCACCCCATCCGGTAGTTGGGGTGGGCGGCAACCTTCCAGCGCGGACCCAATCGGCTCGCCAACATCTCGGTTACGCTGTCCGATCCGCGAACGATTCTCACACCGCCTCCCGTGCGGCCCGATCCGCCGCCTCGATCGCGTCCGTCATCCGGCGCCGCGGCGCCTCACACGGCGAGCTGCACGACCGCGCGCGTTCGAGCGCCTGCACATCGGTGTCGAACGGCCCGCAGGTGTAGCGCGTGCCCGCCACGCGACAGGTCGCCCACCAGTGGCCCTGGCGGTCCTGCTCCGCCCAGCCGAAGCGGTCCTGGCTCATGGGATCAGGGCACCTTCCGATTTCACGATCCAGCGAATGTAACCCGTCACGGCACGCTGCAGCGCCGCGCGCATCGCAGGAGACAGGACCCACTTGCAGACGCCGGTCTCATGCTCAGACAGTTCAATGAAGCTCAGCAACAGGCCCATGTCCGCCACGAGCAGATCACGACCCTGAATCGTGGCGCTCACCGTGCTCCCGTTCTCCCGAAACGTCAGCATCCTTCCTCCCCTTCGTTCTCCTGGCTGGACGCATTCTGTCGCTTCGTCTGCTTCGTCGGGTACGTTGCGCGTTCCCATGCGCGCAACAGTGCGCGGCCCGTCGGGCACAGCCGTTCTCGATCAGGGTTGTACCACTCGCTGAAGGTGCAGTAGGCGCCGGATGGCGCACACTCACGACAACTGCGGTGGTGCGCCAGATAGGCGTTGGCCGCTACGGTAATCTCCACCGCCGTGCCGGGAGTGACCTGGAACTGCCAGGGCGCGTGGCAGCGATGGGTGAGCGCCGCGCTTTGGCTAAGGTGTGGTAGGGTATCCATCTCGGTCCTCATGGTGTCGGTGTCTCCCCCGGCTTGATCTGGGCCCGCAGTGCGCGCGGGCGCAGTCGCCACATAATACACCCAAAGTTCGGTTCAACCCGCAACCACGCTGCGTAGTTCTCTGCATCTAGCGCCATCGCAATGGTCCGACGGTGCCGCGGGCGGCCCCGATCTGTTGCCATCCGCCGGCACTCCAGTTCCGGCCAGTAATAGTCGGGGTCTTGGCGCGCCCACAAACACGTTCCGCAGCGGCGTAGCATCAAGCCGGGGATTGGAGTGTCCTTCATGGTGTCGGTGTCTCCCCTGCCTGCAGGTCGGAGCGCAGGACGATCAGTGAGTGCCAGCGCGTCTACGCGCTTCCAGCCTTTCGGTAGTTTCACCGCTTCCTCCGCTGGCCACGCTTCTGGTAGTTCACCTGGCGGCTGCGCTTCTCCATCCGCAGGCGCACCGCCCGCCGACCGTGGCGCGTGCGCTTCTCCCGCAGCTTCTTCGCGAAGCGCGCGGCACGGCTGGTCTGATGCCCATGCGGTGCGCGGTGGGGATGGGCGTGACGTTCGCTCATGCTATCCTCGCTGTCGAGGTTGCTTGGCTGCCGAGCGCCCGCTCGAGGGCCGCCCGCAGTCGCAGACTGCCGCTCCGCTGCTCCAGCACGGCCTCCACGAGGTCGGCGATCACTGCTTCACTGACGACCACGCGGGGCCGGACCTGCACGCTCGCGTGCCACTCGACCAGCGGCCCCCAGGACCAGTGCCAGCGGTAGACCTCGCCCTTCCGGTTGGCGATGCGCACCCGCTGCTGGACGTCCACCCCGCCTGCCACGCCGCGGGCCGCCACGCGGTAGCGTTCCGTGCTCCGCTTGCTGCTCATCGCGGGCGGCGAGAACTCCGCGCCGACCGGCAGACAGCCGAGGGCGATGCTCACGGGATCACGCCGAAGAGGACAGCGCAGGAGCGGTGGAGTTTGAGATACCGGACCGGATCATCGCGGCGCGGATCGTCCTTCGTACCGTAGGTTACTGGGTCGCCGACGTCTGCCGTGACCACCACCGGCTCCTCGGGCTCGATGACCACACCGCACGCGGAGCAGGCGTTCCCGTAGATCGGCACGGGGGAGTCGTACCGCGGCCCCTTGAGCACCGTGCGGTCGAGGATGCGCTGGCGGCTCATCGCTTGAGTCTCCACTTCACTACCTTGGTCGCGGGAGTGCGCTTCGTGGACTTTCGCGGTGTTGGCGCCGGCTCCTTCGGCTCCTCGGGAATCTTCGGGCGAGCGGGAAGCACCGTGAAGTCGAGGCTCTTGGCCGGCGCCTTCTTTCGCTTCTCCTTCGGCTGCGGGGCTTCCCGGGGTCGCCTGGGTGAGCCCGTACCCCAGAGCAGCCCCATGTCCGTCGTCGCCCCACAGGCCAAGCAGCGCGCGCGGAGGCTGTCGCCCTGCTTCACCATGACCAGCTCACCGCCGCAGGAGGGGCAGGGCCGCAGCATCGGCGCAGGACGGAGACCCGTGCCAGCGTAGCCCATCGCTCAGACCCCCTCGATCATGAACTTATCCCGGAGCGGCAGGTAGGGCTTGATGCGCCGGCCCTCCTCCTCCTGAATCCTCAGCGCCTCTTTCGACCAGCAGTGAAAGAGCGGGTCGGGCAGGTGCGCGATGCGGCCCGGGCTCGCGACTTCTCCCCACCAGCAGGCGAGCAGGAGCGCACGCAGGAGGTCGTCGCCTTGGCCCGCCTCCGGACGGTAGCGGTCGCGGCCCGAGGGCAGGGCGTCCACGCCCAAGGCCGTGATTTGCGCGGTCAGCTCCGCCTGGTGCTCCACGTCCTCGGGGAAACCCAGGTCAAGCCGGTCGGCCCGCTGCAGGTTGTGGAAGTTCTCCACGAGGTCGGCTTCGGGCACCCGCCAGCCTTCGGGGTCTTGCACCGTGCGCTCGCCACCCGTCTCAAGCGTGAGCACGGGCAATGTGGGCTCGGCGCGGGTCAGGAGCTGCACGGTGAGCCGCCCCAGCCCGTCCCGGTCGGCGACGATCATCCCCAGCCCGAGGCGGACGTGGTACTCCTCATGCCGGATGAGCGGCTTCCAGCGCGTGACGGCCAAGACGCGATCCGCGATGTCAGGGAACGGGGCACCAGCTGGCCAGCGCTCGAGGTAGCGCAAAACGTGCCGCAGCGGCGTCTCGGCCGAGCGCTCGGTGATCGCTAGGGCAGAGGACTCTCGCGGGCCACCGACCATCAGACCAATCACGAACGCTTCGGCGATGACGGCCCGTGGGCCGCTCGGAGTCTCAGGCGGGGCGGACGGACGCTCGGGTGCGCGGTACTCCGCGCCGGCCGTGCGGGGGCCGAGGCGGAGCGGGATGTCAGTCACGCCGCGCCTTCGACTCGCGCGATCGCGCGCTTGCGGGTATGGTGCCGCTTCATCTCGCCGCTGCCCAGCGTCAGGACGCAGGAGAACCAGACGCCGCGCGCAGCTTTCTGCACGAAGCCGACGAGCCGCTGACCTCGGAAGAAGTCAATCAGCGGACGGTGCTTGGCTCCGACCATCTTGCGATAGACTACGCGGCGGAGCGGGATGTTGGTCACGGTTCGCCCTCCCATCGGTAGACCCACTCCCACCGCTCAACGATCACGACGGCGGGCAGCCCGCAGGGCGCGATACCGGCGCGGCGGCGTGTGACGGTGAGCATCTGAGCTTTACGGTATCGACCCAACCGAAGAATGGTCGAGTCTGGTAGCGTATCTGCAGACAGGGTCGCTCTCGTGAGTTCGGGAATCGGAATCACTAATGCTGGACCACAGTCCCGATACGATTGACCGTCTCTGGGGCCGCCAACACACTCTATCACTTCATCGGCTCCGGCTCGTCCTCGTCCTCTTCCTCGTCGGTGGCCGGATCCTCGGGACGGCAGCCGGGACCGCTCATGGGTCCGCGCGCCGCACGATGGCTTGGCCGTACCGGGTGAAGAGTTCAGCGACCCAGCGGCGATAGCCGATTTCCAGAAAGAAGTATGCACGGCCGCCCATGTCTGACTGCTTGGCATCCACAAATCCTATCCTCCATGTTGGCGCTCCGAGGCCCCAGCCGATGAAGCACTCACCCGCCGGCTTGCCTGCCGCAGCGTTCAACCAGAGCGAGTTGGGGAGCGCGCGGTAGAGCCATGCGATCCACGTTGGCGCGACCCAGTAGCGTGCTAACTCGTAATCCTGCCGGACGACGCGCAGGTGTCGGCCCAGAGGGCGGCGATAGCCAGAGATCATCAACGGCCACCGCTCAACCGTGAGAGCCTTCACGTTGCCTCCGTCGCCAGCGAGCGGACGTGCCGGCGGGGTGGGGCGGGCGCCTGCAGCGCGGCCGTGCGCGCGCGAATCATCGGTTCTAGAGCGTAGCGGGTACTATCGACCAGATGCTCGTTGCCCGGCTTGAGCACCGGCAGGACATCCCCCGACCGCTCGTCCACCTTGTACGAATAGGTGCGGGCCTCCGCGATCCAGTTCTTACACCGCGGATGCACCACGATGCGGCGATAACTGCGCAGATGGGCAATCCCGTCCTCCACCGAGCCCGACCCTTTCGCGGCCCCGATGATGCGCGGCAGGCCGTGGCGTCGAAGATAGTCAATCGAGTCCGGCCGCGAGCTGTCGGCCCGGATGACGTACTGCTCGCAGCCCGGCATCGCCTCGGTGCAGGCCGCCACCGTCTGGTCCAGCCCGAGCCCGACGCGATAGACCTCATCCTGGATGTGCAGCTCGTCCTCGGCGACGTAGCACTTCACCATCGCGAACGGGTCCTCGGCGAAGCCGAAGTCGGCGCCGAAATATGGGCCGCTCCACGACTCCTGGGGATCCACGGCTTCGATGACCCACTTGCCATGCAGGACCTGGGCGGCCGACGACTTCCGCAGCTCGCCGCCCCAGACGTGAGCGGCCGACTCGGGGTCCACGCTCTCCAGGTACTCCATCTCCTTCCGCAGCGCATCGGGAAACCACTTGTTATCGCGCCAGCCGACCTTGCGGGAGACGCACCCCGGCGGCTTGGTCAGGACGAACCGGCGGTAGGTGGCGTCCGTCTCCAAGTTGGTGTTCCACGTCAGGATGATCTGGGAGCCGGGCTTGCGGATCGTCGGAATCAACAGCTTGTAGGACGCCTCGGGCACCATCTCCGCCTCTTCCACCCACGCGACGTCAATGCCCTCCAGCGACTTCACGCTTTCGGGATGGTGGCGGAGCCCCAGGAAGACGAATGTGCTGCCGTTGTCGTGGCGAATCTCCCGGTCGGTGACCACGAAGCCAGGGAGGTTCAACAGCGCGATCTGGTCCCGGAGGAGCTGATGCACGCTGTCTTTGAGGCTCTGCTGGAACTCCCGTGTGCACAGGACGCGCATCGGCTGGTCGCCGGCCCGAAGCAGGAGCACCCGAGCGACCGACCACGACCGGCCAGCCCCACGGCCGCCCCAGAGGCTGATGTAACGATGAGGCTCGAAGAGCACCTTGGCGTACTTGGGGAGCCACGCCTCGACGTCCAGGATCGTCTCAGCCGCACGGGGCGGCTCAGGCGAAGTGGACGGTGACTCGGGCATGGATCGGGCCGCCCTCCGGCCCCGAGACGGGTTGGGTGGCCTTCCCGTACCCGCGGTCAGCCAGCCAAGCGAGCGCCGCGAGGCGGTCCCGGGCGGCCTTGCGCTTGTTCTTGGCGATCGACTCGGCGATGCCAGCCGCGTCCACCCGCGTCAGAGCCGCGCGGCAGGCTTCCTTGAACTCGTTCGTGTCGCGACCACCGCCAGCATTGCCGGGATTGCCCGTCTGGAGCGCCCCGCCGTGGGATTGCCGACGCTTCAGACCGGAGTTTCGCCGGAGTTTTCGCCGAGAACCGGCGCGGCGCTTGGGTGGGCGGGGCTTCGGGGTCACTGGACCGTCACCGTGACACACAGGATGACACCGCGGACGATTTGATCTTGGAACCAGCGGGGGATCTCGACAGGTGGGCCCTGGCCCCGCACGACCAGAGACTCCAGAGCGTCGGTGAGCCATCGGGAGAGGTCGCGTTCGAGCTTCGCTACCTCAACATCCCGCTTCGTGAGGGCAGTTGTGCGGGCGAGAACTTCCGTGGTCGTCAGACCCATCGCTTCACTCTCTCCGCTCCTCGGTCCCGGCTGTGCGCCCTCGAGGCGGGCAGGCGGGGGTTGGGGTCGGCCCTACGAGGCAGCGCGGGCCTGAGGCACGGTGCGCTGCACCCCAGGCCCTACGCGGCCTTCTCCAGCACGGCGATCAGGAAGCGCACGATGCGGTTGCCCGTGGGCGACGCCTCCGGCAAGACCAGCAGGCTCGCATTGCAGTTCAGACACCGAGCCTCCAGCTCGTCAGGGTCCTGTTGGAACCCACAGTTGGGGCACCGCTTGAGGATCCGCATCGCGCTCTCACAGGAGCGAATATGGGAACGAAGCTGTTGGCGGTCAAGAGGTTTGCCCTCACCCTGTCGGCTCCGGCGCCGGGGCGCGCGAGGCCGCGAGCGCCGCATCGCCTACGACGAGGGCGCGGACGTTGAGCGCCATCTGCGTTATATGGGGTCTATGATAGGACTACCAGGAAAAGAGCGGCGGTGACTCGGGACGATCCCTGGCAGGAGTCCGAGTCACCGCCCAGTTAGGGGGTGGTGCATGTGAAAGTCTGAAAAGGCCCCTAAACGCGGGTCGCCTTGGGGGGTGGGAAACCGCCCCCCGAACGGCCCCGCGTGGCTTGAATGTACCAAGAATGGCCCTAGGAGGCAATTCGATGGCCACGGACAACGGAGCGGTTACCAAGCTCGTCCCGCGACCGGAGTCTGAGGAGGCGCGCAAGGCCCTTTTCGTGGCCCCTATTCTCCACGAAGCCGTATCTCTTGTACCAGGCCACAAGCGTTGGCTTCTTGAGGGCGTCGAGCGTGACGTAACGGATGCCGACCTGGGATGACATGGCTCGCGCCATGCCCACGATGTAGTCAAGAATCCAGAATCCTACGCCACTTCCCTGCTTGTCCTTGGACACTCCCATCCGCCCGAGCTTCAGTGACGGGGCGGACGAGTAGCAGCAGCCCTCGGGGCGCTCCCTCGTATCAAGCCGAATGGCGTCCGCGAGCACGCTGAAGTACCCGATCAGTTCCCCGCTGCTCCGAACAAGGTAGGTGCGCGCCATGCCGGCCTCTTGGTCCCTGCGCGCCGTACCATCGCAGAGGTAGTCGCTAAGTTCCTGTTCCCCGCAATCAAAACCCCCGGCGGTGAACGCCGGGGGCATGATCTCAGCTGTTAACGTATCGAGAAACGACAAGGCTATTGGGGTTGCTTGCCGTTGGTCTGCGAGCTTGCTTGGCGAAATACCTCATCAGCGCGCCGAATCGTCACGATCCGCTCCGGCGTGTTCGGTGTTCCTCTCACGATCTCCCGCTCGATGACCCTAGCTGCCTCACCGGTAACGGGTGGCGTCGCCGTAATCGGCTTAGCCATGGCCCTCCTCCTGTTCCATCAAGGCGCCCAAAATGCGTTCTGGCGCCTCAATAGTCAATAATGCACATCACAAATCCGGCAACTCCTGTGCCACATACATACGAAGAAGCCGCCCCGTTTGTTCCCGGTAGACGTCGGGTTTTTCCGTAAGCCGTTTCCCCGGATGCACTTATACAGAATTGTATGAGCGTCCATCCATTCTTGGACCTCCCGGCGGCGAGTTCACGCGCTGCTTGAGCGGACAGGTACGCAGAGATGGTTGTTCCATTCGCACTCATCCAAATTTGGATACCTCGCCTCGTCTTCAACCGTTGAACAGCAGTGAGCGACTACCCGTTACCCCGTTACCCGCCCTCCGCGTCGCCCTACGATCCGTCTGGGAACCGTGGCCCTTTCCGATCATCGGGCCACGGCAGCCAGGGCACGTCTACCCAGATCATCCCAACGCCGACCACGCCCACGATCACCCCGACCCAGAAATAGCCCGGCTTGACGAGCATCGCCCCGGCCGCGGCCCCGAACAGGAACGCGGCGCATTGCCCAACCTGACTCGCGCTTACTTTCATCGTGCCCTCCTAGCCGCACACCCGCAATTCTCATTCTCATTGAAACGAACCCACCACCCGACTGAGCCTGTCCGCGATCTCCACCGCTCGCGCCGCGTCCGCCGCCGCGCCGTCGCGGGCCGGGAGGGTGTCGAGGTCGAGGCGCGCCGCCGCGCTGATGAGGTCGCCGTATTCCTGCGCGGTCAGCAGTTCGCGGCGGTGGTAGAGGTCGGCGGCCATCTCTCGGAGCCGCACGGCCAGCGCGTCGCGGGCGCCGCCCGCCGGGACGGTCACGACGCACGCTCGCCGAACATCTGCCGCAGGGCCTTGTGAGGGTCGCCGCATTGCCCGAGCCGGTCGTAGTCGTCGAGAGTCAGGGTATCAGGGTGCCCGACGCCCTGCTTGGCGAGCCCGCGCGCTAGGTGGGCCGCCTCGCTCGGGTGCCACAGGTCGAACACTGTGCGGATGGCCTTCGCCAGCGCCTTCTCGTTCGCCGTCATCGTCCTGCCCATCTCACTTCCTCGCTTTCGTGTCGGGTGCCCGCGCCGGGGCCGCCCGCTTCGGTCGAGTGAAGGCCCGCAGCCCCGCCTCGAAGGCTGCGGCGAGCGCGTCGGTCGTGTGGTCAACTGAGCCGTCCACCTTCTTGATAGCGCAGCGCATCGCCTCCAATGCGGCTTCGTCCGGGCCGTCCTTCCGCCAACGCGCGAGCAACCGCGACGGCTCGGCGTGGTCAACCGCATCGCAGATGAGTGCGATACGGTCCCGCAGTTCCTTGTCTCGCTGTCTCTGGTTCATGCCTTCGCTCCCTTCGTTTGGTCGGCCCGCGCCGGGGCGGACGCGCGGACCTTCCAGTGTTTGCGGAAGTATCGGTAGAACTGGTCCAACGACATCTCGTCGCTCTGCTCGATCTGGCCGTAGCTGGGGCTGATGGCTGCGGCGTGGCCGCAGAACGGGCACCGCTTAAGCGCGGGCGCCCCCGCCGGCAGGGTCACGACGCACGCTCCACGAACCGCATGAGGGAGCGGCGGGCCTGGAGCGTGTCGCCCGGCTCGTAGTCGGAGCCGCTCAGCTGCTTGGCCCGGCCCTTCACCACGCGCAGCGAGACGAACTCGGCATCCATGCTCGTGACTTCGGCGGTGAAGGCGCCCTTACGGCTATGCACCACCTCCCATGTCTCTCCCACCTTGGGCTCCGTGCCCTCATCAGGCTTCATGCCTTCGCTCCCTTCGTGGTGTGCGGCGTCGGGCCAGCCGACGACGCGCGGGCCAGTGTTGCGTGCAACTTGTCCAGCGCGGCCCGCAGGGGTGCCGAGCGGTAGATGCCGTAGTCGTCGAAGCCACGCCCCGTTTCCGCGAAGTGCAGGAGCGCCCGCTTCTCGGCGGCCGTGAGTCGCAGGGCCAGCGCGCATCTGGCGTTCACCGTTCCGTCCTCCCCCCTGGGCGCGCCGTGTCCGCCGCCGCGCCGCGACGGGCCGAGAGGGCGCGACCGACCTCAAGCCCCTCGCCGTAGAGATCGGGTGCGACCGCAGCAGCGACGGCCATGCCGATGCGGCGGTCCACCTCCTTCTCGGGCTCGCTCAATCCTTCCCACTGGACAAGCCACGAGTCCTTGATGGCAGGCTGTTCGCGCGCCCAGGAAATCCACGCGCTGCGCACTACCTGACCGAGCTGATCGCGTAGAACCTCGCGCGCCTCTGGCGCGCCATCCCGCCGCGCGATGCAATCGGCTATCGCCGCGCCGATGGGCAGCGCGTTCGCGCCGTCGCGGGCGCCGCCCGCCGGAGGCGTCACCGGGACGGCCGCGCGAGACGAACAATCTTCGTACCCGGGGCCCGGCTTGCGCCGAGCACCTTGCTGATGCCAAGCAGCACGGCCTCCCGCTGCACGTCGGTCAGCTTCGCCAGATGCGCGGCGTCCATCACGATAGAGACGTTCACTTGCACGCCCTCGCGCGGCAATCCGAGGCTAACGTTCACGTCCTCGCTCCCTTCGTGGTGTGCGGCGTCGGGCCAGCCGACGACGCGCGACGCGGCGCGGACACGACGGGGCGACGCTGGGCCGTCACAAGGTCGATGATCTGTTCGGCCGCAAGCTCGCGATCGTAGAAGCCTTCCTCGAAGGCGACGATGATCTTGCAGACCGCCTTGACGAGCTGAAGTCGTCTCATGCCGTCCTCCCCCCTGGGCGCGGGCCGCCGCGCGACACGCTCACGCCGGAATAATCGAGTTGCTGGCCCGATGTCACTTACGCCTCTTCGCCCGGCTCACCTGAGCCGAGCGTGTACTTCGCCACTGTGGCACCGTTCGCGTTCATCACATAGACGGAGCCCGACCCGCCGAAGTGCATCGGGTCGCCCCCGTGCTCGCGTGTGGCGTAGACTCCGTGCGTGCCCGGCGGGTTCTGCGCGGGCACCGCCCACACCTCTGATACCTCGTAGACCTGCTCATGTCTGTTCGGCTCAACCAGCTTGACGGTCAACATCTGCTCCTCCTTCGTCGTGGTTCTTCTTCGTGGTCGGGCCAGCAACCCAACCCTTCAATCCTTGGTGGGCGGCGTCGGGCCAGCCGACGACGCGCGGGCCTTCTCTAACGCCGGTGTGATGACCCGGAGAACCTTGGCGCGGTAGCCTGTGACCATCCCCACGCCGCACCACCGCTCTAGTTCTTCGAGCGCGGCAAGCATCGCTAGGAAACAGTCTGCGCGACGGTTGTCCTCCCGGTCCCGCGCGAATGACGCCTCTAGTTGCTGCCACTTTCGCTCGCGTTCGGCTGTGCGCGCCGCGTCCCGTTTCTTGACAGCGTCAGGGTCGTGCTCCCAGCAATACCACTTCCCGCCACGCTCCACCGTGCCGGGGCGCTGGCACGCCCAATTCGTGACGCGCTCGCCGAACACCCTCGCCGAACATTGGCGTTCGTTCACCGTGCCGTCCTCCCCCCTGGGCGCGGGCCGCCGCGCGAGATGCTCACGCGCTCGCTCACTCGGACGCGGACCACGCGGTAGTCGAGTGTGCCCCTGATGTACGACCACGCCTCGCCGCGTTGCTCCTCAATCGCCTTCACCGCCTCGCTACGCTCGCCGCGCACGGTGCCGTCAATCAGCCACCTACGGCCACGGCCGTCGGCCTCAGAGACCACAGCGTAGCAGAAGGCGTACATTCGCGGCCTCACCCTCCGCGCTCCGGCCCCGCCCCGGCCCCGATTGATGCCTGCGCGAGCGCCAGCACGTCCCCGTCCGCCGCGTGCTCCAAGAGCCAGCGGGCGTCATCGGGGTGCGCCTCCAGGAACCGGAGGGCGTGCGCCTTGGCGAGCTGGAGGGGATCCAAGTCGCGCTTGGCGAAGAACTCGGGGTCGTCCTCCTGCCAGCGGTGGAGCAGGTCACAGAGCGGTGCCGCCACACCGAAATCTCCGTGCCATGCCCCGCGGGTCCCCGTGATGTGCGCCCACTGGACGACCACCTGCCAGGGACCGCCCTGGTAGTCGTGCACCTCTCCCGTTCGCCAGCCGGTCACACAACAGGCGCTGTCCTGTGTGAAGCGCCGGAAGCGCGCGACGATCGCGAGGGCCTCGGTGACCACGGATTCCTCGTCGTGCAGCGAGAGCCCCAGGCTCGCTAGCCGACGGACCGCTTCGCGCTTCGGCAGGCGACCGACCGCCTGCTTCGAGAGCCGGGTACGGCGCTGGAGGGGACGGGACTTCAGGCGGCGCATCATCCCTTCACCCCTTGGGTGATAGGCCACCAGTGGTCAGACATCGGGATACCACACCCCTTCGGGTCTCGCGCTGAACCCCTTGCACTCCGGCGCGCGTGTGTACTCCACAAACGTCCGGCAGTGTGCGCCGCACAGGATTCCCTTCGCGCCCTCGCCGATCAGCACAGGGAGTCCAGGCCCGCCGCGCGCTTTGAGCAACGGACTCGTGCAGGTCAGCCCGTCGCGGAATGCGCAACCCTCACAGCAGGCCATCGCGCCAGGACACCCGGCCCACCAATCCTCCCCGATGTAGAGCCGGGGATGCTTCTCGATGAGGAGCTTGGAACATGAGTCGCAGAGGATCAGCCGTGTCGCGGTCGGATGGTCGTTCTCGTCGCACTCGATCCAACGTCTCCCACTCCCGCGATCCAGCCCAGAGACGCGACACGACTGGCAAGTAGTCGGAGCGTGCGGCCCCGTCAGTGTCACACTCAAGCCAGGCTTCCTGCGCTCCGCGAGCGGTGGGACCGTAGGCTTCATCGTTCCACCAGCGGCGTGACGACCACCGAAATGGACTCGCCCCAAATATCCCGCACGTACTTTTCTGCCGCTTCGGGTGAGTCCGTCTGCACCTTGATCTCACACCGCTCGTTGTCGGGCCACTTCACCTGACAGCGGAACGTGGGGCGGCCGAGGGCCTGGGAGACGGGGATCACAGCGCCACCTCGACGGGCACGCCCCACACCCAGATCACGTTAGTCATTCCAGACGCTCGTCGGCCGTGCCGCTTCGCCTTGGTCTTTCTGCTTCCGGCCACCGCGCCGCGCTTTCGCGCGCATCCCCGCATACGTTTCGCGGTCCTCTCGGAGGAACTTTTCACGTTGCGCGACCTCGATCCTTGTGATGCACCGCTCGCAGTAGCCGCCCTGCGGCTCGTCGTTGTCGTACTGCGGCACCCACGACGCGCCGACGTAGTTCGCGTGGCAGGAGCGGCAGACCTTGTAGGTGCGATAGATAGGCCGGTCGCTGGGTTCCTCGCGCTGTGGCGTGGCACGCCCCCGCAGGTTCGGACGGTTGGGGTCCACGGCCATGTACGGCCCAAGCAGGTCGCCTGCCCGCTGAAAGTCGTGCGTCTGTTCGGTGGGGATGTTTCTCATGCGCCGTTCCCGTTGTCGAGAAAGGGATGGCGGTCGCCGCGCTCCGGCACCAGGAGCAGGAACTTCTCGATGCGCCCGCGGTTCATCAGGATGGACTCTAGGTCATCGTAGGCTTTCGTGGACCGTTCCGCGCGGCCCATCGTCCAGTCATCAAGGCTCGCACCGTCGAGCGCGTACAGGATCTCCGACACGTTGACGCCGTTCTCCGTCAGGGCGCGGATGATCTTGCGCTCACGATCAACCGTGAGAATCGTGCGCGCCGGGTCACGGCCCATCAGGTCACGCCAATACCGGAAGATGATGTCGGCCGCGAGCGCGAGCGCATCGGTCTTCAACCGACGCCGACGCGCTTTCTGTTCGGGGAGCGTCGAGGTCTTCACCACGGCGACTGCCGTCCCCGGCTTCCCCATGTCCGACCACTCCTCCGTGAACGCAGGGGGTAGTGTCTCTGCTTCTTCCTTCGGTTTACCAGCATCCGAAACAGCAACCGTAGAAGCACGAGAGAGAGACGCGCGATGCTTCAGGGTCGCTTGAGGCTCGCTTCTCGGGTCGCTTGAAGCATCCCTTCGCCTCATAAGTCCAGACACGATACCACCTTTGCGGCCAGCTTCCGCAGCGCTTGAACGCTTGCTGATGATGTCGTCGCGGATGGCCCGGAGGTGGGGGTTGAAGCAACGCGAAGGGTCGCTTCGTTCCGCTTCGAAGCAGCGCAAGGCTCGCTGAAGGCTCGCTTCGCGGTGGGGCGGAAGCATCAGGGCGAGTTCTGCCGGCGCGCTCGGGATCGTCCCATGAATCCACTGGTGCAGCATCAGCTCGAGGTAGACGCCGCGCGCGTCGCAGTCCATGAGCCGCACGGCCTCATCCGTCTGCCAGAGGAAGACGTAGAGCGGCATGAAGGGCAGCTTGTCATTCACGGCCTAGCCACATAGCGAATCCCCCCATGCCCTTCGGTGGCTTGCCCTGCCCCGGCCCCGGGAAACCCGGGCGGAACAGGCACCGACGACACAGGGGGACGGTGAAGCTCGTTCTCGCGTCCACGGGCAAGCGCCGCGGCGGTTCTAATATACAGGTTCGGTGTGACAGCGCCAGAGCCCCGAGCCGTTCCGCGCCCCGCACGGTCAAGAGGGTCACGCCGACCGTCGCTTCCGGCGCTCAATCTTGTCGAGCAGGTGGGGATGCCGCGCCACGAGGTCATCCGCGATGAGGGCCGTCCACCTGTTATCAATCTCGGCGTGCAGATGGTCGGCGCGGCGCGCCTGCTCGGCCAAGTACTTCGCGCTGATGCGCAGCTCGCCGCGGGCCGCGAGATCCAGCGCCGTGGCCTCCATGTACCGCCAGGCCCGCCAGCCGTCGTCGCTGCCCTTCCAGGCCGCGTAGCGGGTGCGCACCGTCTCCTTGGGGCCGAACTTGCCGACATCCGTGGTGGGGCCGCTGGGGGGCTCAGGCGGCTCCGTGAAGAGATCGTAGTCGGGACGGACGGGGGCGCTCACGGGGTCTCCCAGAGCGAGCGTTGCTGGCGGGCGTGGGCGATCCTCTTGCGGGCGATCTCGACGTACTCCGCCTCGCGCTCGATGCCGAGGAAGTCGAAGCCTTCCAGCGCGCAGGCGATGCCTGTGGTGCCGCTGCCTGTGAACGGATCCAAGACCAGGCCGCCAGCCGGTGTCACGAGCCGCACGAGCCAGCGCATCAGCGCCACGGGCTTGACGGTCGGGTGGTGGTTGCGCGCGGCGCGGTGCGTGTTCGGGGATTGGAACGAGCCGGGGTTCTGGGTGCCCGCGCTCCACAGCATCGGCGACTCCGGCCCGCTCAGCCCCGCCTCGCGTTCGGCGCGGGACGCCTTCGCGCAGTAGAAGAACCGCGAGGCCCCGCCGACGTCGAGCCCGCGCGCCGGTTCGCACTCGCGCTGGCCCGCGAAGTCACCGTAGGTCGTCGCGAACTTGTTGGAACCGCGTCGTTCTGGATTCGCCCCACTCACCAGCGTACCGCTCTGTGCATCGAGCGCGGCAGCGGCTTCTTCGTCCAGCACGACGTTCGCGGGCCAGCGACCGAGCGGCGACACACGGTCTGCGACGGTGCCCGGTTCGTTGTCGGGAACCTGCGAGCGCCTATCGTGTGGCTTCGCGTCGCGCCCACTCGCCAGCCAGCCGGGACCACGCCCCGGCTCGTTCGCGTAGTCAGCCGGAATCCGGCACCCATCCACGTTGAGCGCGCCCGTCCCGTGCGCCGCGACGTTCGCCGCTACCGTGTCCACCAGCGGCTTGCGGGCCAGAATGATAGGCTCCCACGCGGGCTTGAGCGCCGTACCTAGGCCGCGAGGGATACGCGGTTTGCCGCACCGACCACAAACCGGCCATGCTCCGCGAGTTTGTGGCTCCGGTTGTCCGGCCACAATTCGAGGTTCCCCCGCTCGTTGTTCAGTGGGGCGTGGTCGCGGTGATGGACTACCTCCGTCCTGAGTAGCGGTCGGCCGACCCACTCGGCCATCACCAGACGGTGCTCCATCACGTAGCCGTCCTTCCGAGCCATCGTGATCGCCCAGAGGGGACACCGAACGTACCGGACGATCTGATAGTTGCCTCTGCGGTGCCGGTAGGTTACGCCGCCCTTCCACGCCGGGTTGCGTTCCCCTCGCATCTTCGCTCGGTAACTGGCGAGGCTCTCCGCCGTCCAGGCCGCGCGCCCCTTGTGAGAGTGCGGTGTCAGCCCCTTGATCCGCCGCTTCCCGTTGCAACTCCTTGAGCAGGTCGGCTCCTTCACGCGGCGCAGGGTCCGCGGGGCCGTCTGGAACGGCACTCCGCACTCGGCGCACCGAATCGTCACAGGCACAGAAGTCTCCGGTCTTGTCGAGATTGTGGCTCTTGGGAAACCCGCTGCCGTACATGAACATCAGGCAGTCGCGGATCTCCCAGCCAGCGTCCTCGATGCCCGCAGCCAGCCGGTGAACGGTCCTTGTGCCACCGAATGCCAGCAGATGCGCGCCTGGCTTCGCCACGCGCAACGCTTCTGCGGCCCACGCCCGATGCCACTCCTGCATTGCCGGGAGGTGTCGCTTCACGCGCTCGAAAGACGGCTTGCCGCCGTCCGCGAAGCCACCGATGTTGCCAGGCTTCGGCACAGCGGAAGCCCGGAGCGACCGCCCCTTCACATACCAGTCGGGAGCGGGACACTCGCACTTCTTCTTGCCACGCAGCCGCCCACCGCACGTCTTGCAGGTGGGGTTGTATCCCTCGAACTCGTCGCCGGAAATGTTGGGCCACGAGGTTGAGCGCTCACCGATCCCTGGCTTCGAGAAGCCACCGTCGAGCCGGTCCCAGTCGCGTCCCATAAACTCCAGTCCGTAGGGTGGGTCGCACACGACGGCGCTCACGCTGTCCGCTTCCATGCCGCGCATCACGTCAAGGCAGTCGCCGGGCACGACATCGCTCCTCATCGTCCCTCGAATGCCCGTGACCGCAGGTGGGCGGCACAATGCGCGTGAAGCGCCAGCGGCTCTTTGCCTGCCTCTACCAGCGCTCGGCACTTCGCGCACACTCCCTCCACCGCTGAGGGCTCCAGCTCCACCGGAGGCCCCTGGCGCTCGGGCAGGATCGCCGCCCGCTTGGTGATGAAGAAGGGCCGCATCCCCGCCGTGCCTTCGGGTTTGCCGCGATGCCCACCCTCATGGGCTGGCCCGGCAGAGGGTCGGTGACCAGCCCCGCTCGAGGGTGTTCCTTTCGCCGCGAGGGCCGCGGCGCGTTCCATCGGGTGTTTCGTTCTCACGCGAAGCGTCCTACTCCTCGACCCGCTCGCGCGTCTCGCTGCCGGAGCCGACGGACCCCATCATGTTGGGTCCGCCGCTGATCGGCACGGGAACAAAGGCGTTCTCGCGCACGCTGCGGTTCTTGAAGACGAGGCTCGCGAAGTCGAAGACCTTGCCCAGCATCTCCTCCTTGACCTTCACCCGCTCCTCGGCGATGGCCAGTTTCGCCTCCCGGCCCTCGACCTCCGTGATCCGCTTCGCGATGGTCTGGTATTCGCCCCGGTAGCGGTCGCGCTCCTGCTCTACCGCGCGAGCGGCGGCGGCGGCGGAGTCCACCTTGGACTGCGCCTCCTTCTGCTCGTAGGACTTGAGGCGGTCCCGCATCGTCTGGACGGCGGCCAAGCCCTCCAGTGTCAGCGTCTTCTGAGCGACAACCTCATCAATCGCGGCCATCAGCTTGTCATCCGACATCGAATCTCCTGGTGAGTGGTACGCCTAAAGACCACACCCATCTATGAAAAGACTTGGCCCCCACGGCGGGCTTGCAGCGCCGAGGCCCGCTCTGCCCATGCACCATTCCCCGAGAAACGCGCTTGGGGGCCATTGCCTCAGTCCAGCACGCCCGCAAGGGCGGCCGTCAGGTTCTCAGTGGCCGGCGCACTCTGCACCGGCACGACGCCCTTCTTCCGCAGGTCCTCGCGGGCCACCAGCATCCGACCCACGAACTCCCCGACGACTTCGGCCAGCGTCTTGATGAACGCATCGTCGCGCTGGAAGCGCAGCAGCACGGGCGGGAGTGTCGGATGGTAACTCAGGAAGTCCCACCACTTCCGGCCGGTGATCCACAGCGCCCCTTGCACCTGGCAGCGGTACTGGGCCGGGTCGTCGTCCAGCAGGTAGCCGATGTGCACGGCGGCCGAGGGACACTTGATCTCGCAGCCGTCGTCGTCCCCGACGAGCAGGTCGGGCGAGCAGCCGACGAGCCGGTCGTCCCGCAGGATGATGCCGGGCCGCACAGGATCGCAGTCCCGCTCCAGCGCGTAGTAGCCGATCGCCGCCTTCTCCAGTTCCGTGCCCCGCTGCATAAACTGCGTCACGTCCTCGTCCACGTTGACACCGAGGCACCATTCGGCGAGGAGCTGGAGCAGATACTTCTGGGAGCCAGCCAGCGGCTTCCCGGTGAAGGGAGAGAGGATGTCCTTGAAGCGGGACGCGGTGGGGATGCCGCGCCGAGCTTCGAGCCACTCAGGCGAGCCCTGAGCCATCGTGAGTTCGATCACTTGGCCACTCCGCTCTGGCCGCGCTTCGCCTCGAGCGTGTGGACGAGGGCCGGATACCGGGCCGCAGGGATGTCCTCCAGCTTCTCGACCATCGCGGCGCGCAGGATGCGCTCCGTCTTCACACCCACCTCTTCGGCCAGCGAGATGAGGTCCGTCACCTGCTGCTCCGTGATCTTCTCCTGGTCGTCCTGCTCGCCATCCGTGTCCGGCTCTGCCGTGACCAACCCAAAGGCTTGGATGATCGTGTACCGCTCCCCGAAGGTCAGGGCGCCGGCTGGCTTCTGCTGGTCGCTCATGCCTGGGTTGCTGTTCTCGACCGGGCAGGTGAACGACGCAGAGCGGCTGTACCCGTCCCGATGCAGGACGGTGCAGGTGGTCGTCAACTTCCCCGCCTCGATGGTGTTGCTCCACGAGTAGGAGAGCCCGAGGTCGCCGCAGATCGGGTTGATGACGGCCTGGATGTCCTTCAGCTCGGCATGGCGGTAGTGGATCCGCACGCCGGACTTCGTGACGTAGTCCACCAGCTTGCCCTTGTCGATGGCAGGGCAGCGCTTGGTGAACTCGCTCATCGCCGCGGCGAAGGTGCGCCGTGCCTCGGCGTCACGCTCCTCATTCCGCATCTGGATCAACTGCTTCAGCTTCTCGATGTCGAGGTCCTTGTCGATGGCGAGCCGCAGGAGCGGGTCGTCCTGATGGCGCACCAGCGCGACACGGGGGCGAGGCGGACGCGCCGTCGAGTCCTGACGGCACCGCTCGCAGAGATCGCCGTCGTCGGACGTGCGGTTCGGCGGGAGCTTGGCACCGCAGCCCCAGCAGAACACGGCCGTCAGTACTTCGGCTTCGATCTGGGGACTTCTCGGCTTGGCTGACGTACCCATCGGGGAACCATCCTCTTCAACCCTTCGGATCAGCCCGGGCAGCGCGGGGTCGATACGCCGATGCCCAGGAGGCCGCACAGAAGCGGCGAGCGAACTTAGTCTCCGTCTGGGTCGAACGCAAATACCTCAGGGGAGGCACAGCGGGGGCACTCCTCCGCGAGTTTCGCCCCGTCCTCCATCACGGCGAAGTCCTCGCTCGGGGCCGTCAGGCCGCAACTGTGACAGTGCATCATCGTGACCTCCTACCGCTTCTTCCGTGAACGCTTCGGCTTCGCCTGCATCACCTTCGCCATGTGCGCCCGGATGAAGATGGCCCCGAAGGGCACCTCGACCTCGGCCGGCCCGTGTCGCCGTGTCCGGAGCGGCCGGAGCCGAATCGTGCGGCTCGTCAGCTCACAGACGAGCGGGCCTTCGGTGTCGCTCTCGACGCGACGAACGACGGGGCGGTGATCGGTGGCTTTGGTCACGCAATCTCCTTGACGATGATTGCGTCGTGCTTCTCGATGGCCTCGATGAGCGCCTTCGCGTCCTTCTTCACTTCGGCGCTTCCAGCGGCGACCATACCGCGCAGCATCGGGAGATCGTCCGTCGTCAGGGTAGCCTCCACGGGAAACTCGTAGAGGTTGCGCAGCGAGAACTTCATCCCGTCACTCAACGGATTCCAGTGTTCCGCAGGCACGGGCATCCATCCGAGATTCGTGCTCACCACAGCCTCCGATCATCGCTGCCGATGCCGGCCCACCGCAGCAAGGTGTCTACCTCACACCGCAGCACGACCCCTGACGGGATGCCGTGCGCCCGCTGGTTCGCCTCACGGACCGCCTCGTCCATTCTGCGCAGATGGGCTGCGAAGCTCGGGAGTGGGACATCCTCCATCGAGTCGAAGTCGGGCGGTGGATACGCCAGACAGGTGAGGCAACTACCGTCGGCCGTGAGCAGCGCGCCGCAGCGATGGCAGCGCGGACAGTCCACGCAAGTCCCATCGGCGAACAGGATCGCACCGCACCGCTGGCATCGGGGGTAGCAGGCGGCAGGGGCGGAAGCCACGGGCAGGGATGCCTGCGGACGGACAGCGCGTGCCATCCGTGGTGCCGTCCCCCGCCGCTGGTCGAGCTTCCTGCGGCAGTAGTAGACCACGGCCAACAGCAGGCCGTAGAAGAGCCATCCCGCAAGCGGGCTGGTGTCGAGCCAGGTCCACACGGCGTTCACTTGCGCTTCCCGCCTTCCGGGGCCTCGGTGGTCGGTGGCGTCTCGACCGCCGTCTCCTCGTCGTCTTCCCCCGCGACGTAGCCCATCAACTGTTGCACCGCCTCGATCAGCGCGATCCGGCGAATGATCCGGGCCGATGCCTTGAGGTGTGTGGCGAGTTCGGTCCGCCGCTCCTCGAGGTCCTCGGGCAGGTTCTTCCGAATAGCGAGGAGCGTATTCATTGGGCCGCCTGCCACTCACGGACAGCTTGGACATCCTCGCAGACCCGCTCGCTATCATCGAACTGGCGGGTATCGAAGCCTCGCTCACAATACGAGCAGACAAAGTACGGCTGTCCAGGGAACCGCTCATGGCGAGAGGGTGTGACGTGCATAACGTGCCGGAGATCGTACCCGAGGGGCGCCTCGGGATTGGGCCAGCGGAGTTCCCAGCGGCCGTCCACCCCTTCGCGGTCATCCCCGACGTTGAGGGGCAGCGGGCGAACGGTGGGGGTCACGCGCTTGCCTTCGCCAGCGCGGCGCACTTGTGGAAGTGGAACCGCTCGGGGATGACAAGCCCCTGATCCTTCAGCCCCGGATCAACTAGGAACTCGACCGGGTACGACTTCCCGGTGCGCACGGATTTCACCCACGCGATGTCGCCGCCGCACCGCTTGCACTTGCTCGGGCGGCATGGCTCCCCGAGTCCTGGCGTGTGCGCGCTCATCGGGACACCTTCCGCTTCTGCTGTCGGTTGCGCCAGACAAGCCACCGGCAACGGGCGCTACAGTAGACCTGCTTCCCGTTGCGTGGGGTGAACTCTTTGCCGCAGGTGCGGCGTCGGCAGGTTCTCATGGGCAGTATGTATGCAACGTTGGCGAAACGTTGTCAAGGGGGGGGGGCAAGAAGATGCCCCGTCAAGTGTCCAATGGTCCTTGGCGGGGCTCTCGGTCTACGGTGCCAATCGCGACGTGGTGCCGTGACCTACCTTCGTAGCTGGTTGCGTAGCATGGACAGGGTCGCTATCCCTGCGGAAACAGAGGCCACTCTCCCCAGCGATACCAATCTATGCCGCTACGGCTTCCCGAGCAACAGCCGTCCCAATTCGATGACACCGGCGCCGATCAGCCCGTACTTGCCCTCATCGCGCAGGGAGACGGTGCAGACGGGCGGCGGGTAGAAGTTGAGCCTCGGAGTGCCCGAGCTGTCCGCCCACGCCCCCTGGAGCGGCCCAGGCGTCCACACCGTACTTGTGGTTGTCTTGCCCGATCGCACAGAGAAGGTCGCGGTGCGGGTCGTGTCGCCGCGATTCTTCCCTACCGTGAGCGAGAGGATCCCCCACAAGTTCGGTCGAGCGGTGGTGTCCGGGTTGTTCACCGCAATCTGTACCGTGTCATGCAGCGTCTGCCGGATGACCAACTCTACGGTGTCGGTGGTCACGACCTTCGGTCCACGGAGCACCACCGTGTCGGGCGGGGTGCGCACGGTGTCATACACCGTGTGAATCGTGGGTACGGGGATCGGCACCTGCTTTGCGGGCTTGAGCAGCCAGACGAGGCCGGCGCCGATCAGCGCGGCCACCAAGATCATCACGGCGTTCTTGAGTGCGGCGGTCATACAACCTCCTACGGCGTCGTCGGGTCCAGCGCGACGGCCACGGCTTCGATCAGGGCCGCCTCGTCCAGCCGGCGAGCGTGCAAGATCACGTCCCACTTACTATCGCTCGGCCACAACCTGTCGGCCATTGCACGGAGTTCCTTGACCATCGCGCGGAGCGCCGCAGCCCGTGCGCCATTCAGGGTCGTCGCGGCGAAGGCTGCCACCGCGCCTGCGATCACGCGCATTTCCAGGCGTCGGTCGCCTACGAGCGAACTTCCCCGATTGAAGACCAGGTCCACCACCGCCGTATACGCCGCATCGGGCAGACGGTCGGCCCCAGGCATCGCCTCGGCGGTCTGTGCTTCGTACCGCGGCAGGGTGTCGGTCGAGAACACGGCGAGGGCCGCATCCTTCGGGATGACGATGTGCGCGACCTGCTGCGCGGCTGTTCCCGCCACGGCACCCCGGAGCCCGCAGCAGGCGGCCAGTTCTTCGAGGTCGGCAGGAGCAAGGTACGGCCCCCAACTGGTACTCAGGCTCTCCGGGGTGCGGAACTGGAGATCATCGCCCACGTCGAGCGTGACTCCTGAGGTCGCGCTGCCCTCAGGCCAGTAGGGGTGGCCAACTAGCCCCTCGTGATCGACGATGAACTGCGGGTCGCAGCGGCTCAAGCGGCCTCCAGCGCCAAGATTGCGAGGAACTCTGTCTCTGATTTCGTGAACTTGCGGTGATTGCACCGCGGACAGGAGAGACACAGGTTCTCAGGCCAGTGGGATCCACCGCGGCTGATGGGCAACTTGTGATCTACCTCGTAGGTGTCCCCCAAATCAGTCCCGCAGTACCGGCACCGTCCCTGCTGTGCAACGTACAGATGGTCTAGGTCGTCTGGCCTGAAATGCCCCGGCGCGTGCCTGCGGCGTGCGCGTTTGCAAAGTTCGATGAGCCGATAGTGCTCTGGATGCCGTGCGCGCCACCGCAGGTTGGCGCGTTTTCGCTCTTCTGG
>Ga0116108_1000336_pt1 | contig 28246 bp, 24 predicted proteins | sample June2015DPH_6_15_FD_88970 | JGI IMG/M metagenome (GOLD analysis project Ga0116108, IMG submission 88970) | Peatland microbial communities from SPRUCE experiment site at the Marcell Experimental Forest, Minnesota, USA - June2015DPH_6_150 | ecosystem: Environmental > Terrestrial > Soil > Wetlands... | reverse complement strand
TTTGGTATGCGCACAAACTACGCAACCGGTTGGTACACGAACCCAACGTACAACTCAAAAAGCGTGAAGCTCAGGATGCATTAACTGGTTTTCGCCAAGCTCTAAGAGATTTGGGAGCACTATGAGAACAGTTTACAGTTTACAGTTTACAGTTTACAGTTGTAATCTTTTTGCTTTTTCTACTACAAACTACAAACTACAAACTACAAACTGGAGGGATGTATGAAATACATTCCGACTATCGGTATCGAATGTCATGTGCAGCTAAAAACCAGAACCAAGCTATTCGCAGCTGTTAACAACGATGCCCGTGAAGCCCCGCCGAATACCTTAATCAGCCACATTTGCGTTGGCCTGCCAGGAGCATTACCGTTTTTGAATAAAAAAGCCCTGGAGCTGGCCGCGCGCGCGGCCTTTGCCCTGAATACCAAACCGCAAACTTTCAGCAAATTTGACCGCAAACACTACTTCTATCCTGATTTGCCCAAAGGCTACCAAATTACCCAGTACGAACAGCCGATCATCATCGGCGGTTACGTTGATGTGCCGGTAAACAGTCGGCAGATACGTGTCGGTATTGAGCGCGTTAACTTGGAAGAAGATGCCGGTAAGAATATCCACCCAGCTGGTGCGGATTATTCGTTGGTAGACCTCAACCGGGCTGGTACGCCGCTTCTGGAAATTGTTAGCAAACCTGAGATCCACAACGCGACTGAGGCTAAAGCCTTTGCCCGAGAAATGTGGCTGTTGATGAAATACGCCGATGTTACCGAGGGCGATATGTACCACGGGCATGTCCGATTTGATGTGAATATCAGCGTCAGCCAGAATCCGAACAAGCTAGGCACACGCAGTGAGATAAAAAACCTGAATAGCTTCCGCAGTGTCGAGGGCGCGGTTGCTTACGAGATTGAACGGCAAATTGAGCTGCTGGAAAAAGGCGGGACAGTAGTCCAAGAAACACGCGGCTGGGACGAGGCCAAGCAAAAAACCACCGGCCAGCGTGAAAAAGAAGAGGCTCACGATTATCGCTACATGCCCGAACCGGACATTCCGCCGATTGGACTGACGAATGCAGATATTGCCAAATTCAAAAAAGATTTACCTAAACTACCGACTGCAATTCGCTCAGAACTTGCCAGACTAGATATGGGTAAAGCTCAGCTCGAGAGCTTGATTGAGGACGTCGACGGCACAAAGCTTATTCTAGAAAAAATAGCTGAAGGAAATCTAAAGGATGCCAGCGACACGGCAAAGTGGTGGACTGGCCCGATCCAAAATGCCACAGTCAGCGGAGTCTTAACGCGCGAACAAGCCTTGAGCGATTTAGCTAAAAGCTACTTTACTACAGTATCAGGAATGCTATCGGATAATTTGCTTAGTTCAACCAACGCTACAATAGCTATAGTGTCCTCGATAAAAGATTCGCGAGACCCAAGAGAATTTAAAAATCTGCTGCAAGTTTCGGACGAAAGCGAAATAGAAAAAATTGTGGCAGAAGCCATCAAAGAAAACTCTAAAGTTGCAGCAGACGTTAAAGCCGGGCAAACTAAAGCTATCGGCTTTTTGGTCGGCCAAGTCATGGCCAAAAGCCAAGGCAAAGCCAACCCGGGCCTGGCCCAGCAAATCATCAAAAAACAGCTAGGCATATAAACTGCTGGTGGTTGCAACTCTTCAACCTCTGAGCGTATACTGAAAACATGAATACAGCATCAGAAGTACTATTAATAATTGTTAGTGCGATTTTAGCGGTCTTTTTGTTGGTGCTTATCTTTGCGCTGGTCTACGTGGTAAAAATCATGAAACAAATCCGGCAGATTACCCGACATGCCGAAAATGTAGCCGATTCCATGGAGTCTGCAGCTTCGGCATTTGAAAAAACTGCTACACCCCTGGCCGTTTTGAGGTTAGTAGGTAACATCGTGGAGCATGCCAACCGTATGCGCCGCAAGAAAGGATAAACATATGAGTAAAGAACACACCGGGCGGAAACTGGCGCTGGGCACTGTTGTAGCCGGAGCAGTAGGCTATGTCACAGGAATTCTGACAGCGCCAAAAAGCGGCAAGGCAACCCGACAGGAACTAGCCGGTACGGCCGAAGACGTCAAGAAAAACGCCGAACAGCAGCTGCAAGACTTAAATAAAGATTTGAACGGGCTAATTAATGAGACCAAGAAAAAAACTGTAGCGCTGGGCGCCCAGGCCAGGAAAGAGTTCGACGAGACCGTCGTTAAGGCTAAAGATGCCCAAAACAAAGCCTCATCAGTGCTCAAGGCAGTTAAAGCTGGTGAAGCCGAAGACCCGCAGCTTAATAGAGCCATTAAACAGGCCAAGCTGGCTAAAAAAAGCCTTGGGAAATATCTGAAAAAGTAGTTTATCGTTTCCGTTGTAAAAATAGGACCGGCAAAATAAGCCGGTTCTATTTATAATAGACAGTAATGGCAAAGCTGGGGGCACAACTTAAACCGTCTGACTTTGTGCATCTGCACAACCATACTCAGTATTCGCTCTTGGATGGCTTGACTAAGGTACCGGCGCTAATTGAACGTATCAAGGAAATGCACATGGATAGCGTGGCCATAACTGATCATGGCACTATGAGCGGAGCCATCGAGTTTTATGAAGAAGCCAAAGATGCGGGCATAAAACCAATTATCGGCATGGAGGCTTATATTGCCCCCAGAAAGTATACGGATAGAGATCCGACCCACGACCGCCAGTATTACCACTTGACGATGCTGGCCATGAACGCTAAGGGCTATCAAAACCTGATGCGGCTCAACACGATCGCCAACTTAGAGGGATTTTATTACCGGCCTAGAATTGACCATCAATTAATAGAAAAATATAACGAAGGAATTATCATCTTGAGCGGTTGTATCGGTGGCGAAGTCAGTGACGCACTAAGGCAGGACCAATACGAGCAAGCCAAAAAAATTGCTGAGTGGTACAAGAAAATCTTCGCTGACCGTTATTATATAGAGCTCCAGGATCATGGACATCCAGCACACCCGACTGCTTGGGATGAACAAAATAAAGTGAATAACCAGCTACTGAAACTTGCCAAAGAACTTAATATACCGGCGGTGGTTACATGCGATGCCCACTATTTAAAGCACGAGGATCAAGAAGCCCATGAGATTTTGTTATGCGTACAAACAGGCGCCTTCTTATCTGACGAGAATCGCTTCAGCCTCAAAGACTTCGAACTCTACGTAGCGGACCCCAAAGATATAGTTAAACGCTGGGGGCCGGACCATCCGGAGTTGATTACCAATACCAAGACTATAGCCAAGCGTTGCAAAGTTGAAATTGAGTTAGGTAAGATCTTAATCCCTAAATTTCCCACACCCAAAAACGAGACCGAGAAGAGCCTGTTAGAAAAAAAAGTCTGGCAAGGTTTAGCCTGGCGCTACGGTGGTAGGAGTCGCGCCCAAGCAGATCAGCTAACCATTAACCAAGCCAAGAAAACTCTCCGTGGTGATGTGATTACCCGCGCCAACTATGAGCTGGGTATTGTGGACAAGATGGAATTTAATGGCTATTTTCTGATCGTAGCCGATTTTATCAATTGGGGTAAAGACAGGGGAATCGTGTTTGGCCCCGGCCGGGGTAGCGCGGCCAGTTCCATTATGGCCTACAGCTTGCGTATTACTGAGATCGATCCGCTAAGCTACGACTTGTTGTTTGAGCGATTCCTTAACCCTGACCGCATCAGTATGCCGGACATGGACATAGATATCCAGGACTCCAGACGTGACGAAGTCATAAATTATTGCGTTGAAAAATATGGTCGCGACAGGGTTGCCAACATTGTGACCTTTGGGCGCATGGCGGCGCGTAACTCGGTGCGCGATGTGGCGCGCGTATTACAAGTGCCTTATGCAGAAGCTGATCGCTTGGCCAAAATGATCCCGCCGCCAGTGCAGGGCCGCCATACGCCGCTAAAGGTGCACTTAAAACAGGTTCCGGAACTCAAAGTCGAGAACGAAACTAACCAGCAATCGGCCCGTGTATTTGACTTGGCCACAAAGTTGGAAGGAACAATCCGCAGCCATGGTGTGCATGCTGCTGGTGTAGTTATTGCACCAGACGATATTGTCAAATTTGTACCGCTTGAAATGGCCCAGAAAGGTGTTATCGCAACCCAGTATTCCATGGGGCCGATAGAAGAATTGGGGTTGCTTAAAATGGACTTTTTAGGGCTATCCAACCTTACAACTATTAAAAATGCCCTGCGGATTATTAAAAAGGTCTATAAAAAGGATATCGACATCGCTGAGATCGCACTGGACGATAGAAAGACCTTTGAACTGTTGCAAAAAGGTGAAACCACCGGTGTTTTCCAGCTGGAATCGGCTGGCATGCGCCGCTACCTCAAGCAACTCAAACCGACGGTTTTCGAAGACATCGTAGCCATGGTCGCGCTATACCGCCCAGGGCCAATACAATGGATCGACGATTTTATAGCTCGCAAGCACGGCCTTAGAAAAATCGAGTATCTGCATCCTGTCATGAAAAACGCCTTGGAGAATACTTATGGTGTAATTGTTTACCAAGAGCAGGTTATGCAAATCAGCAAAGACCTCTGTGGTTTCTCCGGCGGCCAGGCCGATACCTTGCGCAAAGGTATAGCCAAGAAAATCCCTGAGGTTCTAGCCAAGATGAAAAAAGAATTTATAGATGGAGCTATTAAACATTCCGGAGCTGACCGCATAGCCATGGAGAAGTTCTGGACGCAATTGGAAGAATTCGCCGCCTACTGTTTTAACAAGGTGCACTCAGCCTGCTATGGCTTGATTGCTTATCAGACAGCTTATCTCAAGGCCAATTATCCGGCAGCTTACATGGCGGCGCTAATGACTAGCGATTACGATAATACTGATCGCTTGGCTATTGAAATTACCGAATGCAAGAATATGGGCATTGAAGTCTTGTCGCCGGATGTTAATCAATCTTTCCATGAATTTGGTATTGTTCCAGGGAAAAATCAGATCCGTTTTGGTCTAGATGCTGTAAAAAATGTCGGGCATGGAGCTGTAGAAGAAATTTTACGTGCCCGTGAAGTACTTGGGGGGAAGTTTGAAAAACTAGAAGACTTCTTACGCACAGTCAGCGCCCATATCGTTAACCGTAAAGCCCTCGAAAGCTTGATTAAAGCCGGTGCGCTTGACGGCTTTGGCGAACGCGGGCAGATGTTCGATAACATAGAAAATATGCAAGCTTTTGCGTCGCGTTTGCAAAAAGACGCCAGCTCCGGCCAGGTAGATTTATTTAGCGAAGATAGCGATAACCAGAATCTGGCTGTCAAACTGGTGCTTGATAAGAGCGCAGCTGAATACCCGCAGGCAGAACAGCTGAATTGGGAGAGAGAGCTACTTGGGCTATATCTCAGCCATCACCCGCTTGAAGCTTACGAGGCCCTTTTGGCGGAAAGAACTGCGCCTATATCGTTTATTACACCGGAGATGGACGGCCGTAGCCTGGCACTTGGCGGATCAATTGTCAGCTTGCGCGACATTGTTACCAGAAACGGCGCTAAAATGGCATTTATCAGTATTGCCGACAAATCTGGCGAAATCGAAGTGGTGGTTTTTCCTAGGGCTTATCAAACTTTGACTGAGCCGCTCCAGCGCGACCAAGTAGTCATAGTCAAAGGCAAGCTGGGCGGTGGGCGCGGGTCGCGCGACGATAGTGAGCTAAAATTACTCGCCGATGAAATCCAACTAGTATCCATCAAAGAAGCCTCGGAGTTTCAGCCGAGCAGCAAGAATATACCCCCGCCAGAAGAAACCCAAGCAAGCCAATACGAGCCGCCTATATCCAAACAGCGACTTTACATAAGGTTAGAAAACAGCGCTAACCAATCATTGTTACTAACGCTAAAAGAAAAACTCGACGATCATAGAGGGGAGACTGAGGTTGTTCTGGTGACTGGAGCACCGTCCGCTAAGCAAGTCATAAAATTGCCGCAGACTATCAGTATTAACGAGTCTAGCCTTAGAGCTTTGGCGGACATCTTCGGTTCTACTAATGTAGTAGTGAGGTAAAAATACTTAGCAAGTTAAGTATTTATGATGTTCAATGGACGAATGGACTAATGGACGAATGAATAGTCGATACAGCAATAACTTAATGCATTAATAGCATTTCAAGCATTCATTGAACATTGTTCATTTGTCGCATTTGTTCATTTTACTGGATAAAGCCGGCGGTCTGGCTCAGTAAATAAGACAAGGCTGCAATTATCAGCAACCCAACATCCATCAACGGGTGGTTAAAAATGTAAGCTTCACTGTGGGTGAGGGCTCGCCGCAGCTTAAGCAGGTGGCGACTCAGCCAGAATCCAACGGCTGCGATTACACCAAACGTTGCTAGACCGGTAGCAAAACTGGCAAATGGCAATTTGGCAAAAGCCAGGTTGGCTCTGGAGGTTCGATAAGCTAACGCCATGCCTGATGCCGGTGTTTGAACTGTCGCGGATGCTGCTGCCTTAGACGACGTTGTACTTGGACTGCTCGTAGAAGAATTTGAAGGAGTTGAAGCGGCCACTGCGGTTGCTACTGAGGTTGGCTCGCCATAAAAAGTTACTACGATGGTCATCGGACCGCCACCCGCGGAGGTGTAGTTAGGATTATTGGCGAAACCAAAACCTACATCGCTATATATCGGGTTGAGCATGTTTTCGCGGTGCAGCGAGCTGGCAAGCCAGCCATTTATAGTAGATTGTTCATCATTAAAGCCAGCAGCTAAGTTTTGGCCAAGCGCCAGGTAGACATAGCCTTGGTCAGTCACCCATGTCCATGGCGGGCCACCCTCCGGCGTATTGTGACTCCAATAATTACGCGCCACCATGTCATTGGCTTGGGCCTGCGCGGCCGCATCTAATTTGCCATTGAGGTTTAAACTACCTACGCCATTATCTGCCCGTGCTATATTGGTGTCGGCCAACAGGCCGTTTATACTCATGCTGGTGGCGTAGGCCAGAACTCGGCCATTATGGCGGGCAAACGCCGCTTGTAAGGCACCGCTCTGACCGCTGAAAGATAACAATAATCCGATGATCAACACTACCGGTATATATGGCCAGTAGACTTTTTCGAAAGCACGTCTACTAACACCTTTTGGGCGATGTCGGTGGCTGCTATGAACTGAACGCGCACGAATTTTTATTTTAGCGGTCATTTACAAGCAAAATTTTAAACTAACATTAGCACTTTGTCCAGATGCTTTATGCGTGGTAGCGTAGGTGATACAGGGCTATGCCAGCAGCCACCACCACGTTAAGCGATTCCTTGTTGCCCAACATGGGTATTTCCAAGTACACATCGGCGTGCTTAAGAACATCGGCTTCCAAGCCGGTCACTTCATTGCCTAAGATTAATGCAACATCCCGCTCGGTCCGATAGCTCTGCAAAGTCTGGCTTTTGGGCGATTGCTCCAGGGCGGCGACCAAATAATTTTTTCTACCGAGTCGTTGGAGCAGACTGGAAATATCAGTTACATACTGCCACGCGAGCATTTTCTCTGCACCCAAAGCGGTTTTATGTATTTGGCTAGTGGCACGGGCCCGGACGTGCGGTAAGCGCCTGTCGCGAGGAGCTTCCGGATAAGGGCTGAAACCAGAAAAGTAAACCTTACTAATCCCTAAGGCGTCGGCTGTCCTAAGCAAGCTGCCAACATTATAGGCTGAACGTACATTATGAATGATTAGGATGATGCGCGGCATGTCTTAATTGTAGATACTAAATCCAAATATCTAAATTCGAAACCTAATTTCTCGAGGGTTTTGTGCTTAGAATCTCGAGTTTTTATAAGCGTAAGCTTATAATGATTTATATGCCCGAAGTAGCCCGTGTCAATGAAGAGCTGGTAACCCAGCGCCGCGCCGGCGTTCTGGGGCTTGACTATGTTGATACTAGCCAGATCCAAAAACAACTGTTCAGGACCATACTGTCGGTACCGGAGTTATACAGCCTTAAAGTGGTGCCCTTAGTAGCAGATGAGCATAATATCCAATTTGGTATAACTACCACCACCGCCCAACAAACAATCAACCAACTGCGCAACCGTTTTACGGATCAGCGCTTAAAGTTTTCTATCATCTCGGAGACCGGCTATGGCGAGTACATGAAACTTTATGATCCGCCCAAGCAGGTGGAATACCAGGACATATCATTCAGTGCCGGTTCTGACGCCGAAAAAATGGTTGCCGCTGTTAGCGCCACGCTGGATCAAGTACGCCCGGACGACGTGCTGGCCTATCTGGTGCAGCAAGCCTACGGCTTGAAGGCTAGTGATATCCATTTGGAAAATCAGCGTGACAAGGTGCGCGTTCGTTTCAGGGTGGATGGCGTACTGCATCCGGTAGCGACTATGAGCCAGGAAAAGTACCGCCATCTCGTGGCCGCCTTGGCCAGCGCCGCTAACGTTTCGACCAACGCTACCGATGCCCAGACTGGCCACATTAGCCGCAGCTATAAAATGACTACCGGCGAGAACGTGACTATTAATTTGCGCGTGGAGACTGTCCCGACAGTTTACGGTATGGATGCCGTGATGCGTCTTTTCAATATGCGCATGGAGATGTTTAGGTTGGAGAATCTGGGCCTAAGCCAGCAAGAACTGACTGTTGTCCAAGATGTCATTAAGCATCCGACTGGTATGGTAATGATTGTCGGGCCTACCGGTTCGGGTAAAACGACGACTCTTTATTCGATTATCAGTACCCTCAATACGCCGGAGCGTAAAATAATTACCCTAGAGGATCCCGTAGAATACGATTTACCAGGCGTGGTACAGATTCCCGTAGTCGGCCAGCTTGAGAGCCACGATTTTGCCGAAAAATTACGGGCCGTACTGAGGCTTGACCCAGATGTAGTCATGGTTGGCGAAATCCGCGATCAAGATACTGCTAAAACTGCCTTGCAGGGAGCGCTAACTGGGCACTTGGTGCTGAGCACCTTTCACGCCAGTAGTGCCTCGGCGGCATTGACACGCATGCTGGACATGGTAGGTATTAATCCGTTGTTCGCGAATGCCATGCATTTGGTGATGGCTCAACGCCTGGTACGTCGCTTGGATGACGCCAGTAAACAAGCTTATCAGCCGGACGAAGCCCTAAAAAAACAACTACAAAGTATTATCGATACTTTTCCGCCGTCTATCCAAAGGCCGGATATCAACCAGATTACGCTATATAAAGCTGGCAGTTCCGAGCAAAACCCTTTTGGCTACAGTGGCCAGTTGGCAGTGCGCGAACAGTTACGGATGACGCTAGGTGTCCAGCAAATCTTGAAATTACCGCCCAACCAAATCACTACCGAAATGTTGGAAGCCAAGGCTGTGGAAGAAGGTATGCGTACTATGCTCCACGACGGTATCCTAAAAGCCATTGCCGGTATTACAACCCTTGAAGAAGTTTACAGAGTAGTAGGTTAAAAATCCTAAGCACGAATATTTAAATACGAAACAAATTACAAATTCTAAATCACAATAATCCAAACGAGTTTAAGGTTTGGGACCTTGGGATTTCGATATTGTTTAGAATTTCGGGTTTAGGATTTAGTGCTTGAAACAGAGGTCATTTTAGTGTAGGATGTATAGAACTTATGGAGAGTGTTATTCAGAAAATTGAGGCTCAGCAGAAGAAAAGTGCCGTAGTTGATGTGCGGCCCGGCGACAATGCCCGCGTGCACCAAAAAGTCCGCGAAGGTAACAAAGAGCGCGTGCAGATTTTTGAGGGCTTGGTAATCCGTGTCAGCCGCAAGAACAGCCTAACTAGTAGCATTACGGTCAGGCGCATTGCCAGCGGCGTGGGCGTAGAAAAAACGTTTTTAGTCCACTCGCCCAGTATTCTTAAAGTAGAGGTGACCAAGCGCAGCAAGGTCCGCCGCAACTACCTGACTTATATGCGCGGACTAACCGGCAAAAGTACCCGTCTGAGCGGCACCGATTTTGACAGGGAGGCGGTTAATGCCATCCGTGACGAAACTGCTGAGGCCGAGGAAGCCAAGATCCGCGAAGAGCAGGTAGAATCTTATGACCCGGAGGCCGCCAAGGCCGAAAAAGCCGCCGAGGAGGCCGAAGCCAAGGCCGCCACTACTGAAGCGCCAAAATCCGAAGCCGAAAAACTAGAAAAACAGCCCGTCGAACGCGCCGAGGCCAAAAGCCCAGCCGCTGAGCAAAACAAAGAATAATCAGAAGTTAAGCTTCTTTTGACTGAACACAGATTGCCAGTCTATGCTCCAAAGGGTTGAGATAATAATCCTCCACCATATGATAGTTGTATGGGCTATCATATTCCGGGCTCGTACCTTTGAGCGCGGGTTGACCATCACTACCTATAGTGAGCTCGAAATATCTAATTGGGACAGCCCCAACTTCTAATGATTCTTCCGGGCGTACAACCCTCTCGCTAAACGCGGTACCTCTAACAACTTTTCTGATAGGTGCGGATGGTACAACAACCATAACGCCCTGGCTTAAACTATGGCTAAGCTTGAAAAGGCGTCTATCGCTAGAGTCTTTTAAGGATTCACTCAGCAGTATAGCGGCATCCACAAACTGCTGGCCGCGCGCAAAATCTTGTTCGGTTAAAGCACCGTCCAATTGCTCTGGCTGCCATCGCTGATCGTATAGCGATTCGCCGGGTCTTATAACAAACACCACAATGTTGGATATAATAAGCCCAGCAGTGATAAATGAGCAAGCATTAGACTTATGATAGGGGTAGATGAAGTGGGGCGGGGTTGTTGGGCTGGCCCACTGCTGGTAGTAGCAGTGCGGGCCAAAGCTGACTTGCCGCTTGGGCTCAAAGATTCCAAACTTATGACCAAGTTGCAAAGACAGCAAATACTTAACACGTTAAGTAGTTGTTGTGAATTTGGCGAGGGCTGGGTAAACGTCGCGGAAATAGATAGCCGGGGCTTAGCAATCGCGCTACGATTAGGCATAGCCAGAGCGCTAAGGATGCTCAAAGCCCAAATTGACGAAGAAATTATTATGGATGGCAAGGTAAATTACGTACCGGCGCACTTTAGTAATGTTAAGTGTCTGGTTGACGCCGACGTGCTAATCCCGCTTGTGTCGGCCGCCGGAATTTTTGCTAAAGTTCGCCGGGATAGCTATATGGGCAAGCTCAAAAAGCGCTATCCGGCATATGGTTTCGAGAATCATGTTGGCTATGGTACGGCCGCCCACAAGCTGGCGATTGAGCAGCACGGTATTTTAGAGGGCGTCCACCGCATGAGTTTTAAGCCACTACAAATTTTAGCCGAGGCTCAGAATTGAAAACAACCATTCGCGGCAAGCAGGCCGAGACCGCTGTCGCCGAACGACTGGCGTGTGAAGGCTACGAAATTATCACCCAAAACTGGAAAACTAAGGTTTGCGAGATTGATGTTGTTGCTAGGAAGAACGGGATTATTTACTTTGTGGAAGTAAAATACCGCAGTGGCGACAGCCAAGGTGTAGGCCTGGACTACATCACGGCGCAAAAACTTCGCCAACTCCACTTCGCGGCTAGTATCTGGAACCAGCAAAATGGCTGGGGCGGCGACTACCGGCTGCTGGCTGCCAGCGTCACCACCAACGGCCTGGACTACATCATTGAAGAAATTATTGAGCTGGAGTAAACTACGCTTGCACTTGGACCATTTTTTGATATAATTACGGAGTAATCGTCCGGCCGCAAAAGGTCGGATTTTTTAGTAAATAGACACTTACCTATTGAGCATTGATCATTGAACATTGTTTTCGACTGAAAGGAGAAAACTCGTGGAAATGGATTTTAAACAACTAGCAGTCGCAATAAGGCTAATCGCCGAAGAAAAAAACCTGCCTGAAGAACAGGTGCAGGATATCGTACAGCAAGCCCTAGCTGCCGCATGGCGCCGTGATTATGGCGACCGGGAGCAAGAAGTGCGCGTAACCATGAACCTAAATACTGGTGAAGTTACCGCCTATGTGACCAAAGAAATCGTGGATGAGGCACAAGACCCCAACTTGCAAATCAGCTTGGCTGAGGCCAAAGTCATGCGCAAAAATGCCAAAGCCGGTGAGACCGTGGAGATGGTGCAAAAGATCGAGGATTTCGGCCGCGTAGCCGCCCAGACTGCCAAGCAGGTTATCCTGCAGCGTTTGCGCGAGGCCGAGCGCGAAATTGTGTTGGCTGAATTCGAAGATAAAATCGGCACCGTCGTTAATGGTATTGTCACCCGCGTAGAAGGCCGCTTAGTGCGGGTTGAGCTAGGACGGGCGCAAGGTATTATGCCTTTGGGCGAGCAAATCCAGGGCGAGCGTTATTATCCTGGACAGCGCTTAAAGCTGTTTCTAAAAGACGTCGAAAAAAGTTTCCGCGGCCCGCAATTGATTGTCAGCCGCGGCTGCAAAGAATTCATCGAGCAGCTCTTCCGTAGTGAGGTACCGGAGATGGACAACGATGCCGTCGAGATCAAAGAAATTGCCCGTGAAGCCGGCGTGCGTTCTAAGATTGCTGTCACCAGCAATGTGCAAGGCGTTGACCCGGTGGGGACTTTTGTCGGCGGCCACGGCACGCGCATTAATGCTGTCCGCGACGAGATTGGCAATCAGGAAATGATCGATATCGTGGTCTGGGACGGGGACCCGGCTACTTTTATTGCCAACGCCATGAAGCCAGCCAACGTCGAGCGCGTAAAGATAGATAAAGGCGGCCAAAAAGCTAGCGTCATTGTGGCCGAAGACCAATTGAGCATTGCTATTGGCAAGTCCGGCCAAAACGTCCGCCTAGCCGGCAAATTAACCGGCTACGAGTTGGATGTAGAAGGCGAGCAAGGTAAGAGGGCCGCTAAAGCGGCCGAGCCGGAGGCTGGAACTAAAGAGGCCGCGCCAGAAGCTAAAGCGGCAGCAACCCCAGTGGAATCTAAGGTCAATCCTACGGGGCAATCTGCCGAGCAGATTGAATCCAAACCGGTAGTGCAAAAACTTAAGAAGAAGTCCGAACTGGAGGATTCACTCCTCAAAGCCATCGAAGAACTCGGTACCGAAGAAGGCCAGAAGCCAGAAGCGTCTAAAAAGTAGTTTTTACTATGAGCCTATCAGAGCAATCAGGCGAGATTCCTCAAGGCGGACAGATACTAGACTGGCTAGTAGACGCTTTCCCGGATACTGACTGGAGGGAAAATTTTTTGCACCATCGTAGGGTCTGGCGAGCAGCCAAAGGCGCAATTTTAGATATCACCACTAACGGTAACTATTCTGAACTGGAAAGAAATATTTATCTACAGTCTGCTCGCGATACGCTTTTTTCTGCCCGTTTTCAATCCAGCTGGGCAGCATCCATGTACCTTTTGACCCGAAATGGGAGTAAGTAATACAAATTAGCACTCTTGACACGAGAGTGCTAATCCATGCTATCATTAAATAGTTGATAGTGCTTAATTTGTAGTGAATAACAAGCCCAAAAACCACTAACTAAAAACTATCAACTACACACTAAAAAAATTGGAGAACAATTTTTTTCAATGATGCCAAATAGCCCAGATTTCCAAGAGTTCTTAAATCATCTGACCAACAACGCGCTACAGAGTCTGAAGCACGCCGACGCCATTTCGCGTGCCAGCGGCAGTACCTATATTGGTACCGAGCACTTACTGCTTGGCGTGTTGGCGCAAGAAGGTTCCATGGGCGCTAAAATTTTAGAGGGTGCTGGAATTACGCTGGATCGGGCCCGCTTGGCGCTTAATCTCACGCCTAAAACGCTAGTTATTAATATGGGCGGTAAAGGCCTGTCAGAAACGGCTAAACTTACCCTCAAAATGGCTTGGGAGATAGCCCAAGAGTTTGGCCAGGATTATTGCGGTACAGAACACATTTTATATAGCATCTTAAGCCAAAAAAACGCCCGCGCCACAACGCTGCTGCGCGATATGAGCGTCAATACTGATGTACTTAGTAGCGAAGTGGAACAATTCCTGAACCGCCAGCAATACGAAGAGAGCAGCACAACCCCTAACCGCACTCGTGGTAAGACTAGCAAACAAACCGCGCTGGAATTTTTTGGTACTGATATGACCGAACTGGCCAAAGCCGGCAAGCTGGATCCGGTGGTCGGCCGCGAAGCACAAATCCGCCGCGTAATCACCATCCTTAACCGCCGCACTAAAAACAACCCGGTACTTATTGGCGAGCCGGGCGTCGGCAAAACCGCCATCGTGGAGGGCATTGCCCAGAGGATTGTTAATGAAGAAGTGCCCGACAGCCTCCTCGATAAGCGAATTATAATGCTGGATTTGGCCGGTATGATTGCTGGTACCAAATACCGCGGCGAGTTTGAAGACCGCCTCAAAAAGGTCATTGCTGAGTTGGAGCGAGACAAAAATGTCATCGTCTTTATCGATGAGTTACACCTAATAGTTGGCGCCGGCGCGGCCGAGGGCAGCATGGATGCCGGCAATATCTTAAAACCCTCCTTGGCGCGCGGTAAGATCCATATGATTGGCGCTACAACTACCGATGAATATACCCGTTACGTAGAAAAAGACGCCGCCTTGGAGCGCCGTTTCCAGCCGGTGCAAGTGCCCGAAGCCACCATGCCGGAGACACTGGCCATCCTAAAAGGCCTAAGGTCGCATTATGAAGATTTCCATGGCGTGAAAGTCAGCGACGATGTGCTAGCCGATACCGTGCAGTTTGCCCACCGCTACATCAACGACCGCTATATGCCTGACAAAGCAATTGACTTGATGGACGAAACATCAGCTTACCTACGGGTCAACAAAGGTAAAACACCACCCGAACTGCGCCAACTGCAAAAAGAACTAAAGCTCGTAAACACCCGTATAGAAGATGCCGTAGATTCGGAAGACTACGAAAAGGCCGCCCAGCAAAAACAGCAAGCCAGCCAGATAACCGAAAAGATCAAAGAGCTGGAAGCTGCCTACAAGACTGGCAAGCCCATAACTATTACCTCTGACGATGTGGCCGACACTGTAGCCCGCATGACCGGCGTACCGGTGACTAAAGTTGTCCGCTCCGAGGCTAAGTATTTGGTTAATCTGGAAAAAAACCTTGGCAAGTACATTATCGGCCAGGACGAGGCCGTGTCTACCGTCGCTAGCGCTGTCCGGCGCAGCCGCTCCGGTATTTCTAGCGAAAAACGGCCGATAGGCTCGTTCGTTTTCTTGGGTCCCACCGGCGTCGGTAAAACCGAGCTGGCCCGAGTGCTGGCCCGCGAATTTTTTGGCTCCGATGAGGCTTTGGTCAAGATTGATATGTCTGAGTTTGCCGAGCACCACACGGTGGCCCGCCTGGTGGGCGCGCCAGCCGGCTATGTCGGCTATGATGATGGCGGCCAGTTGACTGATAAAATCCGCCGCCACCCCTACAGCGTGGTGTTGTTTGATGAGATAGAAAAAGCCCACCCTGAGGTCTTTAATACCCTACTGCAAGTCTTGGAAGACGGCGTACTATCCGATGCCAAGGGGCGCAAAATCGACTTTACTAACACCATCGTTATCATGACCAGCAATATCGGCGCTGAGAAACTGCAAAAAGAAGCCAGCTTTGGCTTTGCTGCCAAGAAACCGTCCGATTTAGACAACCTGGATGAGCTGCACGAGTCCAACAAGAGTAAGGTGCAAGAAGAGCTCAAAAAAATGATGCGCCCGGAGCTTATTAACCGGATTGATAAAACTATCGTGTTCCGTGCCCTGACCAAAAAAGACGCCCTTAAGATTTTGGATCTACAGCTGGACGATTTGCGCGCCCGGCTGGTCAAAAAAGGTATCGGCCTGCAGGTCAGCACCGACGCCAAGCACCATCTGTTAGAAAAAGGTTACGATGCGCTTAATGGCGCCCGCCCGATGCGCCGCTTGTTGCAGGAAACCTTAGAAGACGCTATTGCCGCCGGCCTGCTGGACGAAAGTTACCACAAGGGGGACGTGGTCAAGGTTAAAACCAAAAAAGCTACCAAGGCTAAAGAGCCCGAACTAACCTACGCCGCCACCCCTGAATAACCACGAATCCACACCGCGCCGACCTGCCTGCTAGCGGAGCCAGCAGCTCTGTCGGCGCTCTTGGCGCATTATGGCGTCAGAGCCTGTGCTACTCCTTCGGAGTACTATCAATACACCTCAGTCCGTTGCTCAGCTCTTCCTTGTACTGCGCTCAAGCGTGAATCCGTGGAGTTGTTATAATATGGGAGCTCATGAAGTCGTTTAAAGTATTTTTTGGCACACTAATTCCACTGGCCGTCGTGGCTGCGCCGTTTGTGGTTTGGTGGCAGTGGCACGCGATTTATGACTGGGCCCGCCTGCGCGACTATACGCCGCCGCAAGCTATCAGCGCGTTGGTCAGCCAGGACACCATGACGGCTTATGGCCAACATCTCTTTTACGTTAACCACCCGCAACTCGTCAGCGGCGTGGCGGCTTTCCGGCAGGATTGCCCGGAAAGCGAACAAACCATCGTGCTGGGCTGCTACCACCCTAATATGGATGGCATATACGTCTATAACGTCACTGATAGCCAGCTATATGGTATCCAGCAGGTAACCGCGGCGCACGAAATGCTGCACGGTGCCTATGCGCGCTTAAGTGCTAAAGAGCGCGCCTACGTAGACGGCTTGCTTAATAATTTTTATACCAACGATGAGCACGACCAGCGCATCATCACCGAAATTAACCTTTATAAAAAGACTGAGCCCAATTCTGTGATGGACGAGATGCACTCCACGCTCGGTACCGAGGTGACCAGCCTGCCGCCGGCGCTAGAGGCTTACTACCAGCAGTATTTTACTAACCGTTTGGCGGTAGCCAATTTTGCCAACAGCTACCAGGCTGCATTCACTAACCGCAGCAACCAGGTAAGCGCCGATGACGCCCAGCTGGCGTCAATGAAACAGAATATTAGTACGCAGGAGCAATTACTGCAAACCCAGCTTAACCAAATTAACTCTGACCGCGCGCGGCTTAACCAGCTAAGCAGCTCCGGGCAAACTGACGCTTATAACGCCGGGGTGGATAGTTTTAATGGCGAAGTGGACGCTTACAATTCCGGGGTTGACCAACTGAGGAGCGATATCACTGCTTACAATAATTTGGTGAGTGCCCGCAACGGCATTGCCAGTGCGCTGGCCAGTTTGGACCAGGCGATTGATACGAGATTGACGCCTCAGGCGACACAATAGCTAACTTCTTTTCCAAAGAAGCAAATTATCCATACTTTTGCGCCGCCAAAAGTATGCAAAAGCTCTCGGGCAGACTGTCTCGGCTTGATGTGCCTGATGTCAAAAACGGGCTTGCTAAAGAACTCCTCGCAAAACAGCCCCCGGCTGTTTTACTTCGTCGAACATGCTTTAGCAACCGAGTACGCCCCTTTTTCACATCATTCACTCAGGCCTCATCAGATGCCCGAATTGAACCATCCAATCTCGGGCCAGCTCCTTATGCCCAGACCTGTTAGCTCAGGCCTCATCAGATGCCCGAACCCTTTAGCTTCAGGAGAAAGCCGATGCCCGGACACTTCTTCGAGCCAGAACATACGGGCAGACCAAAAACAAAATTGCTTATGCTTGCACGGTTAATAGTTTGAGTGGACAATAACGATATAAAAAGGAGCGCATATATGAGGCCTGAGTCACTTAAACTTAAGGTTCAAGAGTTATCAACCGCTGACTTAAAGCAGGAACATGATGAAGCCAGAAGAATAGTGCTCACAGAACGGATCGAGGCTGTCCAGGGCGACTTAGCAGATTTTTTCAAAAAAATAATTCCGCCGGGCGAAAGATATCTCACTAGCCTCAATATTGTTTGCGATAATGTTGACGATAACCAACTTGGTAAAGGCCGCGTAGTTGCTCAGGTAATAAATCTCACCAAGGATCATCTTGGTAGAGCGACTGACGAACTTCGAGGAGTCCATTCTATAATAACCCCTGACTTCGGATACTTAATTCGCTATAGGCTAGAAACCGAAAACGGTCAAGCAAGCTGGAACTGGGGGGAATTGGCTAGAGAGTTTTTTGGAAAAGCCAAAGATGCCGCTCGGGCAGAAGGCGAACCTCATAAATACGATGTAGTAAACTTTGAATCTGTTGAAGATATGGAGCATTCAGTTACAACGATGGAAGCAACCGCACCGGAAACAATTCAAATGCTACTTTGTGCTGCTAGCAACCTAAGCCTGAATCCTGAATATGCGGCACTCCTGAGTAGCGCTGTGCAAGTCGCATAGACATACGAACATCCATCTTCGCCGAATCCCAAAAATAACAGTTTTTAGAGCCGCAGGGTAGAATCGTCATTGCGCGGCGTTTGGAGTTAAAGCAATTGGTTGCGCAGACCGAATAAAAGCGTCGCCCTGAGAATTTTCGTGGATTTTGATTGCATTTGTCCCTTCGAGCGTTTGCATAATAATGAGGTGAACCGTCCTGAGCGCGTCTTGGATATTCTGAGGTTCATCTTCAAGAAGACTTATGCGCAGACCAAGTTCTTTTAATTTTGCATAGTCTATTCGTCTAGCATGCGACAGGGTATTTTTCTCGTTAGCTAAGAATTTACTAATTCTACCTGCCCTTCTTTTTGGTTGAGGTTCTCCACTAAACATATATTCAGCCAGCCAATTCTTTACTAAGTCTCTAGCGAGCTTAATAAAGTTTTCGCATTCAACCAAAAGAGATGGGCCATATTGTTTAAGCATAGGCAGCCAGGCGTTAAAATGAGTCGGGTTAGTCCTTATATCTTTAACCGCCTTATCAAACTGGTCTATTATCGAACCTGCAGGCGAAAATCTATTATCTATTCTTACCTGCGGGTCAATCGGACCTAGTTCACCAGCTGCACTTATTAGTATCGAGTTGCCTGACATCGCCAGCATGGTTGCTGCGCTTTTAGCAGTCCCCGTAATTATGAATCTAACATCCTTAGGAAACTTTTTTCGAATTATTTTTACGATTGATTCAGCAGCCTCCGCTGACCCACCAGGACTATGGATTAGGATATCCAGTTTATCACCTTTTAATTTATCTATAACCTCTTCAAAACCATCCTTATCACTCAGGTCAATGCTCATTAGGTTGCCAAACAGTACTGCTTTAGGTTGAAAATGAAATGCAGTTGCATAAACGACTAAGGGTCTCTTGGTGAGCGCCACTAATTCCTTATAGTATTTCTTTCTGACTACATCGTACTGACTTCCACCTTCTGGTATATCCTCTGGCTTAACGGACTGGACTTCTTTTGTTAGCTCAATCCAGGATGTCATCATGACATCCAGTATGTTTTATCTACGGTGGTGTAGCCACCAGTAGTTATATATGATCCCCCATCTTGATATCCTACGATTCTCTCGTATTGTTGTATTCGTTTTTGACTTAATCTTAACAAGCTATCCTTACTCTCACGGTACTTAATCTCTTTATGGAAATTACGAGCTTGTTTACTTCTCTTGGATTCTGAAATTTTCCTTACGGCCATAATCTCATTTTACCCCAAAAGTTTATTGGCGTCTAAGGTCTCAGCGCCTGTAATGAGTGATTGAGGGCATATGTTGCTAGGGGGAGCACAGTTTCTTTAAGTCGTTCGCGCTAGGGTTTGTAATATATAAGTCATCCCAGAGTAAATACCTCCACCTTCTTATTTCTTCAAAGTTGAAGGGTGGACTTTTTTCAAGGTGCTCCACCATTCGGGTTCAAGAACCAGACGGGGTTGGGTCGAGGTAGTAGAACAGAGTTCACTACACGGCAAGCAGATTTTGCGGCGGTTGTTGTAATGATATGAAACTTATGGCATAATAACTACAGGAATTATATATTTATGGAAAAGTTTGATATGGACCGCTTGGTGGCTAGGGCTAAGGCCGAAAACGCCCAGTCTAAGGCTGAGCGAGATCGAGCGAAAGAAGAAAAACACCAGCGAGAAATAGAACTACTTCTCGAAGAAGAAAGACAGCGAGTCGAAGGGCTTAGGAGAATGATATCCAGTTGGTGGGAGGCTATGGCTGCAGCTGACTACCCCTGTGTTCAGCCAATCACCATCGCTACCGAGGAGGTCAAAAAAGGCCTTTTTGGCTCGCGGGTAGAACATCACTCCGAGGAAGTTGCCGGGTGGCGTGTTGGTAGGTCTGGGTACGCTGGCAATGAAGATAGCCCCGGGCATTTCTGGAGTATATATTTGCTAGCGGATTGCCGCTTGGTGCGAGATACTCACCCGACGGTCGCTCACGAATTAGGCTCCGGTTTTCGAATTAGTGAAAGTTATGATGGGCCCAAGGTTGATCAACGCGCCGTGTGGTATGAACCCGAGCTGACAATACCCGAGAACCTAAGAAAGATCGCTGAGCAGGCCAAGGTCGTCTGGAACCCTGACGAATAAACACCAGATGGATTTGGACCGCAGTCGTAGAACAGAGTTCACTACACGGTAAGCAGATGAGTTTGGGCATCTGAGAAAACGGATAAAATTTAACCGGGATTTAGCCCTCCCGGTGGGGGCCCTGCGCGTCAGCGCAGGCTGGCCATCTGGTACTCGAGGGAACTGGGCGCTCCACGTTCGAGGAGCATGTAGAAGACCGCGAGGACGGCATCGGTGATGACGACGTTCTCGACCATCGCCCAGGTGTGGTAGAGGGCGACTAGGCCGATGGTCATCACCGCTCCGCCGAGCAAGACGACGACCGCCAGCCGGCTGGCTGGATGCTCGGGGACGTACTCGTCGATCTCGAGTCCGTCGCCCAACGTGACCAAGAAGAGCAGAGTGGCCACGAAAGCAACAACCAGCCACAGCCACTCCAGCTGCATTCCCGGGAACCGGTTTGACCCAGGGCCAAACAGTGCCAGGAACCACACGCCGGCCGCGGTGAGCAAGAGCGACCAGGACTCGAGCTGGGTGGCCATGAAGACGAGTGCCGTGATGACGCCCGCGAGGCCGATGAGCGGGAGCCAGCCGAAGACGTGCCAGGCGACCAGAGTATGGCCGCTCTGGTAGAACCCGCCGATGAGGATGAAGAGACCACTGGGGATCAGCAGCCAAGGCGCCCTCTCCTCGTTGTCGATGCGCTCGGCCAGGTGGTTGAGCCTACGGCTCATTTCTCAAGCCTCCTTCGAGGTTTTTTGGGCGCGTTCAACGCCCCTTCCATAGGGTTAGGACTCCCCCATGAACCATTAGATATTATAATATCTTTTGTTCGAATACGCAACGATAGTCATACTTGGGCTTAGACAGATTTTGCTATGATGTGGCCATGCCTAGATTAAAAATAATGACTTGGAACGTTCTTTACAAAGAGAAAGCCGATAATGTACTTGCGCTCGTTAAAGAACTCAACCCGGATATTTTATGCTGCCAAGAAATAACGACCGACTCATACATCAATCCCGGTCGAGACGTACCGGCGGAGATCAGCCAGGCCATGAATGGGGAATATAAGTATTTCGAAGTTTTAGCCTTGCTTGATAACCACCCCGCCAGTATGGGCAACGCTATAATTAGCAAATTCCCTATAGTCCAAGGCCGTTCAGTATTGCTGCAAAAGGGCGGAGCGGATATAAACTATAGCGCCCAAAACCGCGGCTATCTAGAAGCGGGTATTAAAGTTGGGAATGATATTCTTACCATCGGTACAACTCATCTTTCATATGTAGACTGGTTTGTTGAAACGGAGGCAAGAACTAAAGAAGCCGATAAGCTACTAGACTTTATCAAAGGCAACGATAGAAAATATGTAATAATGGGCGATTTTAATTCAGCACCGAACTCATCGACTATTAAAAAAATGGAAACCAGGTTAAAGGCAGTAGGCCCTGATAATAAGCAACCGACTTTTAGTACCAAGCCTTTTGTCCATAACGATTTTTCGGTGAATAAGCTTGAGTGGAGGCTTGACTATATTTTTGCAACACCAGACATAAAAGTGCTTTCAAGCGAGATCATCAAGACCGATTTTTCTGATCATCTGCCGATTTTGGCCGAAATAGAGATATAGCAAGGAACCAACCTCAAGTTTTCGGGCGCCTGGCGTGCCGCTGCTTTTTGGGTCCGGGCATGGCAGCCAAACCTGAAAGGCTGCGTCAACAAAACAACTAGACAGGCGAGGACTTAGTCGAGCGACTCATCTAAGATACAGTAAAGAGCGAGACCGATCCCCGAAGGGGTCGTTCCGCAGCCTGTTGTTTTGCTTTTGACAGGCAGGCTTATCAAGTTTGTCTGCCGCCCGGTGGTGGGTGCTACCTTGCCACTCAAGGTAGCAAAATTATTTGCTTCTTTGGAAAAGAAGGCTATAGAGTAAAATATAAAATATGGCCAAATCTTTGGGAGTCAAATATGTCTGCTCTAACTGCGGACAAGGTTTTGGCAGTTGGACCGGGCGCTGCAGCAACTGTGGCGAGTGGAACACGCTGCAACAACAGGTAGAAGTCAGCACCGCGACAGCCGGCGCCAGCGGCAAAAAATTATCTATTGAATCGCTAACCAAGGCGGTTAATGACCGCACCCCCAGGCTGTATACCGGCATGCCCGAAGTGGACGAAGTTTTGGGCGGCGGCATTGTGGCCGGCAGCGTCAGCTTGCTAGCCGGCGAACCGGGTATTGGCAAAAGCACGCTGCTGCTGCAAGTCGCCGATAATTTATCCAAAAAGCACAAGGTTCTATATGTTAGCGGCGAGGAATCCGCCCGCCAAGTGGGCCTGCGCGCCGAGCGCCTGGGCGCTAACGCCAAGAGTTTGCAGTTGGCGGTGTCCAATGTGGCCAACGACATCGCGGCGACTATCGCCGGCGGTGATTTTGAAGTAGTGGTAGTGGACTCTATCCAAGCGGTGGCGGTTAACGAGATAGCCTCGGCAGCTGGTAGCGTCAGCCAGATTACCAACAGTACCCAACTGCTGAGCGCCGCGGCCAAAACCACCAACACCGCGCTGCTGCTGGTTGGACACGTGACCAAAGAGGGCTCAATTGCCGGGCCAAAAGTACTGGAGCACATCGTGGACGTAGTACTGCAGCTGGAAGGCGACAGATACGGCGGTTTCAAGATTCTTAGGGCGGTAAAAAACCGCTATGGCTCTACCAACGAGGCCGGAATCTTTGAGATGGAAGACAATGGCTTAAAAGCTGTAGACAACCCCTCAGCGGCGCTGCTGGCCGAGCGCCAGATTAGCGACGGCTCAATTGTGCACGCCACCATGGAAGGCAGCCGGCCGCTGCTGGTGGAAGTGCAGGCTTTGGTAAATCCCACGAGCTACGGCTACCCCAAACGCACCGCCAGCGGCATTGATTTGAACCGGGTTAATTTACTTATTGCCATGCTGGAGCGCCGCACCAAACTAAAACTGGCCGACCGTGATATTTATGTAAATATAGTCGGCGGCATCCGCTTAACCGAGCCAGCGGCCGATTTGGCGATTTGTATGGCTATCGCCAGTGCCGCCAAGGGTATGCAGCTAAAGAAGAACGCCGTGGTTTTTGGTGAAGTCGGCCTAAGCGGCGAAGTGCGCCACGTGCCTTTCCTGGAAAAACGCCTGGCCGAGGCTAAAAAACTGGGTTTTGAAGCGGCCATCGGCCCCAAAGTACGTAGTGGCAAAAGGCCGCCGCTCCTATTGTCAATCCCGGATGTTCGATCTGCCCTTAATACATTTCTAGAAAAAGATTAATTTACTGTGGCGATTGCGGTATAGCCGTTGTTGTCTTGGACCGTGACATTGGTTCCGGAAGGAGCCTGTGCCGACAAGACTGAACAGGTAGGACCGCTAGTAGTACATAACGGAGTACCACCCTTGGAAACTGTATAAGGAGCTGTGCCGCCTGACCATGTAAAGACGGTGCTGGTGCCACTTACATTGGCAGTAAAATTCGTTGGCCCTGCCGCTTGCGCGACGATTGTTACCGTAGCGTTGCCGGACTGGCCGCTATAAAGCACGCTGTCTATAACTTGGATAGCCAGAGTGGCAGTACCGGCAGATGTATACTGGAACGAAACCGTGCTTGGTGAATCAGATACCTGGGCCGATTGGGCGACCTGGCCGTTGACCAGTAGGTTAACTGTGCCCGGATACTGCGGGTAGTTGGTATCGTTGAATGGATGCGTGCCAGCCGAGACGGTTGTAGTTATAGTACAGCTGCCGGTGCAGCTAGCCGTACCGCCGTTGGTCACATCCTCTGGATTACCACCGCTGTTATCTTGCACAAAGAACGAATCCACAGTGGGCGGGCTGTCGCTGCAACTATGGACGTCATCATAACCACCGCTACCGGAACTGCTGCTACTGCCCCCCACGTTAGGCATTCCGCCGTGGAATATATCCACATTCCAGCTGGCCACGTTGGCATTGTTCTGGGTCTGTTTGGCAAGCGCCGGCGTGCAGTTGGTCGCCAGCTTGCCGGAAACTTTATCTATTGTCGCTGAGGTAGTACTGCCAGAGGTATTACCTATATACCAGGATGGGAATAAGTCGGTGCTAGGGCTTGGCTCTATGTCGCCATAATGGATGTGGTTGCGCACCACGAAAGCCGGCAGAGTTTTAATATCGGACGGCTGTGTCCAGTTGACCGGTTTAAGGTTTTGGTGGGCATATTCCATCCAACCGCGGGTAAGCGGTTCCGTTAAATACTCCATATCTATACCGAGCGCGATGTTGCGGGTGTGGTTGCCGACCCAGGAAACCACGGCATATTTGGTTGACCAGCTGGTCATCAGGCCGTCGAGGCCATTATTGGTGGTACCGGTTTTAACAGCGAAATCCCAGCCGTTGTAGCGCTGGAACTTATAGCCGCTGCGGCTTAGAGGAGTGCAAGTGGTAGCACTACAGCTGCCCGGTAAGTAGCTGGCGTTGGGGTCGGAGAGCATATTATCCAGTATGTAGGCGGTGTCGGGCTTGATCGGTTGAGTTGGCTTAGGCTGCTTCCATTGGTAGATAGTCTTGTTACCTGAATCAGTAATTTTGAGAATGAAAGTCCGGGGTATGGCCTGGCCCAGGCGGGCAAGTGTAGAAAGGCCGTTAACGTGGTCGTCGAGGGTCAGGTAAGCGCCATCGCCGATAGCCGAGGCCCCATAGCACTGAGTTGGTTGAGTGAGAGCTATGTCGGAATAACAGTTGTAGCTGTTCAGGTTATGCTCATTGTCATAGGTGTTGTCCATCATAGCGGTAGCTGTCTTGATGACGTTGTTGATTGAGGGGATACGGTTAGTGCTGGTATCACCTGGTTGGGACTCCAGCATGGTTTTAACGGCGGGGATATTACGTGAGCCGCCCAAGGCGTAGCGCAGGGTTTCAGGCCCGGGTTGCAAAAAGTCGTAATCCTGTAGGCAGTTACCACCGTGGGACTGCGAAGAATTGTTAGTACACGGGTAGCCCGGTAGCGGCCCCTGGGTATCGTATAATACCGAACCTGCGCCAACATTATTGTTGTCGTTGATCAGTGTTGAGTAATCATAAGGCTTAAAGCTCGAGCCGGGAGGAATAAGAATACCGGCTGCGTAATTGTTCTGACCATACTGCGGATTGGTAAAGTCTACGCCGCCCACCAACGACACTATCTGGCCGGTTTGGACATCTTCACCTACTTGGGCCTCTTCGTCGGCATTGTAACGCTCAACGTAGGATAAATTAGAAGCTACTAGTTTTTCCGATTCGGCCTGCAAATTAGTGTCCAGGGTGGTTATAACTTTCCAGCCGCCAACTTTTTTGCTGGAGGCGCTGCTACCGCTGGGTGCGAACTCAGTGGTTAGCTGGTCTTTAGCGGCCAGTACAAAATACGGTGCCTGTATGCCCGCATATAGGCTCTGCTGCGTCTGTACCTCAGCCAAGATGTCGTATTTCTTGGCGGCGGTAGCTTGGGCTTTGGTGATTTTGCCGGTCGCTCGCATGGAGTCCAGCACGTAATCGTAGCGCACTGCAAACGCGGCCTTATCAAATGTCGAAGCATCGTACGGCGAGTAGTAAGCCGGTGACTGTGGGATGGCAGCCAGCATAGCCGCTTCTGGCAGAGTCAGGTCTTTGGCGCTCTTGTGGAAGTAATCCGCGGCGGCGGATTGCACGCCGTAGTCCACGCTACCGTAGGGAGCGGCATTAAGATAACCAGTTAAAATTTGGTCTTTGGTGTAGGTGCGCTCAAGTTCTACCGCCAGAATTAACTCCTTAGCTTTCAGGCTGAGATTGCGTTTCTGGCCAAAATCCTGGGTCAACTTGACCAGCTGCTCGGTGATGGTGGAGCCGCCCTGGGTGCTACCACGGTGGAAAACATCAACATAAGCCGCGCGTAAGATTCCCTTTAGGTCAAACCCTCGTTCACTATAAAAATTGCGGTCTTCGGTGGCCACGGTGGCCTCTTTCATATAATTGGAAATAGCATTGCCAGATACGGGTACCCGCTTGACACCGTTATAATCCTGCCATAACAAAGTTTTACCGGTACGGTCATAATAACTGATACTGCCGCCCAAATTACCGCCGGAAATATCGGTAACGTCCGGCAAATCCTTGCGGAAGTAAGCAAAAACTGACACTGACACCACAAACAGTACCAAGACCCCGACACCGATGATCTTAAGCGCCATAATGCCGCCGTCGTGGCTAAACCAATATTCCGCTTGGCGCCTAGGGTTCAGGCGCCAAATTATGCGCTTTAGTCTGGACTTTGGCAGGCCGCGCATTCGCTCTACTTTACGTCTGGCTTTGGCTTCTTTTCTGGCTGTCCAACGTTCACCCAAATTGCGGTTGACCTTCAATATCTTCCCGCTGCGCGTAGTAACATAACGGCTGCTCGGCCGGCGCGGACGATTGCTGCTGGAACTCTTGTTCGCCATTAACTAAAAATTTTCCTCTTCATGGACATTATAGCAAATCTGCGGCTGGCATAAGCTCTATAATGGATGTCTTGAAATTTGTAGCCTTGTAAGTGTTAATCCTGCGCTATACTTATATATAAGTAATGACAATTTTGCTGAAAGATAGCTTATGAGCCTAAGCGAAGATCTAGCCTGGAGAGGGCTAATCAAAGATAAAACTTTTGCTGAGTTGGCTTGGCTGGACAGCCCCAAGACTTTCTATTTAGGGATTGACGCCTCGTCCAACAGTTTAACCGTTGGCAACCTAGCCATTTTGCTACTGGCCAGGCGCTTGATTGACGGCGGCTGGAAGGCCGTTTTGCTGGCCGGCGGCGGCACCAGTTTAGTCGGCGATCCCGGCGGTAAAGTCGAAGAGCGCGAGCTAAAACCGCGCGAAGAGATTAAAGCCAACATTGAAATTATAAAGAAGCAGGTGGCCAACTTGTTTGCGGGTGAGCACTTTACTGCTGCAGATAATTATGATTGGCTTTCCGGGCTCAAATATATCGATTTTTTGCGCGATGTCGGTAAACATTTCTCGATGACCGAACTGATGCAGCGCGATTTTGTAACCGAGCGTATGGGCGCCGAAGGCTCCGGAATTAGCTACGCCGAGTTTAGCTACTCCCTGATACAGGGTTACGACTTTTGGCACCTTTTCAAAAACCACGGTGTAGTTATGCAGATTGGCGGCTCAGACCAGTGGGGCAATATGCTCTCGGGCGTCAGCCTAATCCGCAAAAAAGAGAACCAGGAGGCTCACGCATTCTCCATGCCGCTAGTTATTAATAAAACTACCGGCCGCAAATTTGGCAAGAGTGAGGAAGAAACTGTCTGGCTTGATCCGGTCAAAACTACACCCACGCAATTGTATCAATTTTGGATCAATACTGATGATGCTGATGTCGAAGACTATCTAAAAGTCTTCACTCTGCTGCCTAGAGAAAAAATAGACCGTGCGATGGTACAGCACAGAGCTGATACTGCCAAAAGAGTTGCGCAAAAGCTGTTGGCCGAAAAAGTGACCGAGTTGGCACACGGAGAGGAACCAAGCAAAGCAGCGACGGGTGCCTCGGAATACTTAACAGGTCAAGTATCTATTAGAGAAGCGACTGATTCAGACCTCGAAGAGCTAAGAAATGAAATCCCCGCCGTGTCAACCCAAGCCGGAGGCTCTATCATCCAAGCACTGGCATTAACAAAGTTAGCCGATTCAAATTCTGATGCCCGGCGGCTTCTGCAAAACGGCGCGGTTTATGTCAATGGGCAATCTGTTAACCGAGAGAATTTTGAAGCTAACGATTTTCAAAATGGCCGGCTGCTGCTGCGCCGTGGTAAAGCTTTCAAGGACTCCGCTTTGATAGAATTAGAATAGATGAAGTCGAAGAAACCGGCCGCGAAAAGAGTGGTCAAAAGGGCGGACCAGTACGACGATCCGAAGTACAACTAC